>Ga0105047_10014310_pt1 | contig 12596 bp, 13 predicted proteins | sample MAT04_FD_78384 | JGI IMG/M metagenome (GOLD analysis project Ga0105047, IMG submission 78384) | Freshwater microbial communities from Lake Fryxell liftoff mats and glacier meltwater in Antarctica - MAT-04 (megahit assembly) | ecosystem: Environmental > Aquatic > Freshwater > Ice > Liftoff... | reverse complement strand
GCTTCTGCAAGAGCTCGTCCATCAGCTGCCAGAGTTCGACGTTCTTGACGGGCTTAAACTGCTTGCCTTCTTTGCGTCTCCAGCCGTTCTTCTTCCAGCTGGGCATCCATTCGAGAGCGCCTTGGGCGACGTATTTGCTATCGGTAATGATCTCCACTTGAGTGCGAGCCTTCAGCGCTCGCAGCCCCTCAATCACCGCCATCAACTCCATTTGATTGTTGGTTGTATCAGCCAACCCGCCTGACCCTTCGCGTTCCTTGCCCGAGGCCGGATGACGCAGGATAAAGCCCCAGCCACCGGGGCCCGGATTACCGCTACACGCTCCATCTGTGTAGAGCTGGACAAACGGCAGGCCGGGCGGACTCGCAGGAGAGGTCGTCATGACTCTTACCGTTCGCGGAACGTAATTCGTCCCCGTGTCAGGTCGTAGGGAGAAACCTCAACTTTGACCCGGTCGCCCGGAACAATACGAATGAAATTCTTGCGCATACGGCCGGAGACATGGGCTAAGACCATGTGTCCGTTATCGAGCTTCACACGAAATTGAGTATTGGCGAGCGCTTCGACGACGCTGCCCTCCATTTCGATTCCTTCTTCCTTCTCTTTCGCCATACGGCATCCAACTCCGACAAACAGGGGGTGAAATGTTGATCCGGGACTATAACTCTTCCTTGCGGGACAGGCAATTCGAAGGCGAATCTGTTTGGGAGACGGGGCATTCAGCCGATGAAGGTCGCCCTCCCGGGTGTGAGCCTTCCTCCCTCGGTACCAACGAAAAAGTGGCCACTGCGCGCCAACCCAGCCGCGCGGTGACCACTCAAAACAGGGCTGGGAGGATGGCCGTCGCTCCCAGTCCCACGCTCGATGTTCCATTTCTGCGAGAGAACCGCAGGGCCATTGATCGATTGCATCAGAGCGTTAAAGCGGTTTCAGAATTCGTCTTCACCCACACCAGTAACCCGCCGCGTCAGCAAGGGCGAGTGGAGAGAAAGGATGTCACTTCATGAGCGGGCGACGCAGGCGGGTCTTTCCTCAGACGGCGGACTGGCGCGACGCGATTCGAGAGAGCCCCCCCCTTGCTGACGCAGCGGGTTACTGGCGAGGATGCGCTTCGCGATCACGGGTGAAGTTGAATTCTGAAGCCGCACTAGAACTGGGGAACGACTTCCCCCCCATTTCGAGTGAGAATGATCTTCAGCGTCTCTAGACTGATATTGCCGGGGATTCTTCGCACGCTGCCATCACTGATTCCGACGAGGAAACCCTTCTCGCTGTCGCCGAACGCGGGAAACTTCGCCTGGGTGACATCAATCAGGATGTCTTCGGGCTTGGTCCACGGAATCTCGGTCTTCGTTGCGATAATGCAAATTGTGTTCGACGTGCCATCTGTCATGTCTTCGAACTTCGTTCCAATTTTGTCTCCCACTTCAAAGGCGAGATTCTTGCCGTAGGCAGCGACGACCTCTGTGTTGTTCGTTTTCCCTGGCTCGCCAGGGATGCGAAACACAGGGGGCATCTGAGCCAGGACTTTGAGGTTCGCCTCACTGTCCCAGGGCTCGTTCATTTTGTACTGCTCGTACAGTTTGGTCTGATCGAGATAAGGCAGGATTGCCACTCGCCAGCTATGGCCCACTCCTGATTTCGGGTCAATCACAACTGCCGCCGGGAAGTGCTTGTGGACATCGTAATAGTTGTGCATCGCCAGCATGATCTGCTTGAGGTTGTTCTTCTCTACGGCCTGCCATGCCGACTGACGAGCGGCAGCGACTGGGACAACCAACAGTGAGGTCAGCTTCTCCATGTCGCTGGATAGACTCAATTTCACCTGGCTTCCGTCTGTGGTCAATTGATGACTTTCCAGAATCGGCAGCAAGACTTCGCTGGCCATCTTGGCGGTGGCTGGGTCGGGACCACGCTTCATGTTACTGGCAATGTTGGACCCCATCGCCACTAACGCCGACAATGTTTCATAGATCTTGTCGGCCCCGGCATTATCGTTGGCCTGGCTCAGCAAGGTGATGTTCAATTGTTTGCCCAGGTCGAGTCCCAACGTCTGAGTCGACGCGGAATCCCAAAGCGGGGACAACATTCCCAGGATCGGATTTGGCGGAGAGGTCGCTGCGATCTGCTTGATCGTCGCGGGGTTGATCGCGAGCGCCGCGGCTCCATTTTCAAACTCTTTCCAGGATGCCGTCTGCGTGAGCGGGGAGAATGATTTCGGTCCGCTCACCATCGCCTGCTGGAGTAAGGCCTCCAAGGCGATGACCACTGTTTTGTCATCGGGCTTGTAACAGCATATGGGGCCCGGCCCGACTTCGTACTCGAATGTCAGAAAGCTCTTTTTTGTCCCAGCGATATTATTTCCACTGAGGAATTGATCTCGCGCGGCCTTGTCGACGAATGTCAGACAGAAACATTGGTCTGGGCTTTGCCCTTTCTCTGCTTTCATGAAGAGGCTCGCTTGCTCGCACCCACTCAGGACATTGACGTTCCCCATCATCTGCGGAAACAGCTCCAGCGCCTTTCCGGCAGCTTGAATCACTTCACTGACCCGGGCCACCAAGACGACATCGGCATCGACCGGGATGTATCTCGCGACAAGCGGAGCCGTCGCGGCCTGCCCGCCCGAGAGGCCGCCAGCGGGTTTGTCAGCGGCAATGACTTGGGCGGGGGCGGTACTCTCTCCACCGGGCGGTCTGAGCCCGACCGCCACCAGAGTGACAGCTGCAATGGCCGCCAGAGTTCCCGCACGGATGGCCAGGGGGGCTTTGCCCGACAACAGTTTCAGATCTCGAAGCATTTCAATTCTCCTCAGAAACGTTCTGCGGGTTGGCAGAAAAGCCTGGGCCGGCCAGCCCAGTGATTCGTTCGTTTGTCTCAAGGCGAGTTCGCCGATGGCGTTCAAGTAAGCCCGCGAACCGCCCACAACTTGAGCGGCCAATGCATCGGCGGCCAGCTCTTGTTCGAGTCGCAAACGGTTCACCAGCCAATGCACCAGCGGATGGTAGAAGTGCAGCACGACGCCCAGTTGTGCAGCGACTCCAGTCAGGAAATCGCCGCGTGTGATGTGGGCGATCTCATGGGCGAGGACACTCTTTAATTGCGTCTCGTTCCATGATCTCCAGGTGTCCGACAGCAGGATCACCGGCTTCCGCCAGCCGACTGTGGCAGCTGTGGTGAGATGTGGGCACTCACGGACCTCGACCGAGGCAGTACACCCCATCTCGGCCCGCAACAGGTCGACCTGCTCTCGCAGTTCCGGAGTCTTCAAGGGGCGACTGGCGCGAACGAAGAGCCGCACACTCCACAATCCACCGATCAAGCGGACCACACCAACCACGATCCCCGTGGCGAAGATCACTCCGAACACTTGGAACCACGTCCAATTCTGGGAGTCATGAGAGGTAGCCACATTCGATGAGCGAGATGGAACTGCCAGCGAAGAGGGACTCATGAGCCCCTCCCACATGGCAGCTGCGGTCTCTTGCCAACCAAACTTTTGGAATGTCAGTTTGGAATGAGGTGGCGTTTCGGAGGCCAGTGGGGAGTCTGCTTGTTGAGAACTTGCGTCTGCGATCGTCTCTCCGGATCGATGTAGCCAACTCGGCCACGAGCTGAACGCACACGCCGTGAGCAACACCACAGCCCCCAGTGTGGCTGCGATCGGCAAAGCGGCCGTGGTTCGCAACCAGCGCCGCATCGCCAGGCTCATCAGACAACCAATGGTCGCGACAAGTGTGACTTGCAGTCCGCAGATCAGAAGCGTGTTCATGGGTTGATCGCTTTTCGAATGAGTCGCGTGTTGGAGGCGTCAGTCCGCCGTTTTCCGTAGGCGTCAATTCACGACAGACTTACGTCTGCCGCTCGCTCTGTTTGTCATCCAGGATTTCTTTGAGACGCTTTCGCTCGGGTGCTGACAGTTTCTCTTCCTCGAACAGCCGCATCAGCAGTTGAGTTCGCGAGCCGCCGAAGACCTTTCGGACGAGATCACCGAGCAAGCCACGTGAGACCTCTTCATAAGTGCGGGCCGGCACAAACTTGAACGGTCGCTCCTCGCCGGTCTGTGTGAGGAACTCCTTGTCGAGCAGAATTCGCACCAGCGTCGCGACCGTGGTGTAAGCCAGATCGCGGCCTTGTTCCGCCAGCGCATCGCGGACACCCGCAGCTGTGGATTCTCCGCGATCCCAGAAGACATGCATGACTTCCAGTTCGCGTTCGGTCAGTTCTTTGGCTTTGGGCCGGGCCATGTGCAAACTCCTGATTCTGTTTACGCCAGCCAGTTGACCAGTGTTGGAGAAGCTGTTTGGTTTCGTAGATTTGGTTTTATAGTATTCGTTGAATGTCAGGTGTCAATAGGATTGTCCCGAAGTTTTTCGGAATGCCCTCCAGCGGTTGTTCTTCAGGATGCGGCCTCGTCCGCAAGGGAGGCGGGGAAGTGGAGTGCCTCGTCATTTTGAACTCGCGATGAATGGTTGCGAGTTGGAGACCACCACGCGAAGATGTGGACCTCACCATCTTCCCCGAGGGAACACCGATGAAACGCAATCCAGTCAAGGCAGCTCTCCGCGAAGGCAAACCGCAAGTTGGGACTTGGCTCTCGCTGGGGGATCTGGTTGCGGCGCGGCTGCTCTCGCGAGTCGGGTTTCCGTGGCTGACGGTCGATATGGAGCATTCGCCGATCGATTGGGCGCAAGCGGCGGCTCTGTTCGGTGCGATCGCCGATGCGGGCTGTGTGCCATTGTGCCGCGTGCCCAATGGGACGCATGAGAACATCAAGCGGGCCCTCGACGCCGGGGCGTGGGGCATCATCGCCCCGATGGTGGATACCGTCGAGCAGGCCAAGTCGATTATCGCTGCGGCCAAGTACCCTCCGACTGGGACTCGGTCTGTGGGCGGTACCTTGCATGCAATGAACTTCGATGCCGCAGCGGGTGACTATTACAAGCGAGCCAACGATGAAGTGTTGGTGATTCTGCAAACGGAATCACCAACAGGTGTCGCCAATGCGGACGCAATTTACAGTCTGCCCGGTGTCGACGCGATCTTTGTCGGCCCCAACGATCTCCAGGCTCAAATGCGAGGCCCGGACGGAGTTGACCCGACTCCCGCCGAGCATGAGGCGATGCTGCAGCGTGTTCTCGCGGCTGGCAAGCGGACAGGGACACCGGTCGGCTTGCACGTACTGACCCCCGACGAAGTGAAACAACGCATCGGCGAGGGGTGGCAGTTCCTGGCCATTGGCAGTGACATTCGCATGCTGGTCACCTCGGCCCAATCGTGGGTCGGCGAACTCAACCTCAAATCCCAGCGTGGGGACTTGGCCCGGTATTGAGAGTCGTGCCAGGGGGCAGGGCTCTCCGTATTCACACTCCGCCCGCGATTGTGTCCTCAGAAGCGGGCTGGCCCTCCCGCACTACTTGGTCGTCTTCTGCGCGGGAGCGATCCCCTGCTGCTGGGCCTCTCGACCGAGCATGACTTCGGAGAACCCCTTGAGGTCGGTCCAGAATGTCCCTTCGCCCGCATAGAACAGGTCGAGCTGGACATCCTCTGGCAACCCTGTGGCGAAGACCCACTGGTTGTAGGCCTTGCCCGAACCGAAGGCATCGACAGCCAGCTTAAACAGTTCGGACTTGGCCTCCGCTTGCAACTGCTTCACATTGGCGGCCGCTTTCCCCAAGGTGACCGTCGCCTGAGCATCGAGTTCGGCGGTGTCGCGAGCGACTTTAGCGACCAGTTGTGAGGTCTCGGCCTTGGTCTCTTCGGCCTTCTTGTTCCCCTCGGCGATTGCTTCAGCCACGAGCTTTATCGTCTCCACTTTGATGCTTTCTGTTTCCAGCTCGACGGTTTTTTCTGCCTCGCGCAGCAGGCCTTCGGTGTGTGCGGTCAATTGCTCCTGGTCACGAGTCAGCTTGAGTTCATCTGAGAGGAAGCTCTCTTGAATCGGCTTGCGGACATCCTGTGGGATGTGAATGTTGCGGACGAATCCATGCAGGAGCGTGAGGTCTTTGTCCTTCAGGATCTTCTCAAAGGAATTCGACGCGTCATCCTGGAATATGCGACGAGTCTCTCCCACCAGCAAGGCGACAGCCCCCAGGGATGACCCCTTGTTTCGGCAGATGCTTTCGATCTGAGGGACGACGACCTTGGATTCGACCGCCTCCAGTGATCCAAATTTCCGGATCACATCGGGAGCCTGGTTGGGCATGATGCCCCACACCGCGGTAAAGTCCATGTGGATTTTGAAGCCGTCGCTCGATGGAAATGTGATGCCGCTGTCATCGTCCATCACGGTCGGTTCGCCGCTGTCGTCGAGCAATGGGGCACCGCTTGGGTCACTGACGAGGTTCGACTTCAGCGACTTTTCGCTGTAACCCACGCTGATGATGTCGATGTGCTGCTCTTTGGGGTTCACAGGATACAAACCCGGTTGGAGCACATTGTCCTGGATACCGGTTTTCGCTCCGGTCAGCTTGTTGTCCGTATTGTTGGTGACGACTCCGACATACCCGGTGGGGATGCTGACCCAGCCCGCGTGCTTGATCTGCTTGCCGGAGGTGATGGTGACATCCTTGATGACCGTCACTTCGTACGCATAGGTGTTGATGCGGTAGGTGCCAGGGCCGAAGACCTTGCGAAGCGTCCCTTTTTGCTGCGTTTCATCGAGTTCGCCATCGACCAGGAATTGGCCATCCTTCAGGTCGCTGCCCATTTTACTGGAGACGAGTGCCAATTCCCCCGGCTTGATGGTGGTGTCGGTCACGAGCTGGACATCCCACCACCCGATCCAGAAGAAGTGCCGTCCGGGACCGCGCATCTCTTTGAGAATCCCGACTTCGAGGGGATCTCCCTTGTCATTCACCTTCGCGAATTGACCCGATTGGGCCGATGGTCGGCGCCCCGGCAAGAACGGAAGAGGCGGCCCCTTGTAGCGGACCACCAAGCTGGAACCCTGCGGCACATAGACCCGGTTAAAGGTCCAGTGAAACAGTTCCAGCCCGATCATGAACAGGCACGCCGCGGAGAGGGCGAGCGCGATCAAGCCGCGTGAAGCTCGGGGAGACGGATTGTCAGTACTCATGGGAAACTCTCGGTGGGAGAGGAGGGTGTGGGATCGGCTTGCAGACGCTCATGCTTTCCGTGGATGCGGACAGGCGAGAAGCCTGCCCCACGGATTGGACGAGGGGTCATGGTGTCGCGGTGGTCTTCGGTGTCTCTGGAGGGCTGGCCGTGGGAGCCGCCCGTGTGGGCGCAGTTCCCGGTTGGGCACTAGCCTCGGCGAAGTCCTCGAAGATCTTCATGATGGGGCTGTCGGCGGTGTTGACCATGATGCGGCGGTAGGATGAGGCGAGCTTCTGGTACAGAACAAATTGAGCGTAAGTCTGCCCGTCGCCATTGAAGGACTCGACGGCCTTCTTCCAACCCGCCGACTCGGCTTCGTTCTCGAACCGGATCACATCCGCTGCAGCCTTGCCTTTGGCCTCGATGGCACCTGCCTCATCCATCGAAGCAGAGAGTTTGAACTTGGCCACGGCGAGTTGCTCATCGGCCTTGGTCACCGCGACTTTTTGTTCCTGCATCGCCTTCGTTGTGACTTTCACAACCTCCTGGCTGGCAGCCACGATCGCTTGTTTCTGGAGCACCATGGCTTTTTCTTTGGCCAGCTTCTTTTCCGATTCCTGTTGCAAGATCTGCTGCTGGAATTGGAGTTCTTTTTGTTTGGCGATTTCGCGTTCCCGGACCGGAGTTGCGATCTGTTGAGGTGGCCGAATTTTGGTGATGAGCGACTGGATGACCTCAATGCCCAGCGGCTCACAAGCTTCTTTCATCGACTTCTCAAACGATTCCTGAACAGCGTGCGAGTCGATCCTTGGATGAAGTCGCGGCCCGAAGAGTTCGACCCTTGAAGTCGACAGAAGCTGCGAGCGTTCGGCATGATGACTGTTTGTACGATCTCTCGATCGATCTCTTCTCCATTATCGATCTGGTTAAACAGCACGTAGACCTCGGCTGCTTTTTCGGGGTTCACGCGGAACTCGATGATTCCATCGAGACTGACCCAGAAGCCGTCCTTGGACGGGAATCCCATGTCCCCTTCTTCGCCGAGGTTGAACCTCTGGCTGCGGCAGTCGACGAGATTGATGCGAGTGAGGTAGGGGTTCACGGGATGGGTCCCGGGCTCCAGAGCAATCTTCTGGACCCCGCGTTCGTTGGGCTCGACCAGGATCTCGTTGGGCTTTTTGGGGAGCGGGCCAGCGAGGTTCGTGACCACCCCCTTGAAGCCAGCTGGAATGGTGACCGGTTCCGCTTCTTCAATGGAGTACAGGTAAGGATTGACCGGGTATCGACCGGGGTTCAGAACGCCGGGCATGATTCCTTTTGTGGTCGCTTCGCCGTTGGCGTCGACCTGGGCCAGGAATTCTCCATAGCCCAAATCCTTCCCGGTCAGGCTGATCTTGATCCCGATCTTGCCGGGTGGAATCTCGACTTGCCTGGTGACTTCCCAAGTCCAGGAGTAGGGGTTGTAGAAGTATCGACCCTCCGTCAATACCTGACGCTGGATTCCCTTATATTCCTCCGAGGGGGCCACCTCATCGGAATTCAGCAAGTCTTTCCCAATCTTTTGGACGAGGATCGCCATTTCGCCACTGCCCACATCAATGCGGAAGCTGGAGTAGATCATCCAGCTGACACCGATGAGCATGATCAAGAGGAACAGCACGACCGGCACCGCCATCGCGGGGGCACGCTGTTGTCCACGTTTTGGAAACGCAGGGAAATCCGCCATCTCGAAATCTCCATCGGGGAGGTCAAGTCATGACTCGGGCAGCCCAGAGCGAGCTTCCGATGTTGACCGACTCTGTCATGTCATCAAATCCAGAGAACGCAAACAGTGTCCTGCTGGATCAAATGGAAGTCACAATCCTTTTGGGATCGAGACAACCGGTGCTCCGTGAAGAGTTTGCGCAGCTTCTCCGAGAGGATCAATCGCCAGATTCTGGCCATGGGGTGAACTGAAGTTGGTCGAAAGCGGTCGTGTTGAAGGCCAAAAAACTGGCGAGCTTTACCTAGTCGGAATGATCCGACTAATCCGATCAGCAATGATGCGATCAGCTGCGGCACTCAATCGCTGAATCCGGCAAGCAGCACGCGCACGAGGAATTAAGTGCTTGTTTTTGTAAGTGAATGAGATCAGTAATTAAAAAAAAAGATTGCGGCTGGAACGGACCTATTAGTGTGAATCAACAGCCGAGATCTTGAAGCGAGGATTCCCCACTAGACCTCAGTCCCTCTATCGATCTTCTGTGGCATCGATTCAGGAGCTGTCCCTCGCTTGGGTGGCCATGTCATCAAGAACACGCTGTACAGTCAGCCGTCTCTTGACCGATGACGTGGCCCATCGGAAGGCCAAGCAAGCGAGGGGCAATTGTCAGTCACTCAGCCCGCCGCCAAAATCCAACGCTTGGAATCGGAGTCACGCTGGAAATTCTCGTTGTGGAACAAGCACTGGTACATCACGTTCTTGAACTTGTCCGCTTTGGAACGATAACCAGCGGCTTGAACATGTGTGATCAGTTCATCAATAGTCAGCCCCTTCTTGGCTTTCGCCAGCTCATCCGTGACCCAGGTCTTCAATGACTTCTGACCCTTCACACGAGGACCACGTCGTCCTTTGTTCTTGGAACCCTTGGGGCGTCCCCGGCGGCGGGGGCCGTCTTCTCCGGCGGCATCGCTGCCTGCCAGGCCGCGAATCTGATCATCCAAACTGTTCAGTTCGACACGCAGCTTGTCTCGTTTGACAACGAGATCTTCCAATTTCGACTTCTTCGCAAGCAGCACTTTTTCCAATTGTGACACTGTCAAATCACGTAAAGCAGACGCTTTAGCCATCGATCCCCGACCTCATATTTAGAGTTGATTTAGGAATTTCTTCCTTGGCTCCGCACCAGCTATTATAGCTCTCTATTCACATTAGCAAGCGTATGGAAGTCGTGATTGACCATATTTCCGCTTCTCTGTCATCGATGACGTGGCTTTCATTGTGGCAAAATTCCAACACTATGCTGGTCTGGTGAAGTTCATTGGAATCGTAGTCAACGGTTCTGCCCGAGTCGCAATCGCCATTCACGCTGCGCCCCGGTCTGTGTCGGGGCTCCTGTTTTCAGGTGTGCCGCGAAACTCCGACATCGTGGCATGATTCGCAGCGGAAACATTCTCTCGACGGATGACTTTCGTCACTGTCAGTAGTAGTATTTTCATGTCAAATGCGAGAGTGACTCGATCAAGATACTCCACGTCATAAGCGAACTTTTGTTCCCAAGAAATGGCATTCCGCCCATTCACTTGGGCCCAGCCGGTAATGCCAGGCGGAATCTCATGTCTCCGTGACTGTTCAGGTGTATATAGGTCCAGGTAGGACATGAGAAGTGGGCGAGGCCCCACCAGACTCATCTCTCCACGGATCACATTCCAAAGTTCTGGGAGTTCGTCCAGACTCGATGTCCTGAGAAAACGTCCGAGTCCTGTCAGTCGAATTTCGTCGGAGAGAAGTTCTCCGCGTTCATTGCGTGCCTCTGTCATCGAGCGAAATTTAACCATTCGGAATGGTCGTCCCGCGAGGCCTGGTCGTTCCTGGGAAAATAAAACAGGGCGACCAAGTTTCCAGCGAATTAAGATCGCCAGAAAACCCATCACAGGAATCAGAAGTAACCCCAGTGGTATTGCGATCGATAAGTCGAGCCAGCGCTTGCCGTAGTCTCGGTAGAAGTTCGATTTTGACATAGTGGATTCCAGGTTGAGGGTTGTACGACAACCGGAGATGTCTGGTCTGTTTGAAGCCGTCGGAGTGCTGGAGACTTCCCGCCTACGCAGCCGCGAGTTCCGTAGAATTGGTGGCCACATCCGGAAGCGGCAACCCTCGGCTGCGTAATTCGCTGATGTACAGGTCGGCCAGTTTTTGCCAGATCACTTCACGGCGGAAGTCAGTCTGCACTCTCTGTTGGGCTTGATTTCCATGTTGAGCCAACAGCTCTGGATTTTGGAGATAGCGCCGCGCGGCTTCCGTCAAACCCTGCACATCGCCGACCGGAACGAGTGTTCCCGTTTGACCAGACAGCACTGCATCGATCGTTCCAGTGGCTGCAAATCCCGCTGTGGGAACCCCACTGGCTGCAGCTTCCAGTGGAGCATTGGGGAGGCCTTCGCGGTGTGAGGGAAAGATGAGCAGATCGAGCACGGAGTAGTAAGCCGCGATCTCATTGATAAAGCCGGTGATGTGAATGCGTGGATTCGTCCGGATCTCGTCTCGCAGTGATGAACTCAGCGGGTCGCCCTCCTCGAACCCACCCACCAGCAACAGGTGGAGATTGGAGAACTCTTGTTTCAGAGTCGCAAAGACTTCCAGGAGTTCAGCGACGCCCTTGTCACGGGTGAGTCGCCCGACAAATCCAATGACTTTCGCGTCGCCGGAGATCCCCAGGGAGAGACGCAATGCGAGAGCCTCAGCTTGTCGAGCGGGTGTCGGATTGAACCGGTCGGTGTCGACCCCGTTGGAGGAGCCGCCACCCAGCACGACGGTTTTCTGAGACCTTCCCAGGCGGTGCTGAATGAATGCCTCACGCAGGCTGGGGCTGACGCAAATCACCTTGTGGGCACAGCCAGCTGCGATGCGTTCTGTGGTGGAGAGCAAGATTCGTTTGAATCCGATCGCTGTCTCCAGACGCAGGCCTCGGAGCGTATAGATTCGAATCGGGATACGTGCCCAGGTGGCTGCCAGCATGCCGAGCAGGCCCGCTTTGGGGGTGCCCGCGTTGACGATGTCCGGACGCAGGTCTTTCAGCACGCGGGTCAGCTGTCGCAGTGATCGCCAGTCCGCGAAAGGGGTGATCTCTCTCGACATCGGGACGGAGATCATGCGGACTCCCTCACGATGGGCTGCCAGCTCCAGGTCTGCTCCTGGACTGGCAATCAGTGTGACATCAAAGCCTTGCTGTTGGAGAAATCTCAGCTGTCCTGCCATTAAGAACCGGACCGTGATCGGATCTGTCGCGAGGCATGCAATTTTCGGAGGGCGGTGAGGAGTGGACATCGAGAGACTCATGAAAGTACGAATGCACGCCTGCGCTGGCGCATGGCTTATGCCGCCCAACGATCGGGGTGATCCGTGGCTGCGCGTTGGCTTCCCCGCGATGTGGTTTTTTCCAGCACATCCGACCAGATCGCTCGATATTGTCGGGCGATGACGTGGATGTCGAAGTGCTGTTCCATGCGCTGTCGGGCACGGTGAGAGAGTGCTTGCCGATCCGCTTCCGATGACGTGAGAATCTGGAGGCACGCGTTTGCGATCGCCGAGGCATCTTGAGGCGGCACAGTGACCCCTGCGTTGTCGACCAACCAGGCTGAGTCGCCCACATCGGTGACCACGCACGGTACGCCGCAACAGAGAGCTTCTCCGATGGAGTTGCTGAAGGCCTCGCTCACGGACGAGGAAACCTCCAGATCCAAAGCGGCGTGAACTCGTTCAACATCGAGTCTCTCGCCGAGCAGGTGGAACCGTTCGGGGTGGCTACTGGCCTGAATCCACTGGCGGAGGGTTTTGT
>Ga0105047_10014309_pt1 | contig 12596 bp, 10 predicted proteins | sample MAT04_FD_78384 | JGI IMG/M metagenome (GOLD analysis project Ga0105047, IMG submission 78384) | Freshwater microbial communities from Lake Fryxell liftoff mats and glacier meltwater in Antarctica - MAT-04 (megahit assembly) | ecosystem: Environmental > Aquatic > Freshwater > Ice > Liftoff... | reverse complement strand
ACCGTCAAGACCATGGCCTACCAGCGGCCCGACCTGATGCATCGCATCCTCGAAGTCAACACCGACGCCGTGACCGCGTACCTGAATGCGCAGATTGCGGCCGGCGCACAGGCGGTGATGCTGTTCGATACTTGGGGCGGGTCACTCTCGGCGGCCGCCTACAAGACTTTTTCGCTGGCCTACATGAAGCGCGTGATAGCCGGCCTCACGCACGAACGCGAAGGCCGGCGCGTGCCGGTGGTGATGTTCACCAAGGGCGGTGGCCTGTGGCTGGAAGACATGGCGGCAAGCGGTTGCGATGCCGTGGGGCTGGACTGGACGATCGAGCTCTCGGTCGCGCGTGCGCGAGTGGGCCATCAGGTGGCCTTGCAGGGCAACGTCGATCCCACGGCCTTGTTTGCCGCGCCCGAGGCGATTCGTGCCGAAGTGGCGCGCATTCTGGCCTCATACGGCCACGGATCAGGCCACGTGTTCAATCTGGGGCACGGCATATCGCAATTCACCCCGCCCGAGCATGCCGGTGCGCTGGTGGCGGCCGTGCATGAGTTGAGCCCGCAATACCATGCAGGCCGTTGAGTTTGTACTGTTGGCATCAATTTGCATGTTTGGCGCCCCCGCGATTGGCTTGGCACAAGGGTTTGCGCGGCAGTGGTCCGGAAAGTGGCAGCCATAGCCGCTTTGCAAACAGCGGGCGCGCAAAGCGGCTTTGGAAGCGGGCTTCGAGCGCGCCGAATTCAAGCAATAAAACACTTGACTTATGCACATTTTTTGGTGGCGCACGGGATCGTTGCGCTGCCGCAATGTCAGAATCGCCGGGCATCCATAAGTCATTGAAAATAAACGAATCCTGTAACGCAAGAAATATGTGCGATCCAGGAAAAGTCCTTTTCCCGCCGAGGGTTGCGTAGCCTTGATGGGGGGTTTTCAACAAACTTATCCACAGGTTTTGTGAACACCATCAAAGCCCTAGAGCCACCATTGCCTTAGCAATAGTTTTTAACCTTTTACCTTAACAATCGCCTGATTTAAGCGCCTCATCGCGGCCCGAAATCAGTCAGAAACGCCGCCAAAAAGCGCCCCGGTCCGATGCCCTTTGTACGAGTTGCGCTCGAAGTACCGGTGGCGGCGCTGTATGACTATGCGGTCGACAGCGCCGCTGGCTTGCTGGGCTGCCGCGTCGCCGTGTCGTTCGGGCCCCGAACTCTGGTCGGGGTTGTGGTCGAAGCCGATGTCGTGCCGGCGGTCGACCTGGCGCGCATCAAACCGGCGCGTGTGCTTGCGGATGTGCCGGCTCTGCCAGTGGCCTGGCTTGAATTGCTGCGCTTTTGCGCCGGCTACTATCAGCACCCGTTGGGCAACGCGATCGGCGCGGCCTTGCCCGCCGGCCTCAAGGCCCACAAGGCGCTGGCCCCGGCGCTGTGGCAGCGCTTTTCCTGGCACGGCTTGCTGCCGGTGTTTACCAAGCGCGATCATGCGCGCGCGGCGATGGCGGCCCGACTTGCCGCCGGGCCTTGTTTTGGCTTTGAACTGGTCAGCCAATCCCCCAAGGCCTTGGCTTACCTGGAGGCCTGGCAGGCGGCCGGCCTGGTGCAATGCGCCGGAACTGCGCCGCTCGAAGTGGGCGCCTCGCCCGCAGTCAATCAAGAGCAGTCCGATGCGGTTGCCGCGGTCGCGACAGCGCTTGACCCAGCGCGCTTTCTTGCCAGTTTGCTGCACGGCGTGACCGGGAGCGGCAAGACCGAGGTGTACCTGCAGTTGACCGCGCGCGCGCTTGCCCTGGGCGGCCAGGCTTTGGTGCTGGTGCCCGAGATCAACCTCACACCACGTTTGCTGGAGCATTTCAGGCAGCGTTTCCCGGCTAGTGTCATCGTATCGATGCACAGCGCTTTAAGTGAAAGCGAGCGCACGCATCACTGGCTGCTCGCGCACACCGGCGTGGCCGACATCGTGCTCGGTACTCGCCTGGCGGTGCTGGCCTCATTGCCACGCCTGCGCCTGATCGTGGTTGACGAGGAGCACGACCCCTCGTTCAAGCAGCAGGAGGGCATGCGCTATTCGGCGCGCGATCTGGCGGTGTATCGCGCCAAGAACGAGGGCATTCCCATCGTTCTGGGCAGCGCCACGCCCTCGCTTGAAACCTTCGCCCACGCACAGTCGGGGCGTTACGAACGCCTGGTCATGAAAAGTCGCGCCGTAACCGACGCGGTGCTGCCTGAAGTACACATCATCGACCTGAATACCGCACGTGCCGAGCACGGTATCGCCGCACCGATCTGGGATGCGATCAAGAGCCGCGTCGATGCCGGTGAACAAAGCCTGGTGTTCCTCAACCGGCGCGGTTATGCGCCGGTCCTGTCCTGCGCCTCTTGCGGTTGGGTGAGTGCTTGCACACGTTGTACGGCCTACCTGGTATTGCATCGCCGCCGCGGCTTGTCGACTGGCGGTACCCTCATGTGCCACCACTGTGGATTCGCCGAAGCCGTGCCGCTTGGCTGCCCCACCTGCGGCAATGTGGACATTCGCGGCTATGGGCAGGGTACGCAGCGTCTTGAAGTGCACCTGGCCGAAGCCTGCCCCAATGCGCGGGTGCTGCGCATCGACCGCGATTCGACCAGCCGCAAGGGCGCGGCGGAAGCGCTGTTCGACCTGGTGCATGCGGGCGAGGCCGATATTCTGGTCGGCACGCAAATGTTGGCCAAGGGGCATGACTTCAAGAACCTGACCCTGGTTGCGGCGGTCAATGTGGATGCGGCGCTGTTCAGTGCAGATTTTCGCGCCAGCGAGCGGTTGTATGCGCAATTGACCCAAGTGGCCGGTCGCGCCGGCCGCGCCGGCAAGCCCGGCCTGGTGCTGATTCAGACGCGCAAGCCGGATCACCCGCTGTTTCGCGCGGTGGTCGCCGGCGACTACGACGGCTTTGCCCTGAGCCTGTTGGCCGAACGCGAGGCCGCCGGCCTGCCGCCGGCGGCGTTCCAGGCGATGTTGCGGGTGGAGGCCAAAAAGCTGGAAGCGGGCTTGAGTTTTCTCAAGCAAGCGGCCAAGGCCGATGTCGCAGCGGATGGCATCATGATCTACGACCCGGTGCCGATGGTGTTGACGCGCCTGATGAACGTGGAACGTGCCCAACTGATGGTCGAGTCGCCATCGCGCCCCGCCCTGCAGGCATTCCTGGCGCGCTGGCTTGCCTGGATTGCAGCAAATGCGCCGGCCAGCCTGCGCTGGCATATCGAGGTCGACCCGCTGGAAATCTGAAGGCCTGGCAGCTCGGTGAGCCGTTTTGCAGTTGCTGGCACCAACAAAAACGGCGCCCGCAGGCGCCGTTCGAATCTGGCGAGCAGGTCTTTACTTGACCGAGCTCACCATGTAGTCGACGGACGCCTTGATTTCGGCGTCCGAAGCACTCATGGCAGTGCCCTTGGGCGGCATCGCGCCCTTGCCCTTGATCACACTGGTATACAGGGTTTCCATGCCGCTCTTCATGCGCGGTGCCCAGGCTGCCTTGTCGCCCAGCTTGGGCGCGTTGGCCACGCCGGCGGCGTGGCAGGCCATGCAAGCGGTTTCGTACAAGGCCTTGCCATCGCCCGCCTTGGCCGGTGCGGCTGCGGCAGGCGCGGCGGATGCAACGACAACTGCCGCTTGTGCCGCAGCGGCGGGCGCCGCTGTGGCTGCGGCTCCAGCGGCAGGTGCACCAGCGGGGGCAGCGGCGGCTGCCGGCGCGGTCGGCTCCTTGAAGGTGCCGCCGGCCGACGCGGTCATGTACACAATGCCGCGCGCCATTTCGTAATCCGAAAGATCGCCGTTGCCGCCGCGTGCCGGCATGGCCCGGATGCCGTTGATCGAATGGTTCATCAGCGTGTCGTAGCCCTGCTTCAGGCGCGGTGCCCAAGCGGCGGTATCGCCCATCTTGGGCGCATTGGCCGCACCGCTTTCATGACAGGCCTTGCAGTTCTGGGCGTAGACCTCCTGGCCGCTCAAGAAAACTTTGGGGCCATCAGCGGCCTTCAGGTTTACGGCGGCCACCGGCTTGATGCGCTCGGCGATCGATTCGGGCTTGAGAGCCATGCCCTGTACGTCGACTTTCTTGCCGCCAGTGACCAACGACACCAGCATCACGATCAGGACGATCGGGATGACAAACGAAGCGACGATCACAATGATGAGTTGCTTGGGGGTCTTGATCGGCGTTTCGTGCTGATGGTCCTCGCTCATGAGGCGTCCTTTCGGTGATTCCAGGTGCCGGTAAAAGCCGACAACGACATGTTGGAAATGGGGCTAGCGAAACCTTGAAGTATAGCCGCGTTTGCCCCTGATTTCACTGTGGAGAAGGCGTGTGAAAGGCGGCCAGCCGGAAGTTTCGCCCTACCCGATACCGCGTTTGCGCGTACGGACGGGAATTTCAATGCCGTTTTTGGAGAGGGCGCCGCCGGAGCCACTGACCGTGCCGTTGTTGGTGAAGTTGCCCTGGATATCAGGTTTGGGGATGTAGCCGCGCGCACCGGCGGCGAACGCCCGCCGCACGTCGGCCGCGTCTGCGGATGACGAAATCACCGCGATGGGCGATTCAGGGCATTGCAAGTTTGAGCAAGGCCAGGCTTTCCTGGGTTTGTTCGTAGGAAACAACGTCCTGCAGCACGGCCCTGGCTTTCCCGTTTTGGGTGATCAGCATGGGCTCGCGCGCTTCGGCGAGATGGGTCAACACTAAGGCGGCGTTGGCCTTGAGGTAATTGACGGACTTGACTTGCGTGGCTTAACGCACGGTGTCACCTGCGAAAGTCGCGGTGGAATGAATATGGTCTGTTGACAGGCCGGCATCAAGTTGCTTGGCGATCTCGTTTTCCGGGGCGTGCGAGCAAAAACGGTTGACGTACAATATCTATTGTTTTGTACGTCAAGGAGTGTCGCATGTCCGATCCGACCAAGCTCACCCTGCGCCTGGATGCGGCGCTGATCGAACGCGCCAAGATTTATGCGCTGGAACAGGACCGCTCGTTGTCGCAACTTGTAGCCGACTACTTCGCCCATCTGGCGCCCGGGTCCAAGGCTCCCGCGGAGGCGCACACCGGGATCGATGCACCACGCAAGGTATCCGGACCCATCACCGCCGCGCTGCGTGGCGCACTGCGGCCAAGCGGCGCCACCGGGGCATTGCCCGGTCGCGACGACTACCGCACCCACCTTGAGAAGAAGCACTTGTGAGAGTCATGCTCGACACCAATGTCGTGCTCGACATGCTGCAGGCACGTCAGTCCTTCGTGGGCGATGCCGAGGCGGTCTTTGACATGGTGGAACGCAATGCGATGACAGGCCTGTTGTGCGCCACCACTATCACCACGCTTGCCTATCTCGCGGCAAAGACGGTCGGCAAAGTCGAGGCGGCGCGGCAGATACGCATGTTGCTGACCCTGTTCGAAGTCGCGCCGGTGACGCGCGCGGTGCTGGACGGCGCATTGAAAAGCAAGGCGCCCGATTTCGAGGATGCGGTGCTTGCCGAGGCGGCCTCGATGGCGGGTGCGGATGCCATCATCACTCGAAACTTGCGGGACTTCGCGCACAGTCCGGTGCGCGCGCATACGCCGGCGCAGTGGCTGGCGATGCATCGTGCCTGAACCGGCAGGTCATCAGGTCGCTTGCAAGGCCTCCAGCTCCGCCTGCTTCCCCAGCCATTCCTTCTCGACAAGCGCGAGTTCCTTGGCCGCCTAGGCCTGGTCGAGCATCAGCGCCTTGAGCGCTTCTTTCTGCGCTTCCTCATAGATGGCCGTGCCGGCCAGTTGCTTGTCGATTTCGGTTTCGCGCGCGGTGAGCTTGGCGATCTGCTCCTGCAGGCGCTTGATTCGTGTCGCAAGCGGTTTGGCGAGGTCGGCGCGGCGCTGGCGTTCCTGCGCATCGGCGCGCTTTTGCTCCTGGCGTGCGGCGCCGGTGAGTGGCGGGGCAGCGGCGGCAGCCTTTACCGGCGCCGCTGCCTTGGGTGGTGCTTCGGGCGCCTTCGCTTCGCTGTGCGGGGCCAGCGTATCGCCCTTCGCGTGCTTGGCTTCCATCTTTCCCAAGCGTGTCTTGAAGAGCCAGTCGCGGTAGTCGTCGAGGTCGCCGTCGAAGGGGCTCAAGGCGCCTTCGGCCACGATCATGAATTCGTCGGTGGTGGCGCGCAGCAGGTGGTGGTCGTGCGAGACCAGCACCAGCGTGCCCTCGAACTGCGCCAGTGCCACGGTCGAGACCTCGCGGATTTGCAGGTCGAGGTGGTTGGTGGGATCGTCGGCGCCGTTGATGCCCAACAGGCCGATGCGCAGGTCCTGGGTGAGCGAGAGCTTGATGTTGCAGACGATCGCCTTCTTGCCGCTGTCGTCAAGCGTGTAGCCGGCGAAGCCGTCTTCCATCACCAGCAACGGATTGAAGGTGGCAAACGGCTCCCGGAACTCGAACGAGAAGGGCGATGAGGCATGCACCGGCGCCAGATCTTCCATCTTGGCCAGCATTTTCATGCGGCTTTGCGCCTGCTTGGGTCTTCAGATGAAACGCCTTAACGTTTTCATCCAGCGCTTCTTTGACTGGGACCAAAAGCGCGGCTGCCGTCAAACACCGGCATTGATGATGCGCATGCCTTTGAGTCCCGAGAAATCGCGATCGTGAGTGACCAACGCGACTGAGCCAGTCGAAATCGCGGTGGCGGCATGGATGGCGTCGGGCAATTTCAGATTATGGCTGGCGTGCAAACGGGCTGCGAGCGCCGCCAGGTCAATATCAAGCGGGACGACCTCCCATTGCGACAACGCGCGCCGATAGCGGTTCGCCAGCGCTTCATCTCCCGATCTGAGCGGGCCGGTCATCACTTCGGCGACGGCGATTGTCGCAATGACAAACTCAAACAGCCCATCTGCTTCTGCCTGAAACAGCGGCGCGTAAAGCGGCTTGAATGTCCTGTGACCTTCGAGGAAATAGATCAGGGGCGCGCTGTCGATGGTGACGCGCGCACCTTCAGTGAGACCGAACAACGCACTCAATCCCATTCCGCCCGCAGTTTGTCTACATACTTTGCGGCGTCACCGTAGAGCCCCTTGCCGGTGCCGCTTAAATCAACGAAGCGCTCACCCGCCCGCGCGCGCGCGCGCACTTGCGCCACCGGTACCACTGCTGCGAACGGCTTGCCGCGTTTGGTGATGATGGTGGTCTTGCCACGGCTGGCGCTATCGACCAGCGCCGGAAAAAGTCTGCGCGCTTCTTCAGCGCCGATCGAGTGTTGGTTTGCCATTTTCACTCCAATTACGTACGGACTGTACAGCAAAGACGAGACCCTGGTCAAGTGTGAGTCTACGGAACCGTGTGCGGCACGAACATCGCACTTTCACGCGCAGGCGGCGGTCGAGATGCGCCTTGAATTCCAGTATTCCGGGCGCTCCGTTTGTGGTGATGCAATCGGGAATTTTCGCAGGCTGTGCTGTTGTCGATCGGTGCCTACGATCCCAATGGCAGCTTCATGTCGGATGCGCACATGAACCCGAACGAAGCCACCATGGCGTGGCGCGACAGCCGCGACTCATGCGATGGTCCACCATTTCGACACGTTTCAGCTCGGTTTCGAGGACTTTGGCGCGACCAGGATAGCGCTGGCGTCGGCTTGCGCCCACCGCCAACAACAATCAGTGACGAATCTATAGAAACTTTTTTGAAATCGATGTCAATCTCGTGACGGCATTTGGACGCCACTGTCTTGACGACAAAATCCGGTAACGTATGCAGATGATTCAAACCCTCATTGCGCTCACTGCAGCCGCGCTTTCGCCTTGGGCAGGCGTTCTGTGACATTGCGGATCTTGTGGATCCGGCAGCGCTGGACATGCGCGGCATCGCCGCAGCGCTGCTCGATGGCCGAGCGCAGCGCTTTCGAGCCGTTGATCACTCACAGGCGAGGAACGTTCAGGTCAACACCGCAGTCGGCCAGGGAACCCAGCAGGTCCTTCGAACAGTGCCGGGAAATAGCGGCTGCGCGAGCATTTGAAAGCGATCGCGCAAGCCGCGCCGGACGCGTGAACACACCGCGATCACCCGCGAAGCTTCCGGTTAACCGATACAATCATGTCCCCACGCGCCCGTAGCTCAGATGGATAGAGTACTGCCCTCCGAAGGCAGGGGTCACACGTTCGAATCGTGTCGGGCGCGCCAGATTTCTCCTTGAACTTGAGCCAAGCCCGCGCCCCATGTCTGCTCGACAATTGGCGTCCTGGCTTGAAACCCGGCGTGCAGTTAAAACCCTCGATGCCCGTGCGTCGCGGCGGCTGCCATGGGCAGGCGTACTGCGACGCGATCCGATCAATATCGGGCGACCACGCCTGATCATCCCGACAATCCTCCGATGACCCTGCCGCCAATTGAACAACGCATCGCCAACGAACTTGCTGTCCCCGTAGCCAAGGTACAAGCTGCCGTGCGCCTGCTTGACGAAGGTGCCACCGTTCCCTTCATCGCACGCTATCGCAAGGAGGTCACCGGCGAACTCGACGACACCCAGCTGCGCACACTCGAAGCGCGCTTGGCCTATTTGCGCGAGCTTGAAGACCGGCGCGACGCGGTGCTCGCTGCGATTGATGCGCAAGGCAAGCTCTCACCCGAACTGCGCGCCAGCGTCGAGGCCGCCGAAGACAAGGCGAGGCTTGAAGACCTGTACCTGCCTTTCAAGCAAAAGCGCCGCACCAAGGCCCAGATCGCGCGCGAAGCCGGGCTCGAGTCGCTGGCCGACGCCTTGCTCTGCGCGCCATCGCTTGATCCGCAATCGGAGGCAGCGGGCTATTTGCGTGCGCCGTTCAAAACCCCTGACGATATCGACCACCCCGGCGTGCCGGACGCCAAGGCTGCGCTCGATGGCGCGCGCCAGATCCTGATGGAACGCTTCGCCGAAGATGCCGATCTGCTGGCAGCGTTGCGGGAATACATGCTGGAGCATGGCGTGGTGCAATCGAAACTGGTCGAAGGCCGGGCCGAGTCCGGCGCCAAGTTCGCCGATTATTTCGACTACGACGAGCCTCTTGGCCGCGTGCCTTCGCATCGCGCGTTGGCCATGTTTCGCGGTCGCCGCGAAGAAGTGCTGTCGGTGGTCCTGCGGCTGGACAGCGAAGCAGAACGCCCCGACTGGAGCGCGCCGCACAATCCCTGCGAGCAGCGCATCGCCGCGCGCTTCGCCGTGCGCGACAGCGGTCGGCCGGCCGACAAGTGGCTGGCCGACTCGGTGCGCTGGGCTTGGCGCGTGAAGATCGCGCTGCACCTGGAAACCGAGCTCATGGGCGCGCTGCGGGAGCGCGCCGAGGAAGAGGCGATCCGCGTGTTCGCCACCAACCTCAAGGACCTGCTGCTGGCATCACCCGCCGGCCAGCGCCCTACGCTGGGTCTGGATCCGGGCCTGCGTACCGGCGTCAAGGTGGCGGTGGTTGACGCCACCGGCAAGCTGGCCGCCACCGCCACCATTTACCCGCACGAGCCGCGCCGCGACTGGGCCGGCTCGCTTGCGCTGCTCACACCACTGGTGCGCGCGCATCGGGTTGAGTTGATCGCCATCGGCAATGGCACGGCTTCGCGTGAAACCGAACGCCTGGTCGCCGATCTGATGGCGGCGTTGCCGGAGGCCGGGCTGTCGAAAATCATCGTGTCCGAGGCCGGCGCCTCGGTGTATTCCGCGTCCGAATTCGCCGCGCGCGAGTTTCCGGAACTCGACGTCAGCTTGCGCGGCGCGGTGTCAATCGCGCGTCGCCTGCAGGACCCCTTGGCCGAGTTGGTCAAGATCGATCCCAAGTCGATCGGTGTGGGCCAATACCAGCACGACGTGAACCAGGCGCGGCTGGCGCGCAGCCTCGACGCGGTGGTCGAGGATTGCGTCAATGGTGTGGGGGTGGATCTCAACACCGCGTCGGTGCCGCTGTTGACGCGCGTTTCCGGCCTGTCCGCCGGTATCGCCGCCAGTATTGTCAGCTATCGCGATACCCATGGACGCTTCAGCGAGCGCGAGCAATTGCGCCAGGTGCCGCGGCTGGGCGACAAGGCCTTTGAGCAAGCTGCCGGCTTCCTGCGCATCCCGAACGGCAGCAATCCGCTGGATGCTTCCGGTGTGCATCCGGAGGCCTATGGCCTGGTGCGCAAGATTCTGACAGAACTCGACCGCGACATGCAGTCGTTGATCGGTGATACCGCGACGCTGCGCAAACTTGCGCCAGCCAGGTATGCCGACGCACGCTTTGGCGTACCGACGGTGGCCGACGTGCTCAAGGAGCTGGAGAAACCCGGACGTGATCCGCGGCCTCAATTCAAGGCGGCGAAATTCCAGGAGGGCGTCAACACCCTGGCCGATCTGAAACCCGGCATGTTGCTCGAAGGGGTGGTGACCAATGTCGCCAACTTCGGCGCCTTCGTCGACATCGGGGTGCACCAGGACGGCCTGGTGCATATCTCGGCCCTGGCCGAGAAGTTCGTGCGCGACCCGCACGAGGTGGTCAAGGCCGGCCAGGTGGTGCGGGTCCGGGTTCTCGAAGTTGACCTGAAGCGGCAACGGGTGGCGCTCACCATGCGCCTGGCCGAAAAGCCGGCGCCTGCGGCGGCGCGCGATCATGCGCGGCCCGGCGCGGCGGCAGCCGGTGCACAGCGTGCGCGCCCGCGCGAAATGCCGGCGGCGCCGGCCGCCAATCCGATGGCGGCGGCGCTGGCAAGGGCGCAGGCCCAGACGCGCGGCAGGTAGGCGCGGGCGCAGGGTGTAGCCGTGGATGACGGCGCGGGAGCATCCGGTCAACGCCAGGCACAATGTTTGCGTTATAGCTGTGTAGCCGAAATCGCTCAGAAAACCCATGAACACCGGTTCCGCCCATTCCCATCCCCACCCCCATTCCCATCCCCATTTCGGCCGCCCGCTGTGCCGCGACGATCTGGTGTCCGGTTCGCTGCGCGCAGCCTTCGTCAATAGCGAGATGGCGGCCATCGCCTGGAGCGAGGCCCGGCTCGATGCGTCGCTTGACTGTGTGCTGGCGCAACTGCCGCCGGGCGATGTCTGGGTGTTCGGCTACGGATCGCTGATCTGGAACCCCCTGATCACGTTTGCCGAACGCCGCCTGGCGAAGGTCTATGGCCTGCACCGTTCGTTCTGCCTGTGGTCGCGCATCGGTCGCGGCACGCCGCAACAACCCGGCCTGGTGCTGGGCCTGGATCATGGCGGCTCGTGCGCCGGGCTGGCTTACCGCATCGAAGCGCAACATGCACGCGAAGAGCTGCGCCTGTTGTGGCGGCGCGAAATGGTGACCGGTGCCTACGTTCCTACCTGGGTCAAGGCACGCACGTCGCAAGGCGCGGTGCCTGCCATCGCCTTTGTGATCAACCACCGCAGCGTCGCTTATGCCGGCAAGCAGAGCACGCCGGCGGCCGCCCGCTGCATCGCCACCGCGAGCGGCTTGCACGGCCCGTGCACCGAGTATCTGGTGCGCACCCTGCGTGGGCTGCGCGAGCACGGGATCGAAGACCACGCCCTTTGCGCGGTCGAGCGCGAACTCGCGGCCCTGCCCGCCTGAACCGCAGGCGCGGCGGCGCTGCCGCGCCTGCGGGTGAACAATTGCGCGACAATCGCGTTTTTCCGCCTGACCGTTGAGCGCCTGGCCGCGCCAGCCCTGCAACCCCATGAAACTCGCAACCCTCAAGGATGGCTCGCGCGACGGCATGCTGGCCGTGGTTTCGCGCGACCAGAAGACCGCGCACTTGGCTGACGGCATCGCCCCGACCCTGCAACGCGCGCTCGACGACTGGCCCTTCATCGCCCCCCAGCTGGAGGACCTGGCGCTGCAATTGAACAGCGGGCGCGCGCGCCGCTCGTTTGAATTCGTGCCTGCCAATTGCATGGCGCCCCTGCCGCGCGCGCACCAGTGGATCGACGGTTCGGTATACGAGCAGCATGTCGAACTGCTGACCCGCGTCTTCAGCGGCAAGCTGCCGGACAACCTGTGGCGTGAACCGATGATGTACCAGGGGGGCTCGGACGACTTTCTCGGGCCCTGCGATGCGGCGGTATTCGCCGAGGAGCACTGGGGCATCGATTTCGAACCGGAGCTCGGGGTGATCCTTGGCGATACGCCGATGCAAGTACGCAGGGACGATGCGCTGGATCAAGTGCGCCTGCTGGTATTGATCAACGACTGGTCGCTGCGTAACCTGATCGCCGCCGAAATCGGCAAGAGCTTCGGTTTTTTGCAAAGCAAGCCCGCCACCGGGTTCGCACCCCTGGCGGTGACGCCGGACGAGCTCGGCCTGGTCTGGGCCGGCGGGCTCGCGCACCTGGGCGTCGCGGTGGACTGGAACGGCGTGCGTTTCATGAACGCCAACGCCGGGGTCGGCACCCGCTTTTCGTTCACCGAATTGATCGTCCACGCCGCCAAGACGCGCAACCTGCGTGCCGGCACCATCATCGGCTCGGGTACGGTTTCCTCCGGCGGCAACGTCGGTTGCGTGGCCGAATTGCGGGCGCGCGAAGCGCTCGAAGCCGCCGATGACAAGGGGAAACCGGGCCGCGCGCGCACCGAGTTCATGAAGTTCGGCGATCGAGTTCGCATCGAAGCTTTCGACGCTGCCGGTTCTTCGGTATT
>Ga0105047_10014308_pt1 | contig 12596 bp, 13 predicted proteins | sample MAT04_FD_78384 | JGI IMG/M metagenome (GOLD analysis project Ga0105047, IMG submission 78384) | Freshwater microbial communities from Lake Fryxell liftoff mats and glacier meltwater in Antarctica - MAT-04 (megahit assembly) | ecosystem: Environmental > Aquatic > Freshwater > Ice > Liftoff... | reverse complement strand
TCCATGGTTTGCAGATCGGCGGCGACCTTGAGCGCAAAGCCGGCCTGGTCGAGGATATCGCGCTGCAGGTCGACGCCCGGGGCGATTTCGCGCACGGTCAATCCGTCGTCGAGCAGGTCGATAACGCAGCGCTCGGTGACGTACGTCACCTTCTGCCCCCGGCGGCGCGCCATATTGCCGCTGAAGGTCACTTGTTCGACGGCCTCGACGAGTTTTTTCGTCTTGCCTTCGGCAACGATCGTCAGCCGGCCGTCGCCGACTTCGAGCTTGGCGCCGGCGGTGAAGAAGCCCGAGAAAATCAGGTGGCGAGCGTGCGTCGTGATGTCGACGAAGCCGCCGCACCCGGCGGTCAGATAGGGTTTGGCGCCGAGCTTGGAAACGTTGATGCTGCCGTTGCGGTCGATTTGCATGAACGAGAGCATCGCCGAGTCGAAACCGCCGCCCTGGAAATAGGTAAACTGGTTGGGCGAGGGGACGATCGCTTCGGCGTTCGCCGAGCAGCCGAAGGCGAAGCCAAGCAGCGGCATGCCGCCGACCGCGCCCTGCTCGATGACCCAGGTCACATCGCCGTGCAGTCCTTCTTCGAGCAGGATGCGCGGCACGTTGACCGAAATGCCGAAGCCGAGGTTCACCGCCGAGTCGCGCCTAAGCTCCATCGCCGCGCGCCGGGCGATGACTTTTTCCGGCCCCCAGGCGCACAGTTCGAAGGCACTGTCGGGCTGCGTGATTTCGCCGCTGATCGCCGGGTCGTAGGCGATTTGCGTCGCCTGCATTTGTGCCGGATCGACGACGATGAAATCGACCAGCGTTCCCGGAACATGGACCTGCTGGGGTTTCAACGAACCGTTGCGGACGACGCGTTTGACCTGGGCGATGACGATGCCGCCGTTGTTACGCGCGGCGAGCGCAAGGTCCATCACGCCGAGGAAGGCGCCTTCGTGCTCAAACGAAAGGTTGCCGCGCTCGTCGGCGGTCGTCGCGCGCACAATCGCGACGCGCGGCACGACGGTCGGGAAAAAGAGCCACTCGTCGCCGGCAAACTCGACCTTCCTGACGAATGGCGCGGCGCTGGCGCGGGCGTTCATTGCGGCGCCTTCACGGTCCGGATCGACGAAGGTGTCGAGACCGACCTTGCTCAGCACGCCGGGGCGCTTGGCCGCGGCGTCGCGGTGCATGTCGAAGAGGATGCCGCTCGGCAGGTTGTAGGCGGCGACGTCGTTATCGACGATCATGCGCCAGATCGCCGGCATCGGCAGCGACGACGGGCCGCTCGGATACGAGCCACCGAAAATGCGCGCCAGCATGCCGCTTTGCGCGAGGTGATCGATGCCGCGAATCCCGTACATGTCGCCGGCAGCGATCGGCGTCAGCGCCGTCAAGCTGCGCGGACGCTGTTCGCGAGAAAAACGCGCGCCGAGCGCAGCGAGGATCTTCTCCGGGCAATTGAGCCCGCTCGAAGAACTGATCGTAACAACGTCGTCGTCGCGTACGAGTTGTGCCGCCTGCTCTGCGGTAATCACTTTATTCATCGTGGATCCTGAAGAACGTATCGTTGACCTGGCCGGGCACGGCTCGTCCGTCCCTCGATCGACAAAATTTTGAACCGGTTCAATTGCTTTGTCAACAGCCGGCGATGAGATCTGCCGGCCGGTGCTGCGTGTTCGCGCGTTGTACAGGCGTTTCGCCGACAAACGCCGGGCAAACTTCGCCAGCGCAGCCAGGGTTCGCGACGCCGAACCTTCGCTTCACGAAGGCGCTATAGCCAGCGGCACACGCCTACTTGAATCCCGACTCGGTGGCGGAGAACCGGTCGAGTAGGTACACACTCTTTTTATGGGCTTCCTGATTTAAGGTTCAGCACTTCGTAACACGCGCCCATGGTGTGGTAATCGGCCTTGTTGTTATAGCTTTTCCGGTCGTCGTAACGGACGTTCTCGCGCGTCAGTATGCGATACCACGCGCCATAAACATGGTCGACAAAATAAGTGAAACTGTAGTCCCAGATCCTGTCGTACCAATCCCAGTAGCGCGAATCGCCGGTCGCCTCTGCGAGCAGCGCGGCGGCCGCGAGACTTTCGGCCTGGACCCAGAAGTATTTGTCCTGATCGTGCGCCTTGCCGTGCACATCGTAGCCGTGAATCAGGCCGCCGCACGCCTTATCCCAGCCGAACTGCAGCGCGTGGTCGAAGAGTTCGCGGGCGCGCGGCAGTCGCCAGGGCTGCGGCCGGTGCCGGTCAAGGATGACGAGCAGCTTGGCCCATTCGGTCTGATGCCCGGTCTGCACGCCCCACGGCCGCATGTGGTCGCTTTTGGTGTCGCGGTTGTAGTCGAGATCGGGCGTCCAGTCGACGCGATAGTGTTCCCAGAGGTGGCCGCCAGTGCCCTGGCATTGCCTTTGCGTCATGTGGCTGGCGAGCAGGCAGGCGCGATCGAGGTAGCGGTCTTCAGCGGTCGCTTCCCAGGCGGCGATCAAGGCTTCGCAGGCGTGCATATTGTCGTTCTGGCCGCGGTACAAAGTGAGATTCCACTGCGCGTCGGCTTCGCAGGCGTAGAGCTCGTAGTCCTTGTCCCAGAAATGGCTTTCCATCAGCGACCAGGTTTCGTCTATCCATGCGCGCGCCTCGGCAACGCCGATCTTCAGCGCACAAGCGTAGGCCAGCATGACGAAGGCCAGTCCGTAGCAATGGTTGGTCGCATCGACGACCTGGCCGGCGTCGATGCGCCAGGCGTAGCCGCCGGTGTGCGGGTTACGGTGCGCCTGGCGCAGATAGTCGAGGCCATGGATGACGCGCACCTTGTAGTCTTCCCTGCCGAACTGCTCGTAGGCCTTGGCGTAGTTGAAGACGAAACGACACGAGGCAACGAGCGTTTTGAGTCCCGGGTTGAACAACTCGCCGTTGTTCATGTAGCAGTGGAAAAAACCGCCCGCCGGATCGACTGCCCGCGGGTCGTAAAAAGCCAGCGTGTCACGGATCTGCCGCAGAAGGAAATCCCGGCTTCGGTAATCGATCGGATAGTTCACAAAAATCCTTGTGCCTTGTTCGCCGCCCGCCACAGCGGTTGGCGGAGGAAACCACCGGCTGTGTTCTGGTTGACGGGTTGTCTGGCGGGGTGCTTTATTGGCCGCTCGGGCGGCTTCTCTGAAGTGAATTTATTACGCACTGTATCGTTACAGCAATTTAATCAAAAAAAAGAAATAGTGCAAATTTTTTGGCTCCCGCGAAACCCGGAGCCGTAACATTCGGTCAATAGGCGGCAGACTTGGCAGAGTATGATCGAAACGGGAGCACACGGAGAAGCGCATGTTTGCAATCTATGGCATCAGCGGCCCTATTTTCCAGGGAACGCTCGAAAAACTCGGCCCGCTGGCGCCGGTGCCGCGTGCCGATGCGGTCATCGCCGCCCGCCGCGTCGGCGACCAGAGCGAAAGCCCCCGGGTGCCGGACGTCTTGCCGTTTACATCGACGCCGAGCGGCGCGCGTGAGCCGGCGGTCGACGCCTACCAGTCAATGCTCCCGGCGAACCTCGAGCGCGGGCCGATCTATGCAGCGATGCAATTGATGCAGCGTGCGATACTCACCGTCAATGCCGACGACGAGGTCGCGCGCGCCTGGCGAATTTTCGCCGACCAGCATGTCGATCAGGCGCCGGTGCTCGACGCCGAACGCAATCTGGTGGGCATCCTCGGCGAACGAAATCTCCTGACCGCGCTCGATGTCGGCGCCAGCCAGATGGCTGGTGCACTGACCCGGCGCGTCGGTGAGGTGATGACAACGCCGGTCGTTTGCGCGCGCCCGGCGACCGATATCCGGCGCATTGCGCGCGTCATGCTCGAGCGTGACGTTGACGGCGTGCCGATCGTCAGCGAGGACGGCAGGTTGGTCGGCTTTATTTCGCGCGGCGATATCCTGCGCGCCGTCGTCGCCGATCCGCCACTGAGCATCTGGAGTTAACTGGGAAAGCCTGCCATGAGCAAGGAAAACGTTACGATTTATCACAACGCGCGCTGTTCGAAGAGCCGATCGGCCTGCGAACTCGTCGCCGCCCGCGGCCTGACGGCCGAGGTCATCAACTATCTCGAAACGCCACCCGACCGCGACGAACTGAGTGCCCTGCTCAAAAAACTCGGCATGCGGCCCGCAGAACTCGTGCGCCGCAGCGAAACGATCTTCAACGACCAGTTTGCCGGCAAGACGTTGAGCGACGACGAATGGCTGGCCGCGCTCGTCGCGCACCCGATCCTCATCGAGCGCCCGATCGTCGTGCGCGGCGAGCGGGCGGTGATTGGACGACCGACCGAGAAGGTCGGCGAATTACTCGACGCCGACGACTGAGCGGCGTCAATCAGGCGCAGAAGCGCTTAATCGACGATGAACAAGCGCGCGCCGCGCTCGGTCGACGAGCGATGCGCTTCGGCGTTGTCGGCGACCTGATAACTCATCCCGGCCTTGAGCGTGACGCGGCGGCCATCGGCGAGCTGGGTGTCGAGTTCGCCGTCGACACAGAACAGGATATGTCCCTTGACGCACCAGTGGTCGGCGCGGTATCCGGGCGTGTAGTCGACCAGGCGCACGCGTATCGGCCCGAAATTCTGCGTTCGCCAATAAGCGCGACCGCTCTCGCCCTTGTGCTCAGTACGCGGAACCTGCGCCCAGTCGGTAGTGCCGAATGCAATTCCGGATATTTCCATACGCGCTCCTCGAATAGGGGCGGACTCTGCCCGCTTCTGCTCATCATCTTAGCATCGGCGTGGCGGCGGCCGGTGCGGCCGGCGCGCCTCCTTCATGCCACCTGTTCGCAGCGGCTGCGTTCGCTGCGCCACAGACCCGGCGGCCAAACTCGCTCAGAGTCCTGTCGCGAGGCAGGCTTCGCAACAGCGATCGAATGATCAGGCGAAAGAGGACGGTATGCGGCTCGGTGACCAGAACGAAAGCAATAACGTCGAAGATCGGCGTGGCGCAGGCCGCTTCGGCGGCGGACTCGGGCGCGGCGGCCTCGGAATCGGGACGATCGTCCTCGCGCTCGCCGCAAGCTATTTCTTCGGCATCGACCCGTCGGTAATTCTCGGCCTTGCCCCCGACGGCGAGGCGCCGACGACGCAGGGTCCGGCCAGGAAGCCGCCGGCCGACGACGAGATGGCGCGCTTTGTCGCGAAAGTGCTGGGCAGCACCGAAGCAACCTGGGAGCAAGTGTTCAGCGAACGCGGTACGCGCTACCAGGCGCCCAAACTGGTTCTCTTCAGCGGCGCGACGGCGACCGCCTGCGGCACCGGACAATCGGCGATGGGGCCTTTCTACTGTCCGCTCGATCAGAAGGTCTATATCGACCTGTCATTCTACCGCGACCTTAAGGAGCGCTTCGCTGCACCCGGCGAATTCGCCCAGGCCTACGTCATCGCGCACGAAGTCGGCCACCACGTGCAGAACCTGCTCGGCATTTCCGAGCGCGTGCACAAGGCGCAACAGGCGGCCGGCACGGCGCGGCGCAACGCGCTCTCGGTTCGCCTCGAGTTGCAGGCCGACTGTTTCGCCGGCGTCTGGGGAAAGCGCGCCGACGCGGCGAAAGGCATCATCGAGCCGGGCGAGATCGAGCAGGCGCTGAACGCCGCTTCGGCGATTGGCGACGACCGGTTGCAGCAACAAACGCAGGGCCGTATCGTTCCCGAATCGTTTACCCACGGGAGTTCCGAGCAGCGCATGCGCTGGTTCACGCGCGGCATGGACTCGGGCGATCTTCGCCAGTGCGACACCTTCGCCGCGGCGTCGCTGTAAAATCGCCGTTCCCCTTGAGAAGAAGAAGCGATGCGCCATTTCTTTCCCCGAGCGGGCCTTGCCCTCTTGCTCGGCGCCCTTTCCGCGCCGGCCGTCTACGCGCTGCCACGCGCCGCCAGCGTCCCCGGTGGCGTCGCGCTGATTGCACTCGGCGACGCGCCCACTGCGCCGCGCGTGTGGTTTGGCGAGCAGCGCGTCCTCGTCTCCCGCAACAAGGGCGAGTGGGTCGCCGTCGTCGGCCTGCCGCTCGACCTACTGCCGGGTGGTCACGAATTGCGCGTCGAAGGCGCCAGCGGCAAGGGGGAAAGCACGCGGCATTTCAACGTGCGCGCCAAGCAATATCCCGAGCAACACATCAAGCTCAAGGACAACGGCAAGGTCTTCCTGGCGCCGGCCGACGAGCAGCGCGCACTGCGTGAGATCGCGACGATAGGACAATTAAAACGCCATTGGCGCGACGCCGAGAACCACGACGAGGCCTTCGTGCTGCCCGCCGAAGGGCGCCTGACGAGTCGCTTCGGCCTGCGCCGCGTCTTTAACGGCGAAGCGCGCGCGCCACACGCCGGCCTCGACCTCGACGTGCCGCGCGGCACGCCGATCAAAACCGCGGCCAGCGGCCAGGTGCTGGCCGTCGGTAATTATTTCTTCAACGGGAACACTGTGTTCGTCGACCACGGCAACGGGCTGATCAGTCTGTATTGCCACCTCGACCGCATCGATGTGCACCCCGGCGAGCGGGTCGCCGCGCGCCAGCCGATCGGGCTTTCGGGAATGAGCGGGCGGGCCAGCGGCCCGCACCTGCACTGGAGCGTGGTCCTGAACGGCGCCATGGTCGATCCAGAGTTGTTCGTCAAGCGCAATTGAGCTTGCCTGAGCGCTTCGCCTAGAACCGCTCGTCCTCGCGCAAGAACCGCCACTGCCCGAGCGGCAGGTCGCCGAGTTTGAGATTGCCGATGCGCACGCGCTTGAGCCCGACGGCGCGCAGGCCGACCAGTTCGCACATGCGGCGGATCTGCCGCTTGCGCCCTTCGACGAGGACAAAGCGCAGCTGGTCGTCGTTGAGCCATTCGACCTTGGCCGGCTTGAGTTTGCGCTCGTCGAGCGACAGTCCGTGGTTGAGTAGCGCGAGGCCGTTGGCGATCAGCCGGCCTTCGACGCGCACCAGGTATTCCTTCTCAACGCTCGAGTGCTCGCCGATCAGATGGCGCGCGACGCGTCCGTCCTGGGTGAGGACGAGCAGCCCGGTCGAGTCGATATCGAGGCGCCCGGCCGGCGCCAGGCCCTTGATGCAGGCCGCGTAAAAGGTCGGCGTACCGGGCACTGCGTACTGGTTTTCCGGCAGGATCAGCGTCGCGGCGGGAATGAAGCCGGGTTCGGGCTGGCCCGAAACATAGCCGACCGGCTTGTGCAGGACGATCGTCACCTGCCGCTGCTGCGCCGCCGAAGCAGCTTCGTCGAGAGTAATCATCGCCGCCGGGTCGGCGCGCGTTCCGAGTTCGCTGACGCGCACGCCGTCGACATAAACCCAACCGCGCTCGATGTAACTATCGGCCTCGCGTCGCGAGCACAGGCCGCGCTCGGCGAGCAATTTGGAGATGCGCACGCCGCTTGGCGGCGGGCCGGCGACGGGTTTTTCTGGCCGCGCCACATCGGCTGCCGGCCGCGGCGACTTGGCGACGACCGGCGCCCGCGACGGCGTCCCGCGCGGCTTGTGCTGCGCTACTGGCGGCGCAGCGCTCGGGCGTTCAACGGCCCGGCTGCGCGGATTTTTTGTCGCGCCGCCGCGCACCGGCTTGCGCGAACTTGAGGCCGGCGCTGCGTCGGCCTTCGGTCGCGCCGGCAAAGCGAGCGTCTTGCGCGGCGTATCAGCCATCGACGCCGAGCAGCTCGACTTCGAAGACGAGCGTCGCATTCGGCGGAATCACGCCACCGGCGCCGCGCGCGCCGTAGCCGAGTTGCGGCGGAATGGTCAGCTTGCGCACGCCACCAATCTTCATTCCCTGCACGCCTTCGTCCCAGCCGGCGATGACATTGCGCTGACCGAGTGGAAACTCGAAGGGCTCGTCGCGATCGCGGCTCGAATCGAATTTGCTGCCGTTCGTCAGCCAGCCGGTGTAATGCACGCTCACAAACTGCCCGGAGCTTGCGACCTCGCCGTCGCCCACTTTGATTTCTTCGATCTGCAAACCGGATTCGGTTGTCGTAACGGACATGATTGATCCTCAAAAAATTTCAAAGACGGAGTGTAGACCAGAGCAACGGAGGCAGCCAGTTTCCCCGGTCGCCGGCGCAAAAAAAGACCAGCGTCCGAACCTCGGCCACGGCTTTCGGCTAAACTGGCCGCGAATAAGAAACTGCTCAAAGGAGCTCCATGGCTTTTCACGCGATCCCGGCGCCTGCGGTGGACAAGGAGAGCCTTCAGGAATTCATCGAGGCGCTGAGCGACCATGCGCCGAGCGTCGAGCGCGATATCGCCCGCCTGAAAAACACGCCGGGCGAGCGCGAACTCGTCGCCAGCCTTTTTCGCTCGATCCACAATATCAAGGGCGACGCCGCGCTGTGCAAGGTCGATCTTGGCGTGGCCATCGCCCATCCGATCGAAACCGTGCTGGCGCGCTTTCGCAACGGCGAAATCGCCCTGAGCGAGATCCTCGCCGAAGCGATCCTGCTCGCCATCGACCGGCTCGAACTGGCCGTCCAGGCACTCGCCGCCGATCAGGCACTCGACGGCCTGCGCGTGCCGGCGCTGATCGCCGGACTCGAGCGCCTGGCCGAGTTCGCCGGCACCGATCTTGACGGCGAGGCGTGCGCCCTGATCGAAGCGGTCACCGGATTTCGTCCAGCCGCCGCGGCGTCGCTTCTTGCGCGTGGCCGCGCCTCGTCGCAATCGGTTATTTCGAACCGATCCAAATCGCAAGCCATTGACGATTTGCGTTTTTTCCGCACGCTCGCCCATCAACTCGAGGCGCGCTCGCTGCTCTTCAAGGGGCGAACAACGCGCTTGTTGCGCATGGCGCTGGAAACCAACCAGATGATGGACAAGGCCATCGACCCGATGCAGCTTGAAGCGGCCGTCTATATGCACGACATCGGCATGATGTTCCTGCCCGAGTCGGCCTGGTTGAAGATCGAGCCCATGAGCGCCGAGGGTAAGCAGATCCTGCAGACGCACCCAACGTACGCCGCCGGCATCCTGTCGCGAATGGAGCCGTGGAGCGAAGCCGCCGAAATGGTTGCGCAGCACCACGAGATGCCGGACGGTCGGGGTTACCCGCTCGGCACCCATAGCGACGAGATCTGCCACGGCGCCAAGATCCTGGCGATCGTTGACGCCTTCGAGGCGGTTATGTTAAAGCACATCAACCGCGGCAAGAACCGCTCGGTACTGCGCGCGATTGCTGAAATAAATGCCTGCGACACGCAGTTTTCGCCGGACTGGATTGCGCCGTTTAACCGTGTCATCCGGCGCACGGTCGAAGCCTGATGGGCGAAGAGACGATCGATCTGGCGCGCCGTTTTGCCGGCGTCGGCCGCCTCTACGGCGCCGACGCGTTGCAGCGCTTTGCTTCAGCGCACGTCTGTGTGGTCGGTATCGGCGGCGTCGGTTCGTGGGCAGCCGAAGCGCTGGCGCGCTCGGCGATCGGCCGGATCACGCTGATCGACCTCGATATGGTCGCCGAATCGAACGTCAATCGACAGATTCACGCGCTCGGCGACGCCTTCGGTAAGGCCAAGACGAGCGCTATGGGCGAACGCATCCTGGCGATCAATCCGACCTGCCAGGTCAGTGAAATCGAGGATTTCGTTTCGGTTGAAAACCTCGCACAGTTGCTCGGCCAAGGCTTCGATTACGTTATCGACGCAATCGATCACGTGCGCACCAAGGCGGCAATGATTGGCTGGTGCAAGGAAAACGCCGTGCCGCTCATCACGGCTGGCGGCGCCGGCGGCCAGCTCGATCCGGCGCGTATCGCCATCACCGACCTGGCGCAGACCATACAGGACCCCCTGCTCGCCAAGGTGCGCTCGCTTTTGCGCAAGGAATACGGCTTTACGCGCGATCCGAAAAAGAAGTTCGGCGTGCCGGCCGTCTATTCGAGCGAACCGGTGCGGTATCCCGAGAATGGCGCGAGTTGCGATGACATCACGCCCACCGGCGGTTTAAGTTGTGCCGGCTATGGTTCGTCGGTCTGCGTCACCGCGCCCTTCGGACTTTTCGCCGCGGGCTTCGCGCTTAACCAGATCGCCAGACGCGATAGGCCGGCGGCCGGCACTCGCTAGGCCGCTTTCTCGAGCCAGACGGCAAGGCCCTGGGCGTTAAGATCGAGATCGTTGGCAAAAATGTCGAGCACCTCAGAGTCAACAAGCCGGCAGCCAAAGCGGCTCACCTCGTCGAGCAAGAGCGCACTTAATCCGGCACGAATGCGCGCCGGACGGTCGGCCCCGGCATCCCCAGCATCTTTTTCGCGCCGCGCAATGGCCGCGTGTGCGTCGACCAGCCGGTGCAGGGCGACAGCTTTCGCCGGGATATCGGTAATCCGGCCATAGTGCGTGAGATACATCGCTTGCGGTCGGTAACTGGCAAGCAGATCGATCGAGGTGTGCATCGCCACGGGGTCGAACTGGACCGGCGTCGCCGTCAGGAAAATGAATTCGCGACCGTCGCTGTCGAGTTGCCGGTACGAGATGCCGAAGCTGTCGCCGGTGAAAATATGCCCGGTTTTTTCGTCGACGACGGCAATGTGGTGGCGGGCGTGTCCCGGCGTATCCAGGCACAGCAGTCGCCGGCCAGCCAGATCGATCTCGAGTTCATGCGTTGCTTCGATGATGCGGCCAGCGTCGACCGGCAAGACTTCGCCGTAGAGCCGGCGCGTCGCCTCGATCCCATAAACGCCGATCGTTCCCTCGACCAGCCGCGTCGGGTCGGCCATGTGCGGCGCGCCGCGCGGATGGACCACAAGTCGCGCGTTGGCGAAGGCCTGCATCATCGCGCCGGCGCCGCCCGCGTGATCGAGATGAACATGGCTGGGGATCACGTAATCGACGTCTTCCGCCGCAAGGCCCAATTCGTCGAGCGCGGCCAGCGCATTCGGCAAGGAACGGTTGCAGCCCGTATCGATGAAAGCGGCGCGGCCGTTTTCGACGACGAGGTGGATCGCCGCGACGCGCGGGCGGATATAGTCGGCGTCGATCGAAAAGATGCCTTCGCCGTAAGCGGTGACCTTGTCCGAAAGAACGCGAAGTGCGGCGAGTGATGCCGGGCGAGCCGTCATGAGGCGCCTTTCAGCCGTGCGCTGAAAGCCTTGCGAAACTTGGCAAGCTTGGGAGCGACAACGAGCTGACAGTAGCCCTGGCCCGGATTGCGCGTGAAATAGTGCTGGTGATACGCCTCGGCAGGGAAAAACAACGCTTCAGCGTGCACTTCGGTGACGACCGGCGCATTCCATATTTTTTCTTCCTCGAGCCGGCGTATCAGCGAGCTGGCGATTTCTCTTTGCTCTTCCGAGTGATAGAAAATCACCGAGCGGTACTGCGTGCCGCAGTCGTTACCCTGGCGGTTGGGCGTCGTCGGATCGTGAATCGCGAAAAAAATCTCGAGCAATTCCTGATAGCCTATTTGCGGTCTGTCGAAAGCGATGCGGACGACTTCGGCGTGTCCGCTATTTCCCTCGCAGACCGAGCGGTAGTCGGGATCGGCGGTGTGTCCGCCGCAGTAGCCGGAGACGACCGAGTGCACGCCGACGAGTTGCTCGAACGCCGCCTCAGTGCACCAGAAACAGCCGCCGCCGAGCGTGGCAAGTTCAGTATTGTTTTCCGACATGACAACCTTCGATAAAAGGTGAAGCCGCTCAGACTCGCGATTCGGGGAAAAGCTCCCGGTAGAGAGCGTGGCTGGCGAAGGCGAGCACCGGGAAAGTCATCAGAAAGAGCGGGAAGATGAGGATGCTGACGATGATCGTAACGGACAAAAACATGGCCCACAACAGGCTCGGCACGAGATTGGCAAAAACCGCGGCGATGCTTAAACGGACCGCCCGGGCGAGCCCGGCGCGCCGGTAGTACAGGAGCGGCACAGAAAAAGCCGAGATTGTGAAGATGCCGAAGGCGATGATCGCTCCGAGCAAGGAACTCCAGACCAGGAAGGTGGCCACGTCGTCCGAAGGTGAGAGCAGCACCAGTAAGGACGTGGGCGTTCGGCCGACGAGAAAACCATAGAGCATTGCCGTATCGGCGATCCAGACGATGAACAGCAGGGTACACACGAAAGCCAGTATCAGCATTTCGCGCGAGGTGCGCGAAAACCCGCTGACGACATCGGAAAAACTGGTTTTCTCGCCGCGCGCGACGCGGTCGGCGATCGCGAAAAAGCCTGAGAGCAATAAGGGGCCGACGAACATGAAGCCGCCGGTCAACGGGAAAATCATCGGCGCGAAGCTCGCCCGTTCGATGGCGACCAGGATGATGACGCCGACGACGGCGAAGATCATCGCGTAACTCACGCTCAAGGGCCGGGTTCGGACGAAGAGCTCCCAGCCACGCCGCAACGCCCTGAATAGCGAGTCGGTCGTTAGACGACCAAAGGCGGGATCACTGGGCAGGGGCATACGGGTTCCGATGGTTTTGTCGTTTTTGCCATTCTGACAGAATTGGCTCCGACCAGACAGTCGTCAACGCGCAAGAGGGGCATTGATGCAAAGCACGAAGCCCTCGCCGCTTGTAAGCGGGAGGGCTTGGTGTTTAAGGGGAGCCTGGCGGTGACCTACTTTCGCACACGTAGTATGCACTATCATCGGCGCGACTTCGTTTCACGGTCCTGTTCGAGAT
>Ga0105047_10014306_pt1 | contig 12597 bp, 11 predicted proteins | sample MAT04_FD_78384 | JGI IMG/M metagenome (GOLD analysis project Ga0105047, IMG submission 78384) | Freshwater microbial communities from Lake Fryxell liftoff mats and glacier meltwater in Antarctica - MAT-04 (megahit assembly) | ecosystem: Environmental > Aquatic > Freshwater > Ice > Liftoff... | reverse complement strand
TTCCGGTTTATTGACACCGCCGGCCTCAGGTTGCATACTACGGATACCATCGAAACCATCGGTATAAGCCGGACTTATGAGAAGATAAAAGAAGCTTCGGCTATTCTCTACCTTTTTGATATCAGCACTATAACCGCTGACGAAATTGAAGAACTAAGAGAAGAATTCCATGATCATATAAATAATCCGGAGAAACATTTCCTGCTGATCGGCAACAAAACCGACCTGATGATCGAAGCACCTTCGCATATTACCGCGCTTTTCGATCTGGAAACCATTTTTATATCAGCCAAGCGTAAGGAAAATATAAATCTTATTATTGAGCGACTGGTAAAAATCGCAAAGACGGCCAATATTGGCGACCAGGCAATAGTAAGCAATGTCAGGCATTATCATTCCATTACCAGCACACTCACCGCATTAAACGAAGCCTCAAAGGGACTGGACGAAAACATTCCTACCGATTTGATTGCTACAGATATACGTTCGGCTTTGCATTACCTGGGTGAGATTACCGGTGAAGTTACTACAGAGGACATACTCGGGAATATTTTTGGGAAGTTCTGTATCGGAAAGTAATTATTATTCATAAACAATCACCCTTGGCTGCGGATGTAATTACAAATCCAATTCAGGAACTAAGTATTCGGATAAGCCAATGTTGGTAGAGCGGTAATTTTGTTAAATTCGCGGTGAGAAAAAAAAATCCGTCCTGACCGAAATCAGGACGGATTTTGTTACTAAAAAGCATATCAAGTCCCATAACAGCAATTTCCTCTTTTTCAGTATAAAAGATATTCTACTTTCTGCTATTTTATGCCATCCAGCCGAATTGCTGATCAATACGGATGGTGCCTGGGTATTTGGAATACTATGGTTTACAATTCTATAAGTTATAAAAAGGATAACAGCAACATTGTTCCCAACTAGTTTCATTTACCCGGATAACCAACCAAATAAGCAATACTCATCCCAAATTTGTTCTTTACTTTACCCGAAGTCCAGATGAAATTTCCATTAGTTGCGTTCCGGGCAATTTGTAACAACTCATCCGGACTGTAAAGCCTGATAATTGAAATTATGCCATCCCAAATTGTACAAAAAGGGATTATCGGGATTAGGTAAGTAAAAATATACCTTGATAACCTGAATGGCATGAAGAACGGTGTACACAATAATAACATAACAGGGTGTACTATGATGATAATCAAAATCATCCCTAAACTTTTGTTGCCGCCGTCAAAAATTGCTATTCCCGCCCCTGCTTCTACTGCATTCTTTATAACGTCCTTTGCCTTTGTTTTTTCGAAATGATGAAACCCCGAAAATATTGTCCTGAAGCCTTTGATATCAGTATGAACATTTGCAGCATCAACCGAAGTTTTAATACCGGAAATACCACCCTGAGTTTTTTCGCTCAGAAATTGGTACGTCAATTCGCTGGGGTACATATCAGAAACAACAATTTTAATATCCTTATCGAAAGTATTCCTCAGGTTTACGTAAATCATTTCAACAGGCCCACCGCTTCCTGAACATAAATCCAGAATCTGATTCGTTTTAGTATTCGTAAGCGCGTCTTTTAAAACGGGCAATACCGACTTGTAAAGTTTAAATACACGGAAAAGAAACCTCAGATAATCCGTCATGCTATCCCTGATAATTACAGGGAACCAGGGTTGATCTTCAAACTCAAAGCCACGGAATTTCATTTTAGTTGATTTTGAAGATAATGACTCAATTCAGTTGGATGGAACTCATGGGATCGCCACGCAATATATATATCTGGACGAATAAGGTAACATCCTTCGCTCTTAATCCCATAAGCCTCGAACAATTGTAGAGTTCCGGCTTCGGATGGTATGTGCTTTATTGAAATAATTCCGCAATATTCATCAATAATTTTTTGAAAAGATTCAGGTATTTCCTGCTTCCCGAAAACAACAAGGGAATACATCCGCGAATCCAATATATCGCATAGTTCCATGGATTTACCACCTGTTTCAAACACAAGGAAGGGCAAACGCTCGCCGGGTGCAGGAGCATGAGCCGGAAAATTTACATTCGATAAACCTCTTGGCAAATTTTTTCCGTAACTGATAGCAATTCCGGATATCCATGTGAAAATACGGGTACTTATTTTACTGTTTTTTTTGAACCACTTTAATAAAAGTGGAAGGAATAAAGGCGCAAGCTGCAAACGTAAAATTCTTTTCAGCCGCGAATTTCCCGTCATAAAAGAATAGGCAAAATCGGTATATCGGATTACGTGAAGAGCAACCGGCCGACGTTCTTCCTCATACGAATCCAGTAAATTGTCTGATGCTTTATTATTGATAAAAAACGCCAGTTTCCACGCCAGATTATACGCATCCTGTGCCAGTATTCATCCCTTGTGCGCCGACCGGGCTATGAATATGAGCCGCATCGCCTACCAGGAAACATCGGTTTTGCCTGTAGTTATGCACACAGCGGGAGTGCGACCGGAATATCGAAAACCATTGAGGATTTTTTAGTTCTACCCCTGAATCTGAATTCCTGCCAAAGAAATCTTTTACTTCATCAAAACTTACTTCTTCTTTCCCTTGCAATACCGGGATAAATCCATCTACACGACGTCCTTTTCCGGCAAGCGGGAAAAATCCTGTAGTATATTTTTTGGAAAAAGCAAATAATATTTCCTCCGTGGATAAAGGTATCCGGGCTTCACAATCAGTTATAAAGAGTAATGGTTTATGCGTAATACCCGGAAATGGAATTTTCAGTTGTGTCCGCACAAGGCTTCCATTGCCGTCGGCACCAATCAAAAACTTTGAATTTACCAATTCAATACTTCCGTCGGGCTTTTTTACTTCGGCGGTAACAAGTTCATTCTGCAGAGTAAAAGCTACTAATTCAGTTTTGTTTTCAACTTTATGATTATGTTCCTTTAAAAATTCTTCGAGCAGATTTTCGGTATGCCACTGCTCCAGCATCAGTAAAAAAGGGAAACGGGTTAAACTTTTACCGATCTCACTAAAATCAATGGCGATGTTCTTTTGTTTATTAAAGCGGATATTTATGGTTCTGGCAATTATACCCATTTCTATTGCTTTTTCAGCCAGCCCCATTTGCTGGAGAATTTCCAGGGTGCGGGCATGAATAATCAGCGCGCCGGAACAAATAGTCGGGGAAGCTTTCTTATCAATGATTCGGAATGAAATATTATGCAATGCCAGTTGACATGCCATCATTAAACCCGCGGGTCCGGCACCGGCAATTAGAACATGGACTGAAGATTCATTTTTTGTCACTGACAACGAGATTTATTTAAAAGTTTTCACCACTACAAGATACCGGAAGGCCCATTTCCAATGAATGGAAAAGTCGTTTAAACCTGCACGAAGAAGTAATTTCTCCAATTCGCGGCGTTTAAATGCCCTGATAACCGAAACAGGTCCGTCATGTTTTGCCAGGTCAGATCCGTTAAGCATCCTTGTAATGAGCCACACACCGTAATAAGCAACCGGGTTCCGATGCAAATCATTGATAACAATACCTTCAGCAGTATTGGCTTTCAGGCAAAGAAATAAATCATGCAACTCATTGTCGTTCAGATGATGACAAAACAAGGAACAATGTACAATATCCACATCGGAACAAGTCTGAAGATAATTTTTATAATCGCCTGCTATTCCGGTAATTTCAGGATATCCTGAACTATGGTCTTCAAGGTATTTAATGGCATCAGGGTTTATATCCACACCGGTAAGCCTAACCTTAAACTGGTATTTCCGGGCCCACCTTGCAATATATCTCAAAACATCGCCACTGCCGCAGCCTAAATCTACAATATGATATACCTTCTGCCGGTCAGTCATCAGCCGTTTTATTCCTTCCATGGAAATTGCATGACCACCTGTGTTCCTGTTCATGGTATCAAGTTCACCCAGGTTTTTATGAAGTAACAGTGCGGGAATATCAGGAACATCCATCAATTCCGACTGTTCTGACCGATGTTTAAACGAAGCCATTGCACACTAATGAAGCGGTTTCGATACTGATGCCTGGTCCAAATCCTATTGCCAACACATTTTCTCCATCCTTCGGTTTTTTATTAAACACTTCGTTCAAAACAAACAGGATTGTAGGCGACGACATATTTCCATAATTACGCAGCACTTCAAATGAGCAACTCAGTTCGTTGTTAGTCATCAGCAATTTTCGCTGTATGGTTTCAAGTATTTTTTTACCTCCCGGATGGACAGCCCAATGCTGAATTGTGGCTTGTGTAATATCCAGTTTTGCCGACACCAGTTCCATCAATTGTTTCAGTTCTTCGCCCAGGAACTCAGGGATTCCGGCATCCAGTATCATTTCGAAATTTACAGGAGTAATATTCCAGCCCATTAAATCTTTCCCTCTTTTCAGAAGCAAGGGGCAAAAACCGGTCAGGGTAAAACCTTTCAGATTCCTGGAAGTTGCCAATTGGTCGGAAACCATAATAACTGCTGCAGCCCCATCGCCAAAAATAGTATTCGAAAGCAGGTTATCGCTGTTGCTTTTCGGCTGGAAGTGCAGAGTGCAAAGTTCGACACACACCACAAGCACCCGCGCATCAGTATCTGATTTTACAATACTGTCAGCAATTTTCAATGCAGGGAAAGCGGCGTTGCAGCCAAGGAAGTTTAGTGAGGTGCGAAAAGTATCAGCCGGCAGATCCAGTGCATGCATCAGGTCGGCATCAATACCCGGAGCATATAAACCGGTGCAGGTAACTGTTATAAGGTGTGTGATCCCGAAATCGCGGACAGAAGTCTGAATAGAGTCAAAAGCCTTTTCCACAGCCTTAACAGCTAAAGGCAAAGCATTTTGTTTAAATACATTCAATCGTTCGGCCACATCGGGCAATTCGCGGGAAGCTGGAAAAAGCATTCGTTCGCCTCCGGCAAAATCAGAAATTGATGAATACCTGGTGTTTATACCACTGTGGTGGAACAATACTTTGAGTTTTCGCGAAGCATCCGCATCCTGGTAAGCTTCCTGCATAAAACTCAGGATGGTATCCTGGCTCGCCGCATAATCAGGCACGGCAGTCCCTATTGAAATAATCCTGCTTGTATCAGAACCAGTTTTCATAACGATTCAGTATTAATATTAAAAAATAAAGGTTCATGATAACAGAGGTCATCATATTCATGGCCATAGTATTTTCAAAATCGGCATTCCGGGTATCTTTCCGCACTTTTACGAACCAGGAAATAAGCTTGTAAATAACAGGAAGCATAAGTACAGAAAACAACATAAAGGCAATAACCTGGCCTTTCATGCTGAAATACCAGTATAACAAAGCCGTTGCCACTGAATACAGTATTGCTGAAAAAATAAACGTTCCGCTATAACCCAGTTTATAACTTAAGGAAACTACTCCGTCCTTTTTATCGGCCTGATGCTGGTATATCTGCGTTAAAGGATAAATACTGCCAATAAACAAGCTCGAAATGCTCATACAAATGAGTGCATTCAACGAATACAAGTCAGGACCGTAAAAGTCGGTTATAGCTGCCATCGACATAAAGTAAACAAAAGCTCCCTGAAAAACAAACACAGTAAGAAAACCCGCAACAGGGTATTTCTTCAACCGTATATTCCGGTAACTGTATGCTCTCGACATTATGATGAATACCAAGAGTAGCATGGAGAAATAGACCGAAATAAACAATCCGGCAACCACGGCAAAAATATCCATCAGCAGAGTAGCATAAAAAAGCTTGTACGTTATTTTCGGTGGATACTTCAGTCCGCCAATGCTGGATTCGTCCCGGTCCTGGTAGCTATTATAGCCATTGCTCGAAGGGAAAATAAGTAAATGCAAAATGAGAAAAGCCAAAATAAGCTTGTCCCAATTAACCTGACTTGCCTGGCTGAAAGCAAATAGAAACACGGGCATTAGGAAAAATGAGAACGGCAATCGGAGATGCTTAACCGTATTCTTATCAAACCACGATATTACAGGTGGGGTATATGCGACATTCATTGGTACACGGATTATGTTTTTAAATTTGATATTTTGGTTTTTTTATTGTGGCAGTATTGCAATTTTAAATCCATGCAGGGAGAGAGTAAGTAACTTTCTTTCAATATAAATTGTTCAACCTTGAATACAATCGTGCAAGTTAAGCTTTTTATTGTTATGCTTTCGGGTGAAATTGATTCCCATAAATTTTTATTCTGTTATGTAAAAACTGAGTGTCAGATTCCGGATTAATATGGCTTTACATGGTTCAAAATGCTGAATATGATGTTAAGTATGGCAAAACCAGTGTGTTTGTATCATCAATATTTCTTCATCCAAAAGTTTTCATTCTTATTTTATTCATAATGTTCTTTTTCATACCGGGCAAAATGCCTTTAATTGCAAAGATAATGGTATGCTCTGATATTCAACCAGGCTCACTTCGTATCGCATTAAAAAGTTACAAACGATGCACTGTTTAAATTCTCAGATGTTTATAACATGGTTAGAATCTCCCGGCGCATTGCGGCACAAACTTTTATTTCTCCATTTAACCAGAGTTTCCACTCCGGGCTTCCTCAATCCTACCCATTTAATCCTATCATAAATCACAAATGGACCTCCAAACCCTCTACCAGCAAACCATAAAATACGCAGCCGCAAACCATCAGGAGTGAAACTTCAATATCATTTATCAGGAAATTTATTGCTTCACTTATTGGTTGGTAATTCTAATTAACAATAGGTTAAAACAGGGATTTACTTTTTGAATCATTTTTTGATTTAGAAAACCATTTTGCGATGGCTTCTTTCCGGTTAAACATATACGCTGATAAAAGGAAGAATATAATATTTGCCCCAATATTACCCGCAATAATTGCCAGTGCGAAACTGGTTATACTGAGCTGTGCTACATATAAGCAAGCTGGTCGGATAAGCAAAACATCTATCACCTCGCTCAGTCCGAATTCGAAAAGAAGACTAAGTGAGATGCTTTTTAAAAATTGTATCCGCGAAAGCCCAGTATTACCAGGAAAATTCCGTATATCATTCAGTAAAATAATACTATAAAACCCTATAAATGCTCCTGCCGAACCGCAGTAGGAAATTAAAATTTTGTCGCCACTCTGATTTATTGCTACCCATGCCATCAAATACGAAATGCAGGCACTAACCAATTCTGCAAGCCAGTATCGTTTGATAAAGAAATTTATTTGATTTTTCAGAGAAAGTTTTGTGTTCATTTAATACTATTAACAAAATAAGCAACTCTGAAAAGGGTTGAATATTGTAAAACAGTTTTGTTGAATTTCATGTTCTTATTCTCTTGATGCTTACTCTTTCAAGTATAATATGTCTTTGAAGTGCGCCTTACTAATGATTCAACTATTTTTCAATCACGAAAACCATAAGGCAATTGCCAACTTCCTGAATTGATATACTGTGTTGTAGTAACAAGTCACTTCATTACTTTAGTAACCCTAAGTGGCTTAAGGAAAACACAAATGATCAGAAAAATAAAACCAAATAAGAATTTCGACATGTGTGAAGGTATTTCTCTTTATTATTGCTGTTGATGCTTTGACAAGTGTGGTAGTTTTAATATCTAACCTTTTCGGACCGGGGATTAGCTTCAGGTTTAAGATTAACAGAATTAATTTCTGCAACTAATGGTAAATCCAAGCATATAACAACGTGAGTAATCCCGGAGTATTCAAATGAACACCAACTTCATTTCACATATTATTTCGATTGCTATTATTTAAGTAATTTTTAAAAACCGGTCTGTTCACGTAAGTTTTTTCAATATTGTATTAAGAGATTCAAAATAATCCTCAATTGCATTGTGATATACGTCATGACTTATCTGATCCGGAAAAGTAATTTGCAGTTCATTAGCAAGAGTTAATGAAATGTTCTTGTCAAATATCTGCTCAGAAATTCCGTTAAATTTCGCAGTGTTCTTATCTTTAATTTCCATGTTCTTAAGTTATTTTCAGTAAGTGAATGACTTCTGTTATTTATGATTCAGTACTGCAAAGTTCAGGTACTTTATAAAGAGAAGTGTTACATAATTGAATGTATAGTTTACATAATTAACCTATATGCACAGGCATTTTATGACTAAAAGCACAAATGGTTTATTTTAGAAGTGAAACTATTTGGCAGAAAACAGATTTTTGACCCAAATGCCAGGAAACATTATTTTTCTAATGCATTCCTTAGTTTTTTCCGGGCGAAGAATATTCTACTTTTTATAGTGCCCAGATTTACACTCAGTTTTTCGGAAATTTCTTTGTATTTGTATCCTTCGGTATGCAAAACAAAAGGAATTTTAAATATATCATCAAGATTTCCGATTATCCGGATTATCTCCTTAGCCGCATATGTTGAATCAGGTAAAATATGCGTTGTCTCTTTATTCTGACTAAGAATATTCAATTCTGTAGTAGTGTCGAAAGTAGTTTTTTTTCGGGAATGGAGACGATAATCGTTTATAAAGGTATTCTTCATAATTGTATAAGACCATGCACGCATGTTGGTATCTTCTGCGAAACGGTCTTTATACACTAGAGCTTTAAGCAAAGTTTCCTGCAAAAGATCTTTGGCGTCATCTTTGTTGGCAGTTAAACTTAATGCAAAATGGGATAACCCGTCTTTGAGACTTAATAATTGGAGATTAAATTCAATTGCTGTCATAATTTTATGAATTGGTGACTATAACTTTTTGATTTACCGTTCGCAAATGATAGAATTTAGTTTTCACATTTGCCTTTTTTAGTTTTCCGCTATGCAATAAATTATTTTGATTTTACTACGTAGATCAATTAACCCGTTCACAAAGCAAATAATTAGTTTTTATGGTTTGCAATACTTTTCAAATATGCTCTGGTATTTCATCAATTAACTGAGTTCTCAATTAAATTTTGAACGTATCCGGATTATGTATGATTTCTACGCCAAAGTTCAGGTTCTTTTTCACCAGATGTCTTACATAATTAAACTTATATTTTACATAATTATGCTATTCGGGCGCAAGGCAATTTAAATTGAATAAAATCGATTGTTCCAATACTAATAATCGGGCAATGTCTTTTAAATTTGGGTAAATGTGAGTAAATAATTTTCTGAGTAAGTAAACGCTTAACAGCTTAACCAGGAGTAATTGTTGAAACCAGCCCACTCATTAAACTTTTCCACCAATAATTAAAAATAGCCTTTTTCTTATCCCGCTCAAAGCCGATTTTTCCTTCTTTAAAATCTTTCTGGCCACGGATATTGTCTTTTCTCAAAACAAAGGCGTTTGCTAAAAATGAGGATATCTCTTTTTTATCCATTTCTTTTCTATCCATCAAATCAACACTCAACCCTTCATATTCAAAAATTACTGAGCCATTGGAAATAGTATTGTCATACGTAAAATTATACCACAGGTTTTTAAGTTTTCCATCACTTAATTTTACACCGGCAGATTGTAACAGAATGCTATTGAAGTATTTAAAAGAAACAGGGTTGAGGTATCCGGAAGCTGTATATGGCTCCATATATTTTACATTCGGGAAAAGAAAATCTGCTTCAAGCATGGTTTGTCCCATAACGCGAGCGGCTGCATGCATAGTTGTTTTACCATAAATTAAGTCCGTAGTGTTGCTAAGGTTTTCAGCATGAACCCTTAAATCATCGAAATTGATTTTACCTTCATCGGTGGAATTGGGCGCACGGTCCGAATATTCTATATGTCCATCGGCTATATTCATTGAATCACAATGTAATTTAAAAGGAAACCCGTCAATCATGGCCATAGGCAGTTTCGTATCAGGTTTTTGAGGAAAAGGCAAGCGGCGGTCTTTGAAGGCAAGGGCATTAAAATTTCCAATTTTAAAAGTATTTAACCTTAGGGTTGTATCAGTTACCAAACGATGCAGGTCAATTTGGTTTAGAGCTATTTCATTAAAGGTTAAGTGTAGCCAGGTTTGTTGCGTTTTAGCGAATTCGCCTAATCCATACTGGCTAAAATTGGTGAATAACTCTAGCTTTTTCATGGAAAACAAACTGTCGTTTGAATCAAATTTTGCTTCTCCTAATTGCAAACGGTAAAGCTTGCCAGGAAAGTAGTACTCCGCCTCCTGAATAGTAAAAGCAGCGCGATCCAAGCCAATTTCTTTGTACTGATATTTTCCGGTGGAATCATTTATGGTTAAACCCCCAAGTTCAATACCCAAAAGGGTTTTCATTAAGGTGTCTTTTGAATCTGAACTTAGCATGGTTATCTTAGCTCCCGTTATTTCTAATTTTTTGATAAACAGTTTTAAATCATTGGCTTTATTCTTTTGTGAAGATGTGGTGTCATTTTGGTTGGAATAAAACAATTCCGGCTTCAATATCCTGATTGTATTAACTTTATATTTTTTATTGAACAACAAATTAAAATAGCTGATGCCTTTAATACGTACTTCTGGGATTTGCAGACGCATAAGCCCGTTAATAGAATCGGCAATCAGGGTGTTTTCAATTTGTACCGATCGCAAAAAAAGATTGACAGATACATTTTTGCTGGAAACGTGGTATCCGTTAACATATATATTGCTGATTTTTTTTTCAATAAAATGAGATAGCACAAGGCTCCCCACCAACAATACTATAAGTAAAGTTGAAAGAATGATGGCAATAGCTTTAAAAATTTTCTTTCGAGGCATGGTATAGATTTAAATATTGTTGGAGTTTGCATTTTCAAAAAAAACAAGAGCTATTGAAGAATGCTCTTAAATTTTAAAGATCATTTCAATTGCTGTCGAAAAGCCATTTTTGCCAGTAAAATAAAGAACTCCCCGGCTTTCTTATTCATATTTTTTCAGGATATTTTTCAACGAATCATAATAATCGTTTAACACTTTCCTGTTAATTTCCGGGTTACTTTCACTCGGGATTGTAACCGGCATTTCCCCCAGAAGTTCAGATAATTCAGGATGTTTGGCCTGAATCTCCATAGTTACTGCCAAAATTTTGTCATTAATTTCTTTTTCTGTTTCCATGAATCCAAACGTTTTATTGATGATAATAAATTTTTTTACTCTTTTCCCATTTAAGTGAAACGTTAAAAACAACTTCCTCAAAACTGTTTCAGGATTTTTAATTAAAATCAATAATATTAGCTTACGATGAATATATCGTCCCTACGGGACTAAGTCAGGAATAGATACTTACTTTTCTACCAATATCCAGTCCCGCTGGGACTGTCCCGGAGATTATTTGCGCAAGCAAATAACTATTGGTAGATAACAATATACAAGCCAGATTAAAGTCCCGTAGGGACGATATATTATTACCCTGAGGTGTATTAATTCCATTCACATCTTTAGATCAAATTGAGGAAGTTATTTTGTAAGTTTCACTAAGTTTTTTTTAATACCTGAATGTTTTTTAGTAAAGAGTACAAAATTGAGGGACAATCAGTTTAAAAGCATTACATAATTCTAAAAATAAGTTACATAATTGCACTGTTAATTTCACGAAGACCGGATAAAAATAATTCTATTTTGTCTAAGCTTTTTTTGATTGAATATGTCTATGCTTGACTTATCTTTGCAAGTCAATAAATTCCGGACTCCCTGGAAATTTTGTAACCTATTGCTTTGCGGCTTCATTTACTTCTCATTCGTTTTTCAAATCATTTTTTTGCTCAGGTTCACTTTTAAATTCCTTACATTCACTCTCCCAATACGTATAAATTAACGCTTTTAAAACCAAATTGCAGTTGTATGAAAATAGGAACAATACATAAATGCCATTGTATGACGACACGCTAAAATTAAACTGAATACATCAAAATGAGCGATTCAAAAAGACGGACAACCGAAGTAAGATAGATTCCTTAATGAAATAAGTGCTAAATTTTTTATCCTGGATTTATTGCCTTGCACAATGATTTTCTCAAAGTCCACCAAACTAACAAAGAAAAATTTATAATATTGTAAGCGATGAAATTACACATCAAATTCGATATGAACATTTGTTCACGTATTATTTTACAGGAACAACTGGATAAGCTGCAATTGCCTTATACACTAACGGGATTAGGCGAGATAGAAATTAAAGAAGCCGTTACACCCGAAAAGTATAATGAGCTGGAAACTAACTTAAACAAATACGCAATTGAAATAATTGGCGATCCCAAAAATGTTTTTGCTCAAAAAATTAAGGATGCCATTGTTGAAATGATTTATCTGGAATCGCTTCCTACTATAACAACTTCTGCATACCTGGCAAATAAATTAAATAAGAGTTACAATTATATAGCAGGTATATTTTCAGAAGTTACGTTTACTTCCATTTCAAATTTTATTATTCTCCAAAAAATTGAAAGGGCCAAACAGGAAATTATTGATGGCAAAGAAACGATTACCGAAATAGCATGGAAACTAAACTTCAGCAGCGCAGCACATTTATCAACCGAGTTTAAACGAATTACAGGATTAACACCAACAGCATTTCAGCGAATAATTAAAAAAAGAAAAGAAACTGAATTTACTCCTCAGCAATAAACTATAAACTAAATCCTTATAAAAATGAAACACGATGCGCTCCACATACTTCTGGCAGAT
>Ga0105047_10014304_pt1 | contig 12598 bp, 14 predicted proteins | sample MAT04_FD_78384 | JGI IMG/M metagenome (GOLD analysis project Ga0105047, IMG submission 78384) | Freshwater microbial communities from Lake Fryxell liftoff mats and glacier meltwater in Antarctica - MAT-04 (megahit assembly) | ecosystem: Environmental > Aquatic > Freshwater > Ice > Liftoff... | reverse complement strand
GGCCTGCTCCCAGAAGTTGACGCACCGTGATGCGCATCGACGTCATCACCATCTTTCCCGATTACCTCGCGCCCGTGCGGCTCTCGTTGCTCGGCAAGGCGCAGGAGGCCGGTCTGCTCGACGTGCAGGTGCACGATTTGCGAACCTCCACGCGCGACCGTCATCGCACCGTTGACGACACCCCCTATGGCGGCGGCCCTGGCATGGTGATGAAGGCCGAACCGTGGGCTGCAGCACTTGAAGCGGCAGGGTGCACGCCCACCACCCGGCTGATCGTCCCCACGCCGTCAGGACGCCCGTTCACTCAGGCTATGGCTGCTGATCTCGCTCGCGCCGAGCACCTGGTGTTCGCCTGTGGCCGCTACGAGGGCATCGACCGCCGGGTCATGGATCACGCGAGCGCATCGATGGTGGTCGAAGAGGTATCGATCGGCGACTACGTGCTGGCCGGGGGAGAGGTAGCCGCCCTCGTCGTCATCGAGGCGGTGGCTCGCCTTCTGCCCGGTGTGCTGGGGAACGATTCGTCGGTCGCCGACGATTCCTTCGCCGCCGGCGCCATGGAGCACCTTGTCGAGGGGCCCGTCTACACCAAGCCCGCGGACTGGGAGGGGCATCAGGTCCCCGAGGTTCTGCTGTCGGGCGACCATGCCGCCATCGCTCGCTGGCGGCGCGACCAGGCCCTCATCCGCACCGCGCAGGTTCGTCCGGGTCTGATTCAGGGGCGCCACACTCGAGAGTTCGACACCGCCGACGCAGCGGTCCTCACCACGCTCGGGTGGAGCGATGCCACGGGGCGCTGGCAGCAGCCAGGCCCCGCTGTGTCAGACTGAGCGCTGCCGATCAGGCCGGAACGCCCGCCACAGGGGGCTTCCTTCAAGCCTCCGATCGCTCCCCTGACCAAAGCACCCGATGCCGCCGTCGACCTGTGGCGCCTGCGAGGAAGAGAACCTGATGAACACCCTTGACTCCGTCGATGCCGCCTCATTGCGTGACGACGTCCCCGACTTTCGCCCCGGTGACACCCTGAAGGTGCACGTGCGGGTCATCGAGGGCACGCGCTCACGCATCCAGATCTTCCAGGGCGTTGTCATCCGCCGTCAGGGTGGTGGCCTGCAGGAGACCTTCACGGTGCGCAAGGTCAGCTTCGGCGTCGGCGTTGAGCGCACCTTCCCGGTGCACACCCCGGTCGTTGAGAAGATCGAGGTCATCACCCGCGGCGACGTGCGCCGCGCCAAGCTCTACTACCTCCGTGAGCTTCGCGGCAAGAAGGCGAAGATCAAAGAGAAGCGCGACACCCCCACCTCCCGCTGATCGCACTGCGGTTGCGGAGTGCTTCGGTGATGTCCCGCGGCACAGGGTCGGGTTAGGCTCACGGGACCATGGACGACGTCGCACTGCGTACGCCCGACGAGGCCGGATCCGATGCGATCCGGCCTCGCGTCCGTGGCGCTCATGCAGCGCCGAAGGGCAGCAAGCCGGAGAAGCTGTCGCGATCCGAACGTCGCGCGCAGGACACGGCGAGTGATGCTGAACTGCCCAACGGTTCGGTCGCCGGTTCGGTCGCCGGTTCGGTCAATGGGGCAAGTGACGGATCGCCCAGCGGAGCAGGCGGCGCATCGACCAAGAAGGTCAAGAGCGGGCGGCATCGTCGGATCCTTCCGGAGCGCCCTTTTTGGCAAGAGCTGCCGATCCTGCTCGTCGTTGCGGTCGTGGTCGCCTACGTCGTCAAGACATTTCTTTTACAGGTCTTTTTCATCCCCTCGGGTTCGATGGAAAACACGCTGCGCATCAACGATCGCGTGCTCGTCGACAAGCTGAGCTTCGATATCCGCGAGATCAAGCGCGGCGAGATTCTCGTGTTCAACGCCGAGGGTGTGCTGGCTCCCGAAGGCTCCGTCGCTGTCGAGCCGACCAATCCCGTGGCACGCACCGTCCGCTCCTTCGGGTCGGCCATCGGGTTGGCACCGAGCACCGAGACCGACTACATCAAACGCGTGATCGGTTTGCCCGGCGACCGTGTCAAATGCTGCGACGCCGAAGGCCGCATGACCATCAACGGTGTTCCGCTGGCTGAGACGTCGTATCTCTTCCCCGGCGATGTGCCCTCAACCACGCAGTTCGACGTGGTGGTGCCGGAAGGCAAGATGTGGGTGATGGGTGATCATCGTTCGGCCTCGGCCGACTCGCGATCGCGCATCGGCTCCCCAGGCGGCGGGTTCGTTCCCATCGACCGGGTGGTGGGACGCGCATTTGTCGTGAGTTGGCCCTTCGACAACATCAAGCGGCTGAGCATTCCCGATACCTTCAAGCAGTCGTTGATCGAAGAACAGAAGGGCACCAGCCAGTGACGGACGAAGCCGGCGCTCCGGCGGCCGCTCCCGCGGCTGCACCCGCCGCAGCCAAGCGGCGACGAGGGGGAGCCCTGCGCGAGGTGGCCGTCATCGTCATCGTGGCCCTCGTTCTCAGCGCCTTGGTGCGCACCTTTGTGTTCCAGGCGTTCTGGATTCCCTCGGGTTCGATGGAGAACACGCTCCTGCGCGACGACCGAATACTGGTGAGCAAGCTCAGCACCGAGTTCGGCGACGTTCAGCGGGGGCAGGTGATCGTGTTCCAGGATCCCTCCGACTGGTTGGCTGCGATCCCCGAGACCGGTAATCCAGCTCAACGGACCGTGCGTAAGGGCCTGGAGTTCGTCGGCTTGGCACCAGCGCGCTCGGACCGCGACCTGGTGAAGCGCGTGATCGGCGTCGGCGGCGACCGTGTGCAGTGCTGCGACGCTCAGGGGCGTGTCACGGTGAACGGCAAGCCGCTCGACGAAACGGCCTACCTCTTCCCCGGCGACAAGCCGAGCGAGGAAGCCTTTGACGTCGGTGTGCCGCAGGGCAAGCTCTGGGTGATGGGCGATCATCGATCGGCTTCGGGCGACTCGCGATTCCACCAGGAGGATCCGGGCGGCCCGTTCGTGCCCGTCGATGATGTCGTGGGTCGTGCGATGTGGGTCGTCTGGCCGTTCTCCGAGTGGGCCTCGCTCCCGATCCCGTCGACCTTCGATTCCATCCCGGCTCCCTGAGGCTCACGCCATGGGCCTGCGACCCTCGCGCGCTGTCATCCGACGCACGGGTGACTTGTTCACCTACGAACGCGCGCTCAAGCGTCGAGGCTTTGATCCGGTCGCCGGAGTCGACGAGGCCGGACGGGGTGCCTGTGCTGGTCCTCTCGTCGTGGCCGCCGTCGTGCTGGGCCGATTCAGCGGCTTCGACGAGGTGGCCGACTCCAAAGTGCTGACGGCGAGCCGTCGCGATGCTGTGTACGACCTCGTGATGTCGCGCGCACTTGCGGTGTCGATCGTGGTGGTCGAGGCCGCCGAGGTGGACGCCTTCGGCGTGCACGTGGCCGATCTCGAAGGGATGCGTCGAGCGCTGGCCCGGCTCGAGACTGCGCCGACGTACGCCCTGACCGACGGCTTCCCGATCCAGGGTTTGTGCGTCCCCTCCCTGGCGGTCTGGAAGGGCGACCAGGTGTGCGCCTCGGTGGCGGCGGCCTCAGTCGTGGCCAAGGTGACGCGTGACCGTTTGATGCTCGATCTGCACGAGGAGCACCCGGAGTACGGGTTCAATGCCCACAAGGGCTACGTCACCCAAGGGCATCGTGATGCGCTGGCCACGTTCGGTCCTATCTCTCAGCACCGTCGATCCTTCGCGCCGGTGGCCAAGGCGCTGGCGCGCGAGTGTTCGACGCAACCGCTGGAGCCGGCGGCATCCGAGTGACAAGGTGGGGTCATGAGTTCTGACGAGCTTGAGGACTACGAGGCGGCCAGCGAGCTCAAGCTGTTCAAGGAGTACCGCGACGTCTTCGGCATGTTCACCTATGCCGTCGAGACCGACAACCGGTTCTACCTGTGCAACAGCGTTGACGTTGAGACCAAGGCCTCGCCCTCCGGCCAGGCTTACTTCGAGGTCACTGTGGCCGATGCCTGGATTTGGGACACCCACCGTCCCGCTCGCTTCATCCGTTCGGCACGACTGATTACGTTCAAAGATGTGCACGTCGAGGAGTTGGCGCGCCCGGTTGATCCGGAGTTCCCCGTCATCTCGTAGTCCCGCTCTCCCGCGGCGGAATTCTTTAGCGGTCGGCATTGGCCCGCTGGGCGGACGATGTCGTACCCATGCACCCCGACCCGTGGGTCCGGGGACCGATCGCCCTCACCCTGGGCGCACTTCGGCACCCACCCTCGGAGGCGCACGTGCGGCACAAGGACGTCCTCGGGCGGCTCGGCGAGGATCTCGCTGCCCGCCACCTGAGCGAGCAGGGATTCACCATCCTGGAACGCAACTGGCGCTGCAGCACCGGCGAGATCGACATCGTCGCTCTCGACGGCGACGTGTTGATCATCTGCGAGGTGAAAACCCGCTCGTCTCTCCGCTTCGGTTCACCGCTCGAGGCCGTTACCGCCGACAAGGCGGCCCGGCTTCAGCGGCTTGGCTACGCGTGGATGCGCGAGCACGATGTGCATGCGGCCGAGGTCCGTTTCGACGTGGTGGCCATCGTACGATCGGCCGGCTCGGGCACCACTCTCATCGAGCACCACCGGCGCGTGGTCTGACGTGGGCATCGCTCGCACGCGAGGCGTGGTGCTAATCGGGGTCGAAGGCGTCATCGTCGACGTCGAAGTGGATCTGGCTGAAGGCGTGGTCGTCACCACAGTGGTGGGGCTTCCCGATCGCGGGGTCAACGAGGCCAAGGATCGGGTGCGCGCTGCGCTGGTCAACAGTGATGAGCGGTGGCCGGCCAAGCGCGTCACCATCAGTTTGTCGCCCGCGTGGATCCCCAAACTCGGAGCCGTCACCGATCTCGCCGTGGCGTTGGCGATGCTCGGTGCTGATGCACGCCTGCCGGTGGCGGCCATCGACGACGCAGTGGTCCTCGGCGAACTCGGGCTCGATGGTCTGGTGAAGCCGGTACGCGGTGTTCTGCCCGCAGTGATGGCAGCGGTCCGTGCAGGCTTCGAGCGCGTGGTGGTTCCGGCACCGAATGTCGACGAGGCGTGCCTGGTGCCGGGCATTGAAGTGATCGGCGTCCTGACGTTGGCCCATGCCCGCGCCGTGCTGGCCGGTGAAGCCGCAGCCGTCGAACCCTCGGGTCGGGTTGTGGGGGCCGCACCGACGGTGGATTCCGCGCTCGACCTGTCCGATGTGATCGGTCAACCCTTGGCCAGGCGCGGACTCGAGGTTGCTGCCGCAGGCGGCCATCACCTGTTCCTGCATGGTCCGCCCGGCGTTGGAAAAACTATGTTGGCCGAGCGACTTCCGGGCCTCATGCCCCCATTGGATCTGGCCGCCTCCCTCGAGGTCACCGCGGTCCACTCCATCGCTGGCACGTTAAGTCAGGACCACCCACTCATCACTGCGCCGCCCTTCGAGTCGCCGCACCACACCGCCACCCTCGTTTCGCTGGTCGGTGGCGGAAGTGGACGGCCGCAACCGGGAGCGGTGTCGCGATCACATCACGGCGTGCTGTTCCTGGATGAGGCGCCGGAGTTTGCGCGCACTGTTCTTGATGCGTTGCGCGAACCGCTCGAATCCGGTCATGTGTGCATCACGCGGTCGGGTTTTGTCGCCACGTTTCCGGCCAGGTTCCAACTCGTCCTCGCTGCTAATCCGTGCCCGTGCGGGGTGGGGGATCAGCGTGGGGTGGGGTGTCGTTGCACTCCGATGCAGCGTCGGCGCTATGCGCAGCGCATCTCTGGTCCTTTGCTGGATCGTGTTGATCTGGTGGTGCAGACCCTGCAGGTCGATCGGGCCGCGATGCTGGCCGAGGGGGCTCGTGGCGAGAGCACTGCGGCGGTCGGGGCCCGTGTGGCCGAAGCTTCTGAGCGCATGCGCACGCGGTTGAAGGCTTCGCCCTGGGCGGCGAACGCGCAGGTTCCGGGCGCCATGCTCAAGGGCAAGGGGCCCCTCGGTGTTGAGCCGGCAGCCATTGCGTGGCTGCGCGGTGCCGCGGATCGCGGAACGCTCAGCGGGCGGGGGATCGACAAGGTGCTGCGGGTGGCGTGGACGTTGGCCGATCTTGGGGGGCTTGATCGCCCGGGCATCGACGAGGTGGCCGAAGCAGCTGTACTGCGCAACGACTCTTTTCGGACCGCCGCGTGATGCGCCCGGGTGGAGAGGCGGCTGAGCGTTCGGCCGGTGAGGTAGCCGAGCGCCGGGGGCGCGTCCTGCTCTCGATGATCGCCGACGCCGTTGATCCTGAAGTCGCGTCGCGGCTGCAGCACGTGGGTGCCGTGCGCGTCTGCGCCGAGGTGCTTGGCGGCACGAGTTCGTTACGTCGGGCAGCGGCCTACCGCGCGCGGGCGCAAGCGCTCGACGTCGATGCGGCAATCGATCAGGCGCTCAGTGGGCTCGCGGCGATTGGGGGGCGATTGCTCATCCCCGGTGATGCGGAGTGGCCGGCCGGCCTTGACGATCTTGAGCTGCGGGCCCCTTACACACTGTGGGTGCGTGGTGGTTTCGATCTCGCCGATCTCAACCTCAGCATCTCCTTGGCCGTCGTCGGTGCGCGCGCAGCCACGCAGTACGGCGAGCATGTGGCCACGCAGATCGCCGCCGATCTGGCGGGTCGATCGTGGGTGATCGTGTCCGGTGGGGCGTACGGAATCGATGCGGCCGCGCACCGAGGTGCGGTGGCTGTCGGTGGTCCCACGATTGCGGTGCTGGCCAACGGCGTCGATCAGGTCTACCCCCAGGGGAACGCTCAGCTCCTGGCTCGAGTTCTTGAGCGGGGAGCGATCGTGAGTGAGCTGCCGCCAGGCCGACATCCGACGCGGCAGGGCTTCCTCGCGCGCAATCGGATCATCGCGGCCTTGGCTGGCGGAACACTGGTGGTCGAAGCAGCGCTCCGCAGCGGCAGCGCCAGCACCGTGGCCCGAGCCGTCGAGTTGGGCCGCGAGGTCATGGCGGTACCGGGGCCGGTCACCTCTGCGATGTCGACCGGCACGCATGCGTTGCTGCGCGATGGCGCCACGTTGGTCACTGGTGCCGACGACGTCGCTGAAGCCATGGGCGGGATGGCGATCGTGGCCGATGCGACCACCGAGTCGATCCCGACCGATCGCGATCAGCTCGGTACGCAACAGCTCGCGCTGCTCGATGCGTTCCCTGCTCGGAGCACCATCGATGAGGTGCGGCTTTCGGTGCGCAGCGGCCTCGACGTCGGCACGACCACCAAGGTTCTGGGTCGATTGAGTCTGGAGGGCTGGGTCGAGCGGCAGCCCAACGGGTGGTGCCTCGGAGAGCGTGCCCGCCTGAGCTAGCCAGGCACGAGGGCGCATGCCGTCGTCCCGTTGAGCGGAATGTGGTGACTGGTAAGCGTTTGTCGCCTTGCGCCTCCCCTCATAGGGGGAGGCGCAGGGTTCAGAACCGGCCTACCGTGAGGAGCGAATCGCACCGAGCCCCTCGGCACGGAAAGGATTCATGAATGCAGCGCACGACCACCGCTTGAGCCCCTTTCCCCATCGGCTCGCGATTCTGGTCGCCGCAGCGGGCGTCGTCGTCATTGCTCTTCTCACCGGTGTCGCCGTTCAGCCAACGCCGACCATCGTGCGGAGAATCGCCATCGACAGTTCGGCCTCACCGTGGGAGTCATCAGCACTACGCGACTTCGGGCTGCACGATCCCGGCTACGCCGGTTCGTGGGTCGATGAGGTGGGCACGTTGCAGGTGCGTCTGGTGAAGGGGGCTAGTTCGACCCGTGCGAGGGAGGCGGTCGGAAACATCAGAGCGACCGTCGTGGCTGATCGCGACCACACCTATGGCGAGCTCACCGCTGCGATGGCCAAGGTCGACAGCGCTTCCTTCACCGCTGATGCGGGCATCGTGTCGCTGTATGTCGATGAGCAGCGAAATCGCCTCGTCGCGACAGCGTTGCCGACCCGCACGGCGGACGCCAGGCTCGCGCTGGAGCGTGCCGTCGGCAGGGGTGTGGCTGAGGTTGATTCCGGGCAATCGTCCGCATCCCTCGCCGATCCCGATCGGTTCCGGGACCGCTCGCCGTACACCGGAGCGTCAGCCATCTCGCTGGGCCCGGGCAGGACGGGTTCGACGCGCAAGCGATGCTCGACGTCCTTCCCCCTGCAACGTCGCAGTGACGGAAAGTCGTTCGTCCTGACGGCTGCGCACTGCACGGAGGCTTGGGAGGGGGCATGGACCGGTTCGGGGTACAGCCCCAATTCGCCCTTCCAGGCCAACCCCTACGCGTTCACCTCAAGCACTGCTTCGCTCAGGGTTTGGGCCAACTACATCGGGACCAACGTGGGATACGCAGACAGCGTGTGTCCTAGCAACACTCCATCTCATCGGCTGTTCACCTGCGGTGTCGGAGGTGCGACGTACAGCACCTCCCAGTACAACACCAGCGAGTACAGCATCGTCGGAGGATTCGCCGGCGACGTTGCGATCGTCCGTGTCGCCAGGGTTGAGCCCTACATCTGGGTGAGCAGGCGAAGCAAGGCGTCGGTCTACTACGCGCAGACCTCTGATCCGATCGTCGGCGATTCGGGCCTGTGCTTCTCAGGGCAGACGACAGGAACCTGGTGCGGTCTCACAGTGCGTGCCGTGAACGTCTCGGCGTGGAGCTGCTCCAACACCGCGTGCGCGACCAACCCGACAAATGACAACCGTCACTATGTGCAAGGACGCGCCATGGCCACGAAGTCATCGGGCCAGTGCACAGCGGCGGGTGACTCCGGTGGGGCGATCTACAAGCCGGCCAGGACTCCGAGCGGTCGCCCGGGCGCGGTGCGCGCTATCGGCGTGCACAACGGTTCCAGCCGCGCCAACTACTGCACCGTGTTCTTCACTCCCGTGTGGCGCGCGGCCACCCTCTTCTCGGCGCCGGTCGTTCACCGATGAGCCGGTTCGCTTGAGCTGGCACGGCTAAGTAGGTCCGGGGAGCGGCGGTGCTTGCCCCGAACCAGGCTGTGGGACACCGTGGGGTCATGCCCAGCCCCGCTCACCCGTCGCAGGCCGAACGGCGCCTCGAGCCCGGCCTCGAGAGCGCGCTGACAGCTTTCGTGCGCCACCTGCAGGACGAGCGGGGCCTCTCGGCCCACACCGTGCGGGCTTACACCTCCGACATCGCCTCGCTCCTTGACCATCTTCAGCGGATGGGGCGCAGTCGCCTCGACGGCATCGATCTGGCCGCACTGCGATCGTGGCTGGCGCGCCAGCAGTCGCAGGGTCGGGCTCGCACCACGCTGGCCCGGCACGCGGCGTCGGCTCGTGCCTTCACCGCGTGGGCGCAGCGAACCGGACGGCTGGCCGATGATCCGGGCTCGCGACTGGCCTCACCGAAGGCGCATCGGGTGCTCCCTGAGGTCGTGCGGGCCGACGACATGATCACCGTGCTGCAGGCCGCGGCCGATCGCGCAGGTGAAGATCATCAAGCCCTCGCGCTGCGCGACGTGGCCCTCCTCGAACTCCTCTACGCCACCGGCATCCGCGTGAGTGAGCTCACCGGTCTCGACCTTGGCGATGTCGATTGGGAGCGCTGCTCCGTTCGGGTGATGGGCAAGGGACGGAAGGAGCGGACGGTGCCGATGGGGCACCCTTCCGTCATGGCGTTGCAGACGTGGGTCCAGGTGGGACGTCCCGAAGTGGCCGGGCCGGCGTCAGGATCCGCGTTGTTCGTCGGCGCCCGGGGTGGACGCCTTGGCGCCCGGGCCGCCCGCGACGTGGTTCACCGAGGCCTGGCCGCGGTGCCCGGTGCCCCCGATGTCGGGCCCCACGGCCTGCGTCATTCCGCGGCCACCCATCTTCTGGAGGGCGGCGCGGACCTCAGGTCCGTTCAGGAATTGCTCGGTCACGCTACGCTCGCCACCACTCAGATCTACACGCATGTCTCCGTCGAGAGGTTGAGGGCAACGTATGACCAGGCGCACCCCCGGGCGTAGCGGTGGAGCCGCGACGACCGAGGATCCCGGCGTCGAGGCCGACACCTCCGCCAACACGTCAGCTGGGACCTCCGCGGGCCTGTCCGCAGCCGAGCTCGAAGCCCAAGCCGACGCGCTCCTGGCCGCGGCCGACGGCGCCGATGCGGCTCCTGAGGTCGTCGAGGAGCCAGGCGATTTCGACGACGCCGGCATCTTCGACGACGATCCGGCCGACGCTGAAGCCATTCTCAAGCAGCTGTGGATCGACTTCAAGGAGTCGGGCGACCAGCAACTGCGCGAACGTCTGATCATTCATTACTCGCCGTTGGTCAAGTACGTCGCCGGCCGGGTGGGTGTGGGGCTGCCGCCGAACATTGAGCAGGCCGACCTCGTCTCGTACGGCATCTTCGGTCTGATCGATGCGATCGTGAAGTTCGACCTCGAACGGGCCATCAAGTTCGAGACCTATGCGATCAATCGCATCCGTGGCGCGATCATCGACGAGCTGCGCTCGATCGACTGGATTCCGCGCTCGGTCCGGTCGAAGGCCAAGAGTGTTGAGAAGGCATACGCCGAGCTCGAGGCCAAGCTGCACCGCACGCCCAATGAGGCCGAAGTGGCCGAGCACATGGGCATCTCGCTCACCGATCTGCATACGATCTTCAGCCAGGTGTCCTACGTCAACGTGGTGGCGCTCGATGAGCTCCTCAGCGTCGGTGGCGAGAAGGGCGACAAGCTCAGTCTCGTCGACACCCTCGAAGACACCAAGGCCGAAGACCCGGTCACCGCGTTCGAAGCCGAAGAGACCAAGTACCTCCTCGCGCAGGCGATCAATAACCTTCCTGAACGCGAGAAGATCGTCGTCACCCTCTACTACTACGAAGGTCTCACGCTGGCCGAAATCGGCAAGGTGCTCGGCGTCACCGAGAGCCGCATCTGCCAGATGCACACCAAGGCCGTCATGCAAATGCGCGTGAAGCTGAACGAGACCAACCACGACTGAGCAAGATCCTCGTCAGGCAGTGCGCGATTCCGAACCGTAGAGATGCTGGGGGAATCGTGAAGACGCCGAGAGTATGGGCGGTCCTCGTCGCTGTCGTGTACCTGGTCGTCATCGTCAGCGTGAACTCCTACGCCATCTTCTTCGAGTCCAGTTCCAGCGAGATAGGGCTCGCCTTTGTCACTACCCTGTGGCTCGGAGTCCCATGGATCTTCGCGAGCGCACCTCTAGATAATCTTTCGCCAGGGCCTCCCGTGTGGGCCTTCTGGCTCATCGGGATCGCCGCCGATCTCATCAACTGGGGCCTGGTCACGTTCGTGTTCCTTCGCATGACGAGAAAGGCGAAGGCTGCGCACGTGAACTGACGAGTGGCAGCCACATCGCGGCGGCGCGCTGAAGGTCGTCCAACATCTCCAGCCGGACTGCCCGTTCCGGGCCCCCGGCGCGTTTGTCGCGAGTCCCGATGCTTTCAGTGGCGGCCGGCTCCTGACGTTTCGAGCGCCGCTCGCACGGTCTCGGCGAATTCAGAGTGGCGAAAACTGAACCCCTCACTCAGCAGTCTCGTCGGAACGCACCGCCGGCCGGTCAACGCGAGGCTGGCGCTCGTGCCGAGAATGGGCGCCCCTAGCCGCGCGATCATCGCCGGAGTTGGCAGGCCAACACGCTTGCCCATCGCCGCGCGGAATGTCGCCATCATCTCGGCGTTCGTTACGGGCGAGGGCGATGTCGCGTGGTAGAGACCTGTCATCGAAGGGTCATCGATCGCCCTCACCAGGATGTCGAGCAGGTCGTTGAGCGCGATCCACGAGACCCACTGCTTTCCCGATCCCACCGTGCCGCCGAGTCCCCAGCCGACGATGCGCGCCAGCCTGAGAGTTGCCCGATCGTCCTGCCCTCCGAGCGCGATGCTCATGCGAAGGAGTATCGAGCGCTCGACCGGAGTGACCGCTTCGGCGTAGGCGGTCTCCCACGCACGGCACACCGAGACCATCTCGGGTGGACCCGATGCTGTGGGAATCGATGATTCGTCGATGACCTCGTCGCCGGTGTCTCCAAACAGTGCCAGTGATCCTGACTGGACCCACACGGGCGGCGGTGACGCGCACCCAGCGAGTCCTCCACCGACCGCACGGACCGGATCCACGCGCGACGAGATGAGTTCCTCGATGTTGCGTCGGGTGGCCCGAGTGTCGACGCTTCGGCCGTTGAGGTGGACGATCGCGTCGGCGCCCTCAAGTTCTTCGGCCCAGTCGCCAACCGTTCGAGCGTCCCATCTGACCGCACGCCAGCCATCGTTCTGGCACGACGCTCCACGGGTGAGGACGACCACCTCGTCATGTCGCGTCACGAGGCGACGTGTCAAGGCACGTCCTAGGTAGCCCGTTCCTCCCGCAATCACGATGCGTGCCACGGCGGATCAGCTCCTGCCTGCGTGGCGCGCTGCCACCAACTGGCTCATGCAAGGAGTCCCGTCGCCAACTGATGGCGGACGGAACGCCCCCAACAGTTCACCTTCGTCACGTCACGCATTCGCTTCCTCCCCGCCGGCGCCACCGCACCATCCCACCTGCCGCTCGGCAGCGGCCGGGCTAAGTTCGCCAGCCTACTGGATGACCTCATCGGCGTGAGGCTTGGGACGTGCTCGATCGCACTCAGGGCACAGCGCGGGATAG
>Ga0105047_10014302_pt1 | contig 12598 bp, 11 predicted proteins | sample MAT04_FD_78384 | JGI IMG/M metagenome (GOLD analysis project Ga0105047, IMG submission 78384) | Freshwater microbial communities from Lake Fryxell liftoff mats and glacier meltwater in Antarctica - MAT-04 (megahit assembly) | ecosystem: Environmental > Aquatic > Freshwater > Ice > Liftoff... | reverse complement strand
GCGGTGGAAACAATGACTGCTTTGCTCATGATGGATGTCTCTCGATCAGTTGGGGGCGGAGCTACTCGATCAGCGAGATCAGCGAGATCGGTCTGCCCCGCAAGTACATAAGTTTCAGGAGAAGGACTTGCCTTCGGCGACCAGACGGGCCAGCAGCGGTGCCGGTTTCCAGAACTTGGCGTCGTCGAGCGGGTTCTGGGCGAAGGTCTTCATCGCTTGCACGACGTTGAACAGGCCCACGGTGTCGGCGTAGCACATCGGGCCACCGCGCCACAGCGGGAAGCCGTAGCCGGTCAGGTAGACCATGTCGACGTCGGACGCGCGCTGTGCGATGCCTTCTTCGATCAGGTGGGCGGCTTCGTTGACCAGGGCGAAGACCAGGCGATGAACGATCTCGTCGTCGCTGATCGCGCGCGGCGTGATGCCCTTCGCGGCGCGGTGCTTCTCCAACATCTCGACCACGATGGCCGAGGGGATCGCATCGCGCTTGCCGACCTGGTAGTCGTACCAGCCGGCACCGGTCTTCTGGCCGTAGCGGCCCAGCTCGCACAGCAGATCGGCGGTCTTCGAATAGATCAGATCGGGTTTTTCAAGATAACGGCGTTTGCGGATCGCCCAGCCGATGTCGTTGCCGGCCAAGTCACCCATGCGGAACGGGCCCATCGCGAAGCCGAACTTCTCGGCCGCCTTGTCGACTTGCGCCGGCGTGCAGCCCTCGTCGAGCAAGAATCCGGCCTGGCGGCTGTACTGCTCGATCATGCGGTTGCCGATGAAGCCGTCGCAGACACCGGACACGACCGCCGTCTTCTTGATCTTCTTGGCCAACTGCATCACGGTGGCCAGCACGTCCTTGGCTGTCGCCGCGCCGCGCACCACTTCCAGCAGCTTCATCACATTGGCGGGGCTGAAGAAATGCATGCCCACCACGTCTTGCGGACGCTTGGTGAAGTTGGCGATTGTGTTGACGTCCAAAGTCGAGGTGTTGCTGGCCAAAATCGCACCGGGCTTCATCACCTCGTCGAGCTGCTTGAAGACCGATTCCTTGACGCTGATTTCCTCGAACACCGCCTCGATCACCAGATCGGCGTGGCCGATGTCGGCGTAGTTGAGCGTGGTCGTCAGCAGGGCCATGCGCTGATCCAACTTGTCTTGCTTGAGCTTGCCCTTCTTGACCTGCGCTTCGTAGTTCTTCTTGATCGTGGCGACGCCGCGATCCAGCGCATCCTGCTTGGTTTCCAGCATCACGACGGGGATGCCGACGTTCAGGAAGTTCATGCTGATGCCGCCACCCATGGTGCCGGCGCCGATGACGGCGACTTGCTCGATCTTGCGGACGGGTGTGTCTTCAGGCACGTCGGAAATCTTGCTGGCGGCGCGCTCGGCGAAGAAGGCGTGGCGCAGCGCCTTCGATTCCGGCGTCACCATCAGGGCGGCAAAGCCTTCGCGCTCGGCCTTGATGCCGTCGTCGAACTTCATCGACACCGAGGCGGCGACGGCCTCAAGGCAACGCAGCGGCGCGGGAAAGTTCTTGCTCATGCCGCCGACCATATTGCGGGCGAACTGGAAGTAGGCCTCGGGGTTGGCGTTTTTATCAATCAGCCGGGCTTTCGAGTCGCGCACCTTGGGCAGCGGGCGCTGCCCTGCCACCTCGGCGGCAAAAGCCAATGCCCCCGCCATCAGGTCACCCTCGATGATCTTGTTGAACAGCATCTGACCGGGCACCTGGGCCAGCATTTCGCTGTTGACCGGCTCACCGGTAACGATCATGTTCAGCGCGGGCTCGACGCCCAGCGCACGCGGCAGACGCTGCGTTCCGCCGGCACCGGGCAGCAGGCCCAGCTTCACTTCCGGCAGCGCGATCTTGGCGCCCGGCGAGGCGACACGGTAATGGCAGCCCAGGGCCAACTCCAGCCCACCGCCCATGCAGACGCTGTGGATGGCGGCGATGACCGGCTTGCTGCAGTTCTCGACAACGGCGATCAGGCTCAGCAAGTTCGGCTCGGCCAAGGCCTTCGGCGAGCCGAATTCCTTGATGTCGGCGCCGCCTGAAAACGCCTTGCCCGCGCCGGTGATCACGATGGCCGTGACGGCCGCGTCGTTCTCGGCTTGCTCGATGCCGGCAGCGGCCGCCTTGCGGGTCTCAAAGCCCAGGCCGTTGACCGGCGGGTTGCGCAAGGTGATGACGGCAACGGCGCCGTGAACTTCATAAGTGGCGGTCATGCGGATGTCCCCTTCGTGCTTTGCGTGGTGCCCGGCGGTTGAAATTCGGCACCGAGCCAAAAAATAGAACGACCGTGCGATTCTAGGCAGCATTGAGGCGCCGGGCATGTCCCAGCCGTGACAGCTACACCTCCAGCCACTCCTTGCGGATATAGCTGTTGGCCCGCAATTCGGCCGGCGTTCCCTCGAACACGATGCGGCCATGGCCCATCACATAACAGCGCTCGGAAATCTCCAGCGCGATGGCAAGCTTTTGCTCCACCAGCAGCACAGCAATGCCGCGCCGCCTCAGCTCCTTCAGATACTCGGCCACCATTGCGACGATCTTGGGCGCCAGGCCCTCGGTCGGCTCGTCGATCATGATCAGATCGGGGTCGCCCATCAGGGTGCGGCACAGCGTCAGCATCTGCTGTTCGCCGCCCGACAACACGCCCGCCTCCGTGTGCTGCCGCTCCTTCAGTCGCGGGAACATTTGGTACATGTCGTCAAAGCCCCAGCGCGCATTCTTGGACCCTGTTTTCTGACCCAGCCGCAGGTTCTGGTGCACGGTCAGTTTGGGAAAGATGTCGCGGTTTTCGGGCACGTAGCCGAGGCCCAGATGGGCGATTTCAAAAGCCTTGCGGTTCAACAAAGGCTGATCGCCAAAGGTGATCGACCCCTGGGCGTTGACCTGACCCATGATGGTCTTGACCGTGGTCGAACGACCCGAGCCATTGCGGCCCAACAGGCTGACGATCTCGCCGGGCCGCACCTCCATCGTCACGCCATGCAGCACATGGCTTTTGCCGTAGAAGGCGTGGACGTTGTCCAGCTTCAGAATGCGTGGGGACACAGTCATGTCAATGCGCCTCCGCCAAAACGGAGCCCAAATAGGCCTCCTGCACGCGCGCATCGGCGCGCACGGCGTCGGGCACGTCAAACGCGATCACCTCGCCATACACCAGCACGGCAATCTTGTCGGCCAGGCCGAACACCACGCCCATGTCGTGCTCCACGGTCAGCAGGGTTTTGCCCACCGTCACCTCGCGGATCAACTGGATGAAGCGCTGCGTTTCGCTCTTGCTCATGCCGGCGGTCGGCTCGTCCAGCAAGATGACGCTGGAGCCGCCGGCGATGGTGATGCCGATCTCCAATGCGCGCGCCTCGGCGTAGGTCAGATTCATCGCAGGCACGTCACGGCGGCGGTCCAGCTTGATCATGGCCAGCACTGCTTCGGCGCGCTCGTTGGCATCGGTCAGATCAGCCAGAAACTTCCAGAACGAATAGCGGTGGCCCAGGCTCCAAAGCACGGCACAGCGGATGTTCTCGAACACGCTGAGCCGGGTGAAAAGATTGGACACCTGGAAGCTGCGCGACAGGCCCAAGCGGTTGATCTCATACGGCTTCTTGCCATCGATGCGCTGGCCGTGCAGCCTGATTTCGCCGCTGCTCAGGCCGAAGCGGCCGGTGATCAGGTTGAACAAGGTGGACTTGCCCGCGCCATTGGGGCCGATGATGGCCACGCGCTCACCGGCCTTGACCTGCAACTGCGCGCCGCGAATGATTTCGCTCTTGCCGAATGCCTTTTTGACGGCCAGCAGTTCGAGCGCAAATTCGGAGGAACTCATAGCGCCTCCCTGCGTTTGATTTCTTTCTCGATCTCGGCCTGCACGTCGCCCCATTCCCTGACGTATTGACGCCGTGACATCTCGAACAATCCCAGCCCCACCAGCATCACCATCACCGAGCCGAACCAGGCATCCACACCGGCCGTGTTCAGCGTCACGCCGATGAATTCCACCTCCGGGCCCATGGCCGCGTTGAGCTGCATGTGGTAAAGCATTTCGATCATCGCGCCGCCGCCCACCAGCATCGTCAGCGCCGTCCCGGCCAGAGCCAGGTAGGAGCCCGTCAGCTGGCGCAGCTTGCCGTAGGCGGCCACCCGCAGATTCATCATGATCAAGCTGGCGATGCCGCCCGGCGCATACATCACCATGAACAAAAAGATCAGGCCCAAGTAGAGCAGCCAGGCTTGGGTCAGCTCGGACAGCAGCACCAGCCCCACCACCATCAGCACCGCGCCGATGATGGGGCCGAAGAAGAAAGTCGCGCCGCCCAGAAAGGTGAACAGCAGGTAAGCACCGGAGCGCGCCGCCCCCACGACTTCGGCCGTGACGATCTCGAAATTCAAGGCCGCCAAGCCGCCCGCCACCCCGGCGAAAAAGCCCGAGATCATGAAGGCCAGATAGCGCACCCACTGGGTGTCGTAGCCGATGAAGGCGACGCGCTCGGGGTTGTCGCGCACGGCGTTGAGCATGCGACCCAAGGGCGTGCGGGTCAGCGCAAACATCGCGGCCGTGCTGATGAAGCAGTACGCGGCGATCAGGTAATAGACCTGGATCTGCGGGCCGAATGTCAGAAACCCCAAGAACGGCTCGCCGATCACCCGGTTGCTGGACACGCCACCCTCGCCGCCGAAGAACTCCGGAATCATCAGCGACATCGACCAGACCAGCTCACCCAGGCCGAGCGTGATCATGGCGAACGGCGTACCTGCTTTTTTGGTCGACACATAGCCCAACAGCGCCGCCACGCCCATGCCGGCTGCGCCGCCGATCAGGGGGATCAGGCTGACCGGAATATTCCAGGCGCCACTGACCGCGAGGTTCAAGGTGTGGATCGCCAGAAATGAGCCCAAGCCGCTGTAGACCGCGTGGCCGAAGCTGAGCATGCCGCCCTGGCCGAGCAGGATGTTGTAGGCCAGGCAGGCAATGATGCCGATGCCGATCTGGGTCAGCATCGTCTGCGCGAAGCTGCTGGTCCACAGCAAGGGCGCCACGATCAAGGCGAAGGCGTATAGGCCCCAGACCAGCCAGCGGCCGACGTTAAGGGGTTTGAAGTGAAAGCTTTGGGCTCTGCTGCTGTTCATGGCATCAGTCCTCCCGCGTGCCGAGCAGGCCCTTGGGCCGGAAGATCAGGATCAACACCATCAGCAGATACGGCAGGATGGGTGCCACTTGTGCCATCGAAAGTCTCATCAGGGCGTAGCCAAAAGTCTCGGGGCCGACGTTGAGGCCGAGAGCGTTCAACAGGGTCGCCACCGAACCATCAATCGTCAGCGGCAGGGTCTGCAACAGACCGATCAGGATGGAGCCGACAAACGCCCCCGCCAACGAGCCCACGCCGCCCACCACCACCACGACGAAGATGATGGAGCCAACGATCACGGCCATCGACGGCTCGGTGACAAAAGTGAAGCCGCCGATCACCCCGGCCAAAGCGGCCAGCGCGCAGCCGCTGCCGAACACCAGCATCAGCACGGCGGGCACGTTATGGCCCAGCGATTCGACCATCTCGGGATGGGTCAACGCTGCCTGGATGACCATGCCGACACGGGTACGGGTCAACAGCAGCCACAGGGCCAGCAGCATCAACAAGGCCACGCCCATCAGGAAAAAGCGGGTCATCGGAAAGTTGGAACACGCCGCTGCGGCACACAGCTCGGCCGGCGCCCCGCCCCACATCAGCGACAGCCCTTCCAGCGGGTGCTGAATGATGGTGAACGCAGCGCCCTGCAGGGACGGCGGCGGCGTGAACACCACGGCCGTGCGGCCCCAGATCAGCTGGACCAATTCAAGGATCACATACGACGCGCCAAAGGTGATCAGCAGCTCGGCCACATGCCCGAACTTGTGTACCCGGCGCAGCGCAAAGCGCTCGAAGCCCGCCCCGATGCCGCCCACCACGATGGGCGCCAGGATCAGCGCCGGCCAGAAGCCGATCACCCCGACCAGGGTGTAGGCCACATAAGCACCCAGCATGTAGAAGCTGGCATGCGCAAAGTTCAACACACCCATCATGCTGAAGATCAGCGTGAGGCCCGAGCTGAGCATGAACAGCAGCAGGCCGGACGAGAAACCATTCAACAGGTTGATAAGGATTTGATCCACGGGGTCTGCGCGCAAGAAAAAGAAAGGACGCAGCCTGCGCTGCGTCCGGTGTTGCCAAGGCCTGGGCCTGGGCCAATCGCCAATCAGTCGATCAGTCGATCAGTCGCTCAGCCCGGGCGCTTCATCTGGCACGAGGTGGGCGTGCTCGACACATACGACTCGAACATCTTGACCGGGGCCAAGGTGTAGCCGGTGTTCTCAGGCGAGTACGGGTGCTTGGCATCGGCCTTTTGCCAGACCGAGATGAACAGCGGCTGTTGCAACTGGTGATCGGCCTTGCGCATCTCGATTTCACCGTTGAAGCTCTTGACCTTCAGGCCCTCCATGGCGGCCGCCACCTTGACCGGATCGGTGGATTTGGCGTTGGCCATCGCCTGGCCCAACATCTCGTAGATGTGGATGACGCTGCCGGTGTAGAAATCGTCCTTGAAACGGGCCTTGTATTCGTCTTGCCACTTCTGCATCTGGCCACCCATGTTGTAGTGGTTGTACGAGACCTGGAAGACCTTGCCCGCGCCATTCGAGCCCAAGGCCGTCGGCGTGCCGGTGACGCCGGTGTAGTAGGTGAAGAACTTGCCGGTGTAGCCCGACTCGTTGGCCGACTTGATCAACAGCGCCAGGTCGGAACCCCAGTTGCCGGTGATGACGGTGTCGGCGCCGCTGGCCTTGATCTTGGCGACGTAGGGCGCAAAGTCACGCACCTGCGCCAGGGGATGCAGGTCTTCACCGACGATCTGCACATCCGGGCGCTTGCGGGCCAACAGTTCCTTGGCGTACTTCGCGACCTGATGGCCGTGGGAGTAGTTCTGGTTCAGCAAGAACACCTTCTTGACGTCGGGCTGGTCCTTCATGAAGGTGGTCAGCGCCTCCATCTTCATCGAGGTGTCGGCGTCGAAACGGAAGTGCCAGTAGCTGCACTTGCTGTTGGTCAAATCGGGGTCAACGGCCGAGTAGTTCAGGTAGACGACCTCTTTGCCGGGATTGCGTTCGTTGTGCTTGCTGACGGCGTCAGACATGGCCAAAGCAACGCTGGAGCCGTTGCCCTGCATGACGTAACGCACCCCTTGGTCGATGGCCGATTTCAGCGCATTCAGGCTTTCAGCCGGGCTGAGCTTGTTGTCGATGGCGATGATCTCGAACTTCACGCCGGCGGGGTTGGTCTTGTTGAACTTCTCGGCAAAGAACTGGAAGCTCTTGACCTGGTTCTGGCCGACCGGGCCCATCAGGCCGGACAGCGCGTCGATATAGGCGAGCTTGACGGTTTCACCCTTTTGGGCAAAGGCATTGGCGCCGCTGACGAGAATCGCCGCTGCCATTGCAGTCTTCAAAATTTTGGTGCTGAACATCGCTGTCTCCTACTGGTTTATGAAGCCGTGTCACGGTAATGGACGGCAGGTGTTGCGGCCTTGGGGACTTTCCCAGGGCCATGAATCGATCACGCCCATCATGCCGTCGGCAGCCGGTAGCCTTTGAACTGGTCGCGCAGCTGGAGCTTTTTAAGTTTACCGGTGGCGGTGTGGGGCAACTCGGTCACGAAGACCACATCGTCCGGGATCTGCCACTTGGCGATGCGGCCCTCGAAAAAAGCCAGCAGCTCGGCCGCGCTGACCGCAGCGTCCGGCTTTTTGACGACCACCAGCAGCGGACGCTCATCCCATTTCGGGTGGGCGCTCGCGATCACCGCCGCCTCGAAAACGGCCGGGTGCGCCATCGCGATGTTTTCCAGATCGATTGAGCTGATCCACTCGCCGCCGGACTTGATGACGTCCTTGCTGCGGTCGGTGATCTGCATGAAGCCGTCGGCGTCGATGGTGGCGACGTCGCCGGTCGGGAACCAGCCCGGCTCGCCGTCCACGCTCACGAGGGGCGACGCGCTGTCGCCCAAATACTTGTCGATCACCCAGTGCCCGCGCACAACGAGATTGCCCGCGCTCTTCGCATCCCAAGGCAGGGCCACGCCGTCGTCGTCGATGACCGCCATGTCGATGCCGTAAATCACCCGGCCCTGCTTTTCGAGCAAGCGCTGTTGTTGCTCATGCGGCAGCAGCAGTTGCTTGGCGGTGAGCTTGGACAGCGTGCCCAGCGGCGACAACTCGGTCATGCCCCAGGCGTGAATCACCTCCACATCAAAGTCTTCCTGCAGGGTCTTCATCATGGCGGGCGGACAGGCCGAGCCGCCGATCACCGTGCGCTTGAAGCTGCTGAACTTGAGCCCGTTGGACTTCATGTACGTGAGCAAGCCCAGCCAGACCGTGGGCACCCCGGCGCTGAAGGTGACCTGCTCGCCCTCGAACAACTCAAACAACGATTTGCCGTCCATGTGCGGGCCGGGCATCACCAGCTTGGCCCCGACCAGCGCGGCGCTGTAGGGAAGGCCCCAGGCGTTGACGTGGAACATCGGCACCACGGGCAAGATCACGTCGCGCGCGGAGCAGTCCATCGCATCGGGCAGGGCCGAGCCAAAGGCATGGAGCACGCTGGAACGGTGGCTGTAAGCGGCACCCTTGGGGTGGCCGGTGGTGCCCGAGGTGTAGCAAATGCTCGACGCGGTGTTTTCGTCAAACGTAGGCCAGGTGTAGGCACCGTCTTCGGCCGCGATCAAGGCCTCGAAGCACAACAGATCGGGCACGCTGGTGCTGGCGGGCATGTGGGCCCGATCAGTCATCAACACGAAATGCTTGATCGACGGCAGCAGGGCCGCAAGCTTCTCGACGAGCGGTAGAAAGGTCAGGTCGAAGCACAGCACCAGGTCTTGGGCGTCATTGGCGATCCAGGCGATCTGCTCCGGGAACAAGCGCGGATTGATCGTGTGGCAGACCAGCGCCGAGCCCGAAGCGCCGTAATAAATCTCCAGGTGCCGGTGCGTGTTCCAGGCCAGCGTGGCTACCCGGTCGCCGGGCTGGCACCCCAGCCGGGCGAAGGCCTGCGCGAGCTGACGGGCACGCAGTTCAGCATCGCGCCAGCCATATCGGTGCAGATCGCCTTCAACCCGTTTCGACACGATCTCGGTGTCGCCAGCGTGCCGCGCCGCGTGCGTGAGCAGCGACGAGATCATCAAGGGCATGGACATCATTTGGCCCGTCAGACGGGATGTTGCCGACATCAATTTGTCTCCTGAATTTTTGAGAGAGCACTGATGCCGCTCTCGCTTGTTAAAACCAGTCTAAACGCAGGTCGCAAGCCACCATAGTCCCCCGCGTTACAACACTGCGGCAAGACACTTAGGGGTATTCACTGCATCGGCAGGGTCATAGCCAGGGTCACTACACTGCCGCGATGCTGATGCACGCTGCCCTGCCCCGTTTCGCCGCCCTCGGCGATGAGTTTTTCACCGAACTGCCCGCCACCGGCATGCCTGCCCCGTTCTGGGTGGCCCAGAGCGCCGACTGCGCCGCCCTGCTCGGCCTGGCCGACGACTGGGCGGATGTCGGCACCCTGGCCGTCCTCAGCGGCAATGCACCCTGGCCGGCCGGGCCGTCACGGGCCAGCGTCTACAGCGGCCACCAGTTTGGCCAGTGGGCGGGTCAGTTGGGTGACGGCCGCGCGCTGCTGTTGGGCGACATCACAACCCCCAACGGCGCGATGGAAGTGCAGCTGAAAGGCGCGGGCCTCACGCCCTACTCACGCATGGGCGATGGCCGGGCCGTGTTGCGCTCGTCGATACGCGAGTTTTTGTGTTCGGAAGCCCTTGCGGCCTTGAACATCCCGACGACGCGAGCGCTTTGCATCACCGGCTCAGCCCTGCCCGTGCGGCGCGAAACGCTGGAGACGGCGGCCGTCGTCACTCGCGTGGCACCGAGCTTCATCCGCTTCGGCCATTTCGAGCATTTCGCGCATACGAATCAACATGCCGCGCTGCGCAAGCTGGCCGATTTCTTCATCGCCGAACATGCGCCGGAATGCCTGGTGGCTGACAACGCCTACATCGCCCTGCTGCAAAAAGTTGCCCGGCAGACCGCAGTGCTGATGGCTGATTGGCAGGCCGTCGGCTTTTGTCATGGCGTGATGAATACCGACAACATGTCGATGCTGGGCCTGACCCTGGACTACGGCCCGTTTGGCTTCATGGACGGCTTCGACCCCGGCCATGTCTGCAATCACTCCGACCATCAAGCCCGCTACGCCTACGACCGCCAGCCGAATATCGGCTTCTGGAACCTGCATGCCCTGGCGCAGGCCTTCATGCCTTTGGTGGGCGATGGCGACGCGCTGCTCGCCGCGCTGGACGTCTACAAGACGGCCTTCCCCGAAGCGCTCATTTCCCGGATGCGCGCCAAGCTGGGACTTGGCACCGCGCACGATGAAGACAAGCTTTTGATCGACGACTGGCTCAAGCTGATGGCGGCGGCACGCGCCGATTTCACGATCAGCTTTCGCCGACTCAGCCGCTTCAGCGAGGCCCCCGAGGCGGTGCGCGATCTGTTCATCGACCGCGCGGCGTTCGACGCCTGGGCGTTGCGCTACGAGCGCCGCCTCATTGCCGATGGCCGCGCCGACACCGAGCGCCAGCGCGCCATGTTGGCCGTCAACCCTGCCGTCGTGCTGCGCAACCATCTGGCCGAGGGCGCGATCCGCCAGGCGCAGGCCGGGGATTTCAGCGAAACCACCCGGCTGCTGACGGTTTTGCAACGGCCGTTCGACGAACCGGTGCTGGCCAGCGACGCCGCATTCCCGCCCGACTGGGCGCAAACCCTCGAGGTTTCCTGTTCATCATGAGCGACTACCCCATCAAGAGAACCGACGCCGAATGGCGCGAGCAACTCGACCCGACGCAATACCAGGTGGCCCGCCAGCACGGCACCGAGCGCGCCTTCAGCGGCAAGTATTGGGACCACTTCGAGGGTGGCCAGTACAACTGCATCGGCTGCGGCACGCCGCTGTTCGAGGCCGATACCAAGTTCGACGCTCACTGCGGTTGGCCGAGCTATTGGGCGCCGATCAACGCCGAGGTGATCGAGCGCATCACCGACACAACCCACGGCATGGTGCGGGTGGAAGTGCGCTGCAACAAATGCGGCTCCCACCTCGGTCACGTCTTTCCGGATGGCCCCGACCCGACGGGCGAGCGCTTTTGTATTAACTCGGCGGCGATAGACTTCTCTCCCCTCCCCTGACGGTTCGTTGATGAAGATCCTGCTCGATTTCCTGCCCCTGCTGCTGTTCTTCGCCACCTTCAAATACGGTGACGCCAACAAGGACTGGGCGGCGCTGTTTGCCACCGAGCATTTCGGCTTCATGGTCTCGGGCGGCAAGGTCGGCCCCGAAGAAGCACCGGTGCTGCTGGCCACCCTGGTCGTGATGGTCGCCACCCTGCTGCAAGCGCTCATCACCAAGCTGCGCGGCAAGAAGATCGACCTGATGCTGTGGATCAGCCTGGGGCTGGTGGTCGTGTTGGGCGGGGCCACGGTCTGGTTCCACAACGCCACTTTCATCAAATGGAAGCCGAGCGGCCTGTACTGGGGAATGGCCCTCGTGTTCTGGGCCAGCCAGGCGTTTTTCGGTAAAAACCTGATCCAGAAGATGCTCGGCGCCGAACTCGATCTGCCGGGTTTTGTGTGGCAGCGCTTGAACAGCGCCTGGGTGCTGTTCTTCAGTGCGCTGGGCGTGCTTAATCTGTATGTGGCCTACAGCTTTTCGACGGCGATCTGGGCTGACTTCAAGCTGTTTGGCGTCACCGGGTTGATCGTGCTGTTCACCCTGGGCCAGGGCATCTACCTGAGTCGGCACCTCCCGGAAAGCAAACCCGAAGCGGACAACCCATCATGACGACGACCTCGTTTCGCCCGACCCCCGAAGACATCGAAGCGCGCCTTCGGGCGGCCTTGTCCCCCGTGTCCATCGCGGTGCAGGACGACAGCCATCAACATGCGGGCCATGCCGGGGCTCGCGAAGGGGGGCACTACAGCGTGACCCTCGTCAGTGACCGCTTTACCGGTCTGGGCCGGGTGGCACGGCATCGGCTCGTATATCATTCTCTGGCTGAGCTGATGTTGCACGGCATCCACGCCTTGGCCATTGATGCCCGCGCGCCGGATGAAGGCTGACACGCTCATCCTCGCAAACCATGCGCCATTCCGGCGCATTTTTTTAGCCGCTTTTCTCGCTTAAACGCCTCCAACCATGATCAAGAAGTTTGTGCTTGCCGCCACCGTCGCGGCCCTGTCGGCCACCGTGCTGGCGCAAAACATTGCCACCGTCAACGGCAAGCCGGTCAGCAAGGCCAGCGTCGACCAGCTGATCGCCCAGGTCATCAAGTCGGGCCAACAGCAGCGCACGCCCGAGCTCGAAGCCCAGGTCAAGGACGAAGTCGTGCTGCGCACGATCTTCATCCAGGAAGCCGAAAAGCGCGGCATCCCCGCCAGCGCCGATTACAAGCAGCAAATGGAGTTGGCCCGCCAGTCCATCCTGATCCGTGAGCTGTTTGCCGACTACGCCAAGAAGAACCCGGT
>Ga0105047_10014299_pt1 | contig 12600 bp, 13 predicted proteins | sample MAT04_FD_78384 | JGI IMG/M metagenome (GOLD analysis project Ga0105047, IMG submission 78384) | Freshwater microbial communities from Lake Fryxell liftoff mats and glacier meltwater in Antarctica - MAT-04 (megahit assembly) | ecosystem: Environmental > Aquatic > Freshwater > Ice > Liftoff... | reverse complement strand
GGTCGGGCAAGGTCGGCAGGATGGAATCGGGCGTCAAACCCGAACGGGATGCACGACGGGCGACGGTAGCCCGCAGAAATTGTCAGGGAGTTCAGACGTGGCTGAGATCGAGGACATCGCAAACAGAACAGCGGCGGGGATCGCTCTGGCCTACCGATCCGGAGAAGCCGGGCCGGTGGAGGTGACCGAATGCCTTCTTGAGCGCATCGCGAAGGCGGGCGACGACAACATTTTCATCACTGTGACGGGTGACCGGGCGCGCTCGGAGGCTCGGGCGGCGGAAGCGCGGTACCGAAGCGGCGATCAGCTGTCAGCCCTTGATGGCGTCCCTATCGCCTGGAAGGACATCATCGATGTCGCCGGGACGCAGACGACTGCCGGATCGAAGTTTTTCGGCGGCGGCCCCGTCAAGACCGAAGACATGGCCTGCGTTGCAAATGCGGCTGCCGCCGGCATGGTCACCATGGGCAAGCTCAACCTGAGCGAAATGGCCTATTCGGGCCTTGGGCTCAATCCGCACTATGGGACCCCCCGCAATCCCCATGACGGCAACATTCGCCGCTCTCCGGGCGGCTCGTCATCGGGCTGCGGTGCCGCCGTCGCTTCGCATCTGGTGCCCTGCGCTGTCGGGTCGGACACCGGAGGTTCGGTCCGTATTCCTGCCGCCTTCAACGGGGTGACCGGGTACAAGACCAGCTGCGGCCGGATCGACACCAATGGCCTGCAGCCGCTGGCGCGAACCTACGACACCATCGGTCCGCTTGCCCGCTCGGTGGAGGATTGCATTCTGCTTGATCGCGCCCTGCGCGGGGCGGTCGGGGCGGAGGTCCGCCGCACCCGCCCGCACGATCTCACCATCCTGGTGCCCACCAACATCGTCATGGCCGATGCGGAGGATGCTGTTCTTGCCAATTTCGAGCGGGCGCTGGAAGCGCTTGCCCGCGAGGGTGCCGTCATCCGGCGCGAGCGTGTCGATGTGCTCGAAGAAGTCGTTGACCTGACCGCCCGCCACGGCACTTTGACGGCTGCCGAAGCCTATCACGAGTACCGCGACCTGGTGGACGGCGACCATGTCGATCTGATTGATCGTCGGGTCGTGCGCCGCATCATGGACGGCAAAAAGATGTCTGCCAACGATCTCCTGTCGATCCAGCGCGGCCGCCAGCGGTTGATACCAAAGCTGCTGCGCCAATTGCGCGGGGCGCTCTTCGTGATGCCGACGACGCCGGTGACGGCACCGGAAGTGGCGCCGCTCGAGGCCGATGACGCGCAGTTCCACAAGATCAACCTGCTGACACTGCGCAACACGATGATCGGCAATATCCTGGATCTGTGCGGCATGGCGATCCCCAACGGACGTGGCCTCGGCAACATGCCGACGAGCCTGCTGGTCTCTGCGCCTTTCGGAGACGACGAAAGGCTGCTGAGTGCGTCGCTGGAAATCGAGCGCGTTGTGCGCTCTGTGCTCAAACCCTGATCATCGACAAGGGTCTTAACCGGGCCACCACTGGAGACTTGCCATGGCAGACGCAAAACCACGATCCGAGAAGTTCGAGCGAGGTCTGAAGACCCGACGCGAGGTTCTGGGTGCCGATTATGTCGACCGGTCGATCGAGAACGCCGACGAATTCAGCTGGGCCATGCAGCAACTCACCACCGAATGGTGCTGGGACAACATCTGGAACCGCCCCGGTCTTGAACGCCGGTCCAGATCCATCCTCAACCTCGGAATGATCGCGGCTTTGAACCGGCCCCAGGAATTCAAGCTGCATGTGCGCGGCGCGCTCAACAACGGGCTCACCCGCGACGAACTCAAGGAAGTGTTTCTGCAGATAGGCATCTATTGCGGAATTCCGGCGGCGCTTGATTGTTTTCGCATCGCCAGAGAAGTCTTTGAGGAGCGCGACCGTGTCTGACCCTGCAGACAGGACGGCCACGATCGGCTTTGTCGGCCTCGGCATGATGGGGCTGCCAATGGCTTCTTGTCTGGTGGCTGCCGGGTTCAAGGTGCGCGGTGCCGACCTCTCGGCAGAGGCGCGTTCGGCTTTCCAGGCCGCAGGCGGAACCGCTTTTGCCTCTGCCGCCGAAGCGGCCGAGGGGGCGGACCTGTTCATCACCATGTTGCCTGACGGCGCGATCGTCCGCGATGCGCTGTACGGCGCGGGCCAGGCCGCGTCCGTGCTGGAGCCCGGTGCGCTGGTCATCGACATGAGTTCGTCAGCACCGCTCGAGACCCGGGCCCTCGCCGAAGACCTTGCCCGGCGTGGCCTGTCGCTGATTGATGCGCCGGTCTCAGGAGGGGTGCGCCGCGCGCTGGACGGCTCGCTCGCCATCATGGTCGGCGGATCGACCGCTGACATCGCGCGCGCCACGCCCTGCCTGAAGGCCATGGGCAAAAGCATCATCGCCACCGGCCCGGTCGGGTCCGGCCATGCGGTCAAGGCGCTCAACAACTTTGTCTCCGCCGCAGGTCTTCAGGCCGCCTGCGAGGCCGCCATCATCGCCCGCGGCTTCGGGGTCAATCCGGAAGTCCTGGTCGACGTGCTCAATGTGTCCACCGGCCGCAACAATTCGACCGACGTCAAGATGAAGCCGTTCGTTCTCTCGGGTGCCTTCAATTCCGGCTTCTCTATGGCGCTGATGGCCAAGGACCTGCGGACTGCGGCGGATCTTGCTGCCAACCTCGGGCTCAAGACCCAGGCCCCCGTCCTTGCTGCAGCGCTGTGGCGCGAAGCGCTTGCCGCCCTGGGTGCGGACGCCGACCACACCGAAATTTTTCGTCATCTCGACGCAACCGCACAAGACTAGGAGACCTCCCGTGTCCCGGATCATTCATACCGCTGCCGCGCAGATGGGGCCAAACGCCAAGTCCGAAACCCGCAAGGACACCGTCCGGCGATTGATCGCGATGATGCGGGAAGCCAAGGCGAGAGGGGCCGAACTGGTCGTCTTCACCGAGCTTGCCCTGACCACCTTCTTTCCGCGCTGGCTGATCGAAGACGAGGCGGAACTTGACAGCTACTACGAGCGTGACATGCCGGGGCCTGAAACCCGGGCGCTGTTTGAGGAATCGAGGAAGCTCGGTGTCGGCTTCTATCTCGGTTACGCCGAACTTGTGGAGGAGGCCGGGAAAAAGCGCCGCTTCAACACGTCCATCCTGGTCGACCGAACCGGCACCATCATTGGCAAGTACCGCAAGGTGCATCTTCCAGGCCACGCCGAACCGCAGCCCGGACGCACCCACCAGCATCTTGAAAAACGCTATTTCGAACCTGGCGACTATGGTTTCAAGGTTTGGCGCGGCTTCGGCGGCGTCATGGGCATGTGCATCTGCAATGACCGCCGCTGGCCTGAAACCTACCGGGTCATGGGGTTGCAGGGCGTGGAGATGGTCATGCTCGGCTACAATACGCCCTGGGACCACACCGGCCATGCCGACATCGACAGTCTGACCAGTTTCCACAATCATCTGTCAATGCAGGCGGGTGCTTATCAGAATGCCACCTGGGTCGTCGGCACAGCCAAATGCGGCAATGAAGAAGGCTCCAACATGGTCGGCCAGAGCGTCATCATCGCCCCCTCCGGCGAAATCGTCGCCCAGGCGGTCTCGCTGGAGGACGAGGTGATTACCGCGCGCTGTGACCTTGATCTCGGAAAACGCTATGCCGAAACGATCTTCAATTTCGCCAAGCACCGCGAGCCAGACGCCTATCGCCTGATCGTCGAACGCAAAGGCGCCATTCCCCCCGCTTGACGACTGCGTCACTTCACGCAATCGTCTGGGATCACACTGGAAGGAGACGTGCATGTCTACTGTCATCAAGGGCGGCACCATTGTTGCCGCCGACCGCAGCTACGAGGCCGACATTCTCATTGAGGGCGAACGGATCGCGTTGATCGGTGAGAACCTGAAGGGCGACACGGTGGTCGATGCCGAAGGCGCCTTCATCATGCCGGGCGGCATCGACCCTCACACCCATCTGGAAATGCCCTTCATGGGCACGACCGCCGCCGAGACCTGGGAAAGCGGCACCTTTGCCGCGCTTTCGGGTGGCACCACCACCGTGGTCGATTTCGTCATCCCGGGTGACGCCGGAATGCTCGCCGCGCTTGAGGATTGGGAAGGCAGGGCGACGAAGTCGTCGTCATGCGACTATTCCTACCATATGTGCGTCAACGGCTGGTCGCAGAAGCATTTCGAGGAAATGGCCCAGGTGGTCGAGCGCGGCATCAACACGTTCAAGCATTTCATGGCCTACAAGGGTGCCTTGATGGTCAATGACGACGAGATGTTTGCCTCCTTCCAGCGCTGCGCCGCACTCGGCGCGCTGCCGCTGGTGCATGCGGAGAACGGCGACATCGTCGCCGCGCTGCAGGAAAAATACATGAACGAGGGCGTTTCCGGCCCCGAGGCGCACGCCTATTCCCGCCCGCCGGAAGTGGAAGGCGAAGCCACCAACCGCGCCATCATGATCGCCGATGCGGCGGGAGTGCCGGTCTACATCGTCCACACATCGAGCGAACAGGCCCATGAGGCCATCCGCCGGGCCCGCCAGAAAGGCATGCGCGTGTACGGTGAACCGCTCATCCAGCATCTGACGCTGGATGAGACCGAGTATTTCAACAAGGACTGGGTTTACGCCGCCCGTCGCGTCATGAGCCCGCCCTTCCGCGACAAGAGCCATCAGGATTCGCTTTGGGCGGGTCTCGCCGCTGGTTCGCTGCAGGTGGTGGCGACCGACCATTGCGCCTTCACCACGGCACAAAAACGCATCGGGCTCGACGATTTCCGCAAGATCCCGAACGGTACCGGCGGACTTGAGGACCGGCTTTCGGTGCTCTGGACCAAGGGCGTGGAGACCGGGCGGCTGACTGCCAATGAGTTCGTCGCCGTCACGTCGACCAACATCGCCCAGATCCTCAACATCTATCCCCAGAAGGGCGCAATCCTGGTGGGTTCCGATGCCGATCTTGTGGTCTTTGATCCGAAGCTGTCAAAGACCATTTCAGCGGCGAACCAGAAATCCATCATCGACTACAACGTCTTTGAGGGCTTCAAGGTCAACGGCTTGCCGCGCTACACGATCTCGCGCGGTGAAGTGGTCTGGTCGGAAGGCAAGAACGACCAGGCGCGCCCCGGTCGCGGAAAGTTCGTGCCGCGCAAGCCGTTTGCGGCCGTCAATCGCGCCTTGTCGACATGGAAGGAATTGACCGCACCGCGCGCCATCACCCGGTCCGCCGAGCATATGCCCATCGGCGTCTGAGGCGTCACGTCCACTTTGGTCGCGCGGGTCATTCCGCGCGGCTCTTTTTTCCCCCTAAACCCGTCCAATCGGAGCGCGGTCGTGACCAAACCCATCCTGCTCACCGGCGCTGCCGGCCTCATCGGACGCGCCGTCCGAAAGCGTCTTCAAGCGCGCGGCGACGAGGTGATTGCCGTCGACAGGCTGCCGGGAGAGGGCATCATCGCCTTCGATCTCACGGAGGTCCACCGGCTGCACGAAATCGCCCGTGGCGGCATAGGCTCGATCATCCATTCCGGTGCGATATCCGGGCCGATGGTGGCGCAGGACAATCCGCACCTGATCGTCCAGTCCAATGTGGTCGGCACCGCCAATATCCTGGAAATTGCCCGTATCGGAGACGTCCGGAGGGTTGTGTTCTTATCCTCGGTCAGCGCTTTTGGCAGCACGCCAGCGGGCATGGACCTGGTGCCCGAGGATGTGCCGCTGATGCCGACCAGCGTTTACGGCGCGAGCAAGGCGATGGGCGAGCATCTGGTCAACGCATACGCTCTCCAACATGGAGTGGACGGCGTGAGCGTGCGGCCGGCCTGGGTTTACGGTCCGCACCGGACCACCGATTGCGCGATCCGCACGATGATCGAGGACGCACTCGAGAATCTGACCACGCGGTTCGCCTATGGCCGGGATTTCTTCAAGCAGTATGTCCATGTCGACGACATCGCCGACGGCGTCATCGCCGCCCACGACGCAGCGACCTTGCCGCGCCGCAGCTACACGCTGACTGGGGCCAGTTGCGTGACGCTTGGAGAGGTCGGCGAGATTGTCAGGCGCATCCTTCCGCAGGCGCGGATCGAGATGGCAGACGGCAAGGATCCGGTCGACGACGTGCAGGCCCGCTTTGACATTTCCGCCGCCGCACGCGACTTGGGCTACGTGCCGGGATACACGCTCGAAGCAGGCATCGGCCATTATGCAGAATGGATTGCCTCCCGCCGCTGAGCGGGTACTGGCGGCTCAGAACGAGCGCGGCAGTCCGAGAATGTGCTCGGCGACATAGGACAGGATCAGGTTCGTCGAGATTGGCGCGACCTGATAAAGTCGGGTTTCCCGGAACTTCCGCTCGACGTCGTATTCGGATGCAAAGCCGAAGCCGCCGTGAAACTGGATGCAGGCATTGGCCGCTTCCCAGGAGGCGTCAGCGGCGAGCAGCTTGGCCATGTTGGCTTCCGCGCCGCAGTCCTCGCCCGCATCGAATTTCCGTGCCGCCTCGAACCGCATCAGGTTGGCGGCCTCGACATTGATGAAAGCGCGCGCGATGGGAAACTGCACACCCTGGTTCTGGCCGATCGGGCGGTCGAACACGATGCGCTCCTTGGCATAAGCCGTCACCTTCTCGATGAACCAGTAGCCGTCGCCGATGCACTCGGCGGCAATCAGCGTGCGCTCGGCGTTGAGCCCGTCGAGAATGTAGCGAAACCCCTTGCCTTCTTCGCCGATCAGGCTTTCGGCGGGAATTTCCAGATTGTCGAAGAACAGCTCGTTCGTCTCGTGATTGACCATGTTGCGGATCGGTTTGACGGTCATGCCGTTGCCGATTGCCGCCTTGAGATCGACGAGGAAAATCGACAGTCCTTCGGACTTCTTTCGGACCTCCGAAAGCGGCGTGGTGCGCGCGAGAAGGATCATCAGGTCGGAATGCTGGACGCGGCTGATCCAGACCTTTTGTCCGTTGACCACATAACGGTCGCCCTTGCGCACCGCAGTGGTCTTGAGTTTTGTCGTATCGGTGCCCGTGGAGGGTTCGGTCACGCCCATCGATTGCAGCCTGAGTTCGCCCGAGGCGATCTTTGGCAGATAATGGGCCTTTTGCGCCACTGAACCATGTTTGAGCAAGGTGCTCATATTGTACATCTGGCCGTGGCAGTGGCCGGCATTGCCGCCCGAGCGGTTGATTTCCTCCATCACCACGGTGGCTTCGGTGAGGCCGAGGCCGGCGCCGCCATACTCTTCCGGAATCATCGCCGCCAGCCAACCGGCTTGCGTGAGCGCATCGATGAACTCGACCGGATAGGTCGCTGCTTCATCGTGCTTGCGATGGTAGACGGCGGGAAAGGTGGCGCAGAGATCGCGCAGCGCGTCGCGCATGTCCTGATGGCGGTCGGGCTTGGTGATCATGGTCGGTCCTTGTCGGTTATCAGATGCGCGAGATCGAATTCGGCGAGAATGGCGTCACTGTGTTCGCCGAGCGCGGGCACCGGATCGAGGCGCGGCGTCCAGCCGTCTCCCGAGACCGGCTTGAGCCCGGGCAGCGGCCCGACCGGCGATCCGAATTCGGCCCAGCGACCCCGGGCTTCAAGTTGTGGATGCGCCCAGATCGCCGCCATGTCGCTGACTCGCGCCGTTCCGATGCCCGCCTGCTCCAACCGATCCATCGCATCCGTTGTCGACAGCGACGAAAAGATGTCGCAGAGGATCGGTTCCAGCACGGCGCGATGGTCGGCGCGGCCGGAATTGCCCTTGAACCGGGCGTCGGCTGCAAGGTCGTCGCGTGCAAGAACTGTGGTGGCGAAAGCGGCCCATTCCCGGTCGTTCTGCAGGCCGAAGAACACCCCGCCATCCGCCGTTGCATAGGGCCCGTAGGGATAGATCGTGGCATGCCCGGCGCCGTTGCGCGGAGGCGGATCCTGGCCGTCGATGGCAAAATACATCGGGAAGCCCATCCATTCGGCCATGGCCTCGAGCATCGAGACCTCGATATGGTCGCCCTTTCCAGTCCGCCCGCGGTGGATGAGGGCGGCCAGGATGGCGTGATAGGCGGTTACGCCGGCGGCGATGTCGGCGATAGAGACACCTGCCTTGGCCATCTCTGTGGGCGATCCGGTGACCGACAGGAAGCCTGCTTCCGCCTGGATCAGAAGATCATAAGCCTTGCGGTTCTGGTCCGGGCCACCGATGCCATAGCCGGAGATCGAACATGTGATGAGCGTTGGATTGGCGGCCCTGAGATCGGCGGGTGCGAGCCCGAGCCGTTCCACCGCGCCGGGCGCAAGGTTCTGGACAAAAACGTCGGCGGTCTTGACGATTTGCCGCAGACCCTCGACGGCGCGTGCATCCTTGAGGTCGAGCGTAAGGCTTTCCTTGGACCGGTTGGTCCAGACGAAATGGCTGGCGAGCCCGCGCGCACGTGTATCATAGGCACGTGCGAAGTCGCCCCCGTCGGGACGCTCGACCTTGATGACCCGGGCACCCTGGTCGGCGAGATGGCGTGTGCAGTAAGGCGCGGCGATGGCTTGTTCCAGCGACACCACCAGCAATCCGTCCAGAGGTCGGCTCATGACAACACCGCCTCTGCGGTCATGGCAAGTCCGCCTGCAGCATTGGCCGCCCAGAGTTTCACCTTGCCGTCGGCGTCCGGGGGAGTGCCGTTCACGCTCATCGGCCGACCATTGATGAGCGGCGAGATGGCCCGGAACGAGAAGGTGGCGATCCGCGATCCGGGCGCATTCCGGCGGACGAGTTCGATGAGCAGCGTGGCGATCAACGGGCCGTGGACAACAAGACCTGGATAGCCCTCTTGTTGCGTGACGTAGTCGCGATCGTAGTGAATGCGATGGGCGTTGAAAGTGAGCGCCGAATAGCGAAACAGCAGGACTGCATCGGGCACGAGGTCTTGCCGCCAGAGACCGGCTCGGGTCCGCTCCGGCTCGGCTTTCATGGCCGGCGCGGCAAGCCCGCGATAGACGATGTCGTGGTCATCTCTCACGGCCGCTGGCTCGCCGGGTCTGCCGATCTCGTGACGGACGGTGACAAAAACAAGCGGGCCGCTGCCGCCATTCTTCTGAGTGACTGAAGTAATGGTCGAGCGGCGCACCACTTGATCGCCGACCCTTAGGTCTCCGGGAAAGCTCAGTCGGCTGCCTGCCCACATGCGCCGCGGCAGATCATGGACGGGCGGCAGGAAACCGCCACGCCGGGGATGGCCGTCAGCCCCGATCTCCGATTGCCGCACGCCGGGAAGAAAATGCAGCCAGTGACTGAGCGGGGGGACAATCTCGCCCACAGTCAGCGGCGGGTCATCGCGATCAAGCGTGGCAGCCAGCCGGGCAATCGGCCCGGCAGCGACCGTGTCCAGGGCTTCCTCGCTGCGGCCGATCCAGTCCGTATGGCCGGCGGGGTCAGATGTCATCGGAGGCCTCTCAGGCGAGCTCGAACCGGATCTGCTGAGCCCCATGCCAGAGCGCCAGCCGCCCAACTTCCTTGAGGGTCTCGAGCCCGGACGTCAAGGTGATGAAGTGGTTGCCCGCCAACTGGCCCATCTTGCTCGCAAACGCCACGCCACCATAGGCGAGAATGATCTCCGTTTCCGATATGCCACCCGGATAAAGCAGGAACTGGCCGGGTGCCGGATGGCTGGTGTGGTTCTCATAACCGACGCCGTAGTCAAGTTCGCCCAACGGAATCCACACGCCTTCTCCGCTCCATCGGACATGGACGACCTTGCTCTCAAACGGCATGTGCCTGAGGAATGCGGCGCAGGTTTTGGGCGCATCGGTGGTTTCCAGTCGGCCATCAAAGACCATGTCGGCAATCGTGATCTTCAGTTTCGTCATCTTTTGCTCCCTCCCGGCACTCTCGCCGTTCCCCTAAATTTTGGTAGATACGAATCAGGCATCAATTGATGCGTTTACGTTATCAAACCGCTTGACAATGGATGTAAATCATTCCGAAATATAAAGAAATTTCTGGATTTTTCAATTGCACCATGTTCATATTCCTGAGCTGAGGCTCATTCACACGTCGTCAAGGCGAACCGACCGGGAGACAAGGACATGGCAAAGAAAAAGATCATCTGCGCGTTCGGCACCGACATCGATTCGGTGGCAGGCCAGATCGGCTCCTATGGCGGTGGGGACTCGCCCTCCGACATCCAGCGCGGTATTTTTGCGAGCGAAGTCGGCAATATCCGACTGCTCAATCTGTTCAAGAAGTACAATCTGCGCACCAGCTTCTTCATCCCCGGGCATTCGATCGAAACCTTCCCAGATCAGGTCAAGCGCATTGTCGACGAAGGTCACGAGATCGGCGCTCACGGCTATCTGCATGAAAACCCGATCGCCATGACGCCGACCCAGGAAGAAGCGGTGCTGGTCAAGTCAATCGAGCTCATTGAAAAGCTTTCGGGCAAGGTGCCCCGCGGCTACGTCGCCCCCTGGTGGGAAATGTCGGCGTCGACGGCGGCACTTCTGCTCAAATACGGCTTCAAATATGATCACAGCCAGGGCTACCGCGATTTCCAGCCGTTCTATGCTCGCGTCGGCGACGAATGGAACCTGATCGACTATTCCAAGAAGGCCGAAGAGTGGATGCATCCTCTCAAGCACGGCAAGGAAATCGACCTCGTCGAGATCGGCGCCAATTGGTACGTCGACGATCTGCCGCCGATGATGTTCATGAAAAAGGTTCCCAACAGCCACGGCTTCGTCAATCCGCGTGACATCGAGGAAATGTGGCGCGACCAGTTCGACTGGGTTTATCGCGAGATGGAGTATGCGGTCTTCGCCTTCACCATCCACCCCGATGTGTCGGGCCGCCCGCAGGTCATTCTCATGCTCGAGCGTCTGATCGAATACATCAACGGCCATGACGGCGTCGAATGGATGACATTCGAGGAGATCGCCGAAGATTTCCGCAAACGCTTCCCGTTTGCCGATGGCAAGCGGCCTGAAGTCATCTGACCCGACACCCGCCGTGAAAAGTCCCGCGGCGGGAATGGGCCTTGCCGCAAGGAGCTTCCGATGTGTTCAAGCTGCGGTTTTCCGGCCGCCGCCGGTCACTGGACCGAGACCGGCGCGGTCGACGCCGGAGGGCGGCTGCGTGCGCGCTACCGTCGCTCTGCGGTTCTCAAACGAGTGCTCGCGGGCACCGGGCTTGCCGCGCACGACGGCGGGATCATCCCCGGGATCCAGTTGTCGACCGCATCGGGCTCGACGATGATCGTCACCGATCTCGAGGAATTCTGGCGGGAAGCGGAGCGGCTGATGGGCCGCCCGCTTGATCCGCTGTCACCCGACTTCCTCGGCGGCCGGACGTGCGGATGACGGACGCGGCAGACGGTGAAGGCCGCATGCGGCTGACCGTCGTCGGCGGGTTCCTTGGATCCGGCAAGACCACATGGCTGCGTCACCAGCTTCATGCGGGGTATCTCCGCGACGCCTATGTGATCGTCAATGAAGCGGCCGAAACGCCGGTCGACGACGCCCTGCTCGGGCAGTCCGCCGACCTGGAAGTGCTGGCGGGAGGCTGCGCCTGCTGTGACGGCCTTTCAGGGCTCTTGAGTGCGCTCCGCCGGCTGTGCGACCGGCGCAGCCAGTCCCGTTCCGATGGTGGCCGTCTTGAACGCATCGTTCTGGAAACCAGCGGACTTGCCGACCCGGCCCCCATTGTTCAAGCCATTCGCGCTGACCCGCTTCTCGTCCACCATATTGTCGTCTCCGAAATCATCGTGGCGGTCGACGCGCTCAACGCGGCCGCCCATCTCCGGACCGAAGCCCTGGGCCGCCGACAGGTGGAGATTGCCGACCGGCTTCTCCTCACCAAGGTTGACGCCGCACCGCGTGAAGACGTTGTGCAACTGATGGCCACCTTGGCGAGGCTCAATCCCGGTGCGGACCTGAGCGGCACTATCCTGGGGTCTTTGGCCGATCTGCCCGACGCGACGGGTGTCGAAGGCGAGGTGCTGCCGATGCTCGGCGACGGTCCCGCCCCCGCTCCGATCTTTCCGACGCGCCTCAAGCTTGACGACGAGATCGACTGGACTGTCTTTGCAGTCTGGCTGTCGGCGCTGCTGCATGCCCGCGGCGACGATGTGCTGCGCGTCAAGGGCGTGATCCGCACACCTGCGGGCCGCCTGCTGCTGCAGAGTGTGCGACGGATCGTGCAATCGCCGGAAATCCTTCCCTCCCGGGACGGCGACGAGGCGCTCGACGACGACATGATCGTCGTCATCGGACGGGGATATCGGGCCGAAGACCTGAGTTGCTCGCTCAAAGCATTTGCCGGCGTTCGGACGGAAGACTGACCTGGCGCGGGCAAGACGTGTCTGCTTCAGGCGGTCAGCCCACCAATATCAGCCAAAGTTTCGAGCTGCATCAGCCGTTCATAGAGACCGGCGGCGCGGTTGGCGAGGACGGGTCCCGCCAGCGTCATGAACTTCTCGGCAATGGCATCGGGTGACGGGAATGTCTCGGGCTCGCCGGACGGATCGGCGATATGCCGCTCGAAGCGGTCGTGATCAGTCACCACCGTCACCGAGGCACCGAAAGGGTGGCGCAGACCCTCAAGCCGCGTGTCGCGC
>Ga0105047_10014294_pt1 | contig 12602 bp, 8 predicted proteins | sample MAT04_FD_78384 | JGI IMG/M metagenome (GOLD analysis project Ga0105047, IMG submission 78384) | Freshwater microbial communities from Lake Fryxell liftoff mats and glacier meltwater in Antarctica - MAT-04 (megahit assembly) | ecosystem: Environmental > Aquatic > Freshwater > Ice > Liftoff... | reverse complement strand
TGCCCGACGCGACCGGTTCCGCACCAACATCCACCTCCGCACCGACGGCACCGCCTGCGACGCGCACGGCTGGAACCTGCCCGACGCCATCCGTCAGTACATCACCTGCGACGGGTTGCTGTCACCGGTGTTCGTCGACGGCTCCATCCCCATCTCGGCCGGGCGCACCCAGCGCATGATCCCACAGCGCACCCGCTTACTCGTGTTACTGCGCGACCATGGCTGCACCGTCCCCGGCTGCAACGAGACCCACCACCTCAAAGTGCACCACATCGTTCACTGGGAAAACGGCGGCCCCACCGACACATGGAACCTCATCGCCCTCTGCCCCCGACACCACCGCATGCACCACCGCGGTGACCTCGGCATCACCGGCAACGCCGACACCCCCGGCGGCGTCACCTTCACCAACCGCCACGGCCGACCACTCGGCAGCACCGGAGCCAAACCCGAGCCCCCCGGGGCCGCACCGCCCACCCCCGGTGGGGTCTACGAACACCCCCTCGGCGAACGCCTCGACGAGCGCTGGCTCTACTTCAACCCCCCACCCGATCACCGCAAACGGGCCTGGGACAAACACCCGCACAACCCCCTTCGCGCCAGCTGACCGGCTGCACGGCCATGGGACCCCAGGGGAATCCGACAGCGGCTCAGTCCTCGATGTCGATCACGATCGGTGTGTCGCTCGTTCCGGGGCCGTCGATGGTCGACAGGTCGACGATCCAACGCCCGGAGGCAAGCCCGGCGGGCAGGGTCACGGCCACCTGTTCGGAGTTTCTGATGGCGACCGTGCTCGCCCGGAAGCTGCCATCGGCAGTCATCTCGGCGGCGAGGCACGATTCGATGACGGCCGACGTGGAGCGGATGGGCGCCGACAACACGACCGTGCCCGCGCCGGTCGTCTCGCTGGAGTCGATCGCCCGGAGGCGCACCTGGATCTCGGTGTCGAGCGGCGGCAGGAACGTCGAGCTCGACGCCGGGACATCGATGGCCGACAGGCACACCGCGCGGGCGAGCTCCTCTTCGGCATCGCTCGGTTCCACCTCGCCCGGCCGCGGCCCGAACGACCAGTTGGGTACCGTGATACTTCCGGTGGCGACCAACAACACGGTGCCGCCGGAGCGCACGCTCGTCGAGCCGTCGAGAAAAACCACTGCTGCGGCATCTCCGAGTTGATATTCCGACGGCCCACCGTTCGGCTGCCCAGCTTCCGGCGGGGCTGGATCGGGCACAGATGACACCGCCGGGACCGTCGTCGAACCGGCAACCGTGACGGGCGGCGGGACGACGGGCGGCGGGACGACAGACGGCGCGACGACAGACGGTGACTCCACCGTGGTGGCAACGGGATCGGCCTGCGTCGGAGCGTCGTCGGCACCGCCGACCACCCACCACGCCAAGGCGCCCGGCGCCACGAGCACCAGCACGGCACCGGCGCCGATCGTCATCCTGCTCCGACGTACCGACGACTCGGCCCCACGCTGGCGCTCACCGTCGTCGATGGCGTCAGCGACTCGTCGCGCCTCGTGAGCGTGGCGCAGCGCTCGCATTGGCCGGGTGAACCGCTCGTGGCTGGCACGTTCGAGCAACTCGTCGACCCAGTCGCGGCGCCGCTGCGGGCGCGGCGGCACCGGGTCGAGCGGGTCATCGGTGACACTGAACACGGTGTCGTCGGGGCCGACCGTGAGCCCGAACGTGATCGATGCACGCCTGGCTGCACCGGCGCGTCGCAGCGGGCCGAGCGCGAGCAGCGTCCAGGACTCGTTGTCGGACACACGCACCCACAGACCCTCACGTCCCCGGTCCGGGAGACGCACCTCGATTCCGGTGTCGGTCACCTCGACGTGGGCGACCTCGTCGCCGACGCGGACATCGAATCCGCCGTCGGTTCGCGCGATCAGCACGCCCGGTTCGCCCGGCACCACTGCGCCGCGAGGCACCTCCAGCGCCGACCGGGGGGCGATGTCGACGATCGTGTCGACACCATTGGCGAGGTCGAGTCCGTCGAGCACTGGGCCGATGCCCTCGCCGAACGCACCGACCACCGTGTCGAGCGCCGCACCCGTCGGCACGACGACCCCGTCGACGTCGACCACGACCTCGACGACATCACCGCCGCCATCTCTGCCGACGAAGACGTCAGCGCGCTCCTCGACCAGGTCGGAGCTGGCGGCACGTGCCGGACGCGAGAACTCCCAGCGCTGCGCCAACTCGTCGAACACGATGCGGACAGCACTCATGGCGTCGCCCGACCACGTCGCTGAGGGCAGCGCTCAGGAGTCCGCCGACACACCGCACCGAACGTCGGGCTCGTTCCGACACCGCGACCACGAGTTACTCGAGCATCAGCCGGTTCTCGGTGGCGGCGTAGGTGTCGTCGTCGACGGCGCTCGACTCGACGAGTTCCACCTCGCCGGCCCGGCGCACCACCCTGGCCCAGTCGCGGCTCAGATTGTCGATGACACGCGCCCCGAACCGCGCGAACTGCGACGGGGCCTCCATGTCGGGATACGGGGCGTCGCGCCGATCGAGCGTAGAGCTCACCCTGATCCATGCTTCGTTCACCAGCTCGTCAGCCGACCGATCGAGGCCGCGACGCCGCAGCACCCGCGCCGCCGTGGTGCGTCAGTCGTCGGACAGCAGCCAGGTCTCCAGGCCGAGACGTTGGCGGCCGAGACCGTCGAGTTCGATCGAGGTCATCGACGCGACGTCACTGCGTACTCGACGGAGCGGAACGGCGAGTCCAGCACGCACCACGGCCTCCCGACGAGTTGACGACGATCATCATCAACCCAACTCCAACGGGGCGCACGTCGTGACATGTCCCACACGGTGCTCATTGTTGCAGGCAGTCGATGGGCCGTAGCGGTCACCTGTCAGAGACTGCGAAATTTGTGTGTCACGAACGATTGGGAGGGCATCACACATCGCACCTTGCGCTCACTCTCCCTGCCCGACACCGGCTTCGTCGGTACGGTCAACGGCGGCCCCGCAATCGTCGTCGGAGGCACCGTCGAATTCGTATCCACGAGCTTGTTCGTCCGGTTCACTGCCACTGTCCGAGCTGGCGGGATCTACTCGGTCGGGTTCCTGCCATCGGGCACGTATGACGTGTTCGTCTCCCTTCCGGCACCGAGCACGTTCTCATTCAAGGCCCCGCAGGCGACGTCGACCTCGACGGCGCAGACCCTGGACTTGATGCTGCCAACCGGTACCGGTGAGGTCTCCGGAGTCGTCCGGACGAACGGATCATCGGGCATCGCGCCGGTCGACGACGTCATGGTCGGGGTCTTCACCTTCGATGGAGTCGACCTCGGTTCCACCCGCACCGCCCCGGACGGCATCTTCACACTCACCGAACCTCCCCAACGGCGACTTCGGGCTGTGCGTGTTCACCGGAGCGGACACCTTCTCGTACCTCGGCAGCGGGTACGGGCAACCGGTGACCCCGGCGCGCATCACCATCACGGGCGGAAGCCCGCCACCCGGCATCACCATCGAACTCCCGGACGGCGGGTTCGACATCACGGTCACCGCCGCGGTCGAGCCGTTCGCGAGTGCCCTCGCGAATGAAGGGGCACTACTCCACATCGTTCAGACCGACGGGAACTTCTCCAACTCGATGCTCGTTCTGTCCGATGGCCGAGTCCAACTGACCCACCTTCCCATTGGCTCATTCAGGTTCCAACTCGAAATGTTCGATGGCAACACGTTCGACTTCACGACGCCCCGTTCGACCCGATCATGAACCACACCGTTGACATTGAAGGTCCCCGACCCCGACGCCGCCCGCTCCACCAACACCCCCCGACTCCGTCTGTGCCGCCAGAGCGCGTCCGGCGCTCGGTGACGCCGGATGTCAGTCGATCCACCAGCCGGTGAGGTCGGCGATCACGTCGCCGCCGCTGTCGGAGAACACGCAGCTCGCACCGGTGTTGCCGACGGGCACGATGGCGCCGTTGGCCGACACCTGACCGACGACCTGATTCAACGTCGAGGTGTCACGGCGTGTCGAGCAGTCGAACGTGGTGGTGAACCCTTGGGTCGGATGGTTGACCGCTGCGACATTCACCGACGCCGCCCGGGCCGTACGGTCGCCGAGCGCTGCGGCCTGGATCCCGTAGCGGGCGACCCCGTTGGCGGGGACCGGTGCGAGCCGGCGGGTGTCGATCAACCGTGTGGGAGTGGCCGGCAGATACGACAGTCCCATCGCGTTCATCGCTCCGGTCACGTCGAGCAGGAGGTCGGTTGCCGTGTCGGCGTACACGCACAGGTACCTCCCCTGCGAGACGGCCACGATCGCGTTGTTCGGTCTCGTCTCGCCCTGGGCGAAGTTGACACTCGACGTCTCGGGCCGCCCGCCATCACACGGGAACGCAGTGACATATCCAGCTTGCGCGGGTTCGACGGCCGTGAGGTTGACCGCCACCGCAGCCGTCGCCGACGGAACGTGGCCACCGAGATCGAACACCGTGGTCGAACCCGCAGCGAGGCGTTGCGAGCCGCCCACGCCGGCTCGGGTGTCGACCGCTCGGACCGGACCGATCTGTTGCAGTCGTGACGACCCGGTGGGACCGAGCCATCCGGTGACGTCCACGATCACATCGGCGGCGGCCGAGGCAGAGATGCACACATCGCCAACAGCGTCGAGGGTAGCGATCGTGCTGTTCGCAACCGTTTGCCCCGAGCCGAAGTTCAGCACCGACACATCCGGCACCGTCGCAGTGCAGGGGAACACGGTCAAGAACCCCGGTTCCGACGGGCTCACGGCCACGACGTTGAGCGCTGCCGCAACAGCGCCAGTGGGCAGACCTCCACGCGTGCCGATCGCGACTCGAACGACGCCGTTGGCGGCGAGGCGTGTCGCGCCTGCGACCCCACTGCGGGTGTCGAGCAACCGGGCGGGTATCACCGCCGTGAACCGCGAGCCGGCGCCCGACGCCGCCCTGGTGGTGATCGAGGATGGTGGTGACGAGCCCGAACCGGCGTCGACGATCAACTGATACACACCCAGCGAACCGTAGGAACTGAACCCGCTCAACGGTGTCAGATGGCTCGCCGGCGACACCTTCACCGTGTAGCGCCCGGCCGGCAACATCCCCGTCGCCGTCGCCGTCCACGCTCCGAGTCCGCCAGGCGCCGCCGCCAGCACCGTCGCGCCGGCGGCATCGACCACGGTGACGCGGGCGTACAGGTTCGAGTTCTTCGACGTCGGCTGCACCGTGACGGAGAATGCTCCGGCAGCGACGTCCACGTTGAAGCTGTCGACATCGCTGGACGCAGTGAGGCGACCCTCGAGTGACGACGACGACCCGATCGTCGACGCCGCCGCTGCTTCGTCGGCGACGTCATCGGCGATGACACCGGCGAGGCTCGCGATCAACGCGAGATCGTCCTGGGTCTGGTTGGCACCCGAGTACTCGCCGCGCGACCACTGCGTGACGCGATCCGAGAGTGCAGTCCCCATGATCGGACTCCACCCCCCGTGGCCTCGGTAGTACTCGTCGGTACGGCCGGGGGTGGTGTGCCCGTCGTGTCGAAGCCCGAACGTGTGGCCCACCTCATGTGACGCGACGTCGGCGACCGCCCACGGCGCTCCCCCTGCGGTTTCATCGGAGAAGACGAACGCCGGCAGGTCGCTGTTCGAACTGAAAACTCCGACATAGGCAATGCCGCCGATCGCTTGGCCGAACTTGGCCGTGTACCAGTTCGAGGTGGTGACGACCACACGCTGGCCGAACGTCGGGTCGCCCGCCGAGGTACGTCTCAGGCCCTCCACCCCCGGGTCGATGGTGGTCACGTTCACGTCGAAGGGGGCGAAGTCATCGGCGACTCGCTGCCAGATCTCGTAGATGTTGTCGCGTTCCGAATCGGTGAACACACCCGGTGTGCCACCGACGTCGTATGGAGCCGAGACGATCTCGGCGATACCCATGGCCGAGTTCCATGCCGTGGCGACCGTGGTGTGCCCGTCGAGATCGAGGAGGATGGTGCGCGGCGAACCGGGACGCGAGCTCAACGAGAAGACGTCGCCGGCGAGGTGAGCAACAGCTGCACCAGCAGTTTCGTGTCCCGAGGCCGCGTGCCCGGCGGGAGCGGTGAAGGCGTCTTCGATGTAGCCGACCATCAACTCCGAACTCACGAACATCGAGTCGTCGCTGACGAGACCGTCGACGAGTTCGTCGACGTCGAGCCCGGCGTTGTCGGCGGCGTCATCGAGCAGGCCACGCCTCGCGAGGGTCTCGACGCCGTCCTGGCCCTCGTGGAACACGACACCGATGTCGGCCGGCTCCTCAGCGACCGCAGTGCCCACGAGCGGCACGATGGACGCGAGCATGACAGCGCCTGACATCGCTGCGACAAGATGTCGGCGGCTTCCACTCGATGACCGGAACATGACCGCGGACTGTCCGCGCGCAACATGGCGATTTCACGGGTTGCGTCACCCAGTCGCACTTCCCGCGCCAGCACCGTTCCCCATCCGCCGGCTCGGCACCCACTGTTCGCGGACACACCACGAACAGAGGGAGAACGACATGGGCGACGCAGGCAGATCGGTATCGGTGCCGGTACCAGCACGACGACGGTTCGAAGTTCGACGCCTCGGGCGGCCGATACCTCGAGCGCAGGGCATCGGCGCACGAGGCGTCGATGCAATGGCGGTGATGATCGCGCTCGGTGTCGTGGCGTTGCTCGTGGTGGCGGGCAACGGGACGGCACCGGCAACGGATGCTGCTCCCCCGCCGGCCGGCGGGTTCGCCCATGGCGCCGCCGGGTCGGGGCGCAACGGCTTCGGCGGGTCGATCGCACCATCGCCGACGATGCAGTCGTGGCCAGGCACCGGATCTGGCGGGAACGGCGGGCCGTTCGCGTTCATCGGCGCGCACTACGGCTCGATGTGGCAGGTACCGGCCTCGACCAACAACTCCCTCGGTGTCGGCTACTGCGTGATGGAAGACGAGGCCGGCCAGGGCGTCGTGTCGCTGCAACCCGACCCGGCGGTGTGGGATGCCGGCGAGATGGCACGGGCGGCAGCATTGATGTCGAGCTTCGGCGGCGATCGGGTGGTGCCGTACGGCATCGACGCGTCCGGTGTCTACGACGTTGCGTCCGGCGAGTGGCAGCAGCCGTCACTGTTGGGCGGCGGCGAGTACACGCGTCGCCGGCAGGTGGCGGTGAACTTCGGGGTGAAGATGTTCGTCGAGGACGTGAGCCCCGGCGGTGCCGTTGCCGGGTTGAAGCTCGCACGGGACACCGCCGTGGTCAACGGATCGGGCGGCGAGTTCTCCGCGCTCCGCAACGGCTACGTGATGGCGCAGTACATGGCGAACGTGGCCGAGGTGCAACACGCGGTCGGAGGTGTGCGCCTCGACATGGTGTGGGCAACGCCCGACGGTGCTGCACCAATGGCACCCGGCACCTATGCGCTCACGGTTCGGGCTGTCGATTCGACCGGCAAGCCAGTGGGCTTCGTGCCGATCCTTGCGCTGTCGGACATCGGCATCGATGGAGCCCGAACCGTCGGCGCGGTGGCCACCGTCGATCGCTCCGGTGACTCACCCGACGACACGGCTCGCTGGAATGCCGCCGAGTCCGTCGGCTGGCCCACCATGGAGATGGCTGGGATCCTGAAGCTCGATGCGCGCTTCGCACTCGGCGCGAACCCACTCGGCGCCGACGTCACCGATGCCGCCGGTGCCGCCCACTTCGACGTCGCGATCGCCGGCAACGAATGGGAACTCGCGTTCCACACCCAGGCCCCGACAGCCGACGTGTCGTTGTACTCGGGCACCGGTGTCCAGGGCCAGATCACCTGGGTCGGCAGCCCACAGTCGGCGTCGGTCCACCTCGCCGTGACACCACCACCACCACCACCACCACCACCACCACCACCACCGCTGGCTCCGGCGGTCGGGGCGATCGGCGTGCGCAAGGTGCTCGACGCCACCGACGTGCAGGGCGACCGGGACATGTCGGGATTCGAGTTCGAGGTGACTGCCGGCGACGGTGAGTCGATCGGCCGACTGATCAGCGGCGCCGACGGGCGCACACCAACGATCGAGACCACCGGCGGCTCCTACACGATCGCCGAGATCGCCCGACCGACATGGGCGGACGGACTGATCGACGACGGACCGATCACCTTAGAGTTCGAACCCACCGAGGCCACCGGGGACGCGAACATTCCGCCCGGGAGCGACATGCGCGAAGTGACGTACACCAACGTCGTGCCGAGCGCCTCGATCACCACCGCGGCCAACGACGCCAGCGACGGCGACCAGGTGGTGGACCTCGTCCTCGGTGACGCCACCATCGTCGACACGGTCAGCTACACCGCGCTCGTTCCCGGCACCGAGTACACCGTCACCGGCGAACTGATGGTGCGCCCGACCGCCGACGCCGTCGACGACGCCGAAAACCAGCCCGAGTCGAACCAGCAGACCGGTGCCGGCGCAGCGGTGGTGGTGCCCGAGATGATCGGCACGGGCATCGTCGCGTCGATCACGTTCGTACCGACCGAACCCGATGGCAGCGTCGACGTGGTGTTCACCGTGCCGGGCGACTCGCCGCTGATCGGCCACGTCGTGGTGGTGTACCAGCACGTGGCGATCGCCGCATCCGGTCGCATCGTCGCGGTACACGCCGACCCCGACGCCACCGAGCAGAAGATCCGCTTCGCCGAGCCGGTCCCGACGGTGCCGACCACCACGGCCGCAACCGTCCCCATTCCGGAGACGACGACGACCACACCCACCACCACGACCGTTCTCACCACCACCACCACCACCACCATCACCACCACCACGGCCCCGCCCGCCACGACGGTTCCAGCGATCACGACACCTCCGCCGGCGGAACGCTCGCTGCCGCGCACCGGCGGCGACGGATCGCGTCCGATGGCAGCGGCCGGCCTCGCCATCCTGCTCCTCGGCCTGGGGCTCCTCGTGGCAACCGTGAGGGATCCCGCTCGCCGCGGACCCAGCGGCTGGCCGAGATCCGACGTGTGACCAGACCGCTGGCGTCGGGCACCGATCGTCAAGGAATCGTCAGACCTTCGTCAGCGTGCCCTCGGCGCCTCTAGCCTGACCGGCGCGATGATGGCGGACCGAGCGGCGGCTCGACGGGCAGCGCGGGCCCATTGCTGGTGCATGACGGAGCCGGGATGACCCTGGCCCCACCGTCACCGGTCGAGGGCACCGCATGGTCACCAGCGAAGGTGCGCTGGTTGATCGTCGCTGTCTCCGTTGGGGCCGGGCTCGTCGCCGCCATTGGCGGCCCCGAACCAACGGGCGGGCCGCTGGTCGACCTCCTGCTGGTCACCGCTGCCGTCGGTGGCGTCACGTGGCTCGGCGCGGCGGCGCTGCGATGGGACGCCGCGCTGGTCACGTTGCTCGCCGGGATCACGTCGTTCTCGGTCGTCGGTGCCGCGATCGGCGCGTTCGCGGCCGTGGTCGGATACGTGCTTCCCGTCATCCCCGGACGACGCGGCATCGTGAACGCTGTTCTGATCGGCATCGCGATGAACATCGCCGCCCGCAGCCAACTCGGCTGGTTCCTGGGTGCATCCACCCTCGTTGCGCTCGCGCTCGCTGCGCACCTGGGCCTGGTCGCACTTCGGCGCCGCACGCCCCAGAGTCGGCGGGCCGTCGCGATCGCCGGTGTCGCAGTCGCCTTGGTCGCCTTCGTCGCCACCGTGGGACTGGGCATCTTCGGCTACCTCGCCACCGATGACCTGCGAGCCGGCAACGCCGAGACCAGAATCGGACTGGCGGCGCTCGGCAACGGCGACGTCGCTGCTGCCCAGGCCTCGTTCGGCACCGCCGCGGAATCGTTCGATGCGGCCGACGCACGCCTGGCCAACCCACTGGCGGCTGTCGCCCAGTTCGTCCCCGGGCTGGCGCAGCATCATCGCGTCGCCACCGAACTCAGCAGAGAGGCCGCCGACACCTCCCGTTTCCTCAGCAGCGAACTCGATGCCGTCGACCTCGACGAACTCACCGTCACCAACGGTCGGATCGACATCGCCCAGGTCAGGTCACTCCAGGAGCCGCTGACGGCGATCCAGCAACGCATCGCATCGCTGCAGATCAAGGTGGCCGACATCGACAGCCCCTGGCTGATCGCTCCCGTCGAGGACCGCATCGACGAACTCGCGATCGATCTGGCCGCGCAGCGCCAACGCAGCGACGACGCGCTCACCGTGGCGCTCGCTGCCCCCGGCTTGCTCGGTGGCGACGAGCCCCGCACCTACTACATCGGATTCACCACCCCAGCCGAAGCCCGCGGGAGCGGCGGCTTCATGGGCAACTGGGCCGAGATGACCGTCACCGACGGCCAGATCGAGATGACCCGATTCGGCCGCGCCGACGATCTGAACCTCGCGAGCGATCCCACCGTTCGACGGTTCAGCAGTGGCCAAGAGGCGGGCCTCGACGAGTGGATGGCCGGATACGGACCGTTCAACCTCACCTCCGGCCCCGACGGCACCACGGGAAGCGAGCCGTGGAAGAACATCAACATGTCCCCCGACATCGCCACCACCGGTCGGGCGATTGCCGACCTGTACCCGCAGAGCGGTGGCGGCCGACTCGACGGCGTGTTCATCATGGACGTCTACACGCTGGCCCGCTTCCTCGAGTTCACCGGACCGATCCCCCTCCCCGACGGCGCCCCGGCAAGCGCCGCTTCCGGCACCGGTTCCCGGCCCACCACGCTCACTGCTGACACCGCCGCCGAGTTCCTGCTGAACGACCAGTACGACCTCACCAAGGTCGATGCCCGCGCCGACGTGCTGGAGGCCTTCTCCCGATCGGTGATCGACGCGCTGCTCGCCGGAACGCTGCCCTCGCCCACCAGGCTGCTCGACTCGCTCGGCCCGATGGTCGACCAGGGTCGTTTCACCGGGTGGATGAGCCACCCCGACGAGCAGGCAGTGCTCGAACAGATCGGGATGAGCGGCACCCTGCTCGAGCCGGGTGCCGGCGATGGCGTCGCCGTGGTGTTCAACAACGCCGTCGGCAACAAGATCGACTACTTCCTCGGCGCCTCGGCGAGCTATGCGGTCATCGCCGATGCCCGCACCGGCACCACGTCGGCACGACTCGATGTCTCGATGACCAACGGCGCGCCGGTCGACGGCGAACCCGGTTACGTGATCGGCAACCCGGTCGGACTGCCGGTGGGCACCAATCGCACCAGGATCTCGGTCTTCACCCGACTGCCGGTGAAGCAGGTGCTGGTCGACGGCCAGCCCGCCGAGTCCGAACCCGGCGCCGAGGCCGACTACTTCGTCACCTCGGTGTACGTGCTGTTGCCGGCAGGCGCCACTGCAGAGCTCACATTCGAGATGGACGGGCCGATGGACGTGGCCGACGGCTACGAACTCGTCACCCGGACGCCGCCCACCGTGGCGCCGACGCCACTCGACATCGATGCCACGTGGATCGATCCCGACGGTGTCGAGTACCGCATTGCCGACACCCTCCGCGACGCAGGCTCGGCCCGGCTCGAACTCGGCCCAGTCTCCAGCGACGGCTGAAGCGATCCCACCCGGAAGATTGCCACCGTGCGTGGCGGAACGACCGTCAATTTGGGTTGTGGTCTTCCGAACACAGTGCGTGAGGATGAGTCGGACAACGAGAGACATCCTTGATCCTCAATGCAATCAGGGGTTTCCTGCCTCCAACGCTTGCGAAACGCTCCGCGGTTCCGCTATCTTCACCATCACGGAGCGTGGTCAACATCGCGATCACACCCGGGCGGCGAACACGACAAAGGCGGAATCATGAAGACATCGACGAACACGGGACTCACCACGGCGATCGGTCGTGGACGGTGGCGTCGCCTCCAGGTCGGCCTCGTGATCGGACTGGCAGCGGCCACGATGGCTCCCATCGCAACGCACGCTCAAACCGGCGAGGATTCAGCGCAACCCGTCACCGCAGGCGGCGACTATGTCACCACCACGGTGCCGCAGTCGTCGCTCGACGTCTCGGGGTTCTCCCCCGAGTGCACTCGCACGGCGCCGTTCATCCGCTACACCATTGCGCCGAAGGGATTCACTCCGACATCCACGCAGGCAACGCTCGACATCAAGGACCGCAACGGCAACCTGATCAAATCGCAGACGGTCAGCAGCTTCTCGGGTTCCGTCGTCTGGCCGGGCGCCTCGGTCGACTCCAGCGGCAACGCGACCGACTGGCCGGGCTGGAAGCGCGCCGGCGACGGCGTGTCGTTCATCCCGGATCCCTCCGACGCATTCCTGCGTGAGGGCCTCACGATCACGGTCACCGTCAACCCGTCCGTCAGCGCCGTCGCCACCGTGTCGTATCCAGCGGTCACGTCGCCGTGCGCCAGCCCTCCGGGCGGCTCGCCTCCGACCACCACGGTCCCCGGCCAGACACCGCCCACCACCGTGTGCGTGCCGGGCCAGAAGAACGACGGCAACCCCGCCGACGACTGCGTTCAACTGCCCCGCACCGGCGGCAACGGTTCCGGAAACACCATGCTCATCGGAGCCGCAGCACTGCTCGCTGGTCTGTTGTTCCTCGCTGCGGCACGTCGCCGTCGTGAGCCGGGGAGCAGCCCCAGCATCAGCTGAG
>Ga0105047_10014292_pt1 | contig 12602 bp, 10 predicted proteins | sample MAT04_FD_78384 | JGI IMG/M metagenome (GOLD analysis project Ga0105047, IMG submission 78384) | Freshwater microbial communities from Lake Fryxell liftoff mats and glacier meltwater in Antarctica - MAT-04 (megahit assembly) | ecosystem: Environmental > Aquatic > Freshwater > Ice > Liftoff... | reverse complement strand
TGGATGCGGTGGTGACCGAGGGCGGCTTCGGGTCCGACATGGGCTTCCAGAAGTTCGTGGACATCAAGTGCCGCTTCAGCGGTCTGCGGCCGAGCGCTGCGGTCATCGTGGCCACGATCCGCGCGTTGAAGATGCACGGGGGCGTTGGCAGCATCGTCGCGGGCAAGCCGCTCGACGAGGCGCTCAAGCGCGAAGACCCGGATGCGGTGCGGCGCGGTGCCGAGAACCTCATCCAGCACATCTCGATCGCGGAACAGTACGGGGTCCCTGCCGTCGTGGCCATCAATGCCTTCCCGGACGACAAGGAGTCAGAGATCGCCGTCGTCCGCGAGGTCGCCCTTGCGGCCGGCGCGCGCGACTGCGTCGTGGCTCGCCACTTCGCCGAAGGCGGAGCGGGCGCAGAGGAGCTGGCGCGAGCCGTCTGGGCGGTGGCCCAGGAGGGGGCGCCGGACTTCCGCTTCCTGGATGCGGAGGACGCCACGCTGCGCGAGCGGATCGAGGCCATCGCCACGCGCATCTATGGCGCGGACGGCGTCGACTTCTCCGAGGCTGCGCTCGCGTCGCTGGAATCGATCGACCGGATGGGCTACGGGCGTGTGCCCGTGTGCATGGCCAAGACCCAGTCGTCGCTCAGCCACGACCCGGCCCTCAAAGGGCGACCGCGGGGCTATCGGCTACCGATCCGCGATTCTCGGCTCTTTGCTGGCGCCGGATTCGTCACCGCCTACTGTGGCGACATGCGCACGATGCCCGGTCTGCCCGCCCACCCGAACGGGGAGGGCGTGGACCTCGATGAGCAGGGTCGGATCGTCGGGCTGTTCTAGGCGACCGGGCCACCCTTGGCGCGTCAGGTCGGTCGGATCGTCGCGTACAGGACGGCGACGACCACCACGGCGGAGGCGATGCCCAAACCTGCGGCACCCCAGGCGCGCCAGTCGATCGGCCCCAGCTCCTCGCCGTGACCATGCGTATCTCCGTGGGCGTCCTCGTCAAGTCCCTCGCCACCACTGGCGTGGGTGGCCGCGTCATGGCTGGATGCAGCGTGTGCGTCGTGGGCCTGGTCGGCGCCGGACATCGGTCCCTCCGTCTGGTTCTGAGCGATTCCAGTCTACGGCCTCGATCGCCGGATGTTCGACGCCCTAGACTCGTTCGGTGCTCACCCTCATCCTCACCCGCCACGGCCACACCGATCGATCGGAACCCGACCAGTATCTGGGCCAGACGATCGATGTCCCGCTCTCCGTCCGTGGTCGCGCGGATGCCGAGCGCCTGCGGGACCGTCTGGAAGGCATCCGCTTCGACCGGGTCATCTCGAGCCCGCTCCGTCGCGCGGCCGAGACGGCGGCGATCCTGGCGCCTGGTCGGACGACCGAGACGGACGCCCGACTGATGGAGGCCGACTACGGCGACTGGGAGGGCCAGGTGACCGAGGTCCTTGCCGTTCGTTGGCCCGACCAGCGCGCGGCGTGGATGGAGGATCCGGCCCGAGTTGGGCCACCCAACGGTGAGAACGGCGACGCCATCGCCGCCCGTGCCGGGGCGTTCCTCCGCGATCTCGCGGCCGCCGAGCTGCCGCAGGCCGCCGGCGACGCGGAGCGACGCATCCTCGCCGTGGGGCACAGCACGCTCAACCGCGTCCTGCTCACCGTCGCGCTGGGCGTGCCGACCCGCGACTACCGCCGCCGGTTCCGCCAGGACTGGCTGAACCTCACCGTGCTGCGTCTGGACGAGGGGGGCCGCGGCATGCTGCTGCTCGCCAACGACACCGCCCACCTGCGCACCGCCGGGCCGACGCCCTGGCCATGACGGCCCGGGATGGCGGTTCTAGCATCGCCCCGACGCCCATCGTCCTCACCGGCCGGGACCTCACGCCGGAGGACGTCGTCGCGGTCGCCCGCCACGACGCCCCTGTCGCGCTGGCACCGGACGCGCTGACGGCGATCCGCGCCAGCCGCGCCACCATCGACGGCCTGGTCGCTGCAGGCGAGGCGGTCTACGGCGTCACCACCGGCTTCGGTGATCTGGCGACGATCCGCATCGACCCGGCGGACGCGCGTCGGCTCCAAGAGAACCTCGTCATCAGCCACGCGGTCGGTGTCGGACCACTGCTGCCGCGAGACGCGGTGCGCGCGATGCTCCTGCTGCGCGCCAACACCCTCGCTCGTGGGCAGTCCGGGACGCGCCCCGTGGTGGTGGAGCGCTTGCTCGACTTCCTGCGCCTCGGCCTGCACCCCTGTGTGCCCGAGCAGGGCTCGGTGGGCGCCTCGGGCGACCTCGCTCCTCTCGCCCATCTCGCGTCGCCGCTGCTCGGTCGGGGACGCGTGGAGCTCGACGGCGAGGTGATGCCCGGCGCGGATGCGCTCGCCCGGGTCGGCCTGGAGCCACTGCGCCTCGAGGCCAAGGAGGGGCTGGCGCTGCTCAACGGCACCCAGCTGATGACGGCCATCGGGGCGCTGCTCGTCCATGACGCCGACCGCCTCGCGCGCACGGCGAGCGTCATCGCCGCGATGTCAGTGGAGGCCCTTCTGGGCACGGACGTCGCCTTCGCTGCTGCCTATCACGCCGCACGCCCGCACCCGGGCCAGCGCGACGTGGCCGGGGAGCTGCGGTCGATGCTCGCGGGCTCGGCGCTCCAGCAGGCGCACCATGGCCAAGCCCACAAGGTGCAGGACCCCTATTCGCTCCGCTGCGTGCCCCAGGTCCACGGTGCGAGCCGCGACGCACTGGGCTATGTCCGGGGCGTCATCCAGGTGGAGATCAACAGCGCCACGGACAACCCGCTGGTCTTCCCGGCCGGTTCCGACGCCGACCCGCACGCCCGTGCCACGGGTGGTGGCACGGTCCTCTCTGGCGGCAATTTCCATGGTCAGCCCGTCGCCATCGCCATGGACTTCGCCAAACTCGCCATCGCGGAGCTGGGCTCCATCGCCGAGCGCCGGATCGCCCTGCTCATCGACGGCAGGCTGTCCGGTCTGCCGCCGTTCCTGACCGCCGAAGCCGGCCTCAACAGTGGCATGATGCTGCTCCAGTACGCGGCCGCCTCCCTGGTCTCGGAGAACAAGGTCCTGGTGCATCCGGCTTCGGCGGACTCGATCCCGACGAGCGCCAACCAGGAGGACCACGTCTCGATGGGGGCCACCGCTGCGCGCCAGGCACGCGACATCCTGCGCAACGTCGAGATCGTGCTCGCGCTCGAGCTGCTGTGCGCCGCCCAGGGCCTGGACTTCCGGATCGCCTCCATCGGCCGTCCCGGCGCTCGCGTCGCCCACGCGCACGCGTTGGTTCGGGAGCGCATCGCCCACCTCGCCGACGATCGGGACCCGGGCCCGGACATCGCTGCAGCCGCTGAGCTGGTGCGGTCCGGTGCACTCGTGACGGCTCTTGACACCTAGGACCTTCGCACGTCTGCACCTTCGCGCGGAAAGGTGCATCCTGTGCGTCCCATGGGCCCGGTATCCCTTCGTTCGCGACTTCTCCTGGCGGTCCTCGCGGTTCCTGTCCTGACGGGTTGCGCTGCGCTGGGCCTGCCCGATCTGCCCGGGTCCACGTTGCTGCCGTTCGGCACGGAGCTGGTCGGGACCTCGCCCGCACCAGGCGAGACCGCGGATCCCGCTGGGTCGGTCGGCTCCATCGCGAGCGCGGACGGATACACGCTGAGCATCCCCAGCGGGTGGGCGGCCACCGACCTGTCCCTTGAGGACGGCGTCGCTCTGGCGGATACCGTGTCTGCCCTGGAGCCCACGCTCGGCGCTCTGGGTCGTGCGGCGCTGGAGCTCGATGGCTCGCCGCGTCTGAGCATGGTTGCTGTGGATCTTGTCGCGGCATCGAGCGGTGGCTATGCGCCCGGTTTGGTGGTGGCCACGCTGCGCACACGCGGCATGGACAAGTCCGCCGCCCGGAACATGGTGGAGGACCTGCTCACGCAGGCGCCGCTCGCCGCGGACGTGATCCACACCGTCGAGGGCCTAGCCGCGGGTGACGCCCACCGATACGACGCGATCGTCCAGACGGACTCCGGCACGGAGCTCCACTTCCGGGTCGACGTGTTCCGCGTCGGCGGCGTCTCATTCGTGGTCGCGGCTGTCGCACCCGCCGATCAGTTCGCGGGTGCGGAGCCGTTGTTCGATGGCATCCTCAAGAGCCTCCGCTTCGGCGTCTGAATCCGTAGACTCCGCGCGTGACCGCGCTGCGAATCCTCGACATCGGCGACGACCCTGACTTCAGGCGCATCCCGCCCTGCGCGGATCCGCGGTTCGACCACCGGACCTGCGACTACTGGGAGGATGCCGACCGTGGTTCGCGGGACGCCCGCCCGGCCTTGCTGAGCTCCCCGCCGCCACCTGCGCGGTCCGCCCGACCGGTTCCCGTGGACAACCCGTTCGCACCTGCGCCCCGAGCGGAGGCCTGGAACCCGTTCTCCGCGGACGTCGCTGCGCTCGACCCGTTCGACCCGTTCGCTGATGTCGACGAGGCCGCGCCAGAGAACCCCTTCGCCCCCACGACCCGCGTCGATCGGCCGCGGACGCAGGGTGTGCCACGCAAGCTCGGGCTGCTGGATCGTGGTCGAGGCATCTTCGGCTCCTACGCCAAGGTGCTCCTCGCGGACGATGAGCCGGTGGCCTACGCGCAGTTCGGTCCCCTGAGCGCGTACCCACGCGCGCTGCGCATCCGGGAGCTGTACCCCCGACTTCCCGTGACGCCCCTGCCGGCGGTCATCACGTGCATCGCGACCACGGCGCACGCGCGTCATGCCGGGCACGCCCGTCGCCTGGTCCAGGCTGTCTGCGACGACCTCGGCGGTCGAGGGTTCTCGGCCATCGAGACCTATCCCGACCTGTCGCAACCCGAGGACGCCACGAGCGCAGCCCGGCCCGGCTTCTGGGTGGTCTGCGGCTTCACCCTCGTGGTTGACGATCCGCAGTTCCCCGTGATGCGCCGAGAACTGGGCTGACGGGTCCGGTCGTTCCACCTGCCATGGACGCCCTGCCCCCCGTTCGGCGGTCGATCGTCCTCGCCCACGACTACCTGATCGAGATGGGCGGCGCGGAGCGCGTCGTGGTGGCCCTGGCTGCTCATCGGCCTGACGCGCCACTGCTGACCTCCTCCGTGCGACGAGACAGCCTCGACCCGAGCCTGCGACAAAGCGACATCCGTACCTCGCGCCTGGGCCCGCTCCTCGAGGACAAGGCTCGCGCGAAGGTCCTGTTCCCGCTGCTGCCCCTCGCATTCCGGACGATGCCGGTACCCCAGGCCGATGTGCTCCTCACGAGCTCCTCGGGGTTCGCCCACCACCTGCGGCCGGGGCCCGGCACATTCCACGCCTGGTACTGCCACACGCCGCCGCGGTTCCTGTGGGATCCCGATGCCTACTTCGCGGATCGGCCGCCAACCTGGCGTGCGCTCACTCCGGCGCTCGCCCTGCTGCGCCGGCTGGACTGCGTCGCCGCCGGGCGCGTGGACCTCCTCATCGCGAACTCCCGGCACACGGCGGCGCGCATCCGCGCGACCTATCACCGCGACGCCGAGGTCCTGTGGCCGCCCGTCCCCGTGGACGCGTTCCAGCCGACCGCGGAGCGCTCCGGTCGTCTCCTCGTGCTGTCCCGGCTGCTCGGCTACAAGCGCGTGGACGTCGCCATCGCCTCTGCTGCGGCTGTCGGGATGCCGCTCGACATCGTGGGCGAAGGGCCCGAGCGTCCCCGCCTGGAACGGCTGGCCGGCCCGGGGGTGCGGTTCCTGGGCCGCTTGTCGGACGTCGAGGCACGGGCGCTGCTCGCCCGCTGCACGGCGCTCCTCGTGCCGGGCGTCGAGGACCTGGGCATCACCATCGTGGAGGCGCAGGCCAGCGGACGGCCGCCCATCGTGCTTGCCGCGGGCGGCGCCCTGGACACCGTGCAGGACGGCGTGAACGGCTTCCATGCGGCCGCCGCCGATCGGGACGCGTTCGCGGCCGCCATCCGGCGCGCCGCGGTGCAGCCGGTTGCGACCGAAGCGCTCGTGGCCGCCGCCCGCCGGCTGGACACACCGATCTTCCTGCGCGGGCTGGACGCGATCCTCGACCGGGCGATCGCCGCCCACGCGGCCGCGGCGACGCGACGCGAGAGGCTGCCGGCATGAAGTCGCGCGTACCGCCGGCCGGGCGTCAGCTCGGGGAGCCGGGCCCTGCCGGAGCGGCCACCGCGGCGCTGGGTGCCAGCATCGGCGCTCGGACAGCAGGCGCGATGCGTGGGATCGGATCGTCCGTGGTCCTCGTGGTCCTCGCGGCGACCCTTGCGCTGCTGCCGTTCGAGGGGCTGCTGCTGCGCCGGTTCGACGCGCCCTCATGGCGCTTCACCATCACGGATGTGGAGGCGGCCGCGGCCGCGACGTTCCTCGCGTGGCTGGTGCTGCTCGTCACCCAGCGACGACTGCCGGCGATTCCCCGCTCGGTCGCGATCGCGTTGGGGCTGCTGGCCCTGCTCACCGCCCTGTCCGCGGCAGCCGCAGGGGTCCACGGTCCGCTCGGCGCCCAGGTCGCGACCCGCGCCGCACTGGCGTGGGGGCTGTTCCTGGTCGCCACGGACCTGGTGTGCCGCGGACGTACTGCGGCCATCCTGGTGGCGGTGGTGCTGACCGCGGCGACCGTGTCCGCGGTCGTGGGCTGGATCGCGGTCTGGAACGGGAGCGCCGACGGGCTGTTCGGGGCCGGCCGGCTGTTCACGGTGGGTGGTGTGCCCCGGATGTCGGGCACCTGGGACTACCCCACGATCGCCGCCATGGCCTGGGAATCGGTGTTCCTCGTCAGCCTGCCCCTCGTCGCGCTCGACCGGAGACGGTTGGCCGGCGATCGGCGGTGGCTCCTGGCGCTCGCGTTGGTGCCGGTGCTCGCCGTGCTCGGCAGCGCTGTCCTGATGACCCTCACGCGTGGCGCGTTCCTGGGCCTTGTCGCGGGTCTCGCGGTGATCCTGGTCGCCGCGGTCGCGTTGCGGTCCCGGCGACTGGCCGCAGCGGCCGCTTGCGCCGGCCTGCTCATCGCCGGCGGCGCCGTCCTGCTCTACGCGCGCAGCCCGCTGCCGATGGAGCGCTTCGTGACCGAATCCGACCGGGCGCTGTACGGCGCGGACTATGCGGTCACCGGCAGTCTGGCCGCGGCCCCCGGAACGACCTTGGGCGTGGATGTGACGCTGACCAACACCGGGCTGGCGACGTGGCGTCCGGACGGCGACCAGCCCTGGCGCCTTGCCGCCCTGTGGTTGACGCCCGATACCCGCGCGGCTGTCGGCGACCACCAGGTCGCCGCCTTGCTGCCGGGACCCGTCCCGCCGGGCGCGTCGATCACGGTCCACGCGGTCATCGGCGTCCCGGACGTCGCGGCGCCACTGGACCTCGCCTGGGATATGCAGCAGGGGAGCGTGGCCGAATTCAGCGAGCGCGACGTCCCGGTGGCGGTGACGCGCGTCACGATCGACGCGGCCGCCGCCGGCCGGCCGGCGGCGGTCACCCGGGCCCAGCCGCTGCTGCTCTACCCGGAGCTGCTGCCGATCCTTGACCGACCGCAGCTCTGGACGGCCGCGATCCGGATCGTGGAGCGTCACCCGCTGCTGGGTGTCGGGCCGGGTGCCTTCCGGCGGGTCTACGGCGCGGAGCTCGGCCTGACCCGGTGGGACACCCAGATCCACGCCAATGATCTGTACCTGGAGCTCGCCGCGACGACCGGACTCCTGGGCCTGGGCGCGTTCCTGCTCGCGGTCGGACTCGCGGTGGGGCGCCAGGCCCGTGGTCTTGGACGCGTGAGCCGGGCGCCTGCGCCGACACCGGCCGTCCTGCTGCTGGTCGGGTCGCTGGCGGCGACGGCAGCCGCGCTCGCCCACGGGGTCGTCGACCACTTCCTCGTGTTCACGCCCATGGCGATCCTGTTCTGGGTGCTGCTGGGCCTTGGTGTGGGCCTCGCCGAGCGGCTGGGCGGCGGTGGACGGCGTCCGCGCACACGGTCCGGGGTCGCGGGATGACGGCGGACGTGCTCCGCGTGGCCTACGTGGCCGGATGGTCGCCGGTGCGTGCTCCCGGCCTGGCCCGGTACGCGACAGAGCTGCTGGCTGCCCTCCGTCGGGCCACGCCAGGGGGCGAGCGCCTCGCGCTGCTCGAGCTTGGTCCGTCGCACGGTGGCGCCGTACGCGTCGCCTGGACACAGGGACCGTTGCCATGGCGGCTGCGCCGTGCGCATCCTGACATCGTGCATCTCACGAGCTACCCGGCACCCATCGTGGGCCACCTACCGAGCGTGCTGACGCTGCACGATCTGTCGCTGTTGCGCGAGCCGGCCACCCACCCGCGCCGTCGCGTGGTCGTCATGACGCCACTGCTCCGCCTCGCCGCGCGCCGCGCTCATCGTGTCATCGTGCCCAGCCGCGCCACGGCAGACGATGCGACGCGACTGCTGGGCCTGGATCCCGAGCGCCTCCACGTCATCCCCGAGGCGCCCTCGGCACGGTTCCGTCGGGTCTCGGAACCCGAGGCGCTGGCGGACCTGGCACGGCGGTACGACCTGCGTCCGGGGTTCCTGCTGGCGCTGGGCACGCTCGAGCCGCGCAAGAACCTGCCCTCGCTCGTCGCGGCGTGGACCTCCCTGCGGTCGGCCGGCTGGGACGGGCAGCTCGTGCTGGCGGGTGCCGACGGCTGGCGCACCAGCTCCCTGGATGCGCGGCTCACGGACACCCTGGCCGCCCGCGACGTCCGCCGCCTTGGTCGCGTCGAAGACCCGGATCTGCCGGCCCTGCTGTCCCTCGCGGGTGCCTTCGCCTATCCGTCGCTGCTCGAGGGGTTCGGGTTGCCGGTCGTGGAGGCCCTCGCGTGTGGCGTGCCGACCGTCACGGCCGATCGTGGCGCGACGGCCGAGGTGGCGGGCGACGCCGCGATCCTCGTGGATCCGACGGATGTCCCAGCGTTGGCCGCGGCCATCGAACGGGCCATCACGCCGGGCCCGGAGCGCGACCGACTCGTCGCCGCCGGGCCGGTGCGCGCGGCCATGTTCGACTGGGACCGAGCTGCTCGCGAGACCGCGAACGTGTACCGCCTGGTCGCGGAGGATCGGCGGTGACGACCACGACCACCACGTCCGATGGGCGGCCGGCCGGTGGCGGCAGGGGCGCAGACCCAGGCGGCCTGGAGGCCGCCATCCTGCGGACGCTCGCGTACGCGGACGTGTTCGACTTCGCGCTCCGCGAGCCAGAGCTCCATCGGTACCTCATCGGCCGCGCCGCGATGCCCCACGAGGTCCGCAGCGCGCTTGCGGGCATGGACGGGCGCGTCGCCCGACGCGACGGTCTGGTGTCGCTCGCCGGCCGCGAGCCGCTCCTCGATGCTCGTCAGGAGCGCCGGCGGATCGCGGCCCGGACGTGGCCCGCGGCGTTGCGGTACGCCCGAGCGGTCGGCAGCCTGCCGTTCGTGCGCATGGTGGCCATCACGGGAGCGCTCGCCGTGGGCAACGCGACCGAGGGCGCGGACATCGACCTGCTGGTGGTGACTGCCCCAGGCCGCGTCTGGCTGGCGCGCGCGGAGACCATCGCGATCGTCCGATACGCCGCCCGCGGAGGCCTCGACCTGTGCCCCAACTACTTCCTCTCGGAGCGTGCCCTGGCGCTCGACGGGCAGGACCTGTACGGGGCGCACGAGTTGACCCAGCTGGTCCCGGTCGTGGGTGTGGGGGTGTACCGACGACTGCGTGCTGCGAACCCGTGGACCTTCACGCACCTGCCCAATGCCGGTGGGGCGCCGTTCGATGGGCAAGCCGGCAGGTCTGCACCGTTGCGCCACGCGCGCAAAGTGACGGAGCGGCTGTTGCGCTCGCAGCTCGGGGAGATCGCCGAGGCCTGGGAGCGGCGCAAGATCGACCGATTCCAGGCGGCGGCGGCCGCCCGTGGCGCGACCCTGGAGGCGAGCTTCTCGGTCGACTGGTGCAAGGGCCATCTCGACGCGCACGGGGCGCGGATCCGGTCCGCATATGAGGCGCGGACGCAGGCGCTGGGCGTGGAGCCGCTATGGTGAGCCTCTCATGACCAGCGTCCTCGTCGGGCAGACCTACTTCCTGCGCTTCGACCCCAAGCTCCACGCCCAGATGCAGCCGTACCCGCCACTGGGGTCGCTGTACGCGGCAGCGATCCTGCGCCAGGCGGGCCACGAGATCGCGTTCTTCGATGCCATGCTCGCGGAGAGCGAGTCCGAGTGGGGCGCCGCGCTCGACCGGTCCCGCCCGGCGGTGGCGCTGCTGGTCGAGGACAACTTCAACTACCTGTCCAAGATGTGTCTGTTGCGCATGCGCGAGGCCGGCTTCGCGATGAGCGCCATGGCCCGCGAGCGCGGCTGTCGCGTGGTCGTCGGGGGCTCGGATGCGACGGACCACGCGGCGGCGTACCTGGACCATGGCGCGCACGTGGTGCTCATCGGGGACGGCGACGCGACGATCGTGGAGCTCCTGCCCGCGCTCGAGGCCGGCACCGACGAGGCGCTCGATTCGGTCGCCGGCATCGCGTTCCGGCGCCGGGACGGCACGCTCCACACGACGCCCCGTCGCCCGGACATCAAGGACCTCGACGCGATCCCGTTCCCCGCACGCGACCTGGTGGACCTCGACCGCTACCGCCGCATCTGGCAGGAGCGTCACGGCTACGTCAGCCTGAACGTGGCCACGACGCGTGGCTGCCCGTTCCACTGCAATTGGTGCGCGAAACCCATCTGGGGCCAGAGGTACAACGTGCGCAGCCCGGAGAACGTGGTCGCCGAGCTGCGCTGGCTCAAGGAGCACGCCCGGCCCGACCACATCTGGTTCGCGGACGACATCATGGGTCTCAAGCCAGGCTGGCTCGCCCGACTCGCGGACCTCGTGGCGGCACAGGACGCGCGCATCCCGTTCAAGTGCCTGGGGCGCGCGGACCTGCTGCTGCGCGCCGGCGACATCGAGGCGCTGGCCCGGGCGGGCGCGTCCATCGTCTGGATCGGCGCCGAGTCGGGCTCCCAGCGCGTGCTCGACGCGATGGACAAGGGCACCCGGGTGGAGCAGATCCGCGAGACCGCGCGACGGTTGCGCGCGGCGGGTCTGCGGGTCGGCTTCTTCCTCCAGTTCGGGTACCCGGGCGAGACCCGCGAGGAGATCGAGCAGACCATCCGACTCGTGAAGGAGTGCCTGCCGGATGACATCGGAGTCTCGGTCTCGTACCCGCTGCCGGGCACGCCCTTCCACGCGCGGGTGCAGGAACAGCTGGGCGAGCAACAGAACTGGGTCGACTCGGATGACCTCGCGATGCTCTACCAGGGGCCGTTCACCACGACCTACTATCGCGGCCTGTACGACGTGGTCCACGCCGAGTTCCGGTCGGCCCGAGCCGCTGCGGAGCTGCGGGCCCTCATCCGCCACCCGGTCCGTCTCCGGACCGGCCATCTGCGGCGGGCGGGGGCCTGGGCGTGGCATCGGAGCCGGGTGCCCCTCCTGCGCCGCCGGCTCGACCGCCTGGCCATCTCGCCCGGGGCCGGTATCGGTCCGCTGGGTCCCGGACTGGGCTATGACGCGGCGTCCACGCCCTCTCCCCAGGCTGACTGAACGATGGGCGTCGATCTCCTGCTGACCCACGGCTATCGCATGTTCGAGGATCCCCACGAGCTCGCGGTGATGAAGCCGTACCCGCCGCTGGGGATCCTCTATCTCTCGTCGCACCTCAAGGCCCAGGGGTTCAGGGTGGAGGTGTTCGACTCCACCTTCGCGGACCGCGACGCGTTCGAGCGGCGCCTGGACGAGCTGCGGCCGCCGGTCGTGGGCATCTACACCAACCTGATGACGCGGATCAACGTCCTGGACATGCTGAAGCGATGCACAGCGCGCGGCATCTTCGTGGTGCTGGGCGGGCCGGATCCGGCGAATCACGTGGAGCGGTATCTCGCCGCGGGCGCCGACGCGATCGTCATCGGCGAGGGCGAGGTCACCCTGACGGAGCTGCTGGAGGCCCGCCGTGGTCCCGCACCGACCGACCTGTCGGGGATCGCCGGCGTGGCCTTCCGGGCGGCCGATGGCCGGGTCGTGCGCACCCTGCCCCGTTCGAACCTGCGCGACCTGGATGCCCAGCCCTTCCCGGATCGTGAGGCGATCGACCTGGACCGCTACGTGACCACGTGGCGCGAGCACCATGGCCGGGGGTCCGTCTCGCTCATCACGGCACGCGGCTGCCCCTACACCTGCACCTGGTGCTCGCACGCGGTCTACGGCTACACCCACCGCCGGAGATCACCGGAGAACGTCGCGGATGAGGTGGAGCGCATCATCGAGCGCTACCGGCCGGAGATGCTCTGGTACGCGGACGACGTGTTCACCATCCATCGCACCTGGCTGACACGCTACGCGGACGAGCTGGAGCGCCGCGGCATCCGGATCCCGTTCGAGACGATCTCACGCGAGGATCGCCTGGACGAGGGGATCGTGGACACGCTCGCACGCATGGGTGCGTTCCGGATCTGGGTGGGTGCGGAGTCCGGCTCGCAACGCGTGCTGGATGCGATGCAGCGGCGGACGGACGCCGAGCGCGTGCCGGAGGTGGTGCATCAGCTGCAGCGAGCGGGGATCGAGGCGGGTATGTTCATCA
>Ga0105047_10014291_pt1 | contig 12603 bp, 11 predicted proteins | sample MAT04_FD_78384 | JGI IMG/M metagenome (GOLD analysis project Ga0105047, IMG submission 78384) | Freshwater microbial communities from Lake Fryxell liftoff mats and glacier meltwater in Antarctica - MAT-04 (megahit assembly) | ecosystem: Environmental > Aquatic > Freshwater > Ice > Liftoff... | reverse complement strand
GCCGCACCCGCCGCACCCGCCGCACCCGCCGCATCGGCGGGCGCATCGCCGGGCGCGTTGCCACCGGCGATGCGGGTCGGTGTCGGCTCGTCGTTCAGGGGCGCGTCGACGTCATCCGTGGCCGGGCCGTCCCAGCGCGCGATGATGGAGGCGAACCGGGCGTCGACGTCGCGCTCGTCCATGTCACCGGGCCGGTCTGGCACGGGCTCTCCTCGGGTGCTGCGGGGTGGGACCATGATCTTCGCACGACGGTGTGCCCGAGAGGCACTGTGACCCAGTGCACTAGAGTCTGGGCGTCGCGCGATGAAGGGTGGTCCGGGTGATCTATTGGGTGCTGAAGACGGTCGTCCTGGGGCCGATCCTCCGCCTGCTGTTCCGGCCGTGGGTCGACGGCGCCGAGCACATCCCCGAGACCGGGCCCGCGATCTTCGCCAGCAACCACCTGTCGTTCTCCGACTCGATCTTCCTGCCGCTGGTCGTGCCGCGCCGGATGACCTTCCTCGCGAAGTCCGACTACTTCACCGGTGAGGGCATCAAGGGCCGGCTGACGGCCGCGTTCTTCAAGGGCGTCGGCCAGCTGCCCGTCGACCGTTCCGGCGGTCGGGCCAGTGAGGCCGCGCTGCGGTCGGGCCTGAAGGTGCTCGGCCGCGACGAGCTGCTCGGCCTGTACCCCGAGGGCACGCGCAGCCCCGACGGCCGGCTCTACAAGGGCAAGACCGGCGTGGCCCGGATGGCGCTCGAGGCGGGCGTGCCCGTCATCCCGGTCGCGATGATCGACACCGACAAGGCCCAGCCGACCGGCACCAGGATCCCCAAGCTGATCCGGGTCGGCGTGCGGGTCGGCACCCCGCTCGACTTCTCGCGCTACGAGGGAATGGAGGGCGACCGGTTCGTCCTTCGCTCGATCACCGACGAGATCATGTACGCGCTGATGGAGCTCTCCGGCCAGGAGTACGTCGACATGTACGCCACGGCGATGAAGGACCGCATCGCCCGCGAGAAGAAGAGCAGGGCCAAGGAGGCGGCCGAGGCTGCCCAGCCGGGCCGGGCCGCCACCGAGCTCGAGGACGCCCTCGACGGCCTCGACGACGAGGACGGCGACGCCGGCCCGCAGCGCCGCGCGAGCTGAGGGGTCATGGGGGTGCTCGCGACGCACTCGCAGCGCACCGGCCGTCGTGAGCCGGTCGTCGTCGAGTCCTTCCACCGCGGGCTCGACGTCTTCCGACCCCTCGCCGCGGGGTACGCCGCGTTGCTGGCCTGGCAGCGGCACGAGACCATGGTGCGACCGGAGGTCGCCGGGGTCGTCATCGGCGTCATGTTCGCCTGGTCGATCGGCCTGCTGTTCTACCGCAGGCGCACCGTGCGGGTCGTCGTCATCGAGGTCACCATCGCGGTCGCCGGCATCCTCGCGACCATGCTCGCCGAGACCCCGCAGGCCATCGCGGCCGGCCAGTTCACCATCCCGACGATCTGGGCGGCCGGGTCGGTCGCCGGGGGAGCGGTCGTCGCGGGGGCGCGGGGCGGGCTCGTCGCGGCGGTGGTGATCGCCGCCGCCGACCTGGTCGAGGTGGGCACACCCACCCAGTCGACCGTGCACAACATCGTGCTGCTGGTGCTGCTCGGTGGCCTCATCGGCCTGGCGGTCGACCTTGCCCGCGTGGGGTTGGAACGCGAGGAGCAGGTGCTGCTCGAGCGCGAGCGGCTGCACGAGCGCGAGCGCATCGCCCGGGTCGTGCACGACGGCGTGCTGCAGTCGCTGGCCTACATCCACCGTCGCGGCGACGAGCTCGGGGGCGAGGCCGCCGAGCTGTCCGTCCTCGCCGCTGAGCAGGAACGTTCGCTGCGCCGCTTCGTGTCGGGCACCGGTGCGCCGGACGTGCCCACCGACCCGGCCGACCTGCGGGGAGGCGCGGGTGCCGACGTCGACCTGCGGGTGCCGCTCACCGCGCGCGAGCGCCCCGAGGTCGCCGTCGCGGTGCCCGCCGACCCGGTGCTCGTCGACCAGGTCGTGGCCCGCGAGGTGGATGCCGCCGTCGCTGCCGCGCTCGACAACGTCGACCGGCACGCCGGGCCCGGCGCGCGGGCCTGGGTGCTGCTCGAGGGCGACTCCCGAGGTGTCGAGGTCACCATCCGCGACGACGGCGCAGGGGCCGAGCTCGCCGACGTGCTCGGTGCTGCCGACCGCGGCCGGATGGGTGTGAGCGGCTCGATCCGCGGCCGGGTCGAGGACCTCGGTGGCACCGTGACCTGGACGACCCGACCGGGCGGCGGCTGCGTGGTGCGGATGACGGTTCCACGCACCGCGGCGCTCCACCCGACCGGCTCCACCACCTCCGCCCACCTGCCCCAGGAGCGCCGATGACTGACCCCGCCCCCAGGGTGCTCGTCGCCGACGACCACCCGTTGTGGCTCTCCGCCCTCGAACGCGACCTCGCGGGCAACGGCCTCGACGTCGTCGCGACCGCGAGCGACGGGCCGGCGACCGTGCGCCGGGCCCGGGCCACCCGTCCCGACGTGCTGGTGCTCGACCTCAACCTGCCCGGCATGCGCGGCGACGAGGTGTGCCGGGCTCTGGGCGACCTCCCGATCCGGGTGCTCATCCTGTCCGCCAGCGGCGAGCAGCACGACGTGCTGGCGGCGATCAAGGCCGGGGCCACCGGCTACCTGGTGAAGTCCGCGTCGGCCCGCGAGATCGTGGATGCCGTGCGCGCCACCGCGCGTGGCGAGGCCGTGTTCACCCCCGGTCTGGCCGGGCTCGTGCTCGGCGAGTTCCGGCGGATGGCCGACCAGCCCGGGCCGGCTCCCGAGGCCGCCGCGGGGCCCTCCCGGCCGATCCCCGAGCTCACCGCCCGCGAGACCGAGGTGCTGCGGCTGGTCGCCACCGGCATGTCGTACAAGGAGATCGCCGGCGAGCTGTTCCTGTCGCACCGCACCGTGCAGAACCACGTCCAGAACACGCTCGGCAAGCTGCACCTGCACAACCGGGTCGAGCTGGTGCGGTTCGCCTTGGCGCACGGCCTCGAGGATGGCGACCCGAGCGCCTCCGGAACGTCCTGACGGCATACCGGCATGCGGGCCGCGCCGGGCCCCCGACCGGGGGGGACCTATCCTTGACCCTCGTGAGCACGACCACCCCACCAGACCCCCGCCGGCGGCTCGCCGCCGGTGCCGACCTGCCTGCCGCCCAGCAGCCGGTCTGGCCCGACCGCGCCGCCCTCGACGCGGCTGTGGCGACGCTCGCGAGCTACCCCCCGCTGGTCTTCGCCGGAGAGTGCGACGTGCTGCGCGAGCGGATGGCGGCGGTGGCTCGCGGTGACGCGTTCGTGCTCCAGGGCGGTGACTGCGCCGAGACCTTCGCGTCGGCGACGGCCGACAACATCCGAGACCGCGTCAAGACGATCCTGCAGATGGCGGCCGTGCTCACCTACGGCGCGTCGGTGCCGGTGGTCAAGGTGGGCCGGATGGCCGGCCAGTACGCCAAGCCGCGCTCGAGCAACGACGAGACGCGCGAGGGCGTGACCCTGCCGGCCTACCGCGGCGACATGGTCAACGACTTCGAGTTCACCACGGCCTCGCGCACCCCCGACCCCCAGCGCCTCGTCCACGCCTACCACGCGAGCAGCGCCACGCTGAACCTGGTCCGCGCGTTCACGACCGGCGGGTTCGCCGACCTGCGCCACGTGCACGACTGGAACCAGGGTTTCGTCGCCAACTCCGCCAACGCGCGCTACGAGCGGCTGGCGAAGGACATCGACAAGGCGATGAAGTTCATGAAGGCCTGTGGTGCCGACTTCGAGGCGATGCGCAGCACCGAGTTCTTCTCGGCCCACGAGGCCCTCGTGCTCGACTACGAGCGGCCGATGACCCGGGTCGACTCCCGCACCGGCGAGCTCTACGACACCTCCGGCCACTTCGTGTGGGTGGGGGAGCGCACCCGTGACCTCGACGGCGCGCACATCGACTTCGTCGCGGCGGTGCGAAACCCGGTGGGAGTCAAGGTCTCTGCCAACGCCGACACCGACGACCTGCTGCGCCTCATCGACAGGATCGACCCGGAGCGCGAGCCCGGCCGGCTCACCTTCATCACCCGCATGGGGGCCGGCCGCATCCGCGACGCGCTGCCGACCATCGTCGAGAAGGTCACGGCATCCGGTGCGTCGGTCACCTGGGTCTGCGACCCGATGCACGGCAACACCTACGAGTCGGCCTCGGGCTACAAGACCCGTGACTTCGACGACGTGGTCGAGGAGGTCGAGGGCTTCTTCGAGGTGCACCGGGGGCTGGGCACCGTGCCCGGCGGTATCCACGTCGAGCTGACCGGCAACGACGTCACCGAGTGCATCGGCGGCTCCGAGAAGATCCTCGACGCCGACCTCAACCTGCGCTACGAGTCGGTGTGTGACCCGCGCCTGAACCACCAGCAGAGTCTCGAGCTGGCGTTCCTCGTCGCCGAGATGCTCAACCAGGACTGACGCCGGTGCGCGCTGACCTGCTCTCGGACACCCTGACCCGGCCGACCCCCGCCATGCGTGATGCGATGGCGCACGCGGAGGTCGGCGACGACGTGTTCGGCGAGGACCCCACCGTGCGGGCGCTCGAGGAGCGAGTGGCCGACCTGCTCGGCCACGAGGCGGGCCTGTTCTCGCCGACCGGGTCGTTGGCCAACCAGCTCGGCGTGCGGCTGCACGTGAGCCCGGGCCAGGAGCTCGTCGCCGACCAGCAGGCGCACGTGCTGCGCGCCGAGCTCGGTGCCGCCGCGGCGTTCTCGGGCATCACGAGCCGCTCGTGGCCCAGCGAGCGCGGGCTGCTCGACCCGGCCGGCCCGATGTCGCTCGTCACGACGGGGGTCGGGCCCTACCAGGTCGAGACCGCCCTGGTCGTGCTCGAGAACACCCACAACTTCGGTGGTGGCACCGTGCAGCCGATCAGCGCCATCCGTGAGGTGCGGTCGGCCACCTCGGTGCTGGGCGTCGCGATGCACCTCGACGGCGCGCGGCTGTGGAACGCCCACGTGGCTTCCGGGGTCGCGCTGGCCGACTACGGCACCGCGTTCGACACGGTCAGCGTCTGCCTCTCCAAGGGCCTGGGCGCTCCGGTGGGCTCGGTGCTGGTCGGGTCGGCGGGGCGGATGGCCGAGGCGCGGGTCTGGCGCAAGCGCTATGGCGCCGGGATGCGCCAGGTCGGCATCCTCGCGGCCGCGGGCCTGTACGCCCTCGACCACCACGTCGAGCGGCTCGCCGACGACCACGCCCGCGCGGCTCGCTTCGCCGCGGCCTGTGCGGAGGCGGCACCGGCATCCGTCGACGCGGGCACCGTCGAGACCAACATCGTCGTGCTCGACGTGGGCGCCGTCGGCTGGGCCGCATCGGAGTTCGTCGCTGCGCTGGTCGACCAGGGCGTGCGCACGTATGCCGTGGGGCCGGGTCGGGTGCGTGCCGTGTGGCACCTCGACGTCGACGACGAGGGCACCGACGCGGCCGCCGACGCCGCCACCGGCCTCCTTCGCTCGCGCGCCGCCTGAGCGCAGGGGAGTCGCGCCGCTAGACGTCGTGGTGCAGCGCCTCGACCGATGGGGCGTCGGCGGCCGAGGCCCCGGGATCGCGGGGCGTGGAGCGCAGCTCGACGAGGTACATCGCCGCCACGACGAGCGCCCCGCCCACGAGCATCCGTCGGGTCAGGCTCTCGTCGCCGAGGGTCACGGCGAACAACGCGGCGAAGACCGGCTCGAGCGCCATGACGATCGCGGCGCGGGTCGCCGTGAGGTGCGCCTGGGCCCAGGTCTGCGCCCACAGGGCGAGCGCCCCGGCGACCAGCGCCATATAGAGCAGCGATGCCCACTGCCCACCGTCGGCCGGCAGGGTGAGCCCGTCCGGCACGGCCACCACCGCGGCGACGACGGTGATGACGCCGGCCTGCACCGTCGCGAGCCCGACGGCCGCTCCCGGTGTCGACCACCGGCCCAGCGCCACGATGTGCCCGGCGTAGAGCACGGCCGACAACAGCGTGAGCGCCTCACCGATGCCGACCGAGAACCCCTGCAGCGACAGCAGGGCGAGCCCCACCGTCGCCAGGCCGACGGCGATCCAGGTCATCCGCCCGATCCGGTCGTGCAGCAGCACGGCGCCGAGCACCGGGGTGAGCACGACGTAGGTGCCGGTGATGAAGCCCGAGACCGAGGCGTCGGTGTGCTGCAGACCGGTGGTCTGCAGCACCTGCGCCACCCCGTAGAGCATGCCGAGCACGACACCCACCTTCAGCTCGCGCCGGGTCAGGGCCAGGGTCTGGCGCCGGAACAGCACGAACATGACCACGGCGGCGATGCCGAAGCGCACCGCGAGGAAGTCGGCGGGCGGGACGTGCTCGACGAGGTCGTGGATGAGGAAGAACGTCGAGCCCCACACCGCCGTGACGCCGACGAGCAGGAGCGTGGCGAGGCGGGCGTGCCCGGTGGGAGCGGCCACGACGCAGTCAGACGATCGTCAGCGTGATGGTGCTGCCCTTGGGCACCTTGGCGCCGCCGGCAGGGTCCTGCAGCCGCACCGTGTTGAAGAAGCCGCCGAGCGTCCGGCGCACGGTGACCTGGAACCCGGCCGCCTCGAGGGTGCCGCGGGCTTGCTCCAGCTGCTGCCCGACGACTCCCGGCACCTCGACGAGCACCGGCCCCTTGGACACCACGAGGGTGACGGTGTCGCCCCGGAACAGCGTACCGTCGCGCGGGTCCTGGCTGACGACCTTGCCCTTGGCGATGGTGTCGCTGTTCTCCTGCTCGGTCGTGGTGACCTCGAGCCCGAGGTCGCTGAGCTGGCGCGAGGCCACGGTCGCCACGGTGCCGGTGAGGTCGGGCACCTCGATCGGCTTGCGTCCCTTGCTCACAGTGAGGGCCACTGCGGTGCTCTTCTTCAGGCTGGCACCCGGCCCGGGCTTGGCGGAGACCACCTGGCCGTTGGGGACCTTGTCGTCGAAGGCCTTGCTGACCTTGCCCACGGTGAGGTTGACCGCCTCGATGCGCACGGTCGCCTCGGCGAGCGTCATGCCGACGACCGGTGGCACGGCATACCGCTCCGGGCCCTTGGACACCACGAGCGTGACGTCGGCGCCCCGGCGCAGGGTGGTGCCGGGGCCGGGGTCGACCGAGATGACAACGCCCCTGGCCACCTTCTCGTCGAAGGCCTCGGACACCTTGGGGTCGAGCGCCGCGGTGCGCACCGCGCTCATCGCGGACGACCGGTCTCGGCCCTGCACCGACGGCACGGTGGCCGCCGCACCCGGTCCGAGCAGGAAGAACCACGCCGACAGCGCGGCCACCAGCGCGGATGCCGCAATGGCCGGCCACCAGCGCCGCGGCCGGGGGGTGTTGGGCACGACCCGGCCCTGCAGCGGAGGCGGCGGGACGGCCATCGCCCGGGTGTCGGAGCGCGAGCGGGTGGCGACGGAGCCACCGGGACGGTCGGTCTGGGGATGGGAGGCGCTCAACGGCAGCGCCGTGGTCGAGGTCGGCACGGAGGCCGCGGCCATCGCCGCGACGCCGGCCGGCTTGGCGTCCAGGGCACCGGGGGCCAGCGTCGCACGGGTGCGGCGCACCAGGTCGAGCAGCGCGGCGGCGTCGGCCGGTCGCTCGTCGGGGTCTCGCGCCGTGGCGACCGCGACGAGGTCGTCGAGTGCCGGCGGCAGCCCCGCCACCCGGCTCGACGGAGTGGGAACCCCGCCGTGCACGTGCTGGTAGGCCACGTGGATGGGGGTCTCACCCGTGAACGCCTTGGTGCCGGTGAGCATCTCGAAGAGCATCAGGCCGGCGGCGTAGACGTCGCTGCGGGCGTCGGCGATACCGCGCTCGACCTGTTCGGGCGAGAGATAGGCGACAGTGCCGAGAAGCACCCCCTGGGTGCTCGTGACCGTCTGGCTCGACACGGCCCGGGCCAGCCCGAAGTCGGCGACCTTGACGGTGCCGTTGTCGTTGATGATGACGTTCTCGGGCTTGACGTCGCGGTGGATCAGCCCCTTGCCGTGGGCCTCGGCGAGCGCCAGGAGCACCGGTTCGAGGATGTCGAGGGCGGCCCGCGGCGAGAGTGGCCCCGCATCGCTCATGACCTCGCGCAGGGTCTGGCCGGGGACGTACTCCATGGCGAGGAAGATGTGGCCGTCGTCCTCGCCCTGGTCGAAGACGGCGACGACGTTCGGGTGCGAGAGCGACGCGGCCGAACGGGCCTCGCGACGGAAGCGGGTGACGAAGCTCTCGTCGTGCACGAGGTGCTGGCGCATCACCTTCAGGGCGATGTCGCGGTCGAGCCGCTCGTCGACCGCGAGGTAGACGGTCGCCATCCCGCCGTCGGCGAGGCGACGGAGCACGCGGTAGCGGCCGTCGAGGGTGCGCCCGATCAGCGCGTCGCCGGTAGATGACACGGTAGGAGTGTACGTAGTCTCGGACACCGCGCCGTCATCTCTCGTTGCCGGTCACATGGACTTGCGCAGGGCGATCACGTTGCGCACGTACAGCTTGGTGTCGCTGTACATGCCGTGTTTCTGCAGGGCGCCCAGGCCCTGGTAGTAGGCCGCCACCGTCTCCTCCATGCTGTCCGTCGAGCGGCCCAGCGCGCGCAGCATGACCACACCGGCGGTGATGTTGTCCTTCACCGTGAGCAGGTCGAGCCGGCGGCCGACCAGGCTCGAGGCCCACTGCCCGGCCTCAGGGATCACCTGCATCACGCCGACCGCGTTCGCGGGGGAGACGGCGCGCTGGTTCCAGCCGGACTCCTGGTAGGCGATGGCGAGGGCCAGGCGGCTGTCGACGCCGTGCTTGCGAGCGGTGTGCCCGATCATCGCCTTGGTCTCGCTGCGGCTCGGCACCGAGCGCTGGGCCAGGAGAGCTCGGTTGCGAGCGGCGGCCTCGGCCACCGCCCGTGGGTACTTCACCCCGTTGAAGGTGTCGGGCACCGCGCTGGGCGTGCTGGAGCGCCCCGTGGCGGGCAGGCGCAGCACCTGGCCGGGGTGGATCAGCGCGCGGCTTGAGACCCCGCTGGCCCGGGCGATGGCGGCCACCGAGGTGTGGTGCCGCGCGGCGATCGAGCCCAGCGTGTCGCCGGCCCGCACGCGGTACGTCGTGGTGGCCCGGGTGGGGCGGGCGGCGGCGGCGGTGGCCGTCGCGTTGCGCACGACGATCCGCTGGGCGGGGTGGATGAACGAGCCGGCCGAGAGGCGGTTGGTCTTGAGCAGCGAGGCCAGGGACACGCGGTAGCGCGCGGCGATGCCGTCGAGGGTGTCTCCGGGGCGCACGACGTGCACGGCGGCCGCCGGGGTGGGGGTGCCGGACGCGGGCGCGCTGGCGGTACGTGGCACGGTGAGCACCGCGCCGGCCTGGATCAGGTGGTGGTTGCGGATCTCGTTGCGTGCGGCGAGCACGGCCACCGTGGTGCGGAAGCGCGCGGCGATGCCGTCGAGGGTGTCACCCGGCCTGACCCGGTAGCTCGTCCAGCCGTGGGGAGCGGGGTTCGCTGCGGTGACGTGGGCCGCCGGCGTCAGCGAGGCGGGAGGCAGCATCGCGGGAGGTGCGGAGATGACCATGGGCGCGTTCCTTGCCTGTGACAACTGACGGAAGACCTGTGACAACTGTGACGGAAGTGATTCCTGAGACCTTTGGGACTCACGTTAGCGGAGGGAGGGCCAGATGGGCGGGCGTGCCCACCCCGCGGATGCTCGCGTGTCCGCTGTGGCACCCTGTGGAACGTGAGCGACGCACCCCAAAACGCAGGACCCGAGCCCGCGGACGACCTCGAGGCCCTCGTGGGCTCGTGGTTGACCATCCCCGACATCGCCGAGCGGCTCGGCCTGCCACTCGCGTCGGTGCGCAAGCTCGTCGAGGACCGCGAGCTGCTCGCCCACCGGGTGGGGGAGCGCCGGGTGGTCTGCGTTCCGGCCGGCTTCGTCGACGACGAGGGGCCGCTGCACGCCCTCAAGGGCACCTTCACCGTGCTGGCCGACGGCGGGATGTCCGACGTCGAGATCCTGCGCTGGCTGCACACACCCGACGACACGCTGCCGGTGCCGGGCTCGCCGCTCGACGCGATCCACGCGGGCTTCAAGACCGAGGTGCGCCGCCGCGCGATGGAAGAGGCCTTCTAGCCTCGTCCCAACTTTTTCGCCCGGTGCGAGAACCCTCACCTGCGCACCACTTCATTTGGGGTGCGAAGGTGAAGCTCCCCGCATCGGGCGGGAAAGCTGTGGTGAGGGTCAGGAGGAGCGGGCGGGAAAGCTGTGGTGAGGGTCAGGAGGAGCGGGCGGTCGCGATCCCCACGAGGTCGACCAGCGCGTCTCGCGCGCTGGGGTCGACCGAGTCGGCACCCTCGACCGCCGCGCGGGCGGAGCGGGCCAGCCGGTCGATCTCGTGCTCGAGGCGAGCCACCGCACCGGAGCCCGCGATGACGGCGCGCAGCTCGTCGACCTGCTCGGCGTTCAGGTCGGGCCGGCCCAGCAGCGCCTCGACCCTCGAGCGCCCCCCCTCGTCGGTGCCGGCGAGCGCGTGGGCCAGCAGCACCGTGCGCTTGCCCTCGCGCAGGTCGTCACCGGCGGGCTTGCCGGTCTCGGCAGGGTCGCCGAAGACGCCGAGCAGGTCGTCGCGCAGCTGGAAGGCTCGGCCGAGGTCGAGCCCGTAGCGCGACAGGGCCGTGATGCCGGGGGCGTCGAGCCCACCGGTCGTCGCACCGATGAGCAGCGGGTGCTCGACGGTGTACTTCGCGCTCTTGTAGCGGATCACCCGCCCGGCGCGCTCGACGCGCTCGTCGTCGGCGAGGCCCTCCCAGGGTCGCATCGACTCCACCACGTCGAGGAACTGACCGGCCATGAGCTGGGTGCGCATCCGGTCGAAGACCGGTCGCCCCCGCTCCAGGTCGGCCTCGGGCAGGCCGCAGGTCGCGTAGACCGCGTCGGTCCAGGTGAGGCACAGGTTGCCGGCGAGCACCGCGCCGGCCAGGCCGAAGCGGTCCTCGTCGCCGGCCCAGCCCCGGTCGGTGTGCCGCGCCGCGAGCGCGCGGTGGGCGGCCGGCATCCCGCGGCGGGTGTCGGAGTCGTCCATGACGTCGTCGTGGATCAGCGCGGCAGCCTGGAACAGCTCCATGGCGCTCGCGAGCCGTACGAGTGCGTCGGAGTCGGGGCGCCCGGCCGCCCGGTGGCCCCAGTAGAGGAAGGCCGCCCGCAACCGCTTGCCACCGCGCAGCAGAGCGGCGACCGCGGTGATCAGGTCGTCGACGTCCGGGCCGAGCTCGGCCAGCACCGTCGCCTGGGTCGCCAGCTCGGCGTCGAGGCACTGCTGCACGCGGCGCGGCAGGTCGACGGAGCCGAGCGGGCTGGACACGGAGGACCTCCTTGACGCGACCCCGGTCAGCGGCGGTCGGATGATGGGTGCCCAGAGCCTACGGCGTGAGGGCTGGGCTACCCTCACCGCCATGGCGCACCACGGAGGAGGAGGACGGCCCGAGCACCTCGTGGCCTCCATCCCCGGACGCCTCGCCGAGAGCCGGCCCTCGATCAGCTTCGAGTTCTTCCCCCCCAAGGACGACGAGTCCGAGGCCGCGCTGTGGCTGGCCATCCGCCAGCTGGAACGGGTGCGCCCGGCCTTCGTGTCGGTCACCTACGGTGCGGGGGGCACCACCCAGGACCGCACCGTGCGGGTCACCGGCCGCATCGCGGACGAGACCTCACTGACCCCGCTCGCGCACCTCACCTGTGTGGGGGCCTCGGTGCACCAGGTGCGCCGGGTCGTCGGGTCCTACGCGGCCTCGGGGGTGCGCAACATCCTCGCCCTGCGCGGCGACCCGCCCGGGAACGTGCGCGGGCAGTGGACGCCGCACCCCGACGGCCTGGACCACGCCGACCAGCTCGTCGCGCTGATCCGCCGGCTCGGTGACTTCACGATCGGCGTCGCGGCCTTCCCCGACGTGCACCCCGACAGCCCCGACCTGGCCCACGACGTCGAGGTGCTGGTGCGCAAGGCGGATGCCGGGGCCAGCTTCGCGATCACCCAGATGGTCTTCGACGCCGACAGCTACCTGCGCCTGCGCGACCGGGTGGCCGCGCGGCGCGAGCTGCTGATCACCCCGGGCCTGATGCCGGTCACCAACCTGCGTCAGATCACCCGGATGTCCGAGCTGATGGGCACCCCGCTGCCGCCGGCGGTCGTGGCGCGGCTCGAGGCGGTCAAGGACGACCCGGCGGCGGTGCGGTCCGTCGGCGTGCAGATCGCCGCCGAGCTGGGTCAGCGGATGCTCGACGAGGGTGCGCCCGGCATCCACTTCATCACGATGAACCGGTCGACGGCCACGCTCGAGGTGTTCGAGCGCCTCTCACTCTGAGGCCCGAGGCCCCGGACGACCGGGCACCACGACGGCGACTTCTGGCTGACGTCCTACGCGATGCTGAGGTGGAGCCCCACGGTCGAGAAGCAGGTCGTCGCGCTGGTGAAGGCCGCGATCTGCTGAGCCTTCAGGCGCCGCAGAACGGTCACTCGCTCGCGCACCGGGCGCACCCACCCGACACGGGCCGTCCGACGCGGGTCGCCCCGACACGGGCCGTCCGACGCGGGTCGCCCCGACACGGGCCGCCCGACACGGGCCG
>Ga0105047_10014287_pt1 | contig 12605 bp, 9 predicted proteins | sample MAT04_FD_78384 | JGI IMG/M metagenome (GOLD analysis project Ga0105047, IMG submission 78384) | Freshwater microbial communities from Lake Fryxell liftoff mats and glacier meltwater in Antarctica - MAT-04 (megahit assembly) | ecosystem: Environmental > Aquatic > Freshwater > Ice > Liftoff... | reverse complement strand
CGCCCGCACCCGCGCCTCCTGCTGCTCGAGCCACTCCGTCGAGACCGGCCGCCCGGCCAGCCCCTCGGTCAACTGCGCCTCGCGCAGGGCCTCAAGCCGGCGGCCCAGCCCGATGACCGACCACGCATCGCGGACATACTTGAGCATCGAGACTCGCTCCAGGCCCGGGGCCGCTAGCAGTTCATCCGGATCCGCTCGCCCTCGACGCGGACGTCGTCGTTGGCCGCCACGCTGATGTCGCCCAGCGTCGCCGTCAGGTGCTGACGCTTCGCCGACTGAGTAATCGTGTCCTCCGCATGGGTCGTCACATCGCCCCCACTGCTGACGGCCAGATGCTCGCGCGCGTGCAGGCTCACACGCCGCGCGTCGATCGACAAGTCACCCTCGAGCGCCAGCCGGACTGAACCGGGCCCAAGCTCAATGCTCGTCGCGTCGGCCGTCACCCTGATGGTCAGCCGCGCCACGCCGCGCGCGTCCACCAGCGTCAGCGTCTCGCCAGCTTCGCTGACACCGCCGGCCCCGCTATTTTCGCTGGCCAACCCAAGGCCCGTCCGCTCAGCGACTTCCGCCTGCGCGGCCGACCGCCGCACCAGCAGCGACTGACCACCACTAAGCGAGACCCGCTGGTCGCCCTGCAGCATCAGCCCCTCGGGCCCCGCGACCACCCCCGGCTTGGTTGTCGTGCCGCCCATTTAGTCCTTCTCCGTAACTTCCCACGTCACCGTCGCCCCCGCGCCACCGGGGAACATGTACGGGTAGACCTTCATTTCGCCGATCGTGTGCACGACCTCCACCGTTTTGACCAGTGGTTCGTGCGTGTGCCCCATCACGTACACCGAAAAGTCCATGTTCCGAGTGACCCAGAGCGCCGCGGCACCAAACACAAAGCTCTCGCGCCGCACGCAGTCGAATTCTTTGAGCACCCTGGCCGACACCCCATCACCCACCACCTTCTGCGTCGCGTCGTGGCCGGTCTGGTTCCCGTCGCTGTTCGACGTATCGATCCTCTGCCCGTGCTCGACCAGCATCCCGTTGCTGAAGACGTTCCCGGTCGATTCGCGCGCAAAGCACTTTGATAGCGGGAAGGCGCGGTTGCCGAAGATCGACCCGTGGGCCCGCCCCGCGCGCGTGGCCATCTCCGCGTTCGCTGCCGCCACCACCGACGAGTTCCACAGGTAGTTGTCGTGGTTCCCGTGCAAGAACTTCACCGACCCGAAGACCTTTGAGACCTTCTCGAGCCCCATGAACACACCGTCAAAGAAGTCATGGATGTAGGCGATCTGATCCGCGCAAGAGCTGACCGCCGAGGTGCTTCGAAAGTCCACACCCGGCGGCCCGCTCGGGCGCGACTGGAACCACCGGTCCTGCTGCGCCCACAGCTCGTACAGATCGCCGGCCTGCACCAGGTGAACCTGACTCGCCCACGACAGCCCCGCCAGCTTGTCAAAGAACTCCGCCAGCGCGTCGGTGCTTCGCCGCGATCCGAAGATGTCGTGCGCCACCGACCGGTCCCACGCACGCGGGTCGTCCCACGCACTCCCAAACGTCAAGTTGTTCCACTTCGCATTGGTGGGCGGGCGCGGCACGCTCTTGGGCACACTGGGCGGGATGTGGCAGTCACCGATGATCACCGTGATCTTGTCGTAGTTCGGGCTCCTATGGGTGGCGATCCACTCCCGGTCTACCTCGCTAACGCCTGGGATAGCCAGGAAGCGCTCCAGTAGGTTGCCGCCCAACCCGACCTGCTTCAGAATGCCCCCGCCCGTGCGCGCAGGCCCAGTCGTCCCGGCGGTGTACTTGCAAAGCACCGCCTGATTGCCCCAGACCAGCCCGAAATCTTGGTGCCCGTTGAGCCATCGACCGACGTCCAGATACACAAACGAGCCCTTGGGTGGGCGGATCGTCTGCTTCGAGCCCGCCGAGAGGCATGCGCTGTGGCTCTCAGTGGTCAGCGCCTGCACAACGCCGTTGCCGATACCGCTCGTGACCGTCGTCTCTTTAGGGATCTGCTGGCCCTCGCACTGCGCAAGACGGATCGTGCCGGTGCCGGCGCTCTGACGCGTCCACTGAAACTCAACCTTCATCGGCGGACCAGCCATCACGCACACTCCAGTACACCAGACCGCAACCACCAGACGCCACGTACTCGCAACTCGTACGCCCACCCCCACGCCCACCCCAACACCCGCCCAAAGTCGCCCGCCCAAGCACGCTAAGTCCCGAACTCATCGATCACCGCCTGGCGCGTCTCATCGTCCAGCTCGCCAGTCGCCTTCTCGTCGTCGCGCACCATCACCTCGCGCTGGAACGCCGCCAACGCTTCGTACAGCGGATCGTCCGCAGTCAGCCCTACCTCGTTTGCCGAGCCCGAGCTGCTGCCCGCGTCGTAGCCCAGGTTGTTTAGCCGCTGGCGGATCCCCGAGAGGCCGTTGTCGAAGTTGTGCTCTTGCCCCTCGGTCTTGTCGCCCGGGTTGAGCGCCCCCAGCGCGATGGGGTACCGCAGCGCGCGGTCTGGCACCTCCAGCACGCCGCGCGTCCCGCTACGCAGCACAAGCTTCTTGTGCTCAATCTTGCCCGCGCCGTCGGTGCTGGCCAAGAACTCGTAGTCGCCCAGCACCAGGCGGTACTTCATGTTCTTCATCGGCGAGCCGTCCGGCTCCTCGAGCATCAGCGTGAAGTCCTCGGTAAAGCTCTTGACCGTGAAGCTGTGCCGGGCCTTGTCCGCGCAGGTCTCCATCTTCTGCTCCACCGGCGGGATGTACGGCATGTCGCCCGGGTGCAGCTCCTCGGGGCGGCGCGTCTTCTTGAGCGTCGCGTTCTCGCCGTGATCCCACACGCGCATCGGATCGCGCACCAGATACTCCCGGCAGATGCTCTGCAACCACTCGCCGCTGCTCACAATGTGGTAGATGCCCGTTTCTTCCATGGTCTTCACCAGCACCAATTTGACCTCACGGCCAGCTCAAGCCTTCTTCCACTCTGACTTATCCATACGCGGAAACTTCACCTCGCACGTGCCGGGCTTGAAGCCCTCGATCCGCGCCACACCGCGCTCATCCGTGGTCCCCGGTGCCACGCTCCCGTCGGGCAGCTTGACCTCGTACGGCTCGCCCACTACCGCCACGCCGTCCTCATCCTTCAGCTCCAGCTCGATCCAGCTCAGCTCACTGGGCGTGCCGCCACCGCCACCGCCACCACCACCGCCACCACCACCACCACCGGGGGCGGGCGGCACGTGCGGCGGCGGCGGGTCCGCCGGCGTTACCGCCGACTTGCTCCCGCCCGTGGCATCAGACGGCCCCGCCGGGCCCTTGGGCTGCAAAGGCGTCTGTGGGCTCGGCGCTTTTCCAGACTTCGGACTTGCCATAAGTGCCTCGCTCCAACCGCCCGCCTACGCATTGTTCTTGATCGTCGGTGCCGAAAGCTCCACCGTCGCCGACGACGACATCTTGACACCCGCGCTGCCCGTGATCTCGACCTTGCCGCCGCCGGACTCGACCTTGACGCCCCCGTTGGCCTTCAGCTCGATGGTCCCGGTCGTCTCGATTGTCACCCCGCCAGACTCGATGGCGATCGACGTGCCGCCAACCTTGATTGTTACGTTCGTGCTCGCCTCGATGCAGATGTTCGCGGCCTTGACGAAGTAGTCGCCCTGCACGCCCTGCGAGTAATCCGCGCTGTACACCAGGCTCGCGCTGCCGGTCACTTTCAAAGACTGCGCGCCAGAAATCTGGCCAACGCTGTCGCCCACCACCGTTATGTGCGCGTCGCCCTTGACCTTCTGCACGCTGTTGCCAGTGACCGACACGTTGTGGTCCTTGCCCACAGACTCATTCAGGTCGCCGCCGACCCCAAGCCCCGCGCTCCCGCTCACGCCCACCGCCTGCGAGCCCTTGACCTTCACGTGGTGGCTCTTCTCCGCGTGGATGAACAGCAGCTCCTTGCCCTTGGTGTCGTCAAACTTGATCTCGTTGAAACCCGAGCCGCCCGTGGTGCTGTTGCTCTTGATCCCCGAGATGTTCTTGTTGTCCGGCATCGCGTACGGCGGCATGTTGTCCGCGTTGTACACAGCGCCCGTCACCAGCGGCCGATCCGGGTCGCCGTCAAGATACTGCACGACGACCTCATGCCCAACCCGCGGCAAGAACATCGCCCCCCACTGCTTGCCCGCCCACAGCTGCGCCACACGCACCCAGCAACTTGTGTCGCTCTCGTCGGAGCCATGGAACCGGTCCCACTTGAAGCACACCCTCACACGCCCAAACTCATCGGTGTGGATCTCTTGATCTTCCGGCCCGACCACCACCGCCGTTTGCGCGCCGGCGATCACCGGCTTGGGCGTGCTGGGCCACAGGCGGAACACCTGCGTCTCCTTCACCGCCGTCACCGAGCAGCTCACACGAGTGCCACCGCCAGAGCCGCGGTCGTAGTTGTCCGCCTGCCCGCTGATCTGCAGGCCCGTCACCAAGTACTTCTGCGCCAGCCCCTCGCTCAAGTCCGCGTTGGGGTCCATCAGCTTGAACACACAGCCCACGTACACCCCGCGAACGTCGCCGCTGCCAGTGAACGTCTGCCCACCCGCCGCCAGCGCCTCGGCACGCAGCGAGACGACCTTCTCGCCCCCCGCCGCACCGAGAAACTCGCCCGGGTACTCGTAGAAATCGGTCCACGATGGGACGGAGTGGTCAAAGCCAAAGGGGGAAACAACCACGCCAGAAGAAGATAGCCCGTTCTTTGGCGTCTTGAAGTTGTAGTCCTTCGTGTCGTACAGCCCCTTGCACATCCGCGCCTCAAGCCCCCACGTGCTGAACGCAGCCTCCTCATGGCTCGAGCCCGGCGCGTAGAACGGCACCTCCGCGTCGCCCTGACCCTGCGTGTGCGAAAGCGGCCCATCGCACAGCACCAGCGTGTTCGAGCCCTCCAGGTGCTTGCTGTAGTAGTAGACCCCGAACTGCTCCATCAAACGCGTTACAAACGCCAGGTCGCTCTCGCGGTACTGGACGCAAAACTCCAGCGGCTCGTAAACCTCATCACACTTGTTCTCCAGCTCCGCGTGATGAAACTGCACGGTCTCTTTGATCACCTCGAGGGCCGTTTTGCCCTGGTTCCAGTCGCAGTTGGTCCTGTACGAAGCCACCGCAAAGTTCGGGATCACGCTCAGCCGGTACTCCAAAATGTCGTGGTTCCCGGGGATCGACGCCGACGCCACCAGACCGTTGAAGAACCGGTCGGGCTTCCCCGGACATACCAGCCTCACCGTCAGGCTGTGGCCCAGCAACTGCCCGGGCGTCACCGCCACGCTCGTGGGCGCAACCACCACGGTCATAGTGAAGGGCCGACCAAGCTCCTCGCTGTAGCTGAACCCGCGGATCAGCAGCGCGTCCTCCGCCAGCCCCTCAACCTTCACCGACATCTCACGGTTGGCTTGGGTCGGAGGAGGCATCGATGCTCGGTTCCTTTCTACAACAATCATCAGCGCAAACACTCAGCCCTGCGGCTCGCCATCGAACTGGACCGGCCCCGCCGTCACCGAAGCCGTAGTCCTAATGCCAGCGGCGCCTGTTGCGCCAGAACCTGCCGCCGGCGGAAACTCGACCTGACGAACCGGGTTGAACCAGCACTGACCCACCGGAATCCTGCTGAGATTTCCCCAGAAGTCCGACATCTCACGGCGCATCTGCCCAAGATATACGCGATTGCGACGGTGGGAATCCAGCCAACCCGCCGCGCTCCCCGTGATCGGCCCGAACCCGTGATGGTTTGACCTCAGCAACGACGTGTCGCCCGGTGCCGGCGTCTTGCAGGCTATGTAGATGTTCGCCACCACCAGCGCGAAGAACTCCTCCTGCGTGTCGTAATCCCCGTACATCGGCGCACAGTGCATCAGCCCGCGAAGCTGCCGCACCGCGTGCACCATCTCGTGCATCAAGATCTCGTCGTCCGCCGCGCCCGCCCCCAGCGCCCCGCAGACCGCCCCGCTGTGCCAGATGGCCGACTCAAACGCTAGCTCTGAGTCCGAGCCCGTCCCGGTCCCGGTGTACGTCCGGCCCGGCATGTCAAACACCCGATCAAGCACGCTCCGCCCGACCACAGGCCGTGAGTCAGTGCAACTCAGCAACGTCTCGCCCCCGCGCGTCGCGTCGAGCGTCGACACCGGCCTGGCGTAGGCGTTGCAGGTGTCCTGAGCAAGCTCCGCCGGCGTCCGCGGGCGAATGATCACACGCCGTCCGCCGCTGGTCTCAATCGCCTCCAGCAGCACCTGGCCGCAGCTGGTCGCCACGACCCGCGCGAACGTGTCCCCCGCCAAGCTCAGCCAGACACGCCCCGCCGTCGTGTTCTCATACCTAAACACCACGCGCGGCGTCGTTGTTGATGGCACCTCAAGCATCGAAGAATCCTCCTGACCAACCGCGCCCACCGCGCCCACCGCGCCTGACACGCCCTCTAAGACAACCCGTAGTCCGCGTTGAACTTCCCGGCGTTGCGCGCGAAACCCGCTAGAGCCCCACTCTTCGCTCACGCCCAGCAAACTCCGCTACGCGCCGGGCCCGGGGCCGTCCGGTAAGCACGACGCTCAATCGAACTCGTAGCCAAAGTCGCCCGCGTCGGTCACCTTCACATGCACCCGGCTGACGCGCTCGCCACGCACCAGGCGCTCCAGCATCTCACGGCTCACCGTCGGGAGCACCGTGTGCGTCAAGATCCGGTCCACCACACGCCCGCCGCTCTCGCGGTCGTTGCACCGCGAGACGATCTGCTTGACAACCTTGTCGTCATAGGTAAACGGCACCTTGTGCTGCTCCTTGACGCGCTTGACCACACGCCCAAGCTGCAGCTTCACGATGTTGCTCAGCATGTCATCCGTCAGCGGGAAGAACGGGATCACCACCATCCGCCCCATCAGCGCCGCCGGGAAGACCTTCAGCATCGGCTCCTTGAGCGCCTCGGCGATCCCCTCTGGGCTCGGCATCAGCTCCGGGTCCTTGCACATCTTCATGATCAGCTCAGACCCAACATTGGTCGTCAGCAAGATGATCGAGTTGCGGAAGTTGATGTCACGCCCCTCGCTGTCCTTCATCGCCCCCTTGTCAAAGACCTGGAAGAAGACCTCGTGCACATCGGTGTGCGCCTTCTCAACCTCGTCCAGCAGCACCACGCTGTACGGGCGACGCCGGACCGCCTCGGTAAGCACGCCGCCCTCGCCGTAGCCCACATAGCCCGGGGGTGAGCCCATCAACGTCGCGACCTTGTGCGCTTCCTGGAACTCGCTCATGTTGATCGTGATCAGGTTGCCCTCGCCGCCGTAGAGCGTCTCGGCCAGCGCCAGCGCCGTCTCGGTCTTGCCCACGCCGCTGGTGCCCGCGAGCATGAACACACCGATGGGCTTGTTGGGGTTCTCAAGCCCGGCCCGGCTCGTCCCGATCCGTTTGGCGATTGCCTCCAGCGCGTGCCGCTGACCGATGATCCGACGCTCGATGATGTCCGCCAGGTTCAGCACCGTCTCGATCTCATTGCGGACCATGCGCCCCACCGGCACGCCCGTCCAGTCCGCCACCACGCTCGCCACCGCCGTCCCGTCCACGCTCGGCAGGATCAGCGGGCTCTCGCCCTGGAATGCCGTCAGCTCCGCCGTCAGCTTCTTGAGCTCCGCCAGCGCCGTGGCCCGATCCGCCTCGCTCATCGCCGGCGTCCCCGGCGCGGGCTGACCGGCCGCATCCGATGCTGCCGCCGCCTTCGCGCCGCTCGCGCCAACCGCAGTCGCGCCAGGCCCGCTCGCCCCAGCATCAATCGCCAGGCCCGTGCCCGCACGTAGCTTCGCGCGCAGGTCAAGCACCTTGGCCACAAGCCCCTTCTCCTGCGTCCAGCGCCCCTCAAGCACCGCCAGACGCGCCCTCTCCGCCGCCAGCGTCGCCTCAACCTCCACCTTTCGCGCCTCGTGCGGCAGGCCGACCACCAGCTCGCGACCGACGATCTCAAGCTCCGTCTTCAGGCTGTCGATCCGACGACGGCTGTCGTCGATCGCCGGCGGCACCGCGTGCTGGCTGATCGCCACCCGCGCGCTTGCCGTGTCCAGCAAACTCACGGCCTTGTCCGGCAGCTGCCGCGACGGAATGTACCGGTGGCTCAGCCGCACCGCCTGCTCGATCGCCTCGTCCATCAGCTGCACCTTGTGGTGCTTCTCAAGCGCCGCCGCCAGGTGGCGGATCATCAAGATCGCCTTCGCCTCGCTGGGCTCCTCCACCTTCACAACCTGGAACCTGCGCGTCAGCGCCGGGTCCTTCTCAAAGTACTTCTTGTACTCCGCCCACGTCGTCGCCGCGATCGTCCGCAGCGTCCCGCGCGCCAGCGCCGGCTTCAGCAGGTTCGCCGCGTCGTTCTGCCCCGCCGCCCCGCCCGCGCCAATCAGCGTGTGCGCCTCGTCAATGAACACGATGATCGGCCGCACCGACGCCTGCACCTCCTCGATCACCTGGCGCAGCCGCTGCTCAAACTCGCCCTTCATGCTCGCGCCGGCCTGCAGAAGGCCCATGTCCAGGCTCAGCAGCCGCACGTCCTTGAGGCTCGGCGGAACGTCACCCTGCACGATGCGGTGCGCGAAGCCCTCGACCACCGCCGTCTTGCCCACGCCCGCCTCGCCCGTCAAGATCGGGTTGTTCTGACGCCGACGCATCAGGATGTCCACGCACTGGCGGATCTCCTCGTCGCGCCCGATGATCGGGTCGATCTTGCCCTCGCGGGCACGCTGTGTCATGTCCACGCAGAACCGACCAAGCGCCTCCTCCTTGCCCATCTGCGCCGGCGCCATCGCCCCGCTGGCAGAGCCCGGGTCGCCCTGTGAGCCAACCGCCGTCCCGTCCATCGCCGGCTGCGTCGCCTCGGGCGAGCCCGCGACGATCTCGTTGAACTTCTCCGCCAGCGTGTCGGCCTTGACCCGCTCAAACTGCTTGCTCACGCCCAGCAGCACGTTGCGCAGCCCGGGCGTCTTGGTCATGCCCAGCACCAGCATCCCCGTCCGCACCTTGCTGTCGCCAAACATCAGGCTCCCGTAAAGCCACCCGCGCTCTGTCGCATCGTCCAGGTGCGCCGACAGATCGCTGATCGCCGTCGCGCCGCGCGGCAAGCGGTCGATCGCCGCCGTCATGTCCGCCGCCAGACGGTTGGGATCAAGCTCAAAGTGCCGCGCGATCCGGTGCAGGTCGCTGTCCTCTTGCGCAAGAATCTGCTGGACCCAGTGCACAAGCTCTACGTACGGGTTGCCGCGCAGCTTGCACGCCACCGTCGCCCCTTCAAGGGCCTTGTACGCCAGGGGGCTCAGCTTGCCGAACAGTGCGCTGCGAGAGATCTCTGACACGTCGTTGCTCCGCTGTGTTCACGCCACCACAAAACCCACCTACACAACACGACACCACCACCACTTGAACCCCAAACGTCCAATCCCAAACGCCCGGCCCCGCACGCCCGAACCCACCCGACCCCATCTGTCACGACTCGGCACGCCTCAAAGACCCCGTCACGTTCACGCTCACGTTCACGCCTACGCCCCCGCACCCACCAGCGCACGGCCCGACCTGAAGTCCTGCTCAAGGCTCCGCCCCGCCAGCGTCAGCGCCGCGTCCTGCCGCGCCGCGCCCGTACCTGCAAAGCTCGTCCATCCAAGCTGCGCCGCCCCCACGTCACTGACCTTCCCGCCAAGACGGCTCTTGGGCACCTGGTCCTTCTTCAGCACCAGCCGAACGTCAAAGTCCAGCTCCTCACCCAGGTAATGCCTGCACCAGGCCTCCAGCCGCCGAAAGCTCCGCCCACCATCAAGCCCCTGGCGATACACCGGCAGCAGCCGCTTGTAGTCCGCAAGGTCCATCGGCCCAAGGTGCAGCCGCACCTTGCCCTGGCAATCCCACACCTGCGAACCGACGCCCGCCATCCCGTCAGTCTTGGTCCCGCCCAAGCTGCTCGTCAGCGGGCTAAGGCCCAGCCGGCACCGATACTGCTCAGGCAAATCGATCCACCGCCCGACAAATTCTTCAACCTGCACCGGCACCCGCAGATACGCCCGCAGCAGGCTCGCCAGCCCCTCAGGGTTGCGCGATGGTGACGCCAACCGCCCCGCGAAGTACAGCTTGGCCAGATCGTGCTCAGTATCGTCGCCCGCCGTCGCGCCCCCGCCGTAACCGAAAAACGCCCCAATGTACTCCTGATACGCGTCGCGCCCGCCGCGCGCGCAGTGCTGATGGCTCACGGTGATCTGATTCACCGCCCAGGCCCGGTACAGCAGCTGGATCATCCGGTGGTTGAACACGTCAAGGAACGCCGAGAGCGTCGTGTCCTTGTGGTGCAGCGCCCGGGTGTACGCCAGCTCAGTCAGGTGCAGCGGGAGCGCGCCGTTTGGACCCAAAAGCCCAAAGTGGTTCACCACCATCCGCGGCACGTTGCTACCACGCACCCACCGCAGCTCCTCGATCGTGCACGGCGCAAACCGCAGGCTCGCCGCCTGGCAGAACATCACCGCGTCCTCGCGGACCCGCAGGCTCGCGCCAATCGGCGGCAAGTCGGGGCGCGACGCCTCCAACCGGCGCAGCGCCTGAAAGATGTCAAACTCGTGCGGGTTCTCGCTCAGGCGGCGGATCAGAGCATCGGCCGCCGGCCCACGGTCGCCGGCCATCTCTTGACCTCCCCACGCTGCACCGAACGGATCACCGTCTCGGTCAGCGCGTTGCTCGACACGTACCGCGCGAAGAACTGCTCAAGCACCGCGCCCAGCAGGAACACGCCCGTCCCCTCGAACTTGCCCTCGTCAAAGTCCAGCGTCAGCTCAAGCCCACGCACAAACGTGATCGGCCCCGGCGTCGGCACCCGGCGCGTGATCGGCGCCGAGCCTACCGACACAATCCCGTCAATCTGCTGCGCGTGCACGCTGCGACGCTCAGGGTCCGTGTCGTCCGCGTACAGCCGCAGCAAATCACGCAACGCCGCGGGGCTCTTGCCACCCGCCACGCTCGCCAGCGACAGGTAGTTCTGCGCCAGGTGCCCGATCGCGCGCCACGCCACCTGCCCATCAATGGGCGCTGGCCGCGGCATGCTCGGGCTCACCAGGCAACGGATCGACTTCAGCGGCGCGCCAAAGTCAATGTCAAAGTCACGCACGCCCTTGCCCACCGGCATCTGGATCGGCAAGTCGCGGTTCGTGCACAACGCCTCAACCCCAAGCTGCCGCAGCCGATCGCTGTACGGCGCCGCTTGCGCGTCCACCAACGACAGGTACACCTCAGAGCCCGCGTAACGCACAGACCGCGATCCAAGGCTCTGCTCACGCTGGGTCAGCACCCGCGCCGCGCGGTGCGTCATGTAATACGCGCCAGACGCCTGCGCGTCCCAGTCGCTCGCCGCGTAGAAAGGCCGAAACTCACGCTCGTCCTCAGATGACAGCCCGTAACCCACCACCTTCGTCACCGCGTAGACCTCAAAGTCCGTCGGACGCGTCCGATCAACCACCAGGTGGTGCTCAGCACGCTGGTCGCTCACAAAGATCCGGTCCGCACGCTTCGGAAACAGGTTGATCGCCGGGGTGCAAAAGGGCACGAACGTCCCCGCCTCCACAACCCGCTCCAGCAGTGGCTCCTCACGCCGCAGGCCCACGATCAGCTCCGCCCGCGGGCCCTTGATCTTGCTCAGCGCGCCCGCAAGACCCGTGAAGTCCACCGTCATGAAGCGCTGTGGGAACGCGAAGTACTCACTCAACAGCCGGTACCCGTGGAACGTCCGCCCGTCGCTGGGCAGCATCCCCTCGCGCTCGTCAAACCCGACCCGCCCGATCGACTCAGGCCCAAGCCGCGTCGCCGCAGGCCAGCTTGTCAGCGCGTCGGTCGGCTTAGGGCTCCGCACCAGCACACCCACGGCGTCGCTCAAAAGCTGCTCGTACAGCCGCATCCGCGTCGCGTCAGGCGCGCTGATAAACAGCGGCAGGTTCGCCATCGTCAGCTGGCTGAAATTCAGGCCCGCCGTCGCCTCCAGCACGATCCGCACCGCCGCCTTCACACCGGGCATGCTCGGCAGCTCAAGCACCCCCATGTCACGCGTGTGATACCCCCCGCCAACCACCTTCAGTGGGTATAGCTTCACCTCGTGCCCGGTCCGGAACTCGCACGCCGTCGCGTCACCCGCCCCACGCACAGACCGCAGCGCCGTCGCACGCGGGACCACAAACCCAGCCGCCAAACCCCCGTCGCTCAGCTCAGGTACAAACTGCACCATCGTCATCGACGGCACCGGCGCCAGATACTGCGGGTACACAATGTTCAGCAGCGTCTCGGTAAACCGCGGAAACTCCGCCTCCAGCTTCAGCTGCACCCGCGCCGCCATGTACGCGAAGCCCTCGAGCAGCCGCTCGACGTATGGGTCGCGGCACTCGCGCTCGTCCAGCGCCAGCCGAGACGCGATCTTCGGGTACTGACGCGCAAACTCGCCCGCCACACTCCGAAGGTGCTCTAGCTCCTGCTCATATTTGCTCAGCAAAGATCGGTTCAAGACGCTCCACCCTCCAGCTTCCACTGGTTCAGCTCAAGGTCGATCTCCGTCCGCACAAACAGATTGTCCGGCATCGGCAGCGG
>Ga0105047_10014286_pt1 | contig 12605 bp, 5 predicted proteins | sample MAT04_FD_78384 | JGI IMG/M metagenome (GOLD analysis project Ga0105047, IMG submission 78384) | Freshwater microbial communities from Lake Fryxell liftoff mats and glacier meltwater in Antarctica - MAT-04 (megahit assembly) | ecosystem: Environmental > Aquatic > Freshwater > Ice > Liftoff... | reverse complement strand
CAATTACATTGGCACCAACCACCGGATTCAGTTATGCACAATTGAGCTATTGCCAGTCAGGCATTGATCCTACTCCGGTATTTGTAGCAGGAGCGAGTGCAGGTGTTTTCAGTGCACTTCCTTCAGGATTAGCATTTGTAAGTACAAGTACAGGGCAGATCGATCTTACAAACAGCGTGGCAGGTACCTATACCGTGACTAACTTTATTGTAGCGGCAGGGGGATGTGCGGCATCTACGTCAACTACGCTTGTAACGATCGATTCAACCGGCGTACTAACAGATCCGGCCAATCAACAAGTTTGTAATGGTTTCGCTACGGCTGCGGTAAACTTTACAAGTACCGTTGTAGGAACGACTTATGCCTGGACTCATAATGGAACCGGTATTGGTATTGCCAATACAGGCACAGGAAATATCCCTGCATTCACAGCGCTCAATACGGGAACAACTCCAATAATTGTGACGTTCCAGGTAACCCCTACAGGTCCTGCTCCGAATTTTTGTGTAGGTCTTGATCAGTCGTTCGATATAACGATCAATCCAACACCTGTATTGACAGATCCTGCTGATCAGGTAATCTGCGCTGGTGATGTAACAGCAGATGTTCTTTTTGTAAGTACTGTAACAGGAACAACGTTTACATGGACCAATAGTAATGGTACCATTGGTATAGGTACATCAGATACTGGTGATATCTTCTCCTTCTTAGGTTTGAACGCAGGGAATGTTCCAAATATTGGTTTGTTCAATGTCATTCCAACAGCCAATGGTTGTCAGGGTGTTGCTCAAAACTTTACCATTAATGTGAACCCTATCCCATCAGTAAATGTGGTGGCTAACCAAGTACTTTGTAATAATGCGTCTACAACTGCTATCATCTTTGGTGGTCCAGTTGCCGGAACTACCTTTGCGTGGACCAATTCAGATCCTTCTGTCGGACTTCTTGGTAGTGGCACAGGAAATATTCCATCATTCACAGCTATCAATACAACGAATACACCTGTTGTGGCTACGATTACAGTTACACCAACCAGTCCGGCACCAACCAATTGTGTCGGAGCTCCGCAAATCTTTACGATTACCGTAAACCCAACACCTGATATCACTACTATTGCAGATCAGTTATGGTGTGCAGGTTCTAATTCTACAGCGGTTGTATTTGCAAGTGGTGTAGCAGGAACAACTTTCACATGGACGAATTCTAACACAGCAATTGGTTTAGGTGCAAACAGCGGCGGACCAGTTGCAGGAATTCCTTCCTTTGTAACTACCAATGCAACCAGCGTTCCTCAAATAGGTGTGATTGTAGTTACGCCTTCTGCTAGTGCTTGTCCGGGAGCGCCAACTGCATTTAGTATTACTGTAGATCCATTACCTGTATTGAATGTTATTCCTAACCAAACGGTTTGTGATAATGAGAATACGACAACGATCAACTTTGTAAGTAATGTAATAGGAACAACGTTTGATTGGTCATATACATCATCATCAAATATTGGCCTTGCGAATCCCGGGACTGGGAATATACTATCCTTTACAGGAGTGAATATAGGAACAACGCCAATCGTTGCAACCTTTACTGTGACACCAACAGGTCCTGCTACTACAAATTGTGTAGGCGCCGATCAGATATTTACCATAACTGTTTTACCAAGACAAAATGCAACGTTTACGTATGCATTATCGACCTATTGTCAGACAGGTGCAAATCCGTTGCCGATCTATACTGCAGCAACTACTTTGGGAGGAACATTTAGTGCCACTCCGGCAGGGTTATCTTTGAATACAGCAACAGGAGAGATTGATCTTGCATTAAGTTTATTGAATACATACACTATACAATATATTACGCCTGGTCCTTGTCCTGATACAGCTACATTCAATGTTACGATTACATTGGCACCTGAAGGAGACTATACCTACGCAGCTACAAATTATTGCCAGGGAGGAATAGATCCATTGCCAGTGTTTGCTCCAGGAGCAAGTGCAGGTACATTTAGTGCTATTCCTTCGGGTTTGACTTTTTTCAATGTCAATACAGGACAGATCGATCTTTCTGCAAGTAATACTGGTACCTATACAGTGTCTAATATAATTGCTGCCGCAGGTGGTTGTGGTGCAGATACTGCAACATTTGTAATAACAATTGATTCTGCTACTGTCATGTCGGATCCTCCAGATTTGTCTTATTGTGTAGGAACATTGACAAACATCATTGTGCCGTTCGGCTCTGTTGCAGGAACGACCTATACATGGTCAAATTCTAATACGGCCATTGGTCTGGTTGCAAGTGGTAATGGAGCAATTCTTCCATTCACCACAACCAATATTGGAACCACACCTATAGTAGCAACAATCACATTTATTCCAACTGGTCCTGCTCCAAATTTCTGTTTGGGGGTTTCTCAAAGCTTTACCATTACAGTGAATCCTAATGCGACAATTGCGCTTACTTCGGCAGCAGCGACAACTTCTCAAGTAGTTTGTATCAATACCTTGATGACGAATATTACGTATACTGTTGCAGGAACAGGAAATTTTGCAACGGTTGCATGGGCTCCATCAAATCCGGGTGCAGGAGTAACAGGTGTTTACAATGCAGGTGTCTTCACGATTAGCGGTACACCGACAGTTGTAGGTGTGTTTACATATACAGTTACTGCAACAGGAACATGTGGTTCGGTAACTTCTACCGGAACATTAACCGTGAATCCAAATGCAATACTTACCCTAACATCTGCGCCTGCTACGGCAAGTCAGATCGTTTGTGAAGGAACTCCTATTTCAAATATTGTCTATTCTATAACAGGAACAGGAAATAATGCCTCAGTTGCATGGTCTCCATTTACACCGGGTGGTATAACCGGAACATACGCTGCCGGTGTATTTACCATGAGCGGTGCTTCCAATACACCGGGTATTTTTACCTACACTGTAACGGCCACAGGAACTTGTGGAAGTACAAGTATGAGTGGAAGTCTTGAGATCACACCATTGCAAGATCCAACATTCACATATCCGAATCCAACAAACTGCCAGTCAGGAACAACTGCTCCCAATTTTATTGCAACAATACCGGGAACATTCAGTGCTACACCTCTCGGACTTGTATTTACAAATACTACAACGGGTGTGATTGATCTTGCAGCAAGTACTGTTGGCACCTATCTTATTAAATATGTTACTTCTGGTACATGTAAAGATTCAACAACATTACAAATAACCGTAACCAATGCACCTTGTCCATTGTTCAGCTACGCGGCTACTAATTATTGTCAGTCATCTCCAAACCCTACACCGCTTCATCCATTTGGATGTTCAAATGGAACTTATACATCGTTACCTGCGGGTTTATCGATTAATGCGACAACGGGTGTCATCAATTTATTGGCGAGTACACCTGGTACATATGATGTATACAATACCATTGCGGCAGCAGGAACTTGCCCGTTAGTAGCAGATACATTTACAGTTACCATTACTTCAAAACCAACTTTAGCATTTGTTTCCTCCACACAGGCAGGATGTAATCCAAACTGTAACGGAACAGTGACAACAAGTGTTTCCGGTGGAACTCCAGGTTATGGATATACCATTGCAGGAACAGGTTCTCCATTGGTAAGTGTTGCAGGTGTTGCCTCGCAATTATGTGCGGGTTCCATTTATACAATTACAGTAACCGATGCCATTGGTTGTACAGGAACATTAACAGTTTCGGTAACTGCGGCTTCTGCGCCATCACTTACTGGCGTGGTTATTTGTACGAGCACTCCGGTTGCTTGTGATGGCCAATATGTGGCAAGTCCTTCAGGTGGATCGGGTTTTTACTCATTTTCTATTGTACCTGTAGCGGTTCAAGCTCCTATAGGAACATTCATTGGATTATGTCCAGGTGTATTCTATACTGTAACCTTGCTAGATCTTAATACAGGTTGTACGGATACAGATACATTTACGATGTGTGCTCCCGGACAAATCTTCTGCCAGGAGGTATTATCTGCACACGTGAATGTAAGTTGCTTCGGAGGTTCTAACGGAGCATTCAAAGATTCCATTTACGGAGGAACACCACCATATACATTTGTAGGCATTACAGGTCCGTCAGGGGCTGTGCCATTCTTGCCTGCTATTCCTGTTAACTTTATTACTGCCTCAGGATTGCTTGCAGGAAATTACACAGTTTCATGGCTTGACTCGAATAATGTTCCTTGTAATACCATCATTATTATTACTGAACCTCTCGCTTTAACCTTCTCAGTACCTGTCATCAGCACCCCTTCTTGTAGCCCTGGTTGTGATGGAACTTTATCCATCTCTGCCAATGGCGGAACAGGAACTAAAACATATTCCATTGCAGCTCCTGCAGGAATAGCATGTTTACCAACACAAACTACCGCAGGTAACTTTACGGGCATGACCGTTGGAGTGTATACAATATCGGTAACAGATGCGAATAACTGTACAGCCTCAACAACTGTTCAGATCAATGCTTCTCCAATTCCAACGTTAAATCTTGCCCATACCAATCCTTCTTGTAATGATGTATGTGATGGAACCATCCTATCTATTGTTGGTAGCGGAACACCTGCCTTTACATTTGCTATTGCAAGTCCTACAGGTGCCATTTGTGTTCCTACGCAAGCAGGAGGAAACTTCTCAACCTTAGGTGGTGGTATTTATACTGTAACAGTAACCGATACGAAGAATTGTTCTGTAACAGGAACACAAACATTGGTGAATCCACCAGTGTTATTATTGAATCCACCGGTAAGTACAGCCCCATCTTGTAATGGTATATGCGATGCAGGTATTACATTGGTCGGTGTTGGAGGAACGGGTCAGTTGACCTATTCGGTTACATCACCTTTAGTGACAAACATAACCGGTATCTTTACGGCACTTTGTTCAGGAACCTATACCGTATCTGTGACGGATATCACGAATTGTTCAATGACAGGCACTGTTCAAATAACAGATCCTCCATTACTTATCTGGGATACAACGGCATTCACAAATATTACCTGTGCAGGTTCAGCAAATGGTATTATCAGTGTAATAGCTCAAGGCGGTACAGGTACAATATTGTACTCGAAAGACGGAGCATTGTTCAGTACTAGTGGAAGCTTTAGCGGATTGTTTGCAGCAACCTATACCATTACCGCAAAAGATTCAAAAGGTTGTTCTATAACGTCGGCATTCACCATTGTAGAACCACCATTACTTGTTCTTGATCCGCCTGTTACGTCGAATGTCTCTTGCTTTGGTTCGAATGATGGGACTCTTACAATCTCTGCAAATGGAGGAACACCGGGTTATACATATGTATTGAATCCATCAGGTGCTTCTAACATAACTGGTGTCTTTGCAGGTTTACCGGCCAATACCTATACGGTGACTGTGACGGATGTCTCAGGTTGTACGAAATCGTTAGCAGGTATTGTTATTACTCAACCAGCGCAACTTCAATTCTCATTGGTGAATCATCAGGATGTCGCATGCTTCGGGGATGCCACAGGAACAATAACAGTGAATACACAGGGAGGAACCGGAACGCCAGCGTATTCGATCATACCGAATATAGGTACACAGGGTCCAACAGGATTCTTCTCAGGATTAACTGCCGGTAACTATACCATTATTGCAACAGATGCCAATAATTGTAGTATCTCAACAAGTGTATTTGTCAACCAGGGTCCACAGATCTTTATAGCAAATGTGACCATGACTGAACCAATATGTTTTGGTGAACCAAATGGCAGAATTTCATTAACTGCATTTGGCGGAACAGGTCAATTGAAATACAAAATCAACGGTGGTACATTACAAAATGATTCGGTATTTACAAACCTTGTAGCCGGAAATTATAGTATCACTGTAGTGGATGCATTGGGTTGTACTACAAGTACATCTGTGGATGTTACTGAGCCTACAGCGGTTGGTGCAATTGTCAATTTACAGAGTGCAAATTGTACAGATTCGAAGGATGGTAAAGCCATCATCATCGGTACAGGAGGCAGAGGCGGTTATAAATACTATATCACACCGGGATTACATATCAATAAATCAGGCATCTTCGTTGGATTGGAACCTGGAACTTATGTACTGAGAGTGGTTGATACAACCGATTGCGAATACACCACCAATATCACTATCAATCCTCCTGCAAATCCTCTTGCCAATATGATTACCAAGCAGGATCTTGCCTGTAACGGTGTTGGTAACGAAGGAACAGCAACAGCAAATGCTGCCGGAGGAACACCGCCTTACACCTATCTCTGGAGTACTGAACCTCCGCAAACAACACCACAGGCAAGCACACTTTACTTCGGATTTTACGATGTCACAGTGATCGATGCGAATGGTTGTATCGTAAAAGATACTGTCTATATCCAGGAAGGTCCTTGTTGCGATGTATCCTTTATTCCGAATGCCTTCTCCCCAAATGGTGATCAGGTGAATGACGAATTCAGAGTGCTGACCACAGCAGGTATCAATCTCTTACAACTTGAGATCTATAACAGATGGGGTAAACGTATCTGGTCTACTATAGATTACAGAAGAGGATGGGATGGTAAGATCGAAGGTGTAGATGCAGCTATAGATACCTACTACTATATCTTCCGTTATAAATGTACCAGGGATAATATCACCTACACCAAGAAAGGTGACGTGATACTCATACGATAATTTTCATCAAACTAATCATAAAATCCCGCATATCTTATGCGGGATTTTTTTTGCAAATACCGATTGCAGGATATCTTTGTCCCTCAATTACGAATTATGGTAGATGCATTATTAGGACTTCAGTGGGGAGATGAAGGGAAAGGAAAGATCGTGGATTTTCTCGCCAATGAATATGAGATCATAGCAAGATTTCAGGGTGGTCCGAATGCAGGTCATACATTATATATCGGCGATAGAAAGGTAGTGTTGCATACCATTCCTTCAGGGGTGTTTCATCCAAAACTGTTAAACGTGATCGGTAATGGCGTAGTGATTGATCCTGTTTCATTTCAGCTGGAATGCGAGGAAATTGAATCGCATGGTATCGACTTGAAGAAGGTGATGATCATCAGTGAACGTGCTCATCTTATTTTGCCTACACATAAAGCCCTTGATAAAGCCAGTGAATTAAGCAAAGGGAATAATAAAATTGGCAGTACCTTGAAAGGGATTGGCCCTACGTATATGGATAAAACCGGAAGGAACGGATTACGTGTCGGCGATATTTTACAAAAGGATTTTAAAGAACGATATACGACCCTGAAAGAAAAACATCTGGCTATTTTACAACAGTTGAATGCAGATGATGATCTGGCAAAATGGGAAAAAGATTTTTTTGCCTCTGTAGAAGAATTACGAAAGCATAAGATTAAAAGCGTTGAATTTTTTCTCAATAACCAGATTACTGAAGGTAAGAAAATCCTTGCTGAAGGAGCGCAGGGAACTATGCTCGATATTGATTTCGGAACCTATCCATTTGTGACCTCAAGTAATACAGTTACAGCAGGGTTATGTACAGGCCTTGGTATTGCTCCGAAATGGGTGAACAAAGTCTATGGCATCAGTAAAGCCTATTGCACACGTGTTGGTGGGGGGCCTTTCCCGTCTGAGTTGCTGGATGAAATGGGCGATACACTACGCAGTGAAGGAAATGAATTTGGTTCAACAACAGGCCGTCCACGCCGATGTGGATGGATTGATCTCGTGGCCTTGCAATATGCCTGTATGATTAATGGTGTAACAGATCTCATTCTTACAAAGGCAGATGTGCTGGATGGTATCAAAGAGATCGGTGTATGTACATCCTATAAAATCGATGGAAATGAAACTACACAGTTCCCTTATGATGTGACCAACACGATCATCAAACCTGTCTATGAATATATTAATGGATGGGAGAAGAACCTTTCAGACTGTACAACACATGCTGAATTACCATCTTCTTTTTTAGAACTTGCAAGGTTGATCGAAGACAAAACAGGTACAAAAGTATCACATGTTTCGAATGGCGTTGGAAGAGATCAACTGATCAAAATGACGTAATCCAAATCGATTTACGCGACATAAAACGTTTTCAGTTCATGCTTATTCATTGGGCAATAAACAAAAAAAACCGCCAAAAAAAATTTTAATTTTTATGTCCAAAAATTTTTCTGTTTGAAGAATATATCAAAAATTTACATTAGAAATTGTTACGAATATGAAAGCGACTCCTGATAAGAAAGCAGCCCCAAAGAAAGCAGCAGTAAAGACCGCCGCCCCTAAAAGTACAGCACCCAAAAAGGATGCTGCTAAAAAGAAATCATCAGACGATGAGGACGACGACGATGATGATGATATTATTCAACCGAAGTTAGCCGCTAAAAAAGGTGCTTCTAAACGATCTGATGATGATGATGATGATGATGATGATGACATCGATGATGATGATTTGAATGATGATGACAACGTGGACGATGATGAATTCAAAAATGAATTTGAAGAATTCGATATGCCGGCATCAAAAAGCAAAACAAAAAGTCCGAAAAAAAGCGGGGATGACGATGACGATGATTTTAAGATTGATGAGGATCTGAATCTTGATCTCTTCGACGATAAGTTCGACGACGATGATGATGACTTTTAAGGCGCGATAAAATAGTATGAAAAACGTCGGCGGAAGCTGGCGTTTTTTTGTCACCTCACCCCCGGCCCCTCTCCTCGAGGGGAGTGTTACCGCATGCGAATGGCAATTTTAGAGAAGGTTATTCTTACCTGAGAAGGAGTGGAAGGTCGATCTTTGACCTCACCCCCGGCCCCTCTCCTCGAGGAGAGTGTTACCGCATGCGAATGCAATTTTAGAGAAGGTTATTCTTTACCTGAGAAGGAGTGGAAGGTCGATCTTTGACCTCACCCCCGGCCCCTCTCCTCGAGGAGAGCGTTACCGCATGCGAATGGCAATTTTAGAGAAGGTTATTCTTACCTGAGAAGGAGTGTAAGGTCGATCTTTGACCTCACCCCGGCCCCTCTCCTCGAGGGGAGTGTTACCGCATGCGAATGGCAATTTTAGAGAAGGTTATTCTGGAAAAAAGGAACATGATTACCTTGTATGACCAATTGAATTTTAGAGTAATTTGCATATCCAACTATGTTTCATTTACAAAGCCACTATAAACCCGCAGGAGATCAGCCACGCGCCATCCAACAACTTGTTGAAGGTGTGAACTCCAATGAAAAACACCAGACGCTCTTGGGTGTAACCGGTTCCGGAAAAACATTTACCATCGCAAATGTGATACAGCAGACCAAGCGGCCAACACTTGTTCTGACGCATAATAAAACCCTGGTAGCGCAATTGTATGGGGAGTTTAAACAATTCTTTCCGGAGAACGCGGTGGAATATTTTGTATCGTATTATGACTATTATCAACCCGAAGCTTACCTGCCTTCGAGCGGTGTGTATATTGAAAAAGATTTGGCGATTAATGCAGAGTTGGAAAAATTAAGGCTACGTACAACATCGAGTTTGCTTTCGGGGCGTCGTGATTTGATTGTCGTGGCTTCTGTAAGTTGTATCTATGGTATTGGTAATCCGACCGATTATGCGAACGGGATCATTCGTATTTCCAAAGGGGAGAAGATTGTTCGGAATACATTTCTTCATCGTTTGGTGCAATCGCAATACACCCGTTCCATGATAGAATTCGACCGAGGTACATTTCGTGTGAAGGGTGATACGGTGGATGTCAATTTGCCATATGCAGATCATGGGCTTCGTTTTGTTTTCTTTGGTGATGAGATCGAAGAGATTCAACGTTTTGAAATTACGACTGGAAAAAAAATAGAATCGATTACAGATGGCGCCATTTTCCCGGCGAATATGTATCTCGCACCACAGGATCAGATGAAAATTATCATTCATGAAATACAGGATGAAATGTTTGCACAGGTGGAATATTTTCAGCAACAAAACCAGCCACTCGAAGCACAACGAATCAAAGAACGTGTGAATTATGATCTTGAAATGATACAGGAATTGGGTTATTGCAAAGGCATTGAGAATTATTCACGTTTCTTAGATCGTCGTATGCCAGGGACAAGACCCTTTTGTCTAATCGATTATTTTCCTAAAGATTTTTTATTGGTGTTAGATGAAAGCCATGTCACGCTGCCGCAGATAAGTGGAATGTATGGAGGTGATCGTGCTCGTAAGATTAACCTCGTTAATTATGGTTTTCGTTTGCCTTCGGCATTGGATAACAGACCATTGAACTTTACCGAATTTCAAAATATGGTCAACCAAGTAATCTATGTAAGTGCCACACCGGGTAAGTATGAACTGGATATGACACAAGGTGAATTTGTAGACCAGGTAGTTCGTCCGACCGGTTTGTTGGATCCGCCAATAGAAGTAAGACCAAGTATTAACCAGATTGATGATTTGTTGGAAGAGATAGATAAACGTGTGCTGAAAGGAGATCGTGTATTGGTGACTACACTCACGAAACGATTATCAGAAGAGCTGTCCAAATACCTGCATAAGATCAGTATTAAATGTAAATATCTGCATAGCGAGATTGATGCGTTGGAGAGGGTAGAGATTCTGCGTGATCTTCGTCTTGGGAATATTGATGTTTTGATCGGTGTGAATTTGTTACGTGAAGGTCTCGATCTACCGGAGGTTTCATTGGTGGCAATTTTAGATGCGGATAAGGAAGGTTTTCTTCGTGATGAGCGATCGCTGACACAAACAGCAGGACGTGCTGCAAGGAATGTAGACGGGTTGGTTATATTCTACGCCGATAAGATAACGGGTAGTATGCAACGCACCATGGATGAGACCATCAGGAGAAGAGAGAAGCAATTGTTGTTTAATCAGGAGCATAATATAACGCCGACCACCATTCGAAAATCGATTGGCGAGATACTAGATCAGGGCGCGGTATTGCAGGGAAGAACAAGTGACAGTGCCAGTAAATACGCCCTCAAAGAAGAAGCACCATTAATCGCTGCAGAAGAATCGGAGGTCACTTACTCGAATCCAAAAGAACTTGAAAAGGAGATTGCTGCGGTTAAAAAGCAAATGGAAAAAGCCGCGAAGAATTTAGATTTTATAGAAGCGGCGAGGCTGAGAGATAAGATGATGAATTTGAAGGGGAAGAAATAATTGAATATATTTAGAAATATAATGACAGTTGATATTAAAAAATCCTATGTCGAGCTTACAGTTATTCGGAAAGATAGCGATATGTTTGAGATGAATCTAACTGCATCGAATGGTGATTTTAAAGGGTCAACTCAAGTTTATGACCAATTTATAACATTGGCCGACTTTGCAACTCAGTTAACACACTTTCCGAAGACAAGCAAAATACTTTTCTATGAAGCCGGTGTAAAAGATAGCTATGCTTACTACTCAATGAGATTTTATACTCTTGGAGTTTCAGGAATAATTTGTGTAGAAATAAACATTGAAAGTAATGTTGCAACAGAATAGAGATCAGAAGAAAAAAGTAAAATGACATTAGAAATTGTGTCTGATACGTCCTTATTAAAGATTTTCAAGATGAATTAATTCGCTTAGTTAATAATGAAAATGGGAGTGCAACACTTTATGGAAATGACAATTGATATGGTTAATTGTATAATAGCTTCAGAAGCAAAAGGCAAGGCGAAAAAAGGCAATTCCTTCCGTTCGAAGCATCGGATCGGTAAATGCCTTCACTTCATGCTTGTTGCTTTCTCTTCTGTCGCCATGGTTCGTGTCCTCACCAACCATGCTAGGAGGAAACGCTGAAGCGTTTATAATGCCAACCGCAAAGAGCGCAGAGGAACAGCCCTCAAAGGGAATACAAAGATTTTATTGATGAACTCTTTGTGATGAACTATTGATGATTATTCTTTTTCTAGCATGATGAACGAAGTAGAAGCACGCGGCTGCTATATGGTCGTTCAGGGTCCCCGGAGAAAAACATGGGCTGCCTAAGAGATCGACGGGGGCAAAAAAATCTACGCCATTGACAGAAAAGCATATTCACTAAGGAGATACTTTTGTAAAATAAATCTTGGGTAATTTAATTATTTACTCTACTTTGCACGCAAATGCAAATGAATAGTACAAATAATAATTGGTGGTGCACTACTTTATCTCTAAATGGATTCTGTAGGTAGTTACTATTTAATAATGAATGTAAGCCCTCTCGATCCGGAGGGCTTTTTTTATACGTATTTAACAAGCAATAAAATGAAATTTCAATTTACGACCCACATAAAAAAGACATTGAGCGATATACACACGCCGGTTGAACTTTACCTGAAACTGCGTGATAAGTTCCCCAATAGTTTTTTGCTGGAAAGCTCAGACTATAAAAGCAAGGAAAACAGCTATTCCTATATCTGCCTGCAACCGATTGCTTCCTTTGTTGCCACAAGAGAAACGACTACTGTTTTATACCCCGATGGACAAACAAATTCATTCTTCACCAATCAAATAAACATAGCGGAAATACTACAGGATTTTTCGCAATCGTTTCCCTCAACCGAATTAAACCTTGGCTTTGCAAGCAACGGTTTGTTTGGCTATACTTCGTATGATGCCATCCCTTTATTCGACGATAT
>Ga0105047_10014285_pt1 | contig 12607 bp, 12 predicted proteins | sample MAT04_FD_78384 | JGI IMG/M metagenome (GOLD analysis project Ga0105047, IMG submission 78384) | Freshwater microbial communities from Lake Fryxell liftoff mats and glacier meltwater in Antarctica - MAT-04 (megahit assembly) | ecosystem: Environmental > Aquatic > Freshwater > Ice > Liftoff... | reverse complement strand
ATTCTCATCCAAATAAGTAGTTTCTAGCCATCCTTTTTGATTAGTGCTGGTAATCGGAAAATCTACAGCCATCAACTTTATGTTTGATTCAAGAGTTTTCACAAACTCCCCAACATTTTTGTAATTTAATACCCTTTGTAAACCTAGTACCGATCGCTCAAATTTCACATTTACCCTTTGCCGAGATACAGGCGTAAAACTAGCGCAGACACTAACAAGACCTTCAAGGAATGGGAGTCCTGCAAACTCTGCCACATTGTAAATTTTCCCTGCACGGATGCACTGATAAATATCTGTGGTACGCAAAATTGGTAATCGATCTAAGCCCAAAAGTTCTTTGCTACTAGTAAACAATAAACGCCAATCCCCTAAAAGCAATTCAGGAACTTCTAGGGGACTAGGATTGGGATTTAACTCTTCGAGGTAAGCAACAGCGGACAGAATTTCTTTTTTTTGATTTTCTGTAACCTTTAATCCTCTCTGTACGGGTGCGATCGCCTCAAGCAATATCTGTTTTTTATTCATAATATTTCTAAACATATTGACAAAAGGTTATGCAGCCCGTCTCAAGATTTTGGGGTTACGATCTTTAATCTTCTGGTTCAATCGTGCTAATTAAGCCTTTACTATTTAGCCCTTCACTATAAAATTCAGCGTGTTCTTGGACACAGGTAATCACTAAAGCACAACCATCATTATGAGCAGCCATCATAATATCTACTGCTTGGGGTTGAGTTACAGAATTAACCACTTCCATCAAACTCTGAACTACATATTCCATAGAGTTGTAGTCGTCATTATGTAATAAAACTCGATAACGAGGGGCAATTTTGCGGACTGTAGAGGTACGTTCAATAGTTTCTGTGGACATATTTCTCAAAACTTAACAAAATACAAATCGTTATTTTGAGTATAGCCTAACAAATTTTTAATCTAAAGTAGGTGGCTCAAAGCTAAAAGGTAACTCTTGGTTAATTGCTTCAATTTGCTTTTGTTCATAGTCATTGACTTCTTTGATATGGGGAATCAGAATCTGCCCTAAACGAGGTCGATAAAATCGGTGCAGACTGTAGTTAGGTGTAGCGGGAAACCCTCGGCGTTTTTTATGTTGTCCGCCCGCCCCTGGATCAAAGGTTTTTATGCCTTGCCCGATCGCCCAGTCAATGGGGGTGTAATAACAAGCATCAAAGTGGAGGCAATCAATATCTTGAACTGCTCCCCAATAGCGACCATAGAGATTTTGATCTTTGCGAATACAAAATGCCATACCCACAGGTGTAGGATAGCCCTCAATTTCTCCTGCTGTAAATACAAGGCGATCGCTAAAACAAGTCCTTAACTGCTCAAAAAATTTCCGATTCAGATACTTACTACCGCCCCAAAATTTATCACAGGTATCACTATAGAGGTCATACATCATGGAGTAAAAGTGATGGGGAATCTGATCGCCTGTGTATACCTTCATGGTGATCTGGGCATTGCTAACGGCTTTACGCTCGCGCTTAATGTTACGGCGTTGGTTAGCATCAAAGCTTTTTAAGTAATCATCGAAACTCTGAAAATCTTGGTTTTCCCAAATATAACTATGGTGCATCCAAGCGGTATATCCACGGGATTCCAGTTCTAATTTCCAATTCGGATCGACAAAGAGAAAATGGGCGCTGGCAATTTTATGGCGATCGCAAAAATGATCGATTTCTAAAATCATTTCATCCACAATATTTTTAATTTCCCCAGAATCGCTAATATCTGGATCGATTAAAAACCGATACCCTGCGGCGGGTGTGAATGGAGCCATGCCCAATAGTTTGGGATAATATTCAATGCCTAAACGCCGTGATAAGTCCGCCCATTGATGATCAAATACAAACTCGCCGTAACTATGTCCTTTCAGATAAAGCGGGGCGGCGGCAACTAGTTTTGTTCCTTGCCACAATAAAAGATGATTTGGTAACCAGCCTTCAGTGGCGATCGCGCAACCAGAGGATTCTAGGTTCCATAGCCATTCCCATTCTAAAAAAGGAGTCGGCAGGGGTTTTGCCAGATAATTCCATACAACGCTATCAACTTGAGAAATGCTATTGATCCAAGTTTTAGTGTAGGGCGATCGGCTTTTAAACATGGTTAGATTTTGCTTTACATTAGTTCACATGATAAGCCATTCCCCATAATAAAGGGTTTCGTAACTGGGCTAAATCAATTTTCGTTTAAAGTATTCTTTAGAATATTAAAATAAGCTCGTTACAGTTTCACGCCATTTAGATATGTTTTCTCAAGTTGATATTTCCCAAACTGCCTTTGTTGCCGCCGATGCCGTTTTAATTGGTGATATCAAGCTGGAGGTAGGATCAAGTGTTTGGTATAAAGCCGTGATTCGGGCTGACTTAAATGCTATTCACATTGGCGCTTTTAGTAATATTCAAGATGGGGCAGTTTTGCATGGGGATGTGGGTTTGCCCTTAGTGATTGAGGATTACGTTACAGTTGGACATAATGCGGTAATTCATGGCTTAAAGGTTGGCAAAGGTAGTCTAATTGGCATTGGGGCGGTAATTTTAGAAGGGGTGACAATCGGCGTAGGCAGTATAGTTGGGGCAGGTGCAGTCGTGACCAAAGATGTACCAAATGGGGTAATTGTAGCGGGCATTCCAGCAAAATTGATGCGATCGCTCAGTGAGCAAGAACAAGATGATTTAGTTCTGCACGCCCAAAAATATCATAAACTCGCTCTTTATCATGCTGGCAAGGGCACCGAAAAAGGATTTTATTAGGAGTTAAATATGACATCTTCTACTTGGCAAATTTTACCTGAAGCTGACCCTGCACCTTGGCTCATCGCTAAAGTTGGGATTCATGCCGCTCAACTTTTATGGCAACGGGGACTACAAACCGAATCAGAGGTCGAAGCATTTCTTGATCCTCAGACCTATATACCAACTAGTGCCTTTGCATTTGGCGAAGAGATGGTATGGGCAGTTAGGAGAATTATGGAAGCCCGCGCCCAAGGAGAGAAAGTGGCAATTTGGGGAGATTTCGATGCTGATGGCATTACTGCAACTTCTGTTTTATGGGAGGGATTAGGGCAATTTTTTTCCCAGCATGAATATTTAGTCTATTACATTCCCAACCGCCTAACCGAATCCCACGGTTTATCCATAGCAGGAATTGAAACCCTTCAAGACTGTCAGTTAATTATCACCTGTGACACAGGCAGTACAAGTCTAAAAGAGATTGATTACCTGCGATCGCAAGCCGTTGATATTATTATTACCGATCATCACACCCTGCCCGATCATCGACCACCTGTTACCGCTATCATCAATCCTCGGAATTTAGTCACCGATCATCCTTTGTATCACCTTTCGGGCGTAGCAGTTGCCTATAAACTAATAGAGGCGCTGTATGAATCAATGCCCACGATTCCCTCTGAACCGTTAGAAAATTTATTGGATTTAGTAGCGATCGGATTAGTTGCCGATCTTGTGCAGTTAAAAGGTGATTGTCGGTATTTGGCACAAGTCGGAATTGAACAATTAAAAAAGAAAAAGCGATTAGGAGTGCAGTTTTTATTAGATGCTTGTAAAAAATCAGGCGATCGCCCTACGGATATCAGTTTTGGGATTGCCCCTCGCATCAATTCCATCAGTCGCATTTGGGGTGATGTCTATAAATGCGTGGAAATGTTGACTAGCCAAGATCCCGATCGGTGCCAAGAGTTGGTTAACCTTGCTGAAGAAGCTAATAATCAAAGGAAAGCTCTCCAAAAGAAGATTCATACCCAAGTCAAAGATCGGATTACCACCATTGATCTTTCGACTTCGCCAATTCTAATTTTAGAAGATGAAGCGTGGCACGCAGGCATATTAGGAGTAGTATCAGGGCAAATAGCTCAAGAATATAATCGCCCTGTAATTCTGTTAAATACAGACGGAGATATGGTTAGAGGGAGTGCTAGATCGCCCCAAGGCGTAGATTTATATAGTCTGATTAAGGGGCAAGAACATATTTTGTCTAGTTTTGGCGGACATCCCTTTGCCGCAGGTCTGAGCTTACCCCTAAAGAATCTAGAGTTATTTAAGGAGTCATTAATTCAAAAATTCTGGCAGCAGTACGGTATTATTACCCCCAAGGTTCTGAATGTGGATTTGGTTTTACCCATATCTGATTTAGGACAGTCACTATTTAGAGAACTAAAGCTGCTTGAACCCTACGGTATGGGAAATCCAGCCCCTAAATTGCTAGTTAAGGATTGTCATTTTACTCATAAAAGAAATGCCAATATCAAAAGCCGAAAAGGACAAAAGTTGCAATTCCTTAAATCTGAATTTACGCTGGTCGATCAAACTGGAAGCATAGAAGGACATTGGTGGGATCAGTCCATTGATAAAATTCCCGATCGCCTGTGTGATGTGGTTTTAGAACTAGTGGATAACTCCTATAAAGAGAGCTATGAAGTTCGGATTACTGATATTAAAGATTCGACAACCATAGAAACTTCGCAAGATATAGAAATAAATTATTTTCAGAATCATGATGAAGCGGCGGAAGTTATCAATCCTAACCTGCGGGGAGAAGAAGTATGGCAAAATCTTGTTGGCATAGCTAAATATCTGAGTCGGACAAATCAGGCTATTTCCTATTCTGATTTACAACAAAAGCTTGGAATTAATATGCCTATTCTGCAATTAGGATTGGCAGCTTTACAGATTTATGATTGGCAAATAACCCAAAATCTAGATAATATTCAAATCCAGATGCCGTCAGCCAAAAGTTTGCCTGATTATGAACTAATTCCCTCGGAAGTGGAGGATTTAATTGGATATGTCAATGAGTCTATATTTCGACAGTCCTATGCCAATTTAAAAACTTGTTGAAGAATACCTTTAACCATTGAGCAGTAACCAAGATGCAGAGAATAGCCGTCATAGATGATGCTCTGTCCACTGAGTCAGCTAATGGACGTACTAGATTCTCTAATTTGGACAAAAATGCTGGAATGTCCTAGCCATATTAAAATTGCGATCTGGGTTTTTAGGGATGATTTCGCCAATAACTCGTGATTTAGGTAACTTATTTAGGAACTGATGGGCATGGTTTGGCTCTAAACATAAAACCAACTCAAAATCTTCACCGCCATACATTACCCAATCGATCGCCTGTACTCCCGCCCGATTAGCCACAATTTGAATCTCTTCAGCGATTACGGTTTTCCCTAAATCTAATTTGGCACTAACTCCGCTAGCATCACAAATTTGCGCGATCGCATCCCCTAATCCATCACTACTATCCATACCACTGACTCGATAGGGTAAAGGCAGAGCATCTAAACGTGGTGTGGGTCTTTGGTGTGCTAGATGTAATTTGGCGATCGCAGGTATAGATAAATCTTGGGCTAAATCAGGATTCAATAAAATTTCCAGTCCCGCCTTAGATAGTCCATGTTCACCCGTGATCACAATCAAATCCCCAACTTGGGCAGTATGACGGTAGATAATTTGATCGGAAGGGACTTGTCCAAAGGCAGTAACAGCAATGGTTTTAATGGGCGATCGCACGGTATCTCCGCCGACTAATTCTGTACCATATTTCTTTAAGCAAGCGGTGAAGCCTCGGTACACTCCTAAAATCCAATCCAGTTCAGTATCTCTTGGTAAACCCAAAGCCAAGGTTACGCCCCAAGGACTTGCTCCCATTGCCGCTAGATCGGATAAATTTGCTGCCGCCGCTCTCCACCCTGCATCCTCTGGACTGGTAGTTTGAGGACTAAAATGCACGCCATCAATTAAAATATCCGTAGTCACAACTAATTCATAACCCATAGGTAGACTACCCATTACGGCTCCATCATCCCCCACGCGATCGCTACAAAAAGGCTTAAGGAGTTTTAATAATCCCTGCTCACCAAGGTCTTGAAGAGATAACGCCATTCAATCTTACCATTAAGATTTTATCGTAACCAGTTGCTCTTTTTGACGGCGCAATTCCCTGATCTCAGCCATTCTCTTTTCTTTATATTTCTTTAACTCCTCTTGCTTTTCAAAAGATAAAGCCAAGATACAGCCAGCTTCACTTTCTAACCGATTTAATTCTTCAAAATATGCTTGGTTTCTCATATCCCTATCCCCTTTTTTTAAGTAATTCTTTAGCCGACTTAGAAGTTAGTTTAATTTTACCTCTACCAGTAAATCCTCACTTATCGTAAAACCCCTGAGAACTTTCTAAACAATTAGCATATATTCTACCTTCAAAACCCAAACGTATGCTTTCTCGGACAATTTGTATAATTAGTTCGCTACTTGCGCCGTCAATTCTTTCGGGATTGTCAAGTAAATTCAAGTTTTTAGGGGAAGTAACTATAAATTCTAGGTATATAGCATCATTATCAATAGAAATGCTGGCAACGGATTCTACATTTCCGTCCAAGATTACACCTCTAAGTTTCTCACAAGGTTGATTTGGGATTTCCATGATCATCCATTCTGCATCCAAGACCTGATCTAGTTGCTCATTAGTTAATTTAGATTGATCCAGAGCCTTAATTTGCCGATCCCAGTCTGGAAGCTTAGCGAGTATTTCCTCAGAAGTGGCTATTTTAAATTCCATAACCTTGGGGATTTGTTATTAAGCCGATTTTTCAATTTCAGGAAACCTCGCCGATCGCTCTAAGTAGTTTGCTTATTCCCCGACTCTAGATCAAATAACATCTGTAGAGTTTGCATTGCCCGTTTGCGTGCTTCTATATCTTGCTGTGCCCGAAGCTGCACCATGGGATCATGGAGAATTTTGTTGATTATACCTCTGGTTAAATTTTCAATGACATCTTGGTGTTTTTCCGCAAATTCAGTGCCTAGTCGTGATAAAGCTTTTTCTAATTCTTGTTCACGAATCACTTCCATTTTTTGGCGGAGTTTATTAATAGTTGGTACCGTATCCAGCGATCGCCACCACGCATCAAAATCCAAGAAGCTGGCTTCGAGTAATATCTCTGCCTGTAAAGCCATTTGACGACGACTTTCTTGATTCCCTGCCACTACAGCCTGTAAATCATCCACATTAAAAGCTTTGACATTAGGTAAATCATTCACATCGGCATTGATATTTCTAGGTACGGCAATATCCACTAACATCAAGCTTGGGTGATTGGCGATAAATGGTTCTAGATCCTTACGAGATAGTAAAACTTCGGTGGAGGCGGTACTTGTAAAAACTAAATCTGAGATTTCTACGCAAGAGCAGAGATCTTCCATCCCGTGAATCTGAAAATCTACGCCATCGGTCTTAAACTCATTGATTAACTCCAGCGCCCGATCTGCGGAACGGTTGACAATGCTAATTTTGGTCGCACCCTTAGAAATTAAATGCTTGACTAACAACCGAGACATTTTACCTGCGCCTAAGATTGTTACCCTTTGATTAGATAGGGTTTTCAGCTTCATTTGTGCCAGTTCAACAGCAGCAGAGCTAATGGAAACAGCCCCAGTGCCAATGTCAGTTTTGGTACGGACATCTTTGCCTGCGGATAGAGCCTGCTTAAATAATTGGTTAAGAATGCGTCCCGATCCGCCATGTTGTTGTGCCAAACGGTGGGTATGTTTAACCTGAGCCAAGATTTGCCCTTCCCCTAACACCAAACTATCTAAACCTGCTGCCACTCTAAGTAAGTGCATTACGGCATCTTGGCGCAGCAAAATAAATAGGTGTCGGCGGAGAAATTGTAAAGGTAACTGGCTAAATTCTGATAAAAACTGAGTAATTTCTCTAATCCCACTCTCGGAACCCCTAGTAACTATGTATAACTCTAGGCGATTACAAGTACTGAGGATAGCGCATTCTTCTATGCTGGGTAAGCTATTTAACTGAGCGATCGCTGATTCAACTCTAGCTTCAGGAATACTCAATTTCTCCCGTACTTCCACAGTCGCCGTTTTGTGACTTAAGCCCACAACAGCAATATTCATAAGGTTTTTATTAATTAATAGTTTTTATATACAGCAATCCTACTTGATCAAGAGAAAGCCTACTACAACTGCTCGTAAAATTTTACAGATGTTTAAATTTAAATAGGGCGTAATATATACAACCCTATTATTCGGTAAACACTCAGTAAACCTCGAAATTAATTTAAGCTTAAAGTACGAGGACTATCACCAATGTGAATAGTATCTACAAATCTGACGGTTTTAGATTGACTAGAAATAACTAAAGACTCAGTGCGATAGCCACCACCAAAGAAACGGACACCTTCCATTAAAGTTCCAGTGGTAATGCCACAGGCTGCAAATAATACATTCTTGCCAGAGGCTAGTTCGTTAGCGTTATAAACTTTATCTGGATCTTCAATGCCCATAGATTTAAGACGAGCAATGTTGCTTTCTTTGCTTTCGCCAATTAATCCTGTTTGAACGATCGCTGGATCATAAATTAACTGTCCTTGGAAATGTCCACCCAAACAACGTAAAGCTGCTGCGGAAATTACACCTTCTGGAGCTGCGCCAATCCCCATAAGGGCATGAATATTTGTCCCTTGGAACGCACAGGAAATAGCTGCGGAGACATCACCATCACTGATTAGTCTAACTCTGGCACCAGCGGCACGAATTTCAGCAATTAAGTCTTTATGACGAGGACGATCCATAACCACAACTACTAATTCTTCCACTGCTCGATCCATACAATCAGAGAGGATTTTCAGGTTTTCTGTAGGAGATTTACGGATATCAACATGACCAGCCGCTACAGCAGGGGCAGCTAATTTGTTCATATAAAAGTCAGGAGCGGCAAATAAGCCACCTTTTTCGGAAATTGCTAACACAGCCATAGAGCCATTTTGTCCATAGGCTACGAGGTTGGTACCTTCGCAAGGGTCAACCGCAATATCAATTTCTTGCAGTTCATCAAGAGTACAAAAATCTGAAGCATTGGGCTGAGTACAAATCCCAACTTCTTCACCGATATATAGCATAGGGGCATCATCACGCTCGCCTTCACCAATCACAATCCTGCCGCGCATATGAATTTTGTTCATACGTTCCCGCATTGCCTCTACTGCTACTTCGTCTGCAATATTTTTTTCACCTTTTCCCATCCAACGGGCTGAGGCGATCGCTGCTTGTTCTACAACCTCAATAATTTCTAGGCTGATTGTGTTATCCATGTTCTTAAATATTTTTTCAGGTGAATTATTTAAGTTTACAAGCCTTGAGGTCACGGGTTCAAATGTCTAGAAATATTAAGCTTTTCTGAGCCAAGCTCTAAATTTTTTAATTGCGGCATTTCTGCCTATAAGTCTACTCATCTCTAAGTACTCAGGAATTATTTCAGTTAATTCTAAGCCATTCAAACTGGGGCTGATTTTAGATTCTAGGTACTGCCCATTTTGGAGAATATTGATTTGCAGCTTTTTTCCATCAAATCGCCAAAGTTCCAAAACTCCTAAAGCCTCATAATTATTTAATCTAGTGCGGGCGGTGATGTCGATTTCGATCGCTAGTTCAGGAGGAGGATCAAACATTAAATTAATTCTGTTCTTGCCACGCATTAAAGCTTCATTTTTTATATAAAAACAATCATCGGCTTCCACAGCCACCAGCATCTCTTGATTTTTAAATGTGGTGGAACCGAGACTAATAAATTCAATATCTAATTCTTCGAGGATGACTTTGACTAGATCGCTAATAATGACCTTATCAATCTCATGTTCAGGGAGCGGAGCCATAATTTCTAATATGCCTTTGCCATAGTTAACTCTAGTTTTGCGCTCATGTCCTAATTCTTGATCTAATTCTTTTAATATGCCTTCGTACATTTCCCAACTGACATTTTCCATTTTGAATGGATGCCCAGGTTCTACAACTAATTGCTTGAATTTAACTTGCATAGGTTTTTCGAGATTACTCTAAGTTAATGTTACTTACATTTTTCTAGTTGCTAGGGACTCAAAAGTTCGGTTTGGGCTGAAAAACCTAAATGTCGATAGGCGGCGGGGGTGACAATTCTGCCTCTGGAGGTTCGATTTAGATAGCCAATTTGCAACAGATAGGGTTCATAGACTTCTTCAATGGTTTGGGTGTCTTCGCCTGTGGAGGCTGCCATGGTTTCTAAGCCTACGGGACCACCGTTAAAGTTTTCAATCATCATAGTTAATAACTTGCGATCGATCCAATCTAGTCCGCGAGGATCGACACTAAATAGTTCTAGGGCGGCGGTGGCGATCGCTCCTGTAATTTCGCCATTTGCTTTAACTTGGGTATAATCTCGCACTCGTTTTAATAATCTATTGGCAATTCTGGGCGTACCCCTAGCACGGCGGGCAATTTCGGCAGCACCCTCAGCATCAATAACTGTATCAAGCACTTTGGCAGAACGGGTGACAATTTCTGTCAGTTCATCGACTTCGTAAAAGCGTAAATGTTGGATAAACCCAAAGCGATCGCGCAACGGTGAAGATAATGCGCCAATTCTAGTGGTAGCACCAATGAGGGTAAATTTATTTAAGCTGACACTACGAATGCGGGCTGAAGTTCCTTTGCCAATGGTGACATCTAATCTGTAGTCTTCCATTGCCGAATAGAGAATTTCTTCGGTAACTTTGGGCAGTCGGTGAATTTCATCTATAAATAAAATATCCCCAGCTTGCAGAGATACCAATAAACCAGCGACATCACGGGGACGTTCTAGGGCGGGGGCTGAGGTGATTTTACACTGGACTCCCATTTCTGTCGCTACGATTAAAGCGAGGGAAGTTTTGCCTAAGCCTGCGGAACCATAGAATAAAAGATGATCTAAGGGTGAATTACGAGATTTGGCGGCAGCGATCGCAATGTTTAATAATTCTTTTAAGGCTTTTTGTCCAATATAGTCAGACAGATTTTGAGGGCGAATACTTTGTTCGGGCTTTACTTCTGTTTCACTAATTTTCTCTTCTGTCGTGGCTTCGGCAGTTAGGAGAGACTTATCTGGGCTTGATTTAGAGGTAATTTCTTTCTGGGGTTTAGCTTTAGGCTCTGGTTTGATTTTTTCAGGATTAGATGAATTGTTTTGACTAGAAGAAATAATCGCCATAGCTTTAATTTTTGCGTTCCTTGATTAATTTTAGCGATCGCTAACTTAATATTGCCAACTTAGGTGATTTTTTATAGATTAATTTACCTAACTTATGATGGAGCGCAGGATTTTACCCAGTTATACTAAATCTCGATTGAGGATATTCTAGGTTTGATTAGATAACCAAGCGGTTAATGTAAGGAGTATTAAGGAAATTTCTAAAGCTTAATTACCTAACCCTCAAAATCCAACAGAAAACAAGAATTTTATATTAAACTGGAATGGTTAACGGAAGTTATGAGGCTGCATACACAATGCTACAAGTCAATCGGTATGTCTTAAGGCTTTTGGCGGTTGCCATTGTGTCTGGTTCTATATCCTCATATCGAAGTGTCCAGCCTTCGTATTCCACGCCTCTAAATTCTTCTGGTTTAATCGCTTCGGATGCTAATAATGCAGAGGCTTTTTATAAGAGTGGACTTACGAAGTATAACAATAAAGATTACCAAGGTGCGATCGCCGACTATACCAAAGTCATACGTATCAATCCTAAATATACTAGTATATACACCTTTCGAGCTGATGCGAAGTTTGACTCAGGGGATTACAAAGGTGCGATCTCTGACTATACTAAAGCCATTCGTATCAATCCTAAAGAGACTAAGGCATACAAAATGCGAGCTATAATAAAGTTGAGCTCAGGAGATAATAAGGGTAGTTTAAGAGATCTCCGAGAGGTAGCAAAACTCTGTCAGCAGCAGGTTGATAAAGTTATGTGTGGAAACATCCAAGATTTAATTAGAAAAATAGAAGGCTAAAGTTAGGAATATTAAGTCCTATTGTTGTTTAAGCAAAAAACCGCTTAACACTTAGATAACTACCTGTATAGCTTTAAGCCTAACTATTTCAGTTTTTGGCTTATTTTTTTTAGGGTTATATCGTATAGTTACAGCCTAAAACTCAGATGTGGCGAGAATTTAAGCTTTATCACTAATTGTCAAAAAACTTTGCGATTTATTTTCGTGTTTTTGGTGGTTCCGTTAGAATTTAGGCGATCGCTCATTCATAAATATTTAACTTCAGCTAATTTTAATCACCACAACCCTAGGTTTAGTTTAGCGAATAAGGGGGAAATCACTACACCAAATCAAGATCATTACATCTTTGCGGGAGCGGAAATATGAAAAAGTTAGTGGTATTGTTAAGTGAATAGATAGCCTAAATTTATGACTACAACTCCCACAACCCTCACCTACAGCCTTGAGGAATTTCTATCTCGCTTTGAGCAAAAGATCGATAGGCAATTTGCTGAAGTTAATCAGAAGATTGATAGACAATTTGCTGGAGTCAATCAAAAACTAGAAAAAATGGATTCTCGGTTTGACAAGATCGAGGATCGTCTAACCAAACTAGAAATCGGACAGGAAAGACTTTCAGGCGAGATTAGAGCTTTAGATGAGAAACTTTCAGGGGAAATTAAGGCTTTAGATGAAAAGCTTACGGGTGAGATCAAAGCTCTAGATCAGAAACTTTCAGGGGAAATTAAGGCTTTAGATGAAAAGCT
>Ga0105047_10014283_pt1 | contig 12608 bp, 8 predicted proteins | sample MAT04_FD_78384 | JGI IMG/M metagenome (GOLD analysis project Ga0105047, IMG submission 78384) | Freshwater microbial communities from Lake Fryxell liftoff mats and glacier meltwater in Antarctica - MAT-04 (megahit assembly) | ecosystem: Environmental > Aquatic > Freshwater > Ice > Liftoff... | reverse complement strand
AGGGATGCTGTCGAGCTGACGCAATGGGACGCAGTCTCGGACGTCCGGGGCAAGCCCGGAGGCTCGTCATTCCCAACACACCATCGCAGGGATGCTGTCGAGCTGACGCAATGGGACGCAGTCTCGGACCTCCGGGGCAAGCCCGGAGGCTCGTCCGTGGAAGTGCATCACCCGATGTCCTCGGTCGTGCCGGCATCCTGGATCGTCAGCAGTTGGTTCGTCTCGCCGCCGAGGGGCAGGACGCGCTTCGAGCCGTCCGGTCGGTGGAGGATCAGCCGCGTCGGGCGTTCGTCGGGGGCGAACCCGAAGTGGGCGACCGGCTCGGAGCGGCCGAGCAGTCGGCGCGTCATCGACCGGCCGGTGTCGGTTTCGAGGTGGATGGTGCAGCCGCGGGCCGGGGCACCGAGGCGCGTCCGCGGTTCGACCCGCAGCATCGGCCCGATGACTTCGGGCCGCAACACGTGCAGGCTTTCACCCGAGAGGACAACCAATTCGAGGCGACCGTCGGCATCCAGATCGAGGGCTACGGCATCCGCCATCGGCAACCCCGCCGCGCCCGCATCCAAAGGCCGACCGTCGGGCAGCCGGAGTAACCGCGATGCTTCCTCGGCATGGCCGAGCAACAGTTCTTCGGAACCATCGTGATCGAAGTCGAAGGCGATGAGAGTCGAGACGGCGGTCGGCCACGCCAGCGCCGGCGAGGCGCGGTTGCGGTAGATTCCATCGATCTGCGGCATCAACAGGCGATGACCGGCGTCGGCATTCGGAAGCACGAAGCCGGCACGATCGCCGCGACCGGCATCGACGAGCAGGACTTCGGTCGCATCCGTGTCGAACTTATGCAAGCCCGCTTCGCTGCCGAGATTCGCGAAGCGGCCATGACCGCTGTTGACGAACAGCCCCAGATTCCCCGCCGTCATCCGTACCAGTACGTCCGCCCGGCCCGCGGAAACAATCGGGCCGACGGCGACGATGCGGTCAAAGCGATCCGTCGGGGCGAAGTCGAACCGCTCGACGATGCGCTGTTCTTCGAGTTCGAAAAAACGTGTCCCGGAGGCGACACCGTACCGGCCTGTGCCGCGGCGATCCCAGGCGAACATCGGCCCATCGAGCACCGTTGGAATCGTACCGATGCGTAAGCCGCCGGTTGGGCCGTGGGCGATCAGGTACAGTTTCGTCCCGCAACGAAGCAGCAGTTCGTCCCGGCCATCGCCGTTGAAGTCCGCGGCGATCGTTTCGAGAAGCGGAGAATGATTTGCGGGAAGCAGTTGGTACGGCGACAAGTCTTCCAGTGTGGACCCGGTCCACTTCCACACCGAAAGCGTACGGCCATAGGCGACGATTTCCGGGAAGCCGTCGCCGTCCAAGTCGACGACGCACAACCCGCGAACGCCCGCGCCGACATTCACCGTCGCGCTACGGCGAAACACGGGTCGCCTCGGCGGGTGCGGGCTTCTTCAACTGGATCATCCCCTCAGTCGGGCTGGAGGCGTTGGCGTAAAGCTTTTTGGGAATGCGCCCGGCGAGGTACGCCAATCGCCCGGCATCGAGTGCGTAGCGCATGGCCCAAGCCATCCGCAGCGGATCGGTCGCCGAGGCGATGGCCGTGTTCAGGAGCACACCGTCGCAGCCGAGTTCCATCGCCGCCGCCACATCGGACGCAGTGCCCACCCCGGCATCGACGATGACGGGATAGTCCGGGTCGCCGTCCTTGAGGTATTCGAGAATGATGCGGATGTTGTTGGGATTGAGGATGCCCTGCCCGCTGCCGATGGGGCTGCCTGCGGGCATGACGCTCGCGGCACCGGCAGCCTTGAGTCGCTTCGCCAACACCGGGTCGTCGCTGGTGTAGACGAGCACGTGGAAGCCTTCGGCGACGAGAATCTCGGTCGCTTTCAAGGTGTCGATGGGGTCGGGCAGCAGGGTGCGCTTGTCCGCCAGGCATTCGAGCTTCACCCAGTCCTTGCCGGGGTTGTCGAGGTTCGTCAACAACTCGCGGGCCAGCCGGGCATGGCGGATCGCATCCTCCGCACTGAAACAGCCGGCCGTGTTCGGCAGGATGGTCAGGTGTTTAAGGTCCAAGTAGTCGAGCAGGCTCTTGCCTTCGTGGTCGATGAGCCGCTCGCGCCGCACGGCCACCGTGGTGACCTCGCAACCGCTGGCCGCCAGGCAATCCCTCATGAGCGCAGGCGAGGAATACTTACCGGTCCCGGTGAAAAGGCGGGATTGAAACGTGAACGGGCCGATCCTGATCGCCGCATCGGCCGGGTGCGAAGCACCGCCGCCGACGAGGGTGACGACCTCGACCGCATCGCCGGACTGCACGAGCGTGACAGCGTGCCGGGCCTTCGGCACGAGTTCAAGATTCAGTTCCACCGCAACCGTCGCCGGGTTCTTCCCCAACGTCAGGAGCAGTTCAGCCAGGGAAACGGATCGAGGCAACGGATGCAGCACGCCGTTGACGGTGATGGATTGGATCATGGTTGTATTTTAGGTGTCGCAGGCATTTCTGCTTGTTGAGTGGACCAAAACCATCAAGATTGCTTCTCGCGGAACCCTTCTCCATCCCCGAGCCTTTTCTCCGGGTTCACCTCATGAACCGCCGCAACTTCCTTGCTGCTTCCGCAATCCTCGCCGGCGCTTCGCCGGTTCGTTTTTGTGTGAATCTGCTGTTACGGACCTTGTCTGAACCGAAACCGAGGGCAACAATCTCGCCGTCGTTGTAGTCCGGCCACGACGGTTCCGTCGGCGTTATTTGTACACCGGCAGCTTAAATCCTCTCTTCGAGGTCCACAGCCATGATGCGATGTTCCGCGTTGTTCCGATCGACGGCAGCGCTTGCCGTTACCTTCGTGTGGTTGGGGCTGCCGAACCCGGCAGCCGCTCAAAAAATCTTGCTGATCAGTTCGGCGCCGACCGGGAACACCCCGGAAGCACAACGGGCCTACGCCCGCAAACTCGTCGAAAGCCGGCTCTCGCCGGAGTTGCACGCCGTCGTGGCGATGAACGGCGAGTTTAAGGGATTCACGAAGCTCGCGCCCGCACTCGCTGCCCGCGGCGGCAATCCCTACCGCGCGATCATCGTCGCCAAGGCGCCGGTCGATGGCGTGCCGCTCGCCCTGGCCGGCAACGAGTTCTTCAAAGCCGAAGCGGCGCCGCTCGGTCTGACCGTGCCGGCCGCAGCGGAGACGAACCTACAGGTGTCGTACAGGCCGGGGGAACCGATCAACGAACGGGAACTGCGGGAAGCCGGCTTTTCGGTCGTCGCCATCGACGGCAAGCCCCAGCTGATCGACCTCGGCAAACAGGGCGGCGTCATCACGGTGAAGCCGACCGAAGGTTCCGTCGACAAAACCAAGGTGCAGGCACTGGAGCGGATCAAAGGGTTGAAGTTCGTCTCGCCGGTTTATCCCGCCGAAAAGGTTCAACAAGCGCAGATTCCCGAGAAGGACATGCCGATGCCGATTGCCGCAGTCGCGGTCAATGCGACGCCGGCGAACGGAATTCTGGAACCGAACGAGCCGCATTACGCCAACATCACGGATCCCTCCAAGCCAAACCTCTGGGGCCTGCGGAACATCAACGCGCCCAAAGCTTGGGCGAAACACACGGATGCTTCGAACCTCATCGTCGCGGTCATCGACACCGGCGTCGCCTACGACCACGTCGACCTGGCCGACACCATGTGGGTGAACACCGCCGAGAAGAACGGCCGGCCGGGCGTCGACGACGACAACAACGGCTACATCGACGACCTCCACGGCATCGGCGTCGGGCCGCGCTTCGGCAGCGGTTCCGATCCCGATGGTCACGGCACGCACTGCGCGGGCACCATCGGCGGCGTGGGCGACAACGGCAAGGGCGTCGTCGGCGTCTGTTGGCGGACGAAGATCATGGGCATCCGCTTCATCGGCAGCAGCGTCGGCGCGGTCGCCTGCGTGAAGTACGCCGTCGACAACGGCGCCGCGGTGCTGAGCAACAGTTGGACTCAGTTCGACTACTACGACCCGGCGCTCGAAGCCGCGATCGAGTACGCCAAGGACAACAACGTGCTCTTCATCGCCGCCGCCGCCAACGACAACAAAAACAACGACGCGACCATCAACTACCCTTCCAGCTACGAGAACGACAACCTCATCGCGGTCGGGGCCATCAACAAGGGGGAGAAGAAGGCCGATTTCAGCAACTGGGGCAAAACCCGCGTCGACCTCTTCGCCCCCGGTGTCGACATCTGGAGCACCACGCCGGGCAATTTCCTGAAGTCCTTCCAGGGAACCTCGATGGCCTGCCCTCACGTTGCGGGGGCCTGTGCCCTGGTCTGGTCCCATAAGGGCGGCAAGAGCGGCGCGACCTGGAACGACGTCCGCTCGTTTATCCTCGGCAAGGCCCGCAAGGTGCCGGCGTTGACTCCCCTCTGCGTCACCGGGGCAACCTTGGACATCGGCGAGATGGACGGCGTCGTGAAGCCGCCGCTGATCGAAGCCGCTGGGGTTCTGCTCGCCGCAGATACCTTCACCACGACTGACAATATCGTTCCGGCCGCCGGCGTGTTGCGCGTGGTGAAGATCACCTTGGCCAAGCCGATGATCGTGGTCGTCGATGCCAGCTTCGACTTCCAGGCCAACGGTGCCGATGCCACCTTCACCGTCTCCGTCGGAACCGACAGTCAGGCGTGGACCGGTGCCGTACGCGACACGGGTGCCGCCGCCGGCAAAGCGACGGCTTTCGCCATGCACGCGCCGAAGAAGCTCGAAGCCGGCATCCACACGATCGCGGTGCGCACCACCGCCAACAGCGGCGTGAAGTTCGGCGCCGGCGCCATCACGGTCGTCGGCTTTCCGGTCGCGGCGGACACGAACATCGTCCCCGTGACCGAGACGACCCGGTCAGGGGCCGGTAAGTAAAGAGCCGCGCACGAAGTAAGTGGTCAAGAACCAACCGCTTACTTCGTGCGCGGCTCTTTTTGGGGTCACACGTCCGTCGCTGACGCTTTCGGCTCGTGCTGCGTCAGCAGCGATTTCATCAGGTCCGCCGTTACGCCGTCGGCCAGTTCGCGGCCGCGGGACGTGAGTCGCAGCGAGTCGGCGGTGGCTTCCAGCAAGCCCTGCTCGACGAGAAAGGCGATGCGGTCCCCGGTGAGGTCGTCCACATCGAAACCGGTTTGAATTCGGAACGACTTGCGTCCGATGCCTTCGCTGCGGCGAAGCTGCACCGCGATGGTCTCGAAGGCGCGTTCCCGCGGGCCGAGGGTTTCGCGCTGGAAGGTCGGGTCGTCGCCGGCCGTCAGTTTCGCGATGTACGCGACGATGTCCCGCGTGTTCAGTTCGCGCGAACCTTCGACATAGCGTGCCGCGCCGACGCCCAAGCCGTAATAGGCCTCGTTGGCCCAATACCGGCGGTTGTGAATCGATTGCCGCCCCGGCAACGCGAAGTTGGACACCTCGTAATGCTCGAAGCCCGCAGCGGTCAATCGCTCGATGCCGCGGCGGTAGAAGCTTAGTTCCTCCTCTTCGCCGACGACCTTCAACGCTCCTCGTTTGCGGTCCTTCCAGAGCGGTGTGCCGGTTTCGTAGGTCAACCCGTAGAGGCTCAGGTGATCGGGCGCGAAGCTCAGTGCCGCTTCCAGATCCCGATCCCACTCGGCGGCCGTCTGGCCCGGTGCCGCAAAGATCAGATCGAACGAGAGCACGGGAAGATGCTTCCGCACCGCGTCGACCGCTCGGGGAATATCCGCAACGCCGTGCCGACGATCCAAAGCGGTCAGCAGGTGCGCCTGAAACGACTGCACGCCGATGCTGACGCGGTTGACGCCGTGGGCCGCCAGCACCTTGGCTTTCTCGGCCGTCAGGCTCTCCGGTGTCGATTCGATGGAGACTTCGGGTTCGCTGCCCACCCGCGGCAGCCACCGGTCGAGTTGTGCGAAGAGGCGGTCGAGCTGCTCGGCAGTCAGGTATGTCGGCGTGCCGCCGCCGAGGAACAGGCTCTCGACCGGCCTGGGCGAGCCGAGCCGTTCGAGTTCCAACGTCAGCGCGTCGAGGTAGGGCTCAATCAGGTGATCGCGGCCGGCGGTGACCGCGAAGTCGCAGTAGCCGCAGTGATGGCCGCAGAACGGAATGTGGACGTAAGCCGTACGCGGTTCGAGCCAAGCGGGCGAAGTGAACATGAATCCATTCTACCCCACAGAGACCCCGTCCGTAAGGACGGTGTCGCAAACGATGAATCGAACGAGCTGCCGTCTCCAAATCATGCGAATAGGATAGAGCCGGTTTCCCTTGCCCGATCCGGCAGTGCGTGTGGATTTTGCGTAATTTGGGAAACTTTTGCGGATTACGCATGGCCGAGTGTTGTGACGAGACGTTATACCGTTGATGGCAATGTCTTAACGATCTCCTTCGCCGACCGCTTCACGTGCAGACTCGAGGATGCGATGGCCGAGAAACGACCAACCGAGACCGAGAAGGCCGGAAATCCTGAGAAGCCCGAGACCATTGAGGTGCTGCTGCAGGAGCAGCTCGAAACCGATGCGGACCTGCAGCCGGAGCGGGACTATCAGAAGTTTCTCGAAGAGCGGGAACGGAACGCCCCGGCCCATGGTGGAACGTGGTCGCTGTTCCGCAGTCGCCGGGAAGTGATCGTCGTGCCGGGCTTCATGGCGAGCCAACTCAGCGATGAGATGCCGCGCGGCCACGGGCTGGTCTGGATCGATCCGCTGCGTCCGTCGGCGATGGCGGAACTGAGGCTGGCGGCGTTCGAGTCGCTCGTGCCCGAAGTGGAAGCGAACAGCGCGGTGAAGATCGTCGCCCACGATCCGCCGACGGGCCTGTATACGAACCTCTTCTACAACCTTCGGTGGTACGATTGCGGCGTCGAGTTTCACCCGGTCGATTGGCGTAAGGATCTGGAAGTCGCGGCGTACGGGCTGGTCCAGCGGATTCTGGAAAACCGCCGCAACTCGACGAAGCCGTTGTTCCTCGCGGCCCACTCGCAGGGGGCGTTGGTGGCCCGGCGGGCGCTGCAGATGCTCGGGCCGGAGGCCGCTCGGCGGATGGTGCAGCACGTGCTGCTGCTCGGCCCGGCGAACGCGGGAACGTTCTCCGCCGTCCTTGCGGTGTCCGGCGCGCATTCCTTTCTGGACCTTGCCAAGACGCTCCATCGCGACCCCGGTCCGGCGTTCCTCGAAGCGCTGAAAACCTTCACCGGCCTCTATCAGCTCTTCCCCTACAACCGCAGTTATGTCGGCGCCGAGGCGGATCGATTCACGCTGCCGTTTCTCGAACAACACGATGTCCAGCAGCTCGACTATTGGAGCGGCCTCGGCGTGGCTGTGGATGAAACGCGGCTCAAGACGTTCGAGAAGTGGTCCTACAACATCGACACCGGTTTCTTCGCGGACCGCATGACGATCCTGCTGGGGGACGACACGACTACCGGCGGCGTGAAGAAAGACGGCGACAAGCTGATGGCGGATGAAGCCCTGAATACCGCCGGCGACGGCACGGTGCCGGATGCCATGGCCCGCCTGCCGGATGTGGTCGCCTACCGGGTGACCGGGGCCACGCACATGTGGCTGGGCATGAACCCGACGGTCGTCGAAGCCGCAACCTCGGTGATTCTCAACCGTCCGCTCCACATCGTCGGCACGCGTGGCCTTGCGGCGAAGTCGAAGGACGGCGTCATCCCGTTGACGCCGTGGAAGGCGCCGGAGACCACGACGAAGTCTGTTGCTGTGAGTCTCGCCGCAGGGGCCTCCGCAGCGTTACCGAAACCCGTCGATCGTCGCCGTTATTCCGAGCCGGGGGATATGCTCGCACCGTTGCCGACGATGCGTCGGCTGCGCGTCTTTTCCTTCGATCCGGTGCAGGGTCGCAGTCTCGAAGGCGCGAGCACGGCGGTCATCTGCGTCAGCATCCCGTGGAGCGACGGCGACGGCGCGGGCTTGCAGGCCGGGCCGGTCGGCGAGTACCTGGAAGTGGTCGACGTCGATCCGGCCGCCCAGTGCGTTTATCCGCCGGTGAACCTGAACGACCCGCATCTCTTGGCCCAGGACGGCATGCCGCCGTCCGAAGGGCATCCGTGGTTCCATCAGCAGATGGTCTACGCGGTGGCCATGAAGACGATCGAGCAATTCGAAGGCGCCCTCGGCCGACGCTCGCTTTGGTCGCCGCGCTTCGTCAAGACTGCAAACGGCGGCATCGACTCCCAGTACGTACCCCGGCTCCGAATCTATCCGCACGCCTTGGCGGAGGCGAACGCCTACTACGACCCCGAACGCAAGGCGCTCCTGTTCGGCTACTTCGGAGGAGACGTCGTCGACTCGGATGGCAGCCCCGCCGGTACGGAGACGGTCTTCACCGCACTCTCGTACGACATCATCGCCCACGAGACGACGCATGCCCTGTTGGATGGTTTGCATCGCTACTTCAACCACCCGACGAATCCCGATGTGTTCGCCTTCCACGAAGCCTTTGCGGACATTGTCGCTCTGTTCCAGCATTTCTCGCATCCGGAAGTGCTGCGGAGCCAGATGGCCAAGGTTCGCGGCGACCTGAAAAACGATAACCAACTCGGCGGCTTGGCCATGCAGTTCGGCCAGGCGATGGGCGACCGCGGCGGTGCGTTGCGGCAATACATCGGCAAAAAGGACGATCGCGGCGTTTGGACGCTGATCGTGCCCGACAAATCCAAGCTGGCGAAGACGACCGCGCCGCACGACCGCGGCGCCATTCTCGTGGCCGCCGTCTTCCGTGCGTTTTTGAACATCTACGATCACCGGATCGCGGACCTGAAGCGGATCGCCACCGGCGGCACCGGCATCTTCGACGACGGCGACCTGCATCCGGACCTCGTCAACCGCCTCGCGGACGAAGCGGCCAAGGCCGCCCGTCACTTGTTGCGCATGTGTATCCGGGCGCTCGATTATCTGCCGCCGACGGATGTGACCTTCGGCGAATATCTGCGGGCGCTGGTGACGGCGGACTACGACCTCATCAAGAACGACGACCGCAAGTACCGCATCGCGGTCGTCTCCGCCTTCCGCGATTGGGGCATCCTGCCGGCGGGCGTGCGGACCTTCTCTGAGGATTCGCTGCGCTGGGATCCGCCCTTGCCCAACTCGCTGCGCAACCTGTCGGACGTACTCGACGGCCTGAACTTCGAGCGCTGGGACCGCCAGGTCGACCGCCGGCTGATTCACGACGAGATGGAACACAACCGCGCGGCAGTTCACGAGCGGATGAACGCGTTGCTGAGCGACGAGCAGTTCGAGTCGCTCGGCATCGCGCGGGACGTCACGCAGCAGACGCTCGGGAACCGCAAGGGCAAAACCATATTCGCCGTGCATTCGATCCGCCCCAGCCGCCGCATCGGGCCGGACGACGAATACCGCTGCGATCTCGTCATCGAACTCGTGCAGAAGCGTAAGGGCTACTCAACCGCCCAGGCTCAGGAGGCCGCGGACAAAGGGGACGCCGCCCTATTGGCAGCGCCGGATTTCTGGATGTACGGCGGCAGCACACTCATCGTCGATCCCAAAACCGGCGACATCCGCTTCTGCCTTCGCAAGCGCACGCCGAAGACGTCGGAGCAGCTGGGAGCGGTGCGCGTTCTCAATGCCGCCCTCGCCGAAAAAGGCAATTCGCTGAGGGGCGACCGGGAACGTCAGCCGTTCCGGATGCTGCACCAACACGGATAGTTTTCAGATTTCGGTTTTCAGTGAAGACCAACGATTTAAACATCGCGTTTCATGGAGTGCTGAATCATGGCCAAGAAGAAGACAAGCGTGGGAAATGGTGCGTCGTTTTCGGCTCGGGTACGGATGTACAACCAGGGCCTCGGTGACTGCTTTCTCTTGACCTTTCCCAAGGCGGACGGAACCCCGTTTTTCGTGCTCATCGATTGCGGCGTCATCATGGGCACGCCCGAGGCGAAGATACGCATGGAGGCGGTCCTTGCCGATCTTCACGAGACCACCGGCGGGCACATCGACCTCGTCGTCGGCACTCACGAGCATTGGGATCACCTGTCGTCCTTCTACGACCGACAGGCGCAGTGGGACACGTTCACCTTCGGCAGCGTCTGGCTCGGCTGGACCGAAGACCTCGACGACAAGGCTGCCCAAGCCATGATCGACGAGCGCAAGAAAAAACTGGCCGTGCTCGCCAAGAGCGCGAAGCAGCTGAAACTGCGGCTCGGTGCCACGCCGGTCGTCTCCGAGACGGAGGACATTCTGAGCTTCTTCGGCATCGACTTGGACGACGCGGAGACGCTCCCGGAGATTCCCCAAGAAGGTATGATGCTCGGAGCGGCGCCGAAGCAAGGCGGCAAGGACAAGATCGGCCAGGCGATGCAATACCTGCGCGATTGCGATGCGACCTACTGCCGGCCGGGCGAAGTGCTGCGCATGCCGGAGGTTCCCGGGGTACAGGTCTTCGTGCTCGGCCCGCCGACCGATCCGAAGCAGATGAAGCGCGACCTGCCCCGGAAGAGCGAGGAAGGGACCGCAACCTACCACCTGAACGCCTACCGCCGCATGGGTCGGCTCGCCGATCCGGACGACGACAGCGACGTGCCGTTCGACCCGAAATACTGCATCAGCGAGCAGGACGCCGAAACGCATCCCTTCTTTGCGGAGCTGTACTTCGACGAGGACAACCACTGGCGCCGCATCGACAACTCGTGGGCCGGCGACCTGCCGCAGATGGCGCTGAAGCTCGACAGCGATACGAACAACACCAGCCTCGCCCTCGCCTTCCGTCTGGCCGACGGCCGCGTGCTGCTCTTCCCCGGCGATGCCCAGATCGGCAATTGGGAATCGTGGCACGCGGATTCCGAAGGCCAAGCGCTGACCTTCCGGGAAGACGAACTCACGGTGCTCGAGGGCAGCCGGCCGATGACGGCCGCAGACCTGCTCGGCAGCGTCGTCGTCTACAAGGTCGGTCACCACGGCAGTCACAACGCCACGCACAAGGAACTCGGCCTCGAGAAAATGGCCAACGACTTCCTCGCGTTCATCCCGTGCGAGGAGTTCACGGCCCACGACAAGAAGCACTGGACGAAAATGCCCTTCGAGCCGATCCGCAAGCGCCTCGCGGAGAAGAACGCGGACATCGTCCAGGTCGATCGGCCGTTGCCGAAACGCGCGAATCTTCGCTCATCGCCGAAAACCTTGACCGCTCAGATCGACCTCGACGGCACGGACGCCAAACGGCCGTTGTGGTATGAATGCGACGTGAAGTGAGCCGTCTGAATTTACGCCACGCGTTGCTGCATCTCGTTTCGATTCGCCGCTTCCGTCATCCCGCCCCGTCGTCCTTCCCCATGATGATGTCGAGATTACGCTTGCGGTTCATCAGGAAGCCGCGGGTGATCTGGTAGTGTTCGGTCTCCTCGTACGCGACGGCGCGAAGGTCCTTGCGGTCGAACTGGTAGATGGTCGCATCCGGATAGGCCATGATGATGGGCGAATGGGTGGCGATGATGAACTGACAGCCGCGTTCGCAGTAGTCGTGGAGCATGGCCAGGAACTCGAGTTGCCGATTGGGCGACAGAGCCGCTTCGGGTTCGTCCATCAGGTACAGCCCATTGTCCCCGAAGCGGTTTCGGAACAGTGCGAAGAACGATTCGCCGTGGGACTGCTCGTGCAGCGAGACGCCGCCGTAGGAGTTGATGACCTCGTAGTCTTCGATCTTCGTGGCGACGTTATAGAAGCTCTCCGCCCGCAGGAAGAAGCGTTCGCTCGTGCCACCCGGGTGCTTGGCGATGCGGATGGCCTTGTGCAGCGCCGAGTGCGATTCCCGCGTGGCGAAGTTGAAGTTGACGCTGCCGCCTTCGGGGTTCAGGTCGCACTGGATCGCGATCGCTTCGAGCAGCGTCGATTTCCCCGAGCCGTTCTCACCGACGAAGAAGGTGACCTTCGGGTGAAACGGCAGCGTGGTCAGCCCCCGGATCGCCGGCAGTGTGAACGGGAACCGCGACGGATCGTAGACCCGTTCGCGCACGAGTTCGAGGAGCTGCAGATACGGACCGGGCGGGTTCTTGCGTCGACGGGCCATGGGAGATGCTCCTTACCCTAAATCAGGTCTTTCACCCGCAGCGGGCCGCGCGAGGCATTGATGATCCGCAAAATCTCGACGGTTTGCGATTCGAGCCGGAAAATGATGCGCAGAGCGCCACGCTTCCTACCGAAGATCAGTTCCCGCACTTCGAGGCCGAGTGCATCGGTTTCAGGAATCCTTCAGCAATGCAGCGGAAGTCGATCGAGACTCTTGATGGCAGCCATCAGCCGCGTATACCACGGCCCGAGTGCGTGCGGTGCGACCTCAGCCATCCATCCGACGAGTGAATCCGGATCGCGTTCGGATCGGGCCGAGAAAGCAATGAGGTAGTTCATCGCGTTTCACCTGCCGTAAGTTCAATCCCGTACTTCACGGCGATGTCTCGAAAAACTTCATCCGCCGGTCGGACTCGCCCGGCATCGGCATCGGCCAGTCCTTCGCGAGTCGCGACCAAGAGTTCCTCGCGTTCTTCCTCGTCGAGTTCAACCAGCAGCGCTGAGACATACTCCCCCGCATCGGCGTAGCCGCCACGTTCGGCTTGGGCTTAGGCCAGCT
>Ga0105047_10014282_pt1 | contig 12609 bp, 11 predicted proteins | sample MAT04_FD_78384 | JGI IMG/M metagenome (GOLD analysis project Ga0105047, IMG submission 78384) | Freshwater microbial communities from Lake Fryxell liftoff mats and glacier meltwater in Antarctica - MAT-04 (megahit assembly) | ecosystem: Environmental > Aquatic > Freshwater > Ice > Liftoff... | reverse complement strand
CTCGTTGACCGGGTGGGCGCCGTCGAACAGCTGCCAGGTGACGGCCTCGAAGTCGCCGAAGAGCGTGTCTCGGATGTTGAGGACGCCCTCACGTGTGGTGATGTCGACGTCGAAGCCCGCCGCTCGCCAGTCTTCGGCCACCGCCTCGTTGAGGTCGAGCGCGGTCTGCGTGTTGGACGACTTCAGCTCGATGGTGATCGGACCGGTCTCCGTCTCGATGGCGGCGACCATCTCGGCCGCCGCTGCGGGGTCGAAGTCGGGGTACGTGGTGTCGACGTGCCAGGGTGAGCGCTCGTCGTAGGGAGACGACGCCACGGCGAACTCGCCGTCGCCGATCTGCTCGGCGAGCGAACCGCGCTCGAGCGCTTTCGCCGCCGCCAGCCGCACGTCGGGATCGTCGAACGGGGGCTTGGCCAGGTTCAGCATGACGAACTGCTCGGCCCCGTCGCTGTTCTCACCGCACACGAGTTGCCGCTCACCGGCCTGGGCCTGCTCACGGAACTCGCGGATGTTGGCTCCGTCGTTGATGCCGATGACGTCGAGGTCGCCGGCGACCAGCTGTGCCCGCCGAGCGCCGTCGTCGAGCACGGGCACGAAGGTGACCTCGTCGAGCAGGGGAGCGCCGTCTCGCCAGTAGTCGTCGAAGGCCCGGACCTCGAGCTGGACACCAGGGTCCCACGACACGAACTGGAACGCTCCGGCGCCCACCGGGTCGGTGGCGCTGCCCGACGCCAACCAGTCGGCATCGGCCACGGCGCCGATCTGGCTGGCGAAGGCGAAGGGGAGGCTGGCCCAGGGGAAGGTCAGCCCGGCGACCAGGGTGGTGGGGCTCGTGACCTCCAGCGATCCCAGCACCCGGCGCAGCGTGACGCCGGTCAGGGGCGACGCACGGATGTACTCGAGGTGCCGCTTCAGGGCCTCGGCGTCGAACGGCTTCCCGTTGTGGAAGGTCATCCCCGGTCGGGTGGTGAACGTCCACTCGGTGAAGTCAGCATTGGAGGCAAGCCCCGCGAGCGCCTCGGGCTGCCAGTCGCCCGACTGATCGGTCACGACCAGGAAGTCGAACATCGCCCGACCCACCACGAGCCCGGAGGGCGACCACCGGCTGAGGGTCGGGTTCCAACCGTCGGTCTCGGCCGCGAGACCGTAGGCCAGGCCGCCGCCTTCGACGGGTGGTCGGCCGTTCGAGGTGACGAGGTTGACGTTGCCGCCCGTGTCGCCGTCGATCACGGTGGCGATCGATGGCCCGTCTCCGTCAGCGGCCTCGCTCGACCCGCAGGCAGCCGTGACGAGGGCGAGGGCGGTGATCAGGATCAGCAGCAGATCCCGCTTGGTGGTCATCTCGAAACGCTTCTTGTCGTGCATGGACGACAAGGTACCGACAGCGGCTCAGCAATCTTGAGCGTTCACCACTCTGTGTGGTCAATCACCCGGCGACGGGCTCGAGCCAGATCTGCCAGAGCGGGTGGGAACCGCCGTGGAGCTCGAGGCCGGGCACGCCGTCAGGGAGCGTGTAGTTCACGATGTTCACGAGGTTGTCTTGGGCGATGATGCTGATCTGCGAGTGGTACAGCCAGATGTACGGGATGTCCTGGGCCAGCAGACGCATCACCTCTTGGTAGTGCGCCCGTTCTTCGGCCTTGTCGGTGGTCTTGCGGGCGGCGTCGAGCTCGGCACCGATGGCTTCGTCTTCGTTGCGGGCGAAGTTCAGCGCGAACTCGCCCAGCGGGGCCGACGCGTTCGGATGCCACCAGATCGAGTCGCCGAGGGGGTGGGGCGAGTCGAACTGCTGCCAGTTCGTGGCCTGGTAGTTGCCGACCACCACGGCGGCGATGAGCTGCGTCTGGTCGACCGTCTCGATCGTGACATCGACGCCGGCCTCGGCCCACTGCGACTGGATCAGGGCGGTGCCAGCAGTGGACTCGGGGCTCGGCGTGTTCGAGATGGTGACGCTGAACGTGCCGCCGTTGGCTGCCTTCACCTGTTCGACCAGCTGCTTGGCCTTGACCAGGTCGTAGCGCGGGTAGTCGGTGTCGGCATACCACGGCGACGACGGGGCGAAAGGTCCCTCGGCCGACTGGTACTGCCCGTCGCCCTGCAGGGCGATGTAGGCGTCGCTGTCGGTGGCGTAGGCCAGCGCCTCTCGAGCCACGGGATCGTCGAGCGGCGGCTGCTTGGTGTTCAGCATGATCATGACCTCGGACGTCTCGCCCTCGGGATCGTTGACCACCTGGTAGCCCGCGCCGTCGCTCGCCAGCTTCTTGAACTTGGCCAGTTGGGTGCCGGTGGTCGACTGCATGATGTCGATGTCGCCGGTCTGCATGGCGTTGCCGCGGGTGCCCTCGTCGGGGAAGGGGATGAACACGACCTCGTCGAGCAAGGGGTAGCCGTCGCGCCAGTAGTCCGGGTTCTTGGTCACCGTGAGCTGCTTGCCCGGCTCCCACGACGTGAACTCGAACGGGCCCGTGCCGATGGGCGTGCGCGTGTCGTTCGTCTTCAACCACTCAGGGTCGGCGACGACGCCGATCTGCGTCGTCAGCGCGAACGGGAAGTTGGTCCACGTCTCCTTCATGGTGACGGTGAGCTCGAGGGGGCCGGTGGCCTCGATCTTCTCGACGGGCTCGAACGGTCGGGACGTGAGCGGGGAGACCTTGATGAGGTTCATCGACTCGGCCACGGCGGCGCCGGTCACGGGGCTGCCGTTGTGGAACGTGACACCGGCCCGCAGGGTGATGACCCACACCGTGCTGTCGTCATTGGGCACGAGCGACTCAGCCAGGTTGGGCTGCCAGTCGAGGTTCTCGTCGTAGCCGACGAGCGTGTCGTAGACGGCCTTGGCCACCTCCTGCCCCGACGCGGCCCACCTGCTGTTCGTCGGGTTCCAGCCGTCGGTCTCTGCGATGAGCCCGTAGTTGATCTTGCCGCCGGCGCGGCCGGGTTCGTCGGACTCGATCAGGTTCACGTTCTCGAGTTGCGACTGGCTCGTGTCGGTGGACTCGCCCTTCTCGGCCTTCGTGCATGCACCGAGTGTGCCCATGGTGGCCAGGATGGCAAGGGCGCACAGCGCGGCTCGAGCAGTGGTGCGGTGCATGGTCTTCCCCCCGTTGCGACGCTCGGATCGCCGTGCGTCGTGGTGATCTCGTTTGAGGATAGTCGGATTTCTGCTTTGTGTTCGGTCGCGCCGCAGCTAGGTGCTGAACTGCACCGCGTGGCGATCGGCGAGCACCGGGCGCATCACCTCGGCGATGAAGCGCTGGTGCTGCGGGTGCTCGGCGTAGGTTCGCCAACTGTCCACGTCGTCGAAGGTGGCCGTGACGGCGAGGTCGTCGTTGCCGTCGGCTGCGCCCACGTCGGTTCCCACGGCGAAGGTTCGGATGACGTCGATGGTCTCCGGCAGTGCGCACAACCCGTCGACCACGGCGCGTCGTTGCTCGTCGGTGATATCGGCGACGAACCGGAACACGACGACGTGGTGCAGCATCGGACCAGACTAGGGGGCAGTGGGTGGTGCCTCGGTGGTGGCCGTCGTGGTCGGGGGAGGGGCCTGCGTGGTGGCCGTGGTGGGTGGCGGGGCTTCGGTGGTGGCGGTGGTGGTCGGCGCCGGTGCCGTCGACGTCGAGGTGGTGACGATCTTCGTCGTGCTGGAGCTCGCGGCCGGAAACCTCGTCGTGGGCGTCGAGCGGCGGGGGACGGTGGAGGTCACGCGCGGGGTTCGGGTGCGGGTCTGGACGGTGGTCGGAGGCGTGCCCACGAGCGTCGGGGACGTCGAGAGGTCCACGTCGACCGACTGTGCTGAGCGAGGCGGAACCTGTGGAAAGACACGGTTCAGGAAGTCGAGCACGGCCACCGCCGCCTCTTCGCCGAGGCGCGTGAGCCGGTTGCCACCGAGGTCGAAGCCGTGGGCGCCGTCGTCGATCACGATCGCCTCGGCCCGCTGACCGTCCTGCACCAACAGCGCGGTGAACTCGTCCTGCTGCTCGTCGATCACGTCCCAATCGTCGCGCCCGACGATGAACAGGGCGGGGGCGTCCGCTCGCTCGGCGCGTGAAAGGGCGTCGGCCTTGGCCCACCGCCGCTGGACGACCGGGTCATCGTCCTCGGACGAACCGCCGTAGTACTGCAGGGCGTTCTGCATCGTGCCGTCGTAGGGGTGGTAGAAGCCGATGAAGCCGTTCACGTCGTCGGAGAGGTCCGGGTAGAGCTCGGGCCCGGCGAAGAATGCGTCGTCTGCGGTGGTGAAGGCCACGCTGCCGAGCCGTGCGCCAGCCGAATGACCTTGCAGCACGATGCGGTCCTTGCGGATGCCGAGGGCGTCGCCCGTGCCCCGCACGTACTGCACCGCGGCTTTGATGTTCTGCTCGGGGAGCGGGAACACCGGGCTCTCGCCGCCGCCCTCGACGAAGAGGTGGTAGGCGGGCTGGAGCGTCACGTAGCCCTCGGCCAGCAGCCGTCGCGACCACCCGTCCATCGAAGTGTAGGCGCCGCTGATCCCGCCGCCGCCGTGCACGAGCACGACCGCCACGTCTCGTTGGTTGGCGGCCGGACGGCAGAGTTTGGCCTGGTGGACGTCGGTGGCGGTGGGGGGCGTGTAGTCGACCATCCGGCACTGGCCCGGGGCCACGTCGGGATCGACCAGCACGTCCGGCTCCTGCGGAGCGGTGCTCGACGTGCTGGCGGCGTCGGCCTGGGAGGCCTGGTCACCAGGCTGCAGCGGCGTGCCCCCCGGTGCGTTCGTCTCACGGGTGACGAGGACGCCGGCGACGAGCCCGAGCGCGCAGAGCGCGACGAGCAGGACGAGCCGGCGGGGGGTGAAGTGGCGAGACATGGGCGGGGACGCTCATTGTCTCAGTTGCGCCGCCGAATCGCTCGTCAGCCGTCGGCGGTCGACCTTTTGCATCGGCGTGAGGGGGAGCTCGGGCACGACGCGGATCCGCTCGGGCAGCTTCCACGCGGCCAGGCGGTCGGCGGCGAAGGAGCGCAGGTCGTCCAGGGTGGGCGGATCCTGGGCCACCACGACTGCCTCCCCCACCTCGCCCACCAGGTCGTCGGGTACGGGCACGATCACCACGGCGTCGACCTTCGGGTGGCTGGCCAGGACGGCCTCGACCTCCTGCGGGTAGACGTTGTACCCGCCGCGGATGTACATCTCGTTGGCCCGGCCCACCAGCACGAGGCGGCCGTCGTCGGTCAGCGAGCCGAGGTCGCCGGTGTGCAGCCACCCGTCGCGCCACGTCGTTGCCGTGGCCTCGGGGTCGCCCCAATAGCCCGTGGCCATGCACGCCGACCGCAGGCACACCTCGCCCTCCACGATGCGGACCTCGACGCCCTGGCGCGGCTGACCGACGCTCTCGAGGTCGAGCTCCTCGAAGGCGGTGGCCGTGCCCACGCCTCCCGACTCGGTCGACGAATAGCGGATCGAGTAGCTGGCGCCGAGACGCTCGGTCGCGGCCTCGACGAGAGCCGGTGGGCTGGCCGCTCCGCCCATCACGATGGTGGTGACACACGTCAGGTCGTGATCGTCGAAGGTGGGGCAGGCCAGCAACAGGGCGAGCTGGGGCGCGACGCCACCGAGGCTGGCGATGCGGTTGGCGGCGATGGTGGCGAGCACGTCATCGGCCCGCCATCCATCGAGCAGGCACAGCGTCCCGCCGAGGCGCAGGTACCACGGCAGCTTGGTCATGAAGCCCACGTGGGCGAAGGCGGTCGAGGCCAGCATCGGCCCACCGCCGCCCCAGCGGTCGCCCACATCGCTGGCCGTGATGGCCTCGAGCTGGGCTTCGGTGAACATGGCGGCCCGACCCTGCCCGGTGGTGCCCGAGGTGAACACGAGGGCGGCGAGCCGGGACGGGTCGGGGGTCACCGTCGGCGGAGTCGAGGCGTCGTCGGCCAGGTCGATCCAGGAGGCGATGGCGTCGGTGGGGACGTCGACCGTCGGGTCGGTCAGGTCGGCGGTGGTCACCAGTCGGTGAGGCTTGACGAGGCGCACGAGCGCAGCCCGCTCGGGTGGGGTGAGACGGGGGTTGACGCCGGCGGCCACGGCGCCGAGCTTCGCCAGCGCGGCGTAGACGACCACATAGTCGACGCCCGAGGGCAGCACCAGGGCGACACGATCGCCCTCGGCGGTGCCGCGGTGGGCCAGACCTGCGGCCACGCCGTCGGACGCCCGGTCGAGCTCGGCGTAGGACACCTCGGTGCCGTCGGCCCGGCGCAGCGCAGGCGCGTCCCCGAACCGGCGGGCGGCCTCGACGACGGTGGTGCCGAGGTTCATGGTCGGAGCAACCGCCTCACCGGAGGCGCCAGTCGATGCGCGCCCCCGACGTGAACAGGGCCTGGCCGGCCTCGAGGTCGTCCTGGCTGATCCCTTGCAGCAGGAGCGCGGGCCCGAGGTCGACGGCCTGCTTCACCGACAGCTCGCGCGCCGCCCAGATGGCGCGGACGGTGGCCTGCACGGCCCGAGGCGGCTGGCTGGCGATGGCGGCGGCCGCCCAACGGGCGGCGTCGGCCAGATCGGCGGCGGGCACGACCTCGCTGACCAGGCCGATGGCGTGGGCGCGGGAGGCCGACATGCGCTCGTGGTTGCCGAGGAGGGTGAGCCGCAGGATCTCGCCGAGGGGCATGCGGGCGGCCATGAGGATGGGCTCGTAGACCGCAGCCATCCCGTAGGTGACGTGGGGGTCGAAGAACGTGGCGTGGTCGGCGGCGATGACGAAGTCGACCTCGCCGAGAAGGTAGAACGCTCCGCCGCAGGCCATGCCGTTCACGGCGGCGATGACAGGTGTGTAGCAGCCGTTGCTCTTGGGGCCGAGCTTGGCGCCGGGGTCGTCCCACGTCATCGGATCGAACTCGGGGATGTCGTCGAGGCCTTCGCGGTCGAGGCCGGTGCAGAACGCCTTGTCGCCGCGTCCGGTGAGCACCACGCAGCGCACGTCCGGGTCGGTCCGCACCCGCTGCCACAGGGCGGCCAGCTCCTCCTGCATGGTGTCGTTGAAGGCGTTGTAGCGGTCGGGACGGTCGAGGGTGAGCCAACCGACGCCGTCTTCGACCTCGAACGAGATCGTCTCCATGGGTCCCCCCTCCCGTCCTGACTGGCTGTCAGAATCGAGCGGAGCCTAGTCACCCCCGGAGGATCCTCGGCATGGCACCGACAGTGTTCGAGGGAGTCGACGCGCTGCGTGGCGCGTCTGGTCGCGACCTCGGGGTCACCGACTGGGTGGACGTGACCCAGGGGCGGGTGGACGACTTCGCCCGGGCCATCGGCGATGACGCGCTGTTCGGCGCCACGATGGCCCACGGCTACCTCACGCTGGCGCTGTCCAACTACTTCCTGCCGCAGTTGCTCGAGGTGCGGCAGGTGTCGATGGGGGTGAACTACGGCGTCGACAAGGTGCGGTTCCCCTCGCCGGTGCCGGTGGGTGCGCGGCTGCGTGCTCGCGCCGTCGTCATCGGCGTGGAGGACGTGTCCGGCGGTGTGCAGGTGCGGGTGCGGATCACGCTCGAGACCGAGGGAGCGACGGCGCCTTCGTGCGTGATCGAGTCGATCAGTAGATTCCTGGCGTGACCTATCTGGAGGAACTGGGCGTTCGTGCTCGGGCGGCGGGCATCAACGCCGTGCACGTGTTGGCCTGGCGGGATCTCGACGACGTCGAGTCGGGGGGCTCCGAGGTCTACGTGCACGAGGTCGTCAAGCGCCTCGCCGCCATCGGTCTCGAGGTCAAGGTGCGCACGTCGCATGCCGCCGGGCGGCGTCCGGTCACCCAGCGCGACGGCTACACGGTCGTGCGTCGGGCCGGGCGGTTCTGGGTGTTCCCGTCGACGGTGGTCGAGGAGGTTGCGGGTCGTGACGGCACGGGCGATGCCCTCATCGAGGTGTGGAACGGGGTGCCCTACTTCTCGCCGGTGTGGTTCCGCGGGCCGCGGGTGGCCATCCTGCACCACTCGCACCGCGAGATCTGGCCGCTGGTGCTGGCCACGCCGTCGTTCGCCACGGCCGGTCGCTTCATCGAGACGAAGGTGGCGCCGAGGATCTACCGCCGGACCTTCGTCGTGACCGACTCCGACTCGTCGCGCGCTGACCTCATCGACGCCCTCGGCTTCCGGGGCGACCGGGTGCGCGTCGGAGAGCCGGGCATCGATCCGCGGTTCTCGCCCGGTGGCGAGCGATCGGTTACGCCCCTGATCGTGTCGGTGGGCCGACTCGTCGGCACCAAGGGCTTCGATGCGCTCATCGATGTGGTCCACGCTGTGCGCCAGCGGGGGCACGAGGTGGAGCTGGTGATCGTGGGCGAGGGCTACGAGCGCGACCACCTCGAGGACCAGCAGCGGCGGTTGGGGGCCGAGGGCTGGCTGCGCCTGGCTGGGCGGGTGCCCGATGTCGAGGTCGTGGAGCTGTATCGCCGAGCCTGGGGGGTGGCCAGCATGTCGGCTTCGGAGGGCTGGGGCATGACGCTCACCGAGGCGGCGGCGTGCGGCACCCCGGCGGTGGCCTCGCGCATCAACGGCCACATCGATGCCGTGCGCGACGGGGAGAGCGGGCTGCTGGCCAGCGGTCCCGACGAGATGGCCGATCAACTCGAGCGACTGCTCGGCGACGCTGCCCTCCGCCAGCGGCTCTCCGTCGGTGCTCTGGTCCGGGCCAAAGAGCTGAACTGGGATCGCACGGCCGAGGTGGTGCTCGAAGGCCTGCTCGACGCCCAGGCGTGAATCTGACGGGTCGTCAGGTATAGGGTCACCCTCTCATGGACCTGCGCTTCACACCCGAGGAAGAGGACTTCCGGGACGAGGTCAGGACGTACCTCGAGGCCCGGTTGGGCGGCGACTTCGCCGACGTCCGTGGCCGAGGCGGCCCGGGTGACGAGCATTCGTGCTTCGATCGCCGGCTCGAGTGGGAGCAGCGCCTCGGCGCCGACGGGTGGACGTGCATCGGGTGGCCGGCCGAACACGGTGGCCGGGGTCTGCCGCTTGTGCAGCAGGTCATCTGGTTCGAGGAGTACGCCCGGGCCCACGGCCCCGGTCGCCTCGGACACATCGGTGAGGGTCTCATCGGCCCGACGCTCATCCACTTCGGCTCGCCCGCACAGCGGGCCCGGTTCCTCCCCGAGATCGTGGCCGGGCGCGACCTGTGGAGTCAGGGCTACTCGGAGCCCAACGCCGGTTCCGACCTGGCCAACGTGTCGACCAAGGCCGTGCTCGACGGCGACGAGTGGGTCCTCGACGGGCAGAAGGTGTGGACGTCGCTGGCCCAGTGGAGCCAGTGGTGCTTCGTGCTGGCCCGCACCGACCCCGAAGCCTCGCCCCGCCACCGAGGCATCTCGTTCTTCCTGGTACCCATGGATGCCGACGGCATCGAGATCCGGCCCATCGACCAACTCACCGGCGACTCCGAGTTCAACGAGGTGTTCTTCACCGGCACCCGCACGTCGACGGACAACCTGGTCGGCGACCTCCACGGTGGCTGGAAGGTGGCGATGGGTCTGCTGGCGTTCGAGCGGGGCTCGTCGACGCTCGGCCAGCAGTTCGCCTTCGCCTCGGAGTTCGCCGACATCCTGTCAGCGGCCCGGTCGCGAGGCCTCGAGGCGGACCCCGTGTGGCGCCAACGTCTGGCCGATGCCTGGACCCGCCTCGAGATCATGCGCTGGAACAGCCTGCGGATGCTCACGCACGCCGACCAGCCCGAGCTGTCCGACGCCGCCTACATCTCCAAGCTGTACTGGGCCCGACTCCACCGCGACCTCGGCGAACTGGCCGTGGACGTGCTCGGACCGCAGGGCATGGCCGATGCTGCCGGCGACGCGCAGCGGCTGTTCCTGTTCACCCGCTCGGACACGATCTACGGCGGTTCGAACCAGATCCAACGCAACATCATCGGCGAGCGCGCCCTGGGCCTGCCGCCCGAACCGAAGGTGGTCTGAGATGACGGCTCATGCACTCCTCACCGACCGCACCGTGGTGGTCACGGCGGCGGCGGGTACGGGCATCGGCTTCGCCGTGGCCCAGCGCTGCGCCGAGGAGGGCGCCCGGGTGCTGCTGTCCGACGTGCACGAGCGTCGCCTGGGCGAGGCCGTCGACCGGCTCGAGGAGGCCACCGGCGTGCGGGCGGCATCGTGCCTGTGCAACGTGACCGTGCAGGAGGACGTCGACAACCTCTTCGCCGCCGCCGTCGAGGAGCTCGGCCACGTCGACGTGCTCATGAACAACGCCGGCCTCGGCGGCACGGCCAACGTGGTCGACATGACCGACGACCAGTGGCACGTGGTGCTCGACGTGACCCTCACCGGCACGTTCCGCGCCACCCGTGCTGCCCTGGCCCACATGCAGCCCCGTGGTGCCGGCGTCATCGTCAACAACGCCTCGGTGCTCGGCTGGCGGGCCCAGGCTGGCCAGGCCCACTACGCGGCGGCCAAGGCCGGCGTCATGGCCCTCACCCGGTGCTCGGCCATCGAGGCGGCGGCGTACGGCGTGCGCATCAACGCGGTCGCTCCGAGCCTGGCCATGCACCCGTTCCTGGCCAAGGTGACCACGGACGAGCTGCTGGCCGAGCTCACGGCCAAGGAGGCGTTCGGGCGGGCCGCGGAGCCCGTCGAGGTGGCCAACGTGATGGTGTTCTTGGCCAGCGACCTGTCGAGCTACCTCACCGGCGAGGTCATCTCCGTGTCTAGCCAGCACCCTTGAGGGCCAAGTTCCTGGCGACGTGACGAGGGTCGGCGGGTAGGCTGGAAGCCATCGTCCACGCCGGGAGGCACCCGTTGGCCAAGCTGCGAGCTACCCCATCGGCAGCTGTTCGGCTGCCCGGCGTCGGCGAGCGACTGGACGTCGAGGACTCCTCGGGTCGCCCGTTGCAGGTCGTGCGCCACCGCAGCGGCCGGGTCGAGGTGCACGCCGAAGGCCGCCCCCTGCTCGAGCTCGAGACTCGTGAGGCGTCAGCGGCCGGCGCCTTCATGACCGGCCACTTCCTGTTGGACCCGACGGTGGCGCTGCGCCTAGGCGATGTGCTCGGCGGTCTCGTGTTCGACTGGGTCCGGCTGGAGCAAGGCGACCGCGGCGTGGGCAAGACCATCGCCGAGCTCGAAATCCGCCGTCGCACGGGGGTGAGCATCGTGGCCATCCTGCGCGGGTCGCTGCCCATCGTGGCCCCGGACCCGGACATCCGCCTCGAAGCCGGCGACGACCTCGTGATCGCTTGTCGGGACAGCGACCGTGACGGGTTCGTGCGCTTCATGGGGACGGGCCGCTGATGGGACGCGAGCTGATGGTCCTAGGTGTGGCCTTCCTGCTCGCTGGCCTGATGGCGCGGGCGGGTCGCCGGATCGGCCTGCCCACCATTCCGCTGTTCATGCTGGCCGGCATCATCGTCGGGCCGAACACGCCCGGCCCGGTGCTGTTCAGCCATCCGGAAGACCTCGAGCTGCTGGCCGCTTTCGGGCTGATCTTCCTGCTGTTCTACTTGGGCGTCGAGTTCTCGGTCGAGGACCTGACAGGTGGTGGCCGTCGGCTGCTGCTGTCGGCGGGGCTCTACCTGTCGCTCAACATCGGCGGGGGTTTGGCGCTGGGATTCGTCGTCGGCTGGGGCACGAAAGAGGCGTTCATCATCGCCGGGGCGACGGGCATCTCGTCGTCGGCCATCGTCACCAAGCTCCTCGTGGAGCTCCGTCGCCTGGCCAACCCCGAGACGCGCCTCATCCTCGGCATCATCGTGATCGAGGACCTGTTCCTCGCGCTCTACCTCGCTGCCCTGGCGCCGGTGCTGGGTGAGGCCGACTCGGCAAGCGAGGCGCTGCTGCTGTTCGCCCGGGCCTTCGGCTTCCTGCTCGTTCTCGGCCTGCTGGCTCAGTACGGCGGCAACCAGATCAGCAAGCTCATCGATGCCCGCGACGATGAGCTGCTCGTGGTGCTGTTCGTGGGCTTCGCCCTGTTCGTGTCCGGTGCCGCTTACCAGCTCGGTGTGTCCGACGCCATCGGCGCGTTCATGGCCGGCCTCGTGATCTCGGGCACCGTCGTGGCTCGACGCGTCGAACGGCTTGTGCTGCCTCTGCGCGACGCCTTCGCCGCCATATTCTTCTTCGCCTTCGGCCTCGTCATCGATCCGAGCGACGTGGGCCTGGTCATCGGGCCGGTCGCAGCCGCCATCGCCATGTCCGTGGTGTTCGCCCTGATGGCTGGCATCGGCGCCGCCCGCATCAACGGGTTCGACCGCATGGCTGCGGCCAACGTGGCGTTCTCGTTGCTGGCCCGCGGGGAGTTCGCACTGATCCTCGTCGCCCTGGCCGCCGGGGCCGGGCTCGACGCGCGGTTGCAGCCCTTCGTGGCCCTGTACGTGCTCGTGCTCGCCGTAGCCAGCCCGATCCTGGCCAGCCGATCGCAGCGGTTGGCGCGTTTCATCCCGAAGCGGGTGTGTCCCGATCCGATCCCCAACCTGGCGGGGGCCGTGGACTGACGGCCACCCGAGTCGAGGGAGGGGAGCTACACGCCGACACCGAGTCGGGCCATGACGTGTCGTTGGATCCGGCGGCGGGCGCGTGGGCACGCGTCGGCGGCGTCGACGTCGTCGGGGAGGGCGGGTTCGAGGGTGAGGCGTTCGTTGGGGTCCGGGTGGTGTGCGCTCCGGTCGGTCTG
>Ga0105047_10014281_pt1 | contig 12612 bp, 9 predicted proteins | sample MAT04_FD_78384 | JGI IMG/M metagenome (GOLD analysis project Ga0105047, IMG submission 78384) | Freshwater microbial communities from Lake Fryxell liftoff mats and glacier meltwater in Antarctica - MAT-04 (megahit assembly) | ecosystem: Environmental > Aquatic > Freshwater > Ice > Liftoff... | reverse complement strand
GAAGGGATAGATTCAACTGTTCGCATCTTTTCTCCCATCAAATTATAAACTCCAATTGAAATATCTTTTTCAGGGTTTTCAATTTCTATGGTAAACCTTCCTATATTGGGGTTTGGGTAAATTTTAAAACCGGATGGTTTTGATACTACAGATATACTTACTGCTATATTAATTGTTTTACAGGTTTCAGAAAAACAATTTGAGGTATTTATTACTTTTAAACAGGCGGTGTATTTACCTGAAAGTTTAGAATATGAATAAGTGTAAATATTAGAACTGCTTACGGCACTATCACCATTGCCAAATATCCATTTGTAGGAGGTATTGCCTAATTGGTTGGCTTTAAAATCAACGGTATTCTTTTTTACAGTATAATTAAAATCTGAAATAGGATTGGAATTAACAGTTATTGCATTTACAACCGAATCGGAACAACCACCACTAACAACTGCCACCAAAGTAACGTTAAACGTGGTGCTGCTGCTGATGGTATAATTATACTTAGGATTTGTTTTTTGTGAGGTATTGCCATCACCAAATTTCCAAAGATAGCTTGTGGCATCTTTCGATTGATTGATAAACAACACACTTTCGTTTTCACACACATCGTTGGCTATAAAACTGGCTTTGGATTGCGGTTTTAAATCCATCGTTTTTTTAATAGTATCCCTGCAACCGTTGCTGGAGGCTATTGCTAATACTGTGGTTGATGTTCCTATGGATGCAAATTTATGACTTGGGTTTTCGAGGCTGGAAGTAGCTTCATTATTAAAATTCCATGCAAATGTTTGAATTAGTTTTGAGCCGGTATATTTAAAATTAGTAATGGTTCGGCTACATGCTAAGTCCCAAGTAAAATCAGCCTTAGGAGTTTCAATAATGGTAATTTTTTTGGATATAGTATCGGCGGCATTGGTGCAATTGTCGTTTAGAACTAAGGTTAAAATTGAGGTTGAGGTTGGTTTTAGCCGCAAGGTATCAGATTTGGATACTATGTTTCCGTTCCATATCCAGTTATAGATATACCCTATACCTGCCCCCCCTTTTCCTTTGGCAAAAAGAGAAAGTGATTGGCCAAAACACAATGTTGTATCGTTCAAATTTTCTTTAACCGAAAGGATGTTAGCGACTAAAGAGGGATTTACATTAAGCGTAAATATATTACTATCAATGGTGCAGCCATTGGTTAAGGTCAGTTTTATTTTTAGTGTGGTATAGGCTGTAATGCTTAATGAATTAATGGTTGAAAGAATAGTAGTATTGGTAATATCACGCCATTGCCACACGTAAGGCTGGGTAAACCACACTTGGGCTTTATAGTTTAGCACAGTACCTTTACACACCAAAGTATCTGTAAATTTATTGATTATTACACTTGGTTTTAATAAGCGGATTCTTATAAAAGCGGTATCGTTTTGGTTGGTACAAATATCTTTTAAAACTATAGCCAATGTATCATCGGTATAAAGCGTTACTTGTGGGGTGTAAGCCAAGGTATCGCTGAGTTTTAATTGGCCTGTGATTAGCTGTTTCCATACTTTTTTGGATTTAGAAACTGCATACCATTGCCAATGATAATTTAATGAATCACCTCCGCTAAACCATGCTGGTAGTTTAATATCCTTGCTGTCACAAACTCCAGTATCTACTGAAATAACCTTTACTTTTAAAGGCTGCCGCACTATAATTTTTTTAAAGGCTGTGTCGGGCTTGCCGCAGCCACTGCTATCGGCTATTATTATTTTGTAGGCTGTGGTTTTAGTTGGCCAAACCCAAGGTTTTTTAAGGGTGCTGTCGTTCATATTATAATTTGGGCTCCATGTCCATTTAGTGCCGCCGTATGTTATTAGTTGGATGCTATCACCATTGCATATTGTTTCAGGTTTCCCGGGGTAGGCCTTATCGCGGCTGTAGATAAGCAGTCGCAAGGTGTCGGACTTATAATAGCTTTGTACAACGGGATTGGTACTAAGTATCCGTATCCTATAATAGGGGCTGCTTTCTACTTCAAACATGGGCAATGGGCCTTTTATAGTTCCACTATCGGTACTTTTAATGCGGCCTAGTTCCCTTTCCTTACCTATAAAGTTTCCATCGGCATCACTCAATTGGGCAATAAACTCATTGCCTGTATTAAAATTACCTTCTTTGGTATAGGGTATTTTTATAGTATCCCTCGTACAGTAAGGACCGCTTTTATCCTAAACACGGTATATTTCGATGTCTTTTATTTTCATTAGTAAAACATCGAAATTACCATTAGTAAAGAACTTCTGATTATTTAACTTTACAGTATCTAATATATAACCTGCCAGTATAGCCTCTTTGTTGCTATTATAACTAATACTGGTTAAGTTTTGAGTAGTATATTTTTTTGAAAATGCCACCCTCCGCATCCATAAAATATTGCCACGTGTATCTGTTTTAAAAAACCAGAATAAGCCCAAGGAATCGGGTAGATTAAAATCATCAAAAATGGTATTGCCTATAATTCTACCTCCTCCTAAAATATAATCATCGGCTACATCAAGGTCAAAAATATAGGAGTTTTGTCTATCACCATATTTTATCTGAGGTAATTTAGCCCATTTTAATTTAAGGTTAGAATCAAGACATGCAAATAAAGGCATACTATAACCCTTATAATTCTGGGAAATTATACTGATTGAATCCCTAAACTCTCCTCCAATCACTACATCACCGTTATTTAAGCATTTTACTGCATTAATGGAATTATTCGAGCCAGTTGTATAGACTTTCGAAACTTTTTTAAAGTTCAAATTACTATCTAAATAGGTAATGTAGGCTGAAAATATATTCTTTCCATTAAAGTAGTATTTACCATTAATAATAAATGTATCACGGTAAATACAAGTACTCAAAATGGTGTTCGCATTTTTAGTAATCAAAACTTTTCCATATTTAGTTCCATACATTGGTTTTGATGCCTTTATAGGGTTTAAATCTTTATCTAGTTTTAAGACAAAATTACCCGTTTTATTTATGGAAAAATTAATAGAAGGGATTTTTAATATAGAACTAGGATACGACTTATTCTGGTCATAAAAAACACCCAATAGGATATCATTATTATTTGAAACCTCAAATCCTTCAAAAATTATCCCACTTGTATCTAAAGATATATTATATATTTTTTCGAATGTCCCATTGGTGTCAAATCGAATAATAAAGCTGTTAGATTTTCCTTTGAAAGACTGATTATTAATATCAGCACCCTTATTAAAATTACCACTTGCATATATTTTTCCTAATGATTTAGAATAATTAATAGACGAAATAGTAAAATTTGAATAACAACTATCGGGCTTCCAAATCCATTTAGCTTTCCCATCTTTATCAAGAAAAGAAAGGATGTACGGAGTACTATATCCTTTGGCGGTTGCCCTAAAAGAGTCTATTCGTGTATTAAAGCTATAACGCCAGGCAATTATTGTTTGCCCTTCAGGTAATATCTTACACAAGGGAGAAGTTTCCCCACCACTTTTATCTCCTATTTGTTTTATCCATTGAAAACTTTGTGCAAAGCATAAATTGGTTAAAACGAAAGACAATAAACCAATAAGGAAACGTTTTGTTACCATAATAATGTATTCAAGGTTTAATTAATCGGCAACAGTAATTATCATACTCTTGGTATCTATTATTTTAGAATTTACCAAAAGACTATAAAAATATTGACCACTTGCTAAGTTACTGCAATCCAACTCTATCTGTCCAAACCCAGTTTGATTTATTGGAAATACTTTTACCAATCTTCCATTATTATCAATTACCTTCAAAAAAGCATTGGTATTGTTCTGAGGTAAAAAATAATCAATAAAAGTAATTCCATCAAATGGATTTGGGTGGTTTTGGAATAGTAATGGTAGCTGATTTAAGACTTCTTTTTGGGTATTTATATTTTTATTCTCTTTAATTGGATTAGAAGCAAAAACTAAATCTAACTTTCGTTTTAGCGAGTCAATACTTGCTTTTTGACCATCAATGATAGCTTGTTGTTCTTGCATGGCAAGGGTTAATATAGGAATAAATTCGTCATAAACTACACCAAAATAGGAAGTATCTGTTTCCTTACCTCTAACAATTGAATTTGGAAAAATTTCTTTTAATTCTTGAGCCATAAACCCATGATGAACCTCATTCTTTTTGGTTTTAAAATTATATGTATAAGGTTTAAGGCTTAAAATTGAATTCAAACCATATTTCAAGGGTTCAATATTTTCTTTTAGTCTCTTATCCGACATAACTGTGGAAATTTGAGTAGTTATTTCATACCACCAATTGGAGCCATTACCCATTGAACTGCCTGAAGTACAAGATGTAGTAGTACAGGGATTGGTAGGCATTAAATTATCAGCATGAATATTATCACCCCAGATTTGAAAAAAAGAATTTGAGGAATTACCAATATTATCCCCATAAATTATACCTCGGGTAGCTAAAGCATTATACCCTTTGCCTAAAATGTGTTGGGTGGCAGTGGCTGTGGTTGCTGGAAATGGGAAGGATTGCAAGAAATTGGTTGTGGAAGGAGTCCAAGTGCTGTTAATCATTAATTGGTGATTTTGTGCTTTGGTAAAATTGGTGCAAAAAACCATGAGTAAACTAAAAGTTAAAAACTAAAAGTTGAAAATAGAACGTCGGAATAATTTTTGGTAACTAAGTTAGTATTTTCCATAAAAGTATTGTTTAAAAAGTTAGAGCATACACAAATGTATAAGAAATAATTTCTTCAATTGCTTGATTATTTTTCTATTGATTGGATAAAGTTAAGGAAATGACGTTGTGCTGATAAAAAAAACGGTTGGAAGTATAAAACGTTTTCTTTAAAAACCAATATTACAATTTAAAATAACATGTGTATTTCAATTTAGACTTTTGGAAAAAAAACCTGACAGGTATATTGTAATTTCTCTAAAATTATGGAATATATTCCAAGGTAAACCTGTTAGGTTTTAATCTGATTGAAGGAAGCTATTTTGTGAAATTGTAAGGAATTATAATGGGTTGTAGCTTTTGAAAATTAACATTAATGGTTTTAGCATTCCAAAAATGTGTAGGTAACGTAAGCGTGAGGGGTAAAAGCGGTAGCCCACAATGCAGCGCAGCGGAATGAGGACTGCAAGCGGATGACCCGACCCGTAGGGACACGCCCAAATTGTTTAAAAGTCTTATTTGAACAATTATAAAATTAGAGGATTTCAATTTTTTAATTATTTTCGTATTAGTACTTTAAATAAAACTGTCTTAAAATCTAACTTCCTTAATAAATAAATGTATGACAATAATTAAAAACCTTGCCTTTAAAGGCGGCGGTGTTTTGGGCATTGCCTATGCCGGTGCCGTTGAAATTTTAGAAGAAAAGAAGGTCCTCGACACCGTAGAGCGGGTTACCGGAACCTCGGCCGGTGCTGTAATTGCGGCCCTTTTAAGTTTGCGTTACAATGCAGCCGATATTAAAACCATTGTAAACAAAACAAATTTTAAATCGTATGAAGATGGTTGGAACCCTATGCGCATGCTTTGGAAATTTGGCTTGTATAAAGGTAATACGTTTTTAAATTGGATGCACGACCAAATTATTGCCAAAGGTCTGAAAAAGAAGGCTACGTTTACAGATTTTAAAAATGCGGGTATGCGCGATTTGTATGTTTTTGCAACCGATTTAAATCAAAAATGTTTAAAGGAGTTTTCATTTAGAAGCACACCAACTACTCAGGTAGCCGAAGCAGTTCGCGCTTCCATGTCGGTCCCCCTGTTTTTTGAAGCCTTTCAATTTTCGAACGGAATTCCGAATAATCATATTTATGTGGATGGAGGAATTGTTTATAATTTTCCGATTACCTTGTTTGATGAAGTAGGCGAAAACAAGGAAACACTTGGCCTTTTTCTTGAAAATGTTCATCAAACACCAATACTTTCAAAGTTAAAGCATGGTCAAATAGTTACATATATCAAAGATTTATTTGATACGATGGGAGATGCTCAGGAATTCGATTTTGATAAAGATCCTTCGGAAAAGGAGCGAACGGTAGTTATTGATAATTTAGGCATTTCATATACTGATTTTGGAATTCCGGAAGAAAAAAAGCAAGGCCTTTTTGAATCCGGTAAGAAATACACGCGCGAGTTTTTTGAGAAGTAGCTGTTTTTGAGTGTTCTGTCAGATTTTTTAATTCCAGCTACTCAATGCTTTGCATTAATTTTATTTGAGGATGCAGATTTTACTTTAATTTTGAAGATAGAAAGAGCAATAGATCTTTTTTTTGCAGGTGTTTTTTGTTGGAGTGTTAGTAAATTTGACTTTTTAAAATAATCAATATGAAATATAAATTAGTTATTCTATTCGCCTGCTTTTTCAGTATCAGCGCATTTGCTCAGTATCCTTTGGATGAAGGTAAAATGCAACTTAACGCAGGTTTCGGCTTATCTTCTTGGGGTGTTCCAGTTTACGTTGGTTTAGATTATGGTTTAGCCGAAAATGTATCCATAGGAGGAGAGGCTACGTTTAGGTCATTCAATGAAAAGATTGGTGCAATTCGATTCAAGAGTAATATTATTGGAATAACGGCCAATGGAAATTACCATTTCGGCTCTTTGTTGGATGTGAGTGAAGTTTGGGATCTTTATGCCGGATTGAATTTAGGATTTTTTGTTTGGTCCACGCCGTCAAATTATCCCGGAACATCAACTTCGGGTTTAAGTTTGGGAGCGCAGATAGGAGTTAGATATTATGTTTCCGAAAAATTAGCGCTTAACCTAGAAGGTGGCGGAGGTTCTGCCTTTTCGGGTGGAAAGGTTGGGATATCGGTATTGCTTAAGTAGGGCATGTTAAAAATTACACAATAGTATAATAATCAATAAATTAATACTTAAACTGCTTCACATAATTGCACGACTATCTTCCATGATGCTCTAAAAGCCATGCATTTAATTTAAAAATAACCCGAATCTAGTTGATTGCACATCCACTACTTCGTCTGCATTGGCTAGAAGTGCGAAAAGCACATCTTCACCTTGTTTCCTAGTATTGACGCACACTGAACTTTTCATCGGGACCTAAAAAGTCTTAAAATTTAAAAAAGCCGTTTCAAAGCAATATAAGAAGCTTTGGAACGGCTTTTTTTATTAGAATTTATTTATTCTCAGGATTTGTTCCACCACCGGTTCGTTTGTTGGGTCTTCCAAAAAGGATATAATGCACGTCATTAAATAAATTATTGGCTGGCGGCGGATTTCTTTGCGTTGTGTAACCAAATGCAGCAAACATGGAGGCGTTTTGATTATATCGTCGAATGCTTACATAATCGCCATACCTGCCAAGTGATCCGGTGCTCAAGCGAGGGTAATATACTACAAAATCACCCATAAATCCTGCGGCATGGTGCGCTTCGGTTGTTCGGCCTCCCCAGCCCAATGAAATTCCAACTTCGCCATCGGCATTGGTTGAAAAGCAAGGATAGGCAAAGGCATAATCATTGTTCCAGATGGCCATTTGATCAATAACGGCATAATCGGTATTTCGGACTTTTACAACTGGGATATAGGCATTTTTGAAACCTCCTCCTGCATTGGAATTCCAAGCAAACCAAACCTCGTTGTTTCGCCGAGTTATTCCTAAAACAGCATTGCCCGGAAAACCATTTGCTCCCCCCAGCCAATCTACCCCGCTTGGAGTTATAGAACTCATGCCTGCATTATACGAATTGATTGTTCTATCGCGCCAGTAGTAGTTATTTTCGCCTTCTTTCCATGAAAAAACTCGCAAGCTACTGGTGTTAACATGGCCGGCCCAATAAACTTCATCACCAGTATTATGTGAAATATGACCACCATAGGCGTTTTGCCCGTCGGGAGCTTGTGTAAACCAAAACGTAAAACCACTTCCGGAGGCAATTTCAGCCAAAGGCAATCGCATAACCACAAGTCCTGTGCCAACTGCATCCGAAGAAATATACAAAGAATTGGATCCAACAGAAACATCGGGAAAATCGAGGGCACCTGTGGTTGCTCCAACTTGAGTACTAGTAATATCCCAATAGGTCCAAGCAGTTCCGCCACTATTGATAACATCGCTGGTACTTGCCGATGCAATTCGAATAATATTAGAACCTTGCAAACAGCCGGCACCATTGCCACAAAATTGCATGAACCAAATAAACCGGTCGATAGATGGGACATATTGAATAACTTGGTCGCAACAAAAACCATTGCTAATATTATTTCCGGCGGCATCGTTAACCGGCCCACTTGGAAAAATCGTTGTTGGATTAAGCACTGTATAGGTTTGGCCGCTATCGGTTGAAAGTTCGGCTGCCCAATTATAACTTAAGAATACTACATTGCGATTGGAGGCTCCGCTCACGTCGGTTGTAGAACCTGGTCCACTGCCAGTTTCTCCATATTTTACAAATACTACATCAGCGCCACCTCCGTTTACCGGGTTGCCGTTTTTGTCGATGTCAATTTGCTTCATGTCAATTTTGTTGTTGTGAGGCTTTATATCGCCAACCTTAGGACCTTTTGGTGGTGTCCAAGGTTTATCATCGTTGGTTTCCTTCTCACGTGGAATTTCGAATCCGGGAAATTTGTTCCCCTTAACTCGATTCGGTTTAACTTGTGATGATTTGGCTTCACCGGAAAAAGTAGCAGAGTCACGTTCGTTTTTAGAACCTGTTTTTTTCTTTTTGCAACTACTAAACGTAAAATAAAGTAGGCCAATGAAAATAATTAAAAGGAGTTTTGAATTTTTCATATACTGATTTGATTAAATTTTGTTGAGAAAAATGGCGAATCAAGTTAACGATGGTAAGAAATGAAGAGCTTTGGTAATTAATTTTTTAGCTTTAAAACTTAATTTGGAAAATCAAATGTAAATTATTTTGAGAACTTCCAATAAAATTGTTCAAAAAAAATGCAAGCGAAAATCCATGATTGTAACTCAGAAAATAGAAAGGTTGATACGTCCACTTTTTTTATTTTGACCGCCCATTTTTTTTAAACTAATTTTGAGCAGGTAATATAAGTTGTTACTAAGGCATTAAAATGGTAAACGATATCAAAAAAAGGGTAGCAGCTAAATACCTGCAAATTCTTATCAAAGCCAATAAGCAGCAACGCCGAATCACATCGTTTCGAAACATTAAAACTATTGGAATTTTGTATGATGCTAGCTTGGAAGAAACCTTAAAGGAAGTAAAAAAGGCAAGTGTAAAGTTAAAAGCCTTAAACAAAGAAATTTACACCTTGGGGTTTGTAAATAAAAAGGCATTACCTGCTAACCGCGTGCCACATACCAAAGAAGATTTTTATTGTCGCAAGGATTTGCATTGGTTTGAATTGCCTGTAAGGGAAAGAGTGAGTCGCTTCGCCAATGAAAATTTCGATTATCTTTTAAATTTATACTCTAACGATAACCTGCCGCTTGTAGGTGTTTCTGCGATGAGCAAAGCGTCATGCCGATTGGGTACATTTCACAGAAAGTATACAGGCTGTTATGATTTTATGCTGAGCGAGAAAGCTGGCAAAACTGCGGTTGAGTTACTCGACGCATATTTATTATACTTATACAAATTAAAAAATGACTAATTCAAAGTTTAAGGGAATGGGAGTGGCAATGATTACTCCGTTTACAGAAGGTTTAGGTGTTGATTTTGAGGCATTGGCCCGATTAACAGAGCATTTAATTGCAGGTGGTGTAAACTATTTGGTAGTGCTTGGTACCACAGGCGAAACGGCTACCTTAAACCATGAAGAGAAAAAACAGATTTTTCAAAAAATAAAGGAAGTAGCTGATCATCGAGTGCCCTTAGTTGCTGGCCTTGGCGGAAACAATACTTTGGAAGTTATAGAGCAGATAAGAGCCTTTGATTTTTCTGGCTACGACGCCGTTTTAAGTGTAAGTCCTTATTACAATAAGCCAAATCAGGAAGGGATCTATCAGCATTACAAAGCCATTGCCGAGTCCTCTCCTAAGCCTGTAATAATTTATAATGTTCCTGGAAGAACCGGGAGTAATATTACTGCGCAAACGCAATTGCGCATTGCCGAGTTGCCCAATATAATGGCAACCAAAGAGGCATCGGGTAACTTTAATCAGGTTATGGAAATTTTATCCAAACGTCCCGCGGGCCTAATGGTTCTAAGTGGCGATGATGCCATCACGTTTCCCTCTATGGCTTTGGGCATGGAAGGTGTTATTTCGGTAATAGGAAATGCTTATCCTCGTGAATTTTCGAGCATGGTTCATCTTTGTTTAGAAGGCAAATGGAACGAGGCCCGTGCATTGCATTATAAATTATTAGCCTTAATGGAAACTATTTTTGAAGATGGAAGTCCTGGAGGAATAAAAGTTTTGCTTAAAGCCAAAGGAATTTGTGGTGATAGGGTTCGTTTGCCGCTTGCAAATGTTGGAAAGGTAACTGAAGAAAAGTTGCTTAAACTTATGTTTTAGGCCAAAAATTGCATTGGTAGAAGATGAAGGCGAGAAAAGTTAAATAGGTGTAAATTTATCTTCGTTTCCAAAAATTCAATTTTGCTTTGAAAATTCGAATTTTGTTTTTGTCGATGATTCCAAAGTAAACCATGGCAAACACAACGAGCCAAACGCATCCTTTAATAAGGAAGAATAAAAATCCGGCAATGCCAAGGTTTTTCACAAACTCCATTACGACTGATTAAACAGAAGGGCTTTGGCACATTCGGTTTCCAATTCTTCAAAAATGGCGATATTGAAATCAAAACCTTTATTAACTTCATCAGCCCATTCGTCTTTTTGAACCATACGAATCGATTGAACCGCTTCATTCATATTTTCAAATTCGTACATTTTTCCTGTTGAAGGTACAGAATTTTTAATCATTTGACCACCAAAAATAAGGGCTAAGTAATTAAGATAAACATGCGGTAATATCGTTTCTCTGCTTAAGGATTTAAGGTAGTTAGCATAGGCATGGGTGCTTTCTAATACAAAATCAGCGTAGTAACCATCGGCATTTAGCTCATTAATGTCTTCTTGAACGTTGGCGGATCTTGATAAACTGGCATGTGGCAAGCCAACGCTTTCGATAGCTTTAAAAACTTGCAATTGCTGGTTGATGTAAAATAAATATTCAGATTTACTGAGTAAACCTTTGAACATTCTAATGTTAAAAGGCATTCTTTCTGCTTGTTTATGCTTAACGCTCGTTGCTTCTTTAAGTGGAATCATGGTTTTTTTTATTTTGAATGGTGCGAATTTAGAACAATTCTAAATAAGAACAAAGCGGATTTAAGAATAAAAGTAAAACATGGATTTTTAGTACAAAATAGACTTTTGAGTAAACAGAATTAAGTTGTTATAGACGAACAAAGTTTTTTTTGAGAATTTTTGGTAACTCAAAATTATTTCATTAATCCATTGAGTATTATCGCGACCTGTGGAGCTGGGTACTAATTAAAAACTATCTCAGTAGCTCCATACCCAAATTTTTCTTTTTGGGCTTCATAAAAGGTTTTAACGGCAGGATGACCGCTTAGCACTTTCCAGATTTTTTGTTTTAAAACTCCATTACCAACCCCGTGGATAAAGGTAATTTTATGATAATTTAAGGCGATGGCCTTCTCGAAAAGATTGGTGAAATGTGAAACTTGAGTTTTAATAGCTTCCTCCGCCGAAATATCCTGAAAGTTTTTAACCAATTGGTTAATATGAATATCAACGACTTCTTCGGGACGAAAAATATGAATTTGATCAGCAGATGGTTTAGATTCAATTTTTACGGACTCTTTAGTGAGTGTAAATTGTTCAATTTTATCAGGTTTTAAGGCAATTAAATACGTTGGCTTGCCATTAACTTCTCGAGGATTCATAAAATCTTTTGCTTTAAACTTATATTCCAAATACCATGGAGCACGTGGATTTTCGCATTCGTTCTCATGAAAGATCAACCGAAAACAGTATATGCCCCAAGCATCGAGTTCGGATAGATTAAGGGTGTTAAAAAGATAAGCGGTTTTTTTTTCTATCCTTCCTCCAAAAAGCGGTTTAAAGGTTTTACCCTGTTTAATTGATACGCTTAATAATATATCGCTGCCGCTGTTATTGAGCAAGCTCGCTTTGTACCAAGTTTGAGAACTTTGCTCAAACCAAAGGGATATTTCCGATTCGCCAATTTGTATTTTTGACGTATCGGGTAATTCTTTTTTATCATGATTCTCCACCGCATTCACTGGCGAACTAATCATTATTTCCCGCTTAAGAACCGGTATTTCAAAACCATCTTCGATGCTTACACCTACGGTTTTTTCATCGATTAGTCGTGTAATAATGCCTGAAAGAGATTCGTTAATAAACTTGACTTTGTCGCCGATTTGCATGCTGCAAGTTAAAGGCTAATTTGTTAATTTTTTAACAGAAATGACGGTTTATTATATTGCCTAGAAGTACGATTTGGGTATAGATAAAACTACTCCCCATTCTCTGTACCACTTTTTTCTTTTTGTTAATTACCCGCTTTTTTGTTGAAAACAAAACTATGCTGCTTGTCGGTATAAGTGTGCCGGTATTTGTCTATCAATACCTTGATGTCTTAATTCGTAATTGTAATGTTT
>Ga0105047_10014280_pt1 | contig 12614 bp, 14 predicted proteins | sample MAT04_FD_78384 | JGI IMG/M metagenome (GOLD analysis project Ga0105047, IMG submission 78384) | Freshwater microbial communities from Lake Fryxell liftoff mats and glacier meltwater in Antarctica - MAT-04 (megahit assembly) | ecosystem: Environmental > Aquatic > Freshwater > Ice > Liftoff... | reverse complement strand
TTTGTAGGGAAAAAAGAAAGCAGTGTATACGTACAATCAACATAATTTCTGTTGTCGAGGTTGAACCTTGACAACATTTTAAACGATGTCTGTCCCTGTTTTTCTGCCGAGGTTGAACCTTGATATAATAAATTAAAAAAGCCCCACGTGAAGCAGGGCTTCTCCGTGAGGCATTTGACTTCGTCAGATGATTCGCACCCGCTGTGCACCTGTCCATTCGTCACCTTTTGGTTTCGGGTAATCATACCACCCGCGAGCGCACCAGTTGTCGACCTTGTGACTGAAGGCAGCGAGTTCGTTCATTACCCGACGCTGGTTAGTGTAATCTGCCAGTTCGCCTTCGACATAGGTGAAGCCATTAAGCTGGTATGGTGTGAGGACAAGACCATAAGAGGCGAGCTTGTCTTCACGGAACTGCTTGAACTGTGCCTTGGTCGTCAGTCCATCACGGTTCGATGCTTGACCTTCTGCATCAACCAGTATGCGCCAAGGCTTTTCCAGGTCGTGGAGAAAAAAGATTAGAAGGGCATCAGACATTGAAAACAGCAACGGTCGCCCGAATGCTTTGTCGAAGGCGTACAGGTGACGGGCATAGTTCATCCCGTCAGTGACGTGGTCGATATAACCACCTTCCCACGTTTGGTGGTTATGGGTGGACCCACGTGCCTGCTCGAAGAGGGCACGGTTTTCTGCCAGAATGTTGTGGCAGACAGACTTGTTCGGCTCATCGATAAGGTCGATAAGCTGTTCGATAGCCAGGTAGTCGAGGGTCAGAGTGACAGATTGCATCAGAGTTCTCAAGAAATGTTAAATAGTTGATGGTAATGTACCATTTACGTATAAAAAGTCGATAGTTCTGAACTGCCTGTGGGGTGCTCTAAAATACCTTATAAAATATAGCTTCTTAATCAGTGATCCCACGGGGAATCGAACCCCGATTTCCTGCGTGAAAGGCGGGCGTCCTAACCGTTAGACGATGGGACCTTTCCTTACTACTACCCCAAAACTAGGCATTTCTGCCAGTGATGACATCCTAGCATTTTTTTGGGTAATAATGCTAGTGAGGAGCTCCGGAAAGGGATTCTTGGGTGAAGAGCTACAAAAAAAGATGCTTTGTCTGATAAACTTAAAAAACGCCAGAGTTCTCTTTATGAAGACTCTCACCATGCTTCACGTTCATACCTAAAAAATATCGGTAACTACATGTCAATCGTATGAAAATATTTTATTCAGAATTAACTGCTAATCCTGCATATTATTCTTTTGGCTACTCTGTATACGGAGAATTTGAAGATGGAGACATGCTTTCGGATTGTTACGAAAAAGGCTTTCTGCCTTTTGTGGGCACCCGTAAGCAAAGCCCGCGCGCCATGTTTATGGCGCGCGGAGTACGCGTCCTACTCCATGAATTTATAGAGAAACACTACCATTCTCGGGTGCGGCATAAGGTAGCCCTCCGCTTTCCCGAAGGTATTACCGTCGTGGTCTACAAACGCGGTGCGCATAAGGGTTTAGATAAGGTACATGCATTTTTTCTTTCTTACTTTTATTTTCGTTTCGGTAAAGAATCAATGCCACCGGATAGACTTTTCGCAATCATACATTCCCCATTTGTAACGCACATCGCAGAATATTCTTATCAAGGAAAAATAATTGGCTATTCGCTTGAAGTGCATGCAGACACGTTTATTCATGTGTGGCACCAAGCATACGCTAAAGAGCACGTGCACACGCATCTTGGAGTGTACCTGTATCTGGAACTTCTAGAGCGCGCAAAAAAAGCAAAAATGCACCACCTCTACTTTGGCGTTACGTACGGTACATGGATGAATTACAAAACAAATTTTCAACCACTAGAATTTTGGAACGGCGCGCAGTGGATTAAGGATTCTAAAAGCACGCTACTAAAAGAGCTTTTCAAAAGAGATGGAACACGCCAAATTGCGTTTACTGACGAATGGCGGAAAAACCAGGATCCGTATTACGACACACCGTACCCATTCAGTAGCAGATTTTCAGAACTTCGGTATCTTTATATTTTTGCCGTACTACACCCCCGAATTATCGGAGTGTACCTAATCTTGGTTTCGTCACTGACTTTGCTCGTTTGTTTTAAGTTCTTTTTTTAGGACGCCGATATTTTGCGGGAACCACATATCCCAAATAACGCCAGCAACGTCCCGCGCAGGGCCATATGTCGGATCGTGGTGAATTTCAATGTAGGGAAGTGAATTGCCCTCAATAAATGTAAAGCGCTCATCAGGGTTCGTTAGGTCTTCTGAAATAATATCAAAACCAATAACTTCGATTTCGCACACCCGTGAAGCCCTCTCAATCTCTTCCTTTGTGTGTTGTGGCACCAGATCTGTTATATCCACGTTGTAGCCCCCATTTGAGCGTTCTGAGTGCTCTGCAAGCAACAATGGGAAGCCTAAGAGAGGTATTTGCTTAGGACTAAAGCCTGCATGCATGAGTGCGTCAAAATACCAGGAATCACGTTTTACGGGAGATACTTTTTCCTTATCCAATTTTTCGTTATATCGCAGAAGTAGTTCATCACATGTACTAATGCCATCACCAAGGACCCGTGCTTTTTTGAAAGCAATTATCCCGACTACTTTTTGTCCTACACAAAGTGCACGATACGTGTCTCCAGGAACATACTCTTCAATCATTACGTAAAGACATAACTGTCGTGCACGCTTATATGCCTCAATAAAATCCTCACGACCTACTATGTTTACAGACGTATGTCGAGCACGAGAACCAGAGCGAGGCTTAACAATCACCGGCCCATTTATTTTTGAAAATGCCCTTAGCGCACCCTGTAGTGTAATCACGCACACCCCTCTTGCTACAGCCAGATGCTCTTTTTGAAATATACTTTTAAATACATCCTTATCATCAACCCACGTGGATGAAGATTCAGCGCGAAAAGGGGGTACAGGAATACTTTGAAAGTAGTGAAATCGGAATTTTTCTCCGGCATACTTTGTCGGAAGGTGCGCGCGGGATTGCTCTATAACCTTTCCAAGTACGATAAGTTGCTCCATCTGAATTCCACGTCGCACAGCTTCTTCCCACACCACACGTGTTCTTTTTGTGAGAGCGAGGTCAATATCATTGCTTGCGCGTATAAGTTGAATATATATTAAAAAATCCATACAAACTCTCCCGAGGAATTTTACTGTAGGAGAGCTATGAATCTGCCAAAAACGAAATCCGTGAGCTTTTGGTTTTGGCGTTATCATGCCAAAACAAACCTCAAGGCTGGAATCTATGAACTGAACGACGTGATTTACAGGTGTATCTCCGCAGTATACGCAAGGCGGTTTTGGAGTTGTTCTGGACATGCTCTTGTACACGTACAATAGCCTATCAGCACTTCTTTGGACACACAGACTATCTCCTGTATACTATATAGGCTCACGAGGTCGAGAATATTGCCAGCCAATTTAGTGGTCTGGCCTTTCTATTGAGAGGTCCCCACGCAATAACTACTATGGATGATACAAACATGACTCCAGATGCAGATGAGGTCGTAGAGGCTCCTGTAATGGAAGAAGGTGCTGAGGTAGATGCTCCTGCAGATGATCAAAAAGAGGAGGAAAAGACAGAAGAGGCTTCATAAGCACTCACGTCGAAGAAAAGAAACCACCGAGGCTTTTGGCCTCAGTGGTTTTTTTCTTCGTACGCGTACCTATGAATGCTCAACTACTCTTTTTTAGCGAGTTTTAAGCCAAACGTATATATCCTCAAGTGCTTTAACCGCATCGCCTGCGGCGATGTTGTTTTGGTGGTATAACTCATCCGTACAATCTCCCGCCGCCCAGACACCAGAATTAATCTCAGCTACTTCGTTACGTTGCCCCAGTACCTCAGGTGCCCCACTAAAAAGTACGCCTTTTTCGCTACTTTCCCCGTGCCTTGTATCGTGAGCCAATTCTGGTGTCTGGGTAAAAATTCGGACGCGTTGATTTTTAGGATTAGTTACCACGCGACCAATAGCATCCAATTCGACAACTCCTTTTGCAAAATCAGTATTAGGAATTACCCCTGCCTCTACAAAAATCCCGGTAACAGAAAGCAACACCTCTTCACCAGAGTCTCTATTTTTTACCATTAGACCCGTTACAAACTTTTCACCAAGCACCTGCACAGGTTCTGTTTTGGTAAGCACTTTCATATTTGGATGAGCAAGAGCTTTTTCAACAGTGATGGCGTCAGCCTTGAAAGAATCATGACGGTGAATGAGCGTTACCGATTTAGCGTACGCAAGGAGTTGAAGCGCTGTTTCAAATCCCGCATTACCGCCTCCAACAACAGCAACATCTTGACCAGAGAAAAGAGGGCCATCGCACGACGCGCAGTAGGTGAGTCCCTTATGCTCAAAAGTGTCAGCTCCAGGAACGAGAAGTTTACGTCTGGCAGCACCGGAGGCTATGAGCACTGATTTTGCGGTAAAGCTCTTCCCGCTTTTTGTAGTAGCGGTAAAAAGCTCTCCTGTCCTTGTAAGGGTTTGCACGCGCTCTCCGACTTGTATATCAAGCAAAGAAGCTTTGTACACCTCTAGATGAGTTTTTAAAGACTTTGCCAAATCACTTCCTGATATCTTAACGGTACCAATCCAGTTTTCAATTCCTTCGGATACCGTGCTCTGACCTCCAATTTCTTCCGCTATCAAAACTGTTTTTAAATATTTTCTTGCTGCGTATACTCCAGCAGATACTCCCGCCGGCCCTCCTCCAATGATCAATAAGTCGTTCATACGTAGAGTTTACCGCAAAGTATGTCTACACGCCAAGAAATAAGAATTCCCGCAAACTACGTTTGCGGGAATTCTTCGTTTTTTACACACATCCTAGACTGCCTCTTTTACAAGCACTCTTTTATTTCTTGTGTCGGCGAAGAAAAGTAGGAATAGCTCCCCAAGCATCCTCCTCCTCTGAAGTAGTGGGCGTCACAGGTCGTGCTTCTTGTCGCGGTGAGGCTGTTACTACAGGCTCTTCACGTTCGCGCTTTGGCATTTCAACCTCTGGAATTACTTCCTCTTCGCCACGCACTACTTCGGTATAGACTTTAGCCTTAGCGTCTTCTTGTTCACGGACAGGCATTGAAAACAGTGACCTTTCAAAACCTGAGCCCTCACCCGAGGAACCTTCTGGGAATCCAGTGGCAATTACGATGATACGAATTTGTCCCTTCTTGAGTTTTTCGTCACGCATGATACCAAAGATAATCTTTGCAGACTTATCAACAGAATCACTCACCACTTTAGCAGCTTCCTGCACCTCCAAAATTCCAAGATCTTCAGATCCTGCAACAACAAAGAGTATTCCTTTTGCTCCAGTAATAGAAACATCCAAAAGCGGAGAGTTAACGGCCATTGCAGCAGCGTCCTTCGCTCTGTTATCACCGTCGGCAATTCCGATACCCATGAGTGCAGGTCCTGCACCTTCCATAATTGCCTTGATGTCGTTGAAGTCAGTGTTAATTTCTCCTGGCGTAGTTATTATGTCCGAAACACCCTCAACAGCCTGGCGAAGTATTTCGTCACAAAGAGCAAAGGCATTCTTGGCTGAAGCATTTGCGTCAACGATAGATAGGAGTTTGTCGTTAGGAATAACGAGGTACGCATCAACCTCTTTCTTAAGGTCTGAAAGTCCCTGTTCTGCGATTGATGTGCGTTGCGCTCCTTCAAATGAGAAAGGTTTTGTAACAACAGCAACGGTAAGCGCGCCAAGTTCTTTTGCAATTTTTGCAACGACAACCGCGGCCCCTGTTCCCGTCCCGCCGCCCATACCACAGGTAATAAATACCATGTCAGAATTTTGGAGAGCTTCTTGAATCTCTTGACGAGTTTCTTCTGCTGCACGGCGTCCAATTTCAGGATTCATTCCAGCGCCAAGACCGCGAGTTAAATTTTTTCCAATGTGAATTTTTCTTTTTGCAAGAGACCGGTGCAGATCCTGCGCATCGGTGTTAATAGAGACAAATTCAACACCCTTAACTTTTGAGTTAATCATGTGATTAACTGCATTATTCCCCGATCCTCCCACTCCAACGACTCTAATTCGTGCGAACGTCTCTACTTCGGGAATGATGCGCTTGGACATAGGTGTGGCTGAATAAAATGAATAGTAGTCAATATATGCTATCACAACGCCCCAAAACGCAAATATTGACAAGAAGAGGCGTGTGTCTTAGTGCAATAAAGGGAAATTCTATTTTTTTTGACTCTATTTACTGATATAATAAGATTTTGGATGCGTTGTGCATCAAAAAGGAGCAAAAAATGATTGAGTTGAAATCTCCAGAATTCTCGCCGGGAGCGAGATACAATAGAGCGACAGACACACTCTATGTTCTCTGGGAAGACTGCTCGTATCGAGTGAAGCCGGGAGCGTGGCCTTTTGATTATCTATTCCACCCACACCAAGAACGTCTGGTGGGCGTGAAGGTCGCAAGGGTCTCTTTGCTCTTGGAGTAAAAAAATTCGGGAGCCCGCGGGCTCCCGGACTTTTTTAAGAATATATTTTGTTGCCCAGAAAAGTCACCATCCAGTATTTCTAAGTTAAGGCATAAACTGCTTAAAAAAAGTCTTTATAGATTCAATAATGCTTGAAAAGTTATTTTTTTTAGGAGTTTCAATGTCCCCCGTCATTCCCCAGAGTGCAAGCCCATACGCAACTGCCCAAGTAGCGTCGCGCACCTTGGTGTCAGACGTAATTTTTAATTCTGCAACTCGAGAGGGAAGTTGAAGTGCGCCGCGCGCTATATCTTTAATGGTGCCCTGTCCAGATCCTCCGCCCGTGAATATAATTCCCGCAGGAAGTGCGTTATGCACACCAAGTACTTTCAAATGCCGTTCAATTAAATCAAACATAGTGCGAAAACGCATCGTGATAATTTCTTCCACCTTTTTTTTGGGATACATGGTTCCAGAAAGTCTTCCGAGTTTAATGCGTTCGGCATCTTCAAGGGAAATTTTAAATCCTAATGCCAAATCGTCAGTAATATTAGTACTCCCAAGAGGGAACACCTTAAGTGATATCGGGAAGCCCTCGTCATAGACGACAATTGATACGGTTTCAGCACCGATATTTGCGAGCACGCACCCCTTCATCTTTTGATCTTTTGTAAGCGTTACGTAGGAACCAGCCAATGGTGACGCCATGGTGTCTATAACTTCAATGTCCGCACCTTCAACGGCAGCAGTGAGTGTTTCTGCGTGCTGAGATAGTCCCGTCACAAAGAGAAAATCACCCTCAAGTCGCGTGCCCTTCATGCCAAGCGGCTCACCTAACGTTCTGGTACCATCAATGCGGTACTCAAGAGGGATTTCGTGCAGAACTTTTCTATTTTGAAAATTTGGTTCAGCAGAACGTCTCGCGCCTACCTGAACCTTCTCAATGTCCAAATCTGTGATCTCCTGATCAGCTCTTGATATAACTGTCTCGCCCTTAGCACGAATCTCATCCAAAGAAACTCCTCCGATTGCTAGGAAAGCCGACTTAATCTGTACGCGCGCAGCGCTCTCCGCCTGCTGTTTGGCGGCAATAATACTCGCCGTAGCGTCCGCAAGATCTACGACATAGCCATGACGAAGTCCCCGTGTATCAGATAGTCCTGTTCCAATAATGCGAACGACGGTACCATCTGGTGTATCTACTTTTTCAACGACAACAATTTTTGTATGATGAGTACCGATATCAATACCTGTTGCAATGCGTCGTTTCATTCCTCTCATACTACACTATCCTTTTGTTTTTCTGTCCTTTACAGGCTCTTGCTTGGGGAAAGTGTCCTTAAGAGATGCCAGCTCAGACCTTACGAAATAAATTTTCTAAGATATTCTTGTTCCATTTTTTCCATACGAGCACCATGGGAAAGACCCTTTATGTGAAGAAGCCCGTGAATAAAGAGAAGCACTACAAAGCTTTTGTAGGAAAGCTCGTAGGAGGGTGCTTGTTTCTCTGCAATCGTAAGACAAATAATAATTTCTGCTGATTTTGTTTTTTTGTCTAGGATGTATGAGAGAACATTTGGCACGTAGTCTTTGTTGCGGAGTGACCTGTTTAATGCGCGCGCGCGCGTCTCTCCAACAAAAGCGAGAGATATTTCATATTCGGAAAGTATGGCGGCCGCAATTTTTGTAAAAGGCACACCAGGCGCTTTGCGCCTGGTGAAATATTTAGTATCTAAAGTACCTTTGCGCACAGACTACTTGCGACCTCGTTTCTTTGACGCTGTTGGGTCGATTTTTCCGAGTTTTACAAGTTCGTTATATTCTCCAATTCTTTCGCTTCGAACAAGTGCTCGCATGTGGTCTACATTTTTAGACTTCTGGCGAATATAGTACCTTCTCTGACGCATCGCTCGTATTAGTCCCAGACCTTGCGCGCGACGTGAGAAACGACGAATGAGCGACGCTGCGCTTTCGTTTTTTCCTCGTTTAACTTCTACTCGTGTTGCTTTAATCATATAGTCCTAAAAACATAGCATACGTGGGGTGTTGCTGTCTACCTGCAAAAGAATACTGTCGCAAACAGGGGTTACGGGAAAACAGGTAAAAAACAAAGCGCAAGCTTTCCCTCTGGGGAAAGCTTGCGCTTTGTTAAATCAATGAATTGTCAAGCATTCCAAAACTAAGCAAGGGTTTTCAAATGCTCAACTAACGAGTCAATAGCAATAGTTGTCTCTATGTAGCTGGCGCGGTTTCGCAAAATTACCGAGCGCTCAAGAGCCTCTTTGCGACCCATAATTAAAATATACGGTGGGTTTATAGTTTCCACAAAGCGCATTTGTTCTCCAAGAGACTCAATACCAATACTCTGCATAAGAGGCACACGAGCGCGACGCAACACATCTGCCATCTTTATACTTTCTCGTTTTGCTTCGTCGCCGATATGCACAAAGAAAAATTTTGGAGCGGCAATGTTTTTTCCTGCGGGTATCACCTCGCGCGCTCCCGTAGTAATGCGAATAATTGCGCCCACGGAAGGGGTGTTGCTCGTGAAGAATGCCTTGGCAAAATCATGGTAACGCGAGCCCCAGGCATGCAGATTCTCATTTGACTGCACTTCAAAGCATGTCTCTGTCCAGTTCGTGCCACGAGAAAGTAACTGTGGGGCAAGTTGGTACGGGGTGTCGGTAGATTCAAGGTATTCAAGCACACCCTCAAAATGTTTTCTACTTGCTTCGCTTAAATGATCGGTAGGAGAAGGAACGCTAGCAATAGAAGCAGCTGTTAATAGCTCCGCAGCTTCAAACACGTCGCGTTTCGCACAGCTCACGCAATCCGGTGGCAGTTGCGCGCCATGCTTTCTAAAATATTGTGTGAGTTCGCGTGCAAAGCGACTTCTCGTTTCTTTATCGCCCATTGAATTAATGCGAAGCATGGGAGTATCCTTACTAAGATCTTGCATTAAGGAATGTACAGCACGCATGAGTACTGCGTCAGCAATTGAACGCTCAGCACCAAGGGCATGAAATTGAATAATTATCTGTTTTGGAGATGCGCGCCCACGAGCTGCGTTTGTATGCCAGAGAAATAGTGGTTGGGCAGTTGTTGGGGCAAGTCCTGCATCGCGCACATGTTTCAAAAATCCCGCAATTTCTTTGCCCGGTGTATCCAGAGTCTCAAAATTAATATTCTCAGGGTATGGAGCACGAGAGCCCGATCCTTTTTTCGCAAGCGCTGCGCTCGCAAGCGATTCAAAACCGTAGTACGTGCCGATAGCAGCAGCTCGCCGGAGGATATCGTCAGTTTTTAGGTGAGTATTCATTGAGGAAGGGCAACGTTTCCGGGAAAAAAGGAAATGTTAGATGTCGGGAGAAGTCGTACCAGAGCTCTTCCCATTATGTCCTTTTCAGGAAGGACACCCCACACGCGCGAGTCTGAACTCTTTGGACGATTATCTCCCATCATAAAGTATTCCCCAGTACCCACAAGCGTGCTTTCGCTATACGTCGCGTCTTCAGTAACTATATATGGCTCGGTAAGTGAGAAGGTGGTCTTATCAGCTCTTGTTATGGTGACTATGCCCCGATCTATTGCAACCGTTTCTCCAGGAAGACCTATAACTCGCTTGATATAAAAGACCTTGGGATCTTTAGGGTAACGAAACACGAGGACCTCGCCACGCTTTGGCTCCGTAAAGTGGTATGAGAGCTCGTCTACGATAAGATAATCACCACTTTCAAAAGTAGGAACCATTGACTCCCCTTCAACGAGAAATGGTTGGGCAATAAAAAGGCGAATCGGAAGAACAATAATAATTGCAAGAACAAGGAATGTACCAATCTCTTTTAGAGCACTCCCAGTGAACGTCATGCGTGCATTGTACGCTTCCTATTTTTTGCGCGCAAGTTTTTTCTCCATAGAAGCGTTTCTCTCTACGAAACTTCGGGTGCTACTATGGTAGGCATATGACATTTGTTATTATTGGACTAGGAAATCCGCAAGAGGAATATCTAAAGACTCGGCACAATGCCGGAAGAATGGCAGTCACGGACTTTGCAAAAGTACACAATTTTCCAGAATTTACTCTACGCAAGGAAGCTAACGCTTTTGTTTCAGTATCGCGTGTGAAGAATGAGAAAGTAACACTCGTTATACCTTCAGTATCTATGAACGCTTCGGGCAAGGCACTTTTAGCCTTCGTAAAGTCCCCCAAGGCTGCAAAGAGTTTGCTTGTAGTTCGAGACGAGCTTGACCTCCCTCTTAGTGTTTTAAAAATGACGATGTATGGGCGTGGAAGTGGAGGACACAAGGGTGTAGAGAGTATAATGCGCACGATTAAAACAAAGGAATTTGCTCAACTAAAAATTGGTATCTCGGGAGCAACAGCAAAAGGCAAAGTAAAAAAGCCTGCGGGTGAAGACCGGGTGGTGAATTTTGTGATAGGGAAGTTCAAGCCAGTAGAGGAGGTACTTTTAAAGAAAACACTTAAAAAGAGTAGCGAAGCTATTGAATATTTTATAGCTGAGGGGATTGAGAAGGCGATGCTCGTTGCAAACACTAAGTAGAGACAACCGTTACTCCTCTAGTACTACTCGGTGGGCATTAATTTACAATAAAGAAAAACTCCGGCGCCAATGCGCCGGAGTTTTTCTTTTTACATAGCTCACCACTACACTACTTCTTCACTGTCTTTGAGTACGCAAGCGTCATACGCTGATCATTTGGCTCAAAGAGTGTAATGGTAAACGGGTACGTTTTGCCAAGCTCAAGCATTTCGCGAAGTTCGGAAGGAGATGCAAACTCACTAATGTGAACGAGTCCCGCAACACCCTCCTCAATTGAAGCGAGCGCGCCGTGCTTGTTGTACTTAATGATTACACCAGTTACTTCTTGTCCCTTCTTGTACTTATCGTTTGCCGTTTTCCATGGGTTTTCCATGAGCGCCTTAATAGAAAGGGAAATCTTTCCGTCCTTAATTTCAATCACCTTGACCTTGGTTTTGTCTCCCACCTTAAACATGGTGCGAGGGTCTTCAACAAGTCCCCAGTCAAGCTCACTGATGTGAACGAGTCCCTCTAGCCCCTGCTCAAGCTTAACGAAGACACCGAAGTCAACAGCACCCGTTACCTCGCCCTCTACCGTATCTCCCACCTGATACTTATCAATGAGGTTTGTCTTTTCTGTCTCCTCGTCTCCTGTTTTTTCAGAGAAGATAAGTTTTCCTTCCTTAGGGTCGGCGGTAATGATACGTACGGAAAGTACGGTTCCCTGAAGTTTAAGGAGCTCACCAAAGATCTTATCTTTGTCTCCCTCTGGGACGCGAGGATAGTGATCCTTTGAAAGTTGTGATGCAGGAAGGAATCCTTGGATACCTTGCCAAGAGAGAATAAGCCCTCCTTTGTTGGCTTCCTCAACGGTGAGGTTATAGACATTTTGTCCTGCAATTGCTTGCTCGGCTTCTCCCCAAATTGCAGCCTGACGAGCTTCTTTAAGTGAGAGCTCAATGTACCCGTCAATACCCGACGCGTCTACGACTTTTGCCGTAATCTGGTCTCCTGGATTTGCTTTACGTAAAACGTCAGCGGCGTTTAGGTATTCGCGCCCGTAAATGATCCCGGTACCAAATGGAGGCAAATCAACAAAGAGGCGACCACGAACAAGCTCAATAATAGTTCCTTCAACAACGTCTCCTGCTTGTGGCGGAGTAACGATAGAGTCTATCAAAGCGTACATGGGGTGCGCCGAGTCTAGAGTAAAACTTGGTACAGAAAGCGCAGGCACCTTTATTTCTTCGGTCATGAATGTAAATCACGTGTGCGGGATATGTGGTAGGTACTTCTGCTACGAGACAACGCCTCGAAAGACCATGAAGGGATAGCCTACGCACGACTTCTAAACACACACGGGTGATGTAAAAAATATAGCAAAAAAGAGCAAAATTTACAAGGAATGGATATGAATAGGGCCCCACTTCCGAAGAAATGGGGCCCCTTTTTCCTGATGGGGGTTGTTCGTCACCCCCCCGTTGGAGCTCTGCAACACTTAAAGCGCGCCTCATGTTGATAGGCAAAAGGGAGTATACCGGCGTGCGCTCTCTAGGCATTTAATGCTAGAATATACGTAATGGTAATTACCCATCACGGTGGAC
>Ga0105047_10014279_pt1 | contig 12614 bp, 8 predicted proteins | sample MAT04_FD_78384 | JGI IMG/M metagenome (GOLD analysis project Ga0105047, IMG submission 78384) | Freshwater microbial communities from Lake Fryxell liftoff mats and glacier meltwater in Antarctica - MAT-04 (megahit assembly) | ecosystem: Environmental > Aquatic > Freshwater > Ice > Liftoff... | reverse complement strand
GTGTAATCAAGTCAGCTGACTCGGTGCAGCTTTGAATGACTCTGGGGCGTGAAAGCTCATGTTCACCTGCTCATCGCAAGGCAAAGGTTATTTTTAGGTTAATGGATTACTTCTTACCGCTCTCGTCTAAAGGAAGAGGCACTAGGGGGCCTTCAGTCAGGAACCGAATAAATGCCTGTTCATGCAAAAAAAGACCCCAAGCGTAATCGTCTGAGTGTTTCACTTTTCGCAGCCCTGATGCTGCCGGCAAGCCTCGTGGCGGCGCAGACGCCGCAAGTTGAATCCGAAGCGGAAGAGGCCCGCACATTGGACCGCGTCACCGTCACCGGTTCGTTGATCCCCATGTCCGAGCTGGAAACCGCGACCCCGGTCACCGTCATCACCGCAGAGGAACTTCAGTCGCGCGGCTTCACCAGCGTGGCGGACGCGTTGCAGCAAAGCTCCTTCGCGACTGGTGGTGTGCAAGGCGAACAGAGCTCGGCGTCGTTTACCCAGGGTGCTGAGACCTTGAGCCTTTTCGGCCTATCCCCCAGCTATGTGAAGTACCTGGTCGACGGCCGGCCGATGGCCGATTATCCGGCCCTGTACAACGGCAGCGACACTTTCAACAACATCAGCGGCATCCCGATCGATCTGGTGGAACGGATCGAAATCCTGCCTGGTGGGCAATCTTCACTTTACGGTTCGGATGCCATTGCCGGCGTCGTGAACGTGATCCTGAAGAAGCAGATGGATGGCGCCGTCATCAACGTGCGCGGCGGTGCCTTCAGTGAAGGCGGTGGCGCCAGTATTCGCGGAAGCCTTGCGACCGGCTTCAGCGCTGCGGATGATCGACTGCAGGGCCTGATCGGCGTGCAGTACGAGGAACGCGACCCCATCTGGGGGTACCAGCGCGACATTACCCGCCAGTTCAACACCAATGGCACCAGCCCACCACTGGCAAGCCGTGACTTCCTGGTGCTCGGCGTCTTTACCAGCTACAAGTTCACCGATCCTAACGACTGCGCCAATGTCAGCGGCCTCTTCGGCGGCACCGTTGGGCTGCGGACTCGGCCCGGATTTGGCGATGAAAACTACTGCGGCTCCTTTACCACGCCTGGTTATAGGACCCTTCGTAGCGGCAGGGAAAGTGGTCAGCTGTACTCGCATGTCACTTTCGACCTGACCGACAGGACACAGCTCTACGCAGACCTGCTCTACAACAACGAGAAGGTGAAGTACCACATCGGATCCAACTACACCTGGTGGGGCACCGGACCAGGGTTTGGTTACTTCTATGACCCGGAGGTTGCTGCGGACGATCTGCTGGGCCTGCAGCGCGCGTTCGCACCTGAGGAAATGGGACCTGGTGGTTTCCGAAACACCATGAGCACCGACAAGACCGAAGCCTTTGCTTTCACGGTAGGCGCGCGCGGACGCATCGGCGAGTCCAACTGGGACTACGATATTTTTGGCGCCCGTACCGAATACGAGCTGGTAGAGCACAGCTTTGCGCGCTTTGCCGATGAAATTGACGGGTTTTTCGTAGACCGCGTGCTGGGCCCGCAGCTGGGGCTCGATCCGCTTTACAACGCCTATCCGGTCTTCAGTCCGGACTATGCCGCGTTCTACTCGCCGATCACGCCGGAAGAGTTCGCCAGCTTTACGGGCTATACCGACTCGCGAAGCAAGACCACGGACAACACCTTCCGCGCGCTCGCCACCAATAGCGTCCTGTTCAGTCTGCCGGGCGGCGATGCGGGTTTCGCCCTCGCCCTCGAGGGTGGCAGGCAGAGCTGGGACTATCAGCCCGATCCGAGGCTGCTGGATGGCTCCATCTGGGGCACCACTTCGGTCCAGGGCGGTGGCAGCCGCTCCCGCTACGCAGCCACTACTGAACTTCGCCTGCCTTTGCTCGAGCAACTCACCGCCACGCTCTCGGGACGTTACGACGCGTTCAACGTGGAAGACGAGACCATCGACAAGCCCACCTACAGCGTGAGCCTCGAATACCGTCCCTTCGAAAGCCTGCTATTTCGGGGCAAGTACGGCACCGCGTTCAAGGCGCCCACCCTGGCAGACCTCTACCAGGGTGCCAGCGGCTACTACTCGTCGGTGACCGATTACTACAACTGCCAATTGCTGGGCTTCGCTCCCGGCGAAACCGACGGGTGCCCGGCGCAATTTTCCAACCGCCAGTTCTTCGGCACCCAATCGGGCAGTACCGAGTTGCGGCCGATCAACGCCGACACCTGGAATGCGGGCGTAGTGTGGTCGCCAATCGCGAACCTGGGCATCAGCGTGGACTACTTCAGTTTCAAATTGGAGGACGAAGTCAACACCGAAAGCGCGGAGGACTTGACGCTGGCCGAAATGCGTTGCCGCACAGGACTGGAAGATATCAACTCGGGCACCTGCGTCAATGCGCTCAGCAAAGTCATCCGCAACGCGGCCGGCGCGATTACCGACATTCTTACGCCCAAAGTAAACGTGTCGCAGCAGGAGTTGCGTGCGCTGACCGCCAGCGTGAACTACCTCTGGGACATCGGCACGTATGGCTCGCTGAAGTTCAACGGCTCGTACACCAACATTCTCGAGCACACCCAGCAGAGCTATCCTGGAGACCCCGAGATCGACCTGCTCAGAGAGCCGCTCTACAGCTCTGATCCCAAGACCAAGGCCAATGCATCGGTGACCTGGAGCAAGGACAAGTGGGGCGTGACTGCGTACGTCAACAGGCTTGGCAAGCAGCCCAACTATCGCGCACAGGTGACCAACGATTACAGCGCCACCAACGCCGGCACGCTGGCACCATGGATCCTCTACAACATGAGTGTCGATTACCGCGCATTACCCAACCTGGAGCTGTCACTGCTGGTCAACAACGTACTGAACACCATGCCCGAAGACGGTAGCTACCCGGGCACGTCCGGAGCGCCGTACGACGATTACAACACCAACCCGTTTGGCCGCGCGATCTACGCGGAAATGCGTTACTCGTTTGGCGGCGCTGACTGACCAAGACATTCCGGGGCAGGCATATCGCCTGCCCCGGATGCGCCACGATCCAAGAGGGCCGCGTTCGCTGGCCTGTGCCTATCCGACGTGCAGTCCGCCTTCGCGCAGTACTGCCCGTGCCGGAGCCAATTGGTCTTCATAGTGGCGCCACCGCTCCAGGTGGTCCCGGTTCAACTTGCCTCGTACTTGCACGGCGCTCGCGGTAGCGACCGGGGCACTATTTTCCTCGAACTGCATGCAGCGTTCTTCCCATGGAAGATCGCAGAATGCGAGCAGGCGGCGGGTACTCTCCTCCTGCGATTCAACCAGGCTTTCGTAATCCAGTTGCAAGATCCGCCCGGGCAGCACTTGCTCCCAGTGCTCCATCAACTTCCTGAATTCAAGGTAGTAGCGAGCAGTGTCGAGCAGGTCGAATGAGTAGTCGTAGTAGGGCGAACTCAGGGCGAACAGCTGCCGGAAATTGCTGAGGCAGGTGTCGAGCGGGTTGCGCCGCAGACAGACGATTCTGGCGTTGGGCAGCGCCTGGGCGATGAATCCTGCGTACAGGAAATTGTGCGGAAGCTTGTCCACGAAACGCGCGACAGTGCCAGTGGCTGGACGCGTGCTGCTCAGGTAGGCCTGCCCCAACTTTGCCCAATCCAGGCGACGGGCTCGCCGCACGGTGTCGCGGTCCAGCATCTCCTGGGTGCGGCTTCCGGACGCCCGCTTCAGTTCCACACCAAAATTCTGCAGCTCTCCGCAGGAATGCACCAGCGAGTGGCTTGAAAGAATGCGGTCTACCAGCGTGGTTCCAGAACGCGGCATGCCAATGACAAAGATTGGCTCGCGGGTACTGTCGCCGCTGGCGCCAATGAGCGGCGTAGGTACGGCCTCCGCAATCGACTGGAATAGCAGACGGTCGCGCTCGAATGAATAATTTCGCGTACGGCCGTGGGAGAACTTGCCTACGGACAAGTGTTCGAACGCCTTTGGAAACTCATTGAGATCTTCCAGTTCCTTGGCAAGTGCAAGGTTGACGTAGAGAGCAGCGCCGCCATCGTCGGCGTGTGCGTCCAACAGGTTGCTCAGTCGCGGAATGTGGTTGGACTCGGCAGACTGGCGACGTAACTGAGCAAGCGCCAGATGCGCCTTCCAATATTTGGGTTCTATCGCAAGGCAAGCCTCGTACTCCACTTCCGCCTCGACGAATTCGCCCGCGAACGTCAGCGCGGTCGCCAGGTTGAAGCGGTAGCTCGCCTGGCGTGGCGCAAGCTCCACCACCGCACGAAAAGCGGCGGCGGCGCGGTCGTGTTCGTTGACTTGTGTAAATACCACGCCAAGCACATCGAGCGTCATGGAGTCGCTTGGCAACAGGGCCGACGCTGCCTCGGCTGCTGCAAGGGCTTCGCGAAACAAGCGCGCACTGGCCAAAGCACGCGCCAACTGTGCGTGGTAGTCGGCACGAAGTGGATTGAGTTTGACCGCCTGGTGAAGGTGCGCGACGGCACCACGCAACTGCTTCAACTCGATCGCGGCGACGCCTGCCACGAAATGGACCCCAGCGTGGTTCGGCACACGCTTGTCGACGTCGGCGGCGAGGGCGTGCGCACGCGCCCATTCCCCGCGATTCAGCGCGGCGATGGCCAAGTTGTAGAGCTCTACTGGCGTCGCCGCCTCCATCAACTCGTCTCCATCACGGCTCGCTAGCGATTGGCCGGACGCGACGACACAGCGCAAGCCGAACACACGCGTTCCACCTTGTAGCCTTTGGCACGTAGTTTTTCGACCACACCATCCGCGCCCAGCAGGTGCAGGGTGCCCACTACCACCAGGGTGTCGTCGGTGCCTGCAGTGTCCAGGCGCTGCGCGATGCGCGGCACCCACGCGTCGTTGCGGGCGACATTGATGCGCTGGTAAAGATCCGGATACTCCTGCTTCATTTCCAGCGCCATGCCATTCCACAACTGTTCGACATCGCCGGCGCGCCACGCGGCGTGCAGGCGCATGGTTTCTTCCTTGCCGTCGGCCGATTGCGAAAGGGCCTCGGCCAGGAACTGCAGTTGTTCCTGCTTGCCCATGCCGTCCAGCATCGCGATCTGCTCGGCGCCGGTTTCAAGTCCCGTGGAATGCTTGGCCGCTTTGGCTGCTTGCGCCGCAATGTGTGCATCGAGGCCGAACTTCGGGTCGAGGCCCTGCTTGGTCATTTCGGTGATGGAAATCATCAGGCCTACGAACCACGGCTCGAATCGTTGCAGCACTTCTGGTGTCAGCCCCATTTTCAGCAGGTCGGCGCCATTCACCGCCAGCCATTCATCCAGCAATGCCACGGTTGCGGCGGGCAACTCGCTGTTGAGCAGGCTGCCGTCGCTGCGCATCGCGGCCTGGGCCATCTGCATGCCGAGCGCGGGCGATGACATTTCTTCCGGTGGCAGTTCGAACACCAGCGATTCGGCATCGGCCAGTGCCGCATCCACGTCCTCGGACAAGGGATAGTCGCTCGGCTTGAGCAGGTGGAAGGAGCCCAGCAGGTAAACCGAATTGTCCTGATCCGAGACCTTCCACAGCAGCGGCACCGGCGGCGTATGCGCGGCATCCGGCGCCGGCGTGACGGCATTGGCGATGAAAGCCGTGGCGACGCAGGCAGCGAGCAGGACGGGCTTGAATATCCATGTCGAAGCGAAGCGCATATGGTTCCTTGTCATTGGGCGGTGGAAGGCGGCGTGTAGGTTTTCTCGCCTGCAGTTATGGCCAGGTCGATGCGGTTTTCAGGTGGGGGTAGCGGACAGGTGGCGAAGGCGGTGAACGCGCAAGGCGGATTGTAGGCGCGGTTGAAATCCACCAGGACCTTGCTTTCGGAATCGGGTGCCGGCGCATCGATGAAACGCCCGGCCGGGTAGCTGCCGTGTCCACTCGTGCGATCGGCCAGGATCAGGAACAGTCCGCCGTCAGCGGCTGCAAGTGCTTCGATCCGGTACGTCTGCCCATCTTTCGCGAATTCCACGGATCCAGGATTGGGAGTTTCGCTGATGGTGCCGACGATGTCCGCGATCGCGATGGTCCTGCCTGGAGGATGCGGCAGGAAGTGGCCTTGCACTTGCCATGAGGGTTCGGCGGGCCAGTACTGGAGCCTGGTGAATTGCAGGCGCGACGGCGCATCCGCATGCTTGATCCGCAGCGCGCGCCGTTGCCCGCGCTGGATCAAGCTCAGGCGACCTTTGCCTTCATCGAAACCAATAACGAGCGGCGCATCGGAGCTTTCGTCCTTCAGCTCGATGCGCCTGGTCAGTGGCATCTCATCCACGGTCAATGCAGCGCCGCGCTCGGGCGTGAACCAGGTGCGCTCACCATCCTGCTGCACCAGGCCCATCCGCTCCGGGCCCTTGGCCAGACGGATGCCACTGCCGCCGCCGCTGCCGATGTAGTGCGACTTGAGCTCCAGCCAGTGCAGACCGACCAGACTGGTCCAGCCGTCGGGCTTCAGCAGTTCAGCCCGGCGTTGCTGCTGCCACTTTGCAGTCGCGGCGGCATACGCTGGATCCGTCTGGATCACTGCGGCGGAAGTTGCCGATGCAGCCTTGTCGTTGCCGCAGGCCGGCAACATGCAAACAAGAACGGCGACGGCCAGCCATTGCGGAACACGGGTCATGTCATCGTCCTCGGAGGAACCATTTATCGATCTCGGCAAGTGAAAAGCGCGCCCAGGTGGGACGACCATGGTTGCACTGGCCGGAACGTTCGGTCGCTTCCATGTCACGCAACAGCGCGTTCATTTCTGGATGGGTCAGGCGACGATTCGCGCGCACCGCGCCGTGACAGGCCATGGTTGACAGCAATTCATCGCGCGCAGCGGCCACCCGGCGGCTGTCGCCGTGTTCGCGCAGGTCGGTGAGCACATCACGCAGCAGCGCCTCGGGTTCGGCCTGTGCGAGCAGCGCCGGCACGCTGCGCACGCTCAGCGACTGCGGCCCGCTGCGGGTAACGTCGAAGCCCAGCACCGCCAGCGTGTCGGCTTCTCGTTCTGCCACTTCGGCCTCGCGTTCGGCCACCGCCAGGGTCAGCGGCACCAGCAGCGGTTGCGAATGCAGGCCGATCCCATCGTGCGCAGCCTTGAGCTTTTCATAGCCGATGCGTTCGTGCGCCGCGTGCATGTCGACCACGATCAAGCCTTCGGCATTTTCAGCCAGGATATAGATGCCGTGCAGCTGCGCCACGGCATAACCGAGCGGCGGAATGCCGCCGTCGGCATTCTGTGGAAGTTCGCGCGCTTGCGCATCGGTGGAACGCGCATACAGCGCCGCATACGCCGCGGGCGCTTCGGCCACGCTCAGTCCCAACGGTGACTGCTGCGAACCAGACCACGGCTGCGTGAACGATTGCGGAGCGACAGGCGACGCCGCGCTGCCACTTTGCCCGGGAAACGGCGCAGTTTGCGCGCTCGATGCCGTTACGTTGCCCGCACGCGTTTGCGCCAGTGCGTGCTGCAATGTGCGATAGACGAACTCATGGACCATGCGCGAATCACGAAAGCGCACTTCGTGCTTGGCCGGATGCACATTGACGTCGACCCGCGTCGGATCGATTTCCAGGAACAGCACGTACGCCGGCTGGCGGCCATGGAAGAGCACGTCCTGGTAGGCCAGCTTCACCGCGTGGGCGATGTTGCGATCCCGCACGCTGCGGCCGTTGACGTACAGGTACTGCTGGTCGGCGCTGGCACGCGAATAACTGGGTTGCGCGATCCAGCCGTGCAGCCGCGAACCCTGCCCGCCTTCGGCCGTAGCTGCAGTAGCCACCCCGTGGTCTACGCGCAACGCGTGTTGCGCGAATTCTGCGCCCAGGGTTTCAATCAGGCGCGCCGCCGATTCGGTTTCGCCACCCTTGTAACGACGCGAGGGGCGCCCGTTGTGGGAAACCCGCAGCTCCACGTCCGGGCGCGCGAGCGCCAGCGAACGCAGCCACTCCTCGACATGTCCCAGCTCGGTACGTTCGGCGCGCAGGAATTTGCGCCGCGCCGGCACGTTGTAGAACAGCTCGCGCACTTCCACCGTGGTGCCCTGCGCATGCGCCTTGGGTAGCACTTCGCTCAACGTGCCGCCCTCGACCTGCAGCACGGCGCCATGCTCGTCTTCGGCTCGACGGGAGCACAGCAAAAAACGGCTGACCGATGCAATCGAAGGTAGCGCCTCGCCGCGGAAACCCAGCGTGGCCACCGACTCCAGGTCATCGAGCGAGGCGATCTTGCTGGTCGCATGGCGCGACACTGCAAGCGGAAGCTGCTCCGGGGCGATGCCGGCCCCATCGTCGCGGATGCGTATGAGGCGGATGCCGCCTTCTTCCAGATCGATGTCGATGCGCAGGGCGCCGGCGTCCAGCGCATTTTCAACCAGTTCCTTGACCACGGACGCAGGCCGTTCGACGACTTCGCCGGCGGCAATCTGGTTGATGAGGATGTCGGGGAGTTGGCGGATCACGGTTTGGCGACGCGGCAGGCGCCGTCAGAAGTATGCAGCCGTGATGATAGCCGAGCCGGGATCAGGGCGAACCGGCGGCCCCGGTGGTGCCCATGCCTGCGGCGGCTTCGGCCTGCGCGCGCGCCGCGAAAACAGTGCCGGGTGGGGGCTGACGGGTGAAGTAGGTTTGCACGCCGTCGAGCACCGCTGACGCCACCTTGCGCTGGTAAGCCGGGTCCATCAGGCGCTTTTCTTCGTCGTGGTTGGAGATGAAGGCGGTTTCCACCAGCATCGAGGGCATGTCCGACGTGCGCAGCACCGCGAAGTTCGCGCGTTCGATATGCGGCTTGTGATTGTTGCCCACGCGCTTGAGGCCATCGAGGACGTGGTTGGCGGCATCTTCCGACGCCTTCATGTGTCCGCTCTGGGCCAGGTCCAGCAATACCGAGGACAGGGTGTTGTCGACTTGTTTCAAGCGCACGCCGCCGACGAGGTCGGACGCGTTTTCCTTGTCGGCCAGCCAGCGGGCGCGCTGCGAAGATGCGCCCTTCAACGACAACACGTATACCGAGGACCCGCGTGCGCTGCGGTTTTCGGCCGCGTCAGCGTGGATGGAGACGAACATGTCCGCCTTGGCCTTGCGCGCCTTGCGCGCTCGTTCCGGCAGGGCGAGGAAATAATCGCCGTCGCGCACCAGGAACGATTTCATCCCCGGGGTTGCATCGATACGACGCGCAAGTTCACGCGCAATCGCCAGCACTGCGTTCTTCTCATGCTGGCCAGTGGGGCCAATCGCGCCGGGATCCTGGCCGCCGTGGCCCGCGTCGATCGCGATGACGAGCGGCCGCATGCCGGCGCCCATGGGCACTCGCGGTGCGACCGGCTCTGGAATCATCGTGACTGCGGCAGGCATCTGCGAATCCGCCGCCGCACCTGGCACGGGGGCAGGCACGCCGGTGGCGATCGTGTATTCCGGAATGCCGGCTGCCGCCGGCGTCGCACTGGACGGTTGCGTGGTCACCACCGCTGTACCGACGCGGCCATCGAGGATGTCCTGGGGCGAAGCCGAAGGCTGCGCTGAAACCTGCGCTGGAATTTGCGCCGTCGTCTGAACTGTCACTGGCGCAGGCGGCGGAGCAGTCGCCTGGCGAACGGCTGCCGTCGTCAACAAAGCGGTAGCCTGCGCGGCGCTCATCGGTGTCGGCGCCGCGGCCGGAGCCGAAGTCGATGGTGCACCAGGCATATTGGCGACCGCTGGCGTGGTCGTCATGGCTGGCGTGCTGGCGATCGGGGCGGTCGCACCCTGCGACCATTCGAGTACCAGAACCGCGCCGCCGGATGACGGCAGCATCCGCGGTTTCACCGCTGCTCCCGGCCCGGTCAGGTCGAACACGATGCGCAAGGTGCCCGGCGCCGGTTGCCCGGTACGGACCGAGAGCACCACGCCCGCGCCATTGGGCAACTTCAGGCCACTGCCGGCGCTGGACGCTGGCAGGTCGACGACCAGCCGATCCGGGCCAGAAAGGGAGATGGTCTTGTAGTCTCCGGCGCCCACCAGCTGGATCTCGGCACGAGTGCCGGCAGCGGTGGTATCGACCTTGATTGCCCGGATTTCCCCCGACGCGGCCGAGAACGCCACGCCAAGCCCGAGGAACAGGCCCATTAAAGTCAAACCAGATCGGGCCGGGGACGTGAGCATGCGCGGATTCAAGCATCATCCCTGCGGGAATGCAACCGCATTTCCCTTATTAATCCGGCACCTGCCCGACCTTCCTATGTCTTTTGTACAGAAAGCGACTGCAACTGAGCGTCCGCTGCCAAAAACCGGAGCCATTCCTCCCCTACGGGGGTTCGGGCCTCAAGCACTGCCCCGCGTCCTGAACCGCGCGTCTCAAGTGCCACGTGCAGATCCGGTGGCGGCAGGCCGGTGCCCGCTTTCTCGGGCCATTCCACCAGCCACACGGTCACCTGCGCCTCGTCCAGTCCGAGAAAATCCAGTTCTGCGGCGTCAGCAATACGGTAGAGATCCAGGTGCCAGGCTTCGCCGGCGGGAGTTTCCCCGTCGAACAAGGGGTAGCGCTCGACCAGGGTGTAGGTGGGGCTGCGGATTGCGCCCTGCACGCCCAGCGAGCGCAACAGCGCGCGCGCCAGCGTCGATTTGCCCGCGCCCAGGTCGCCCTGCAGGTAGATCACGGCAGCAGGTGGACGCCACTGCGCCATACGCTGCCCGAGCACGTCCGTGGCTTCCGCGCTGTCCAGCTGCAGGCGCATCACTCCGCCAACTCCGGATTGCACAGACGACGCAGGTGCGGATACAGGTCCGTCGGCAGCAGCCCGCGTTCGCCCGACAGCGCGGCCGCGTCGCCGGCCAAGCCATGGATCAGCGCGCCGGCGCCGGCGGCATCGAACGCAGACAGTCCCTGCGCGCGCAAGGCGACGATGACACCCGTAAGCATGTCGCCCATGCCGCCCACCGCCATCCCCGGGTTGCCGGCATCGATGACGCGTGCAAGTTCATTGGGCGCAGCGACGACCGTGCCTGCGCCTTTGAGGACCACCACGGCGCAATGGCTGTCGGCGATGGCCTGTGCAGCGGAGAGACGATCGCGCTGCACGTCTGGAGTGTCGATACCCAGCAGACGCGCGGCTTCGCCCGGATGCGGCGTCAACACCGCACCGGACAGTTCTCGAGGTGACGCCGCAAGCAGGTTCAGCGCATCGGCATCGAGCACTAACGGCTTATCGGATGTCAGCGCCAGCTGCAGCATCGCGCGACCCCATTCGCCCTGTCCGAGTCCCGGGCCGACGGCTATCGCGTCGGCTATCGCTAACATAGGCCCAAGGTCGGCACCGGATTCGACTGCACGCGCCATGGCTTCCGGCCGGCGCGTCAGCACCACCGGCACGTGCACTTCACGCGTCGCCACGCTGACCAGTCCAGCACCACTGCGCAAGGCGGCTTCCGCGCACATCACGATCGCGCCACCATGTCCGAGGTCGCCGCCGATGCACAACGCGTGCCCGGACTCTCCCTTGTGCGTATTGCGCCGGCGTGGAATCAGCCAATGATTCAGGGCGTCGCTGCCGACGAGTTCGGCGCACGGCCCGATACCAGCGAATGCCTCAGCAGGAACTTCGAGATCTTCGAGCAACAACACGCCGGTGCGCTCAAGCGCATCGCCGCTGTAGAGGCCGACGTGACGCGCGATGAACTGCAGCGTCGAGCTGGCCGAAACGGTTTTCCCTGGAGCCGACCCAAGATCCGCATCAATGCCGCTGGGGACGTCCAGTGCAAACACGGGCGCGGGCTGTGCATTGATCGCATCGATCAATGCCGCCGCGGCCTGATCGGGGGCGCGCGTCAGTCCGATACCGAACATGGCATCCACGATCACGTCGGCGTGCGGTATTGCTTCGGGAAAGATCGCGATATCGCCGCCGCCCGAAACGTACTCGGTGCAGGCGCGCTGGGCCAACGGCGCTCCCGGCACGTGGTCGGGCACGTGCAGCACCTGCACTGCATGGCCAGCGTAATGTGCCAGCCGCGCCAGCACGTAGCCATCGCCGCCGTTATTGCCCGGCCCGCAGACGATGACCAGGCGACGCGCCTGCGGCCACTGCCGCAGCAGGTGCTGCCACGCCGCCTGGCCTGCGCGCTGCATCAGCGCGTAGCCATCGCCACCCAGCATTGCCGTCGCGCGGGCATCCAGCGCTTGCGCGGCGCGACGATCGAACAACGGCAGGAAGGCAGTCATGACCGGGATTCTATACTTGCGCCATGTCCCTGCCCCTCGCCGTCACTGTCAATCCAGCCGCGCTCGCGCACCGCATACGTGGCCTGTCGCGTGAACTCGGCTTCCAGCGCTGCGGCATTGCCGGTATCGAGTTGAACGAGGATGAAAACCACCTGCGCGACTGGCTGGCGCAAGGGCTCTACGGCACCATGCAGTGGATGGCGCGCCACGGCGACAAACGCGCGCGACCCGATCAACTCCTCCCCGGCACGCTGCGGGTGATATCAGTCGGGCTGGACTACGGCCGAAACGATGACGACGCCGCATGGGCGACCCTGGCCGATGGCACCCGTGCCTATGTCGCCCGCTATGCACTCGGCCGGGATTACCACAAGCTGATGCGCCAGCGCCTGCAGTTGCTGGCCGACCGCATCCAGGCCGAAGTTGGACCCTT
>Ga0105047_10014275_pt1 | contig 12616 bp, 9 predicted proteins | sample MAT04_FD_78384 | JGI IMG/M metagenome (GOLD analysis project Ga0105047, IMG submission 78384) | Freshwater microbial communities from Lake Fryxell liftoff mats and glacier meltwater in Antarctica - MAT-04 (megahit assembly) | ecosystem: Environmental > Aquatic > Freshwater > Ice > Liftoff... | reverse complement strand
TGGGAAACCTGAAGCACCCAACAGGTGCATAGCTAGAAAAGCGCAGTTGAAGCTGACGAAGGTCAACCAAAAGTGCGCGTAACCCAGACCGCGATACAGAAGGCGGCCTGTCAATGGGGTGAACCAATGGGTGAGCCCTGCAAAAATTCCAAACAGGCTTCCGCCAAACAGGACATAATGGATATGCGCGACGACAAAATACGTGTCGTGCAGTTGTATGTTGATGGCAGGGGCAGCAAGAAAGATTCCACTCATTCCACCGATCACAAAAAGTGAGACGAAGCCGAGTGCATGCAGCATGGGCACAGTGAGTCGAATGCGCCCGCCCCACAGTGTCGCAAGCCAATTGAACACTTCCAATGCGCTGGGTACTGCGATCAGCATCGTAGTCAGCGAGAAGAGCGATCCGATGGTCGGGTTCAACCCGCTCTGAAACATATGGTGCGCCCACACGACAAACCCAAGCACTGCGATCGCAACCATGCAACCGATGATAATGCGATAGCCCGCGAGGCGCTTGTGTGAGTAAAAAGCGAGGATGTCACTGACCAATCCCATCGCGGGAAGAATCATGATGTAGACGGCAGGATGGGCGTAAAACCAGAAGAGGTGTTGCCACAGAATCGGATCCCCTCCGCCCGACGCACCGGTGAACTGATTCTGCGGAGACCAACCGTCGGGGAGGAAAAAGCTGGTGATGCGGTAGTCGCTCACGCCGATCTGCACGGTGAGGTGATCGGTCAATGACATCAGCAGGGCAGCGATCAGCACCGGCGTAGCGAGCAGGGAAATGGCAGCGGTGATGAGTTGCGACCAGACCGTCATCGACATCTCAAGGAGGCGCATGGACCGGCGACGCGCCACGATGGTGACGAGGATATCGGTGGCAGTACACAAGGTTGATATCGAGAAAATCAGCAGGCTGACAAACCACGCAGCCTGCGCATCCAACCCCGATCGACTGAGGCGCATCGCCGCCAGCGGGGGATAGCCCGTCCATCCCGCCTGCACGCCCCCTCCCGGCAGAAACACGCCGGCCATCATCGCTAGGCCCGCCAGCAGGAGCAGCCAGAATCCGGCCGCCCCTAATCGGGGGAATGCCATGCCGGGTGCGTTGATGAGGCGAGGGATGAGCGCGTAGCCAAAAGCGTTGGTGAGCAGCGGAATCACCACGAAAAAGACCATGATGCTTCCATGAAGTGACAGAAGCGCTGTGTAGGTCTCCGGGCGCAACCACGGCCAGGCAAGCTGCCAGCGCATGGTCATCGCCAACGCCCCTCCGATGGACATGAACAAAAACGCGAGGACGAAAAATCGTCGGCCCAGTACATCAGGATGTGGGATGAGAAAGTTTCGGATGAACGTCATGCCTCACAGATGATACGCGTGATGGTGATCTAATTGCCTGATTGATCCCGCCGACGAATGAAGCGGTCGAACGCCTCGCCATTGAGGAGTATCAACTCACCACGCATCGCGTAGTGCTGCCCGCCACACAGTTCCTCACAGACGATCTCAAAGTTGTCACGGATGACGGTCAGCCTGTCGAGACCGAGGTCGCCAAGCGTACGGCGAATCCGGGTGACTTCCTCGTCGCGCTGGGTGTCGGTGTAGGCGATGTTTCCAAGAGTGCGCCTGAGGTTTCGGTCGGCAGCGTTGTTCAGGCTCTCGAGATTGCGGAGGATCACGACGGGCGTTTGACGATTGCCGATCCGTTGCGTTTCGGTTGGATCCGAGATCGCAAAGTCGCGGGCGTTTCCCAACGATCGGGCGGTTGGCGTTTGAGAATCAATCCAGACACGGCGATCAGGCGCGACGTCGTCCATTCGCAGATCAGTTGTCGCAGGAGTGGTCGCCTCGAAGGTAACCCGTCCGATACGCCCGGGGACGGCATCCATTTTCACGCGAAAGTCAGGCAGAAAAAAGCTGTGGATAACATCCTTGCTCATGACCGACACTTCAACCGGTCTGCCCGCAGGAAGAATGAGAGGTCTTCCTGGTAGGCGCACATAGTCATCGTCTAAGCCAGCGGGGTCATCGAAATCCTTGCCCAGCGGATTGATCTGCTCAATGTACGCGTTGATCGCCTGGACGGACATGGCATACGGCAATGCCGACGGGCCCGGCGTGTTTTGAAAACGCGTCGTGCGCTTTGCGATATCGTCACCTATGGGATAGGCCGGCCAGCGCGCGTCGGTCGGACGGGGGTAAATCCCGTATCGCCCCAGGTGGTTGTCGGGCCCGGCGTATACAAAGTTCCACTTGAATTGCTGACCGATGACCAGCACGCGCGTGACACCGGCCGAGCCATCAGCGGGCGTGTCGGTGATCCCGCGCCACACGCGCTGGCTGGCGAATGTCATCGCGATCAGCACGGTCGCCGAAAGAATGATCCACACAATTTCGGTGCGCACCCGGACGCCGTGGGCGATCATGGGTCCCTGCCGGGTGGGATCACGGTAACGCACCACGGCGATGACGAGCAGCGCCAGTACCAGCAGCGTGACAACGGACGTGACGCACAGGAACGCAATGAACAGCCGATCGATCTCGGCTCCATGCACCGACCGCGCAGCTGGCAGAAGGCCGGCCATCCAATCGATGTTGAGCAGGGCGAGCAAAAAACGCGAGGCCATGATCGTGCAATCGGTAAAAGGGGTCAGCGGGTCGGGATGCTCACTTACTTTTCGTGGATTTTGAAGACAAACTCGACCGCCGTTTTTCCGTCCTTCACGTCGATCTTTTGTTCCTGCGTACCCAACTTTTCATGCCATGCGACAAGGGTGTATCGCCCGTCCGGAAGCACGCCCAGGTCGAACTTCCCAGTGTCATCGGTCACACGCGCGTATGACTGCTCGACCACCACAACCCACGCGATCATCCAAGGGTGGATATCACACTTAATACTGAAAACTTCAGGCGTCGTGACTGCAGATGCCAGCCGGCCGTCGGTATCGCGCGGCTTCTGTGAAAAACCTTCGATGGGATTTTCGTCGGACAAAGGATGCACGTTGTGCGGGGCGTCGTCGCTGTTTTTGATCAGGATTTTCTGCCCGACTGACAGCACCAAAACGTGTGGCACAAACGTGCATCTCTGCTGATCCAGAACTGCCGGCCTATCCGATGGCTCGGTTTGCGGGAGACGTTTGACATCCTCTGGTGAGACCGAGACCACGACATTCTGCAGTGCGCCGGTTTCACTGACCAGCAGCGACTCGTCAATGATGCCATCTCGATGTCCCGCACATTCGGGAACGCCGGTGACGTCGATCGCTTCGGGCTCAGGCGATTTGCCCTCCAGCCTGACGGTGCCGGTGACTTGCGCGAGAAGGCAGGTGTTGTAACCCGTGCTGAGTAGGATGAGGCACATCAGGCGAATCATGCTGGAATCATAGTCTCACTTATCGGACGCGCGAAGTTGGAGAGATGGAAAGCGATGCATTGCCACGCGGGTACGAATTCCTCGTCGTTGACGATCCCGAGCCATTCCGACAATCCGGACGCAAGAGCTTGATGATCAAGACGTGACTAGCCAAACAATCTGAAAGCACAGTGTCCGGCGTGGAGGGAACTAGGGGGCTGATGTTCGATGATGGGCTAGCCGATAAAGACGGTACAGATTGACAGTACGATCAAACGGAGGATTACATTGATGTGCATAATGAAAAAGCTTTTCGTCGTTGTCGTTTGCACTGCCCTCACGGGATGTGCCAATAAGAACAAGGATGGGTCGGCTGAGTATGCGCCGTCGAAGGAAGAAAGGGCACGCAAGGAAGCGTCGAAAACACAGTTCGAAACGATGAAGGACCCGCCTATCTCGCATGAGACACGCGTCGTTGCTGCCCAGTTTGCGGAATCCCAGGGAAACACTGCCAATGCCATCGCGCAGTACCGGGAAGCGGTCAAGGAAGAGCCGCGCGACTTGCAGAGCATGTATCGCCTGGCTGTGTTGTTGACGGCGTCGCGGGAACATACTGAGGCGATAGAGGTCTGGAAGCGCTATGCGAAGCTGACCAAAAACTCAGCCACCGCCTGGAGCAACCTTGGCTTCTGCTATGAACTGTCCGGCCAACTAGACGAGGCAGAAAAAGCGTATCGCGAAGGGATCAAGCGCGAGCCGACCAACCGTATCTGTCGAATCAACTTTGGCCTGATGCTCGCGCGTCTCGATCGAAGGGACGAGGCAGCAAAGCAATTAGAAACCGTCCTCTCGCCTGCAGAGGTGCAATACAACATCGCGTCGGTTTACGAGCAGGTCGGGCGCAAGCCTGAGGCGCGCGAAGCGTATCGACAAGCCCTGAAAATTGATCCTGAATATCGCGATGCGCAGTTACGGCTGGCCGCGCTCGACTGAACAAAGATAACGTGAACCGTGACTTACGGTGCGTCGATGCGGGTTCCCGGAGTATCCGTTTCCCGCAGGTAGAGCGCACCAGTGAGCGCGTCGTTGCGACCATAATCCACCGGGCCCGCCCAGGTGGCACTTTCGCCTGTGAGCGCCTTGTTCTGCGTGAAATTGAATCGGATCAGAACGGGACGTTTCATCGGGTCGTCGGTGATCGCTTTCCAAGGGATGGCAATCTCCTCACGCCAGTCGGTTTTGTCTACGGTCGCTGCAAATCGCACCGCAGCGCCTTCGAAAGGTTGCCAGGGGTCGGCGTGAACGCGCGGGTCGAGCTTGCGTTCGACCCACAGCGAGCCCGGCTTGCAGACGATGTGCAGAATCGGTCCGACGCTGTTGTCTGCATAAACCGCTTGTAGCAAAAGTTCAACGAGGTCTTCCCCCCACGCGCGACGTGACTGATAGTCGGCAAAGTTGCGCACTATGCGGCCTTCGTTCGGGGAGATTCCACCCACCTTGAACGCAGTATAAAAATGTCCGTCGGCCCAGCCGGTATAGATTTGCGTCGGTGTCGACGCATAGGAAAAGCCCTGCTGTTGCAGCGTCGGTCGATCGAACATCTTCACCAGCGGGCCATCCTGGATACTGTCGGCAGGGTCCCAGTCACCGAGCAGCCCGTCGATATTCAAACCGCCTTCCCGTCGGTCGCTGGCAGCGACGGGGAGGACCGCACGCAACTCACTGCTTTTACCCGTAAATCCATGGACAAGCGTCACATCCACCGGCTTGCGCGATGCCGGTGAGATTTTCTCAGCGTTGAAGCGGCCGTTCAGTGCAAACCTTGCCACGCGGTAGGTTGCCAGCGCCGGGATCGTCACCGGCTGCGGCCGCACGTCCTCCCATCCGCCGGGCAGGTGCGTCCACTGCAGGGTGTTTTGATCGGGCGTACTGTCGGATGCGTTGTAAATGTCGATGCCCACGCGGACACCGAGCCACGTCTCGCCTGGCCCGCCTCGGGTGCTGTCGATGAGCCACTGCACCGACTGCGCTAGCAGGATGGGCCTCTCCTGAGGCGCGATCCACTGCATGGTCGACATGTTGAGCGCAGTCTGCTGTGTAGCATCAGCCTTCTGTCCCGGCTCGCGCAACAGGATCGTGCGTGCAAGCAACGCCAACGCCGCATCCCACGCCTGAGCATCAGACGTGCCACACATCAGCGCGTAGACCGGGTCGGGCGTCTGCGCGGGCTGGATCTGCACAGGCTTGGTGATCAGCCGAGCCATCAACGTCGGGCCGATTCGCTCGCCGCGCTCCCAGCAGAGTCGGAGATATTCAAAGTCCTGCTGCGCGCGACGCAGCCATTTTAATTGCACGGTTGCCACCGGTTCATCCAGTCCGAACCACGAACCGGGATAAAACCAGATCAGCTCAGCCGGGTCCGACGCGCTTTTCGGGGATTCAGCACGAGGCAGAGCGTCCGGCCACTGGATGAGACGCGCCTGACGGAGAAACGCCAGCCACGCCCAGAGGCGCACGTCGCGCTCGTCTCCCCCCGCACCGAAATAGGGTAGCAGACCAGGCACATCGGTACGCAAATATCGCAGCGGACGTTCCGTATTCGCCGGCCAGTCCTGGATCGGCGGGGCAAACACCAGGTTGGGGGCTGCCGTCATGAGTCGCGCAGCAAACTGTGGATTGATCAAATTGGGATTCGCCGGCCGGGAAAATTGCACCTGATCGTCTTCCAATGGCAGCATCACGCGCACCCGTGGATGCTCGGCCAAAATACGGGCACCAAGAGACGAGATGGCGATGCTCTCGGCGGTGCCCACGCGGCCGGCGGTGGGGCTTTCCATCACGATGGCGGATCGAGCCAGCCAGTCGAGCTGGTCGAAATGCGTGGCTGCATCTTGATAAAACTCCAACTGCGAACGTCTATCAAATTGACTCAGCCCATCGGGCGTGGGGATCGGCCAAAAACCGGGCGGAACCTTGTTCTTGAATGCGTCGCCACTCAACCAGGGTCCGACGAGTCCGTCAAAGTCGCTCCAGTCAATCAAAGGCGGCTTATCCGCCGGCCATTTCACGGTCGGTTGCAATCGCGGGACGACCACCTCCACGCGGTGCGCCTGGGCAAGCGTCACGAGTTGATCCAGGGTCTTGATGGCCGACGCATATCGCTCGTCCATGCGATTCATCAATCGCGGGGTGACTGCCTCAAAGCGATCCGGATAAAGACGCGTGAGACTCTCCCACGTCAGTTGTCCGGCAATCGTGAGATTGCGATCGTCGGGCATGACAAAGTCGTACACCGTCATTTTCACCGGCACTGACGACAGGGCGTTGTCCTCGCCACTCTCAAGCAAATCGACTGTTGACGTATGCTGGCCTGGCGGTGCCTCGATTGGGATATGCACATCAATCCACAACAAAAGCGGGGCGGCTTTTTCCGAGCCGGGGTAGGGGAGGCGCTCGGTTGGGCGGGCGGGGTCGCGCGCGTCATTGAGATTGATTCGACCATCCGTCGCAGGAAGGGGTACTAGTGCTCGAGGGCTTTCGTGGATGGCCGTCGTCAAACCTGTATGACGAACATAGGCAGCGCGGTTCGTGTCGATGGGCATCGACAAGACTTGATAGACCTGGATCTCCGAGACAGGAATGGTGCCGACGCGATCGTCGGCGGCGAACTCATGAAGACGAAGGAAGTTTGCACGACGGTTTTTCGCTGGGGGAAGACTTTCAACCCGGAGTAGAAATGATGTCCATTCGTTCTTTGCCCCACTGAGCGACACCACTTGTCCTTTGACGATCGGTTCGACGCCCGCGCTGAGCTCGACCATTCGAAGGCGTGGCTTGCCGGGCTGTTCGGCAACGGTTGCAGGCACGTCATCCCTTCCGACCTGTGGAGCTGGCTGACGTGCACCGTCGGTCGCAGGCGGCGGGGCACAGCCGGCCAACCCCTGACCCATGCATATCACGATGAAGACGCCCGCCCATCTGCGCGCGGCGTAGCAGGCGTGGAAAAAATGAAAGAACAAAGCGTCGATCGGGAGTTTGGTCATCGCGTGCGTCTAAATTGCGCGATCATCGGGCACGGTGTAGCACATTGCTACAAACTTGTTCGGCGCGTTTCAATCGCTGACGCGCGGGGCGCGCTTTGCATTTTAATGAAAAGCATACGCGTCGCTTGTCAAAACTGACACATTCATACCGTAAAAAGCCTCAACGCATAGCTCGCCACCGTTAAATGCAGTCTGACGTTGAGGCTGTTTTTTATGTTGGCATAACCTTTGTATTAGCGGTTCAGCATAAGGACATCGAATGACACAAGTTAAGGATAACGGAAATGTTGAGTTTCGCTTCTTCGGACCCGGTGCAGGGCACGTGACGGTAGCCGGGGACTTCAATGGGAGGTCCGAGGTCGAATTGGACATGCAACCGCAATGCGACGGTTGGTGGATAGCTGAAGGGCAATTCAAGCCGGGGGAGTATCGCTTTCGGTACATGTGCGACGGGCGATGGTTCACCGATTTCATGGCCAACGGTTTCGAATATGGTCCCGAAGGTTGGAACAGCCTTCTGATCGTCCCAGTGTAAATCGGGATGATGAATGATGTGATCTTGCCTGCATACGGGAGTTTTGAAAGTACGTCTGGTGTAAAAAAATCAACACCCTGTCCCCCTGAGACAGGAACAATTTTCCTCCTCCGCCAGGCTGCACGGCCCTTACCCTCCAACCGTGCAGCCTTTTTTTTCGTCGCCGATAAAATGGAATTGTGAAAGGGCAGCGGCGTTGCACTGATGGCGCGGCCCTGGATTTTGCGGGAGCGTTCTTGGACATCCCGGCAAATCCACTTGACCGGAGTCTAAAAATGACATCCCACACCGGATGCTCGTTCGTCACGCCTATGCCTTCAGCGCATGTTCCGTAACGCCCTCGGTGCTGAAGGCATTCATGCCTTCGACGACCGGGCGTCGGCCGGCAACCATCAGGCCGGGGCGATTGAGGCTTTGGCCGGTCATCTGTTTATTTTCGGGGTGTCGATATCCGATGCGCACCAGGCGTCGCATGCGGTCGGTGACGTTGACATGCGATCCATGAATGGTGTTGACGTTGAAGCACACGACATCGCCACGTTTCGCAGGCACGGGAACGGTGTCGCCCAGTGAATAATCCGCCGTGGGCAGATGCGGCGTGCAAGGTGTGCCATCGGGGAAACGCACAATGTGCGAGAGGTAGCCGGCTTTGTGCGAGCCCTTCAGGAAGCGAATCTCCCCATTTTCATGTCGGGTGTCGTCGAGATGCACAAGCACGTCGACGTAGCGATCGTCGGCATGCTCGTAGAAGGCCATGTCCTGATGCATCGGGAACGGGTGTCCCGTCTCCGGTGGTTTGACGTGAAGCGTGCTGTGATGCAACTCGACAGCGGGGCCGAGAAGTTCGGTCATGCACTTAACCAATCGCGGATGGGTGACGGCCCGGCACCACGGCTCGGAATAAAGCTGCAGATCATGAAGGGCAATAAGTTTGCTCTTTTTCTCTGTCGCCTCGTCCATGTAAACCTTCCGCCACGGCCCGGTCCAGCTCGCGTCTTTGATCGCCCAAAAGTCGATGAGCCACATGAGCTCCGTCGCGAGCTCGTCTGTTTCAGCGGGCGTGAAGACGCCTGGGATGCGAAGGAAACCGTCCTCGCGATACGATTGCACTTGAAGGGGCGACAGCATATGGGATCCTGAAAAATGGTTGGTGAACGGACTCGACCTGCGTCTATTCAACCATAGAGTCGCCAATATTCAATGGAAATATCTGGATATTGAGGTTTGAAAAACGGACATGAAGCGGACAATCGACGGTGGGGTGAAAGCCGTTACATCGTGATAAACGCTGCGCCCCCCCGCGTCCTTCGGCATGGCAATACCAGCGGATTACCCCTCGCCGCCGCCCAGTTCGCGATTCTGAAACATCCACATCCCGACCGCTAAGGCAAAGACCGTGTAGCAGATGGCGTAGAGAAAACCCATGCCGACATAATTCCAGATCACGCCCGGTGCGACGGCTACGGGGTTGAGGGCGAACTCCGTGCCCGCCAGCGCGATTGGACGCATGACCGTGACGCTGCGCAGGTCAAAAGTTTCGAGATAGGGGAGGACAAGACTGAGGACGTAAGCAAACCCCTTAACCACGACTGACCGGTCGGCCAGTGGGGCCGTTGGGTCGCCAGATAGGGGGAACAGGAAGCGTGTGAGGTTCCCTGCGATGTATAAAATAATAACGACGGGCAAGTTGACCACCAGCGACACGCGCGTGGAGATCGCCACACCGATGGCTGCCAGCACGCTTACCTGCAGCCAACTGAGGACGAGGCTGGGCAGCAGGCCCGCGATGTGCATTTTTCGAAGATTGAGAATCTGAGTCTTCTCATTCGTATCCAGCGTGTTGACGCGCAGCTGATAATCGCCGGGGATTCGCCAGTACGTTGCGAGAATCAGCACCCCACCCAGGATGACCGTCGCCAGCAGGGCCGCGCCAATGATGCCGAGATACTTGCCTACGATCACTTCCCATTTTTTTACCGGCTTGCTCATCAGCGTGAGCATCGTCCGGTCCTCAATCTCATCAAAGATCGATTTGCTGGTGGCAAACAGGGTCGAGATCAGGACAAGGAGCAGGATGACATCCAGACCCACGCTCTTGAACATGTTGGCGTCTTCACCCAGGGTGAAGAACGGCAGCAGGCCAAAGATAAACAGGATCGCAATCCCCAACGCTATCAGCAGCGAGAAGATGGGTTGGACGACCGCCTCAACAAAAGTGTGCCGGATAATGACAAGCGTGCGATACATGGGGCGCGGATTCTACTTTCACAATCTCACGGATGCAAAAGTGGCGGTCAGGCACGTGCCGAACGCTCCGGGTATCGTCAGTTGAGATGCACCGGCCCGCACCATTTTGTAGGCAGGGACATTCAGGCGAATCTTGAGAAAATCCGACCCCTGAACTGACCATGCTCAGTGTTTTCGGAACACCGTAACGTACACGAGGACGGCAGCGGCATTGATAAGGGTGACGATGGCAACCTTCCCCAGAACGCTGCGCGTGGCATCGGGCAATCCGGCGAATGGCGAGTTGATCAGGATGAGAGGCTTTAGGACCCAGGATCCACGGTCAGTCCGAGCCCGCGGGGGAATGGCAGTCAGGTCTACCGCCTGCACGTCGCCAAGACCGGATCGCTCGGCCCGGGACGTCTCTGAATCCAAGCCTGCGGCCACGTCAGAACCGGATGGGCTGGCCAGCGGTGCGACCTGCAGGTCTGCCACCACCTGCCCTGATACGGGCCACACCTCCGCAGGCGATTTGTTGAGATTATTGAGCAGTTGATCGAGCTCACCTTCCAGATCAGCCTGGGCTGATTGAAGCACATCGGCTTCGGAAGACTCGGACACAGCTGCAGACGTCAGAATTTTATCGGTCGACGATGGTGTGTTCGAGTGCTCGGTAGAAGTGACCGCCTCCCCCTTCGGACCGCTGGACCCACCAACCCCTGCCGGCAACGCCGTCGCATCCGCAGGAGTTGCCGACGACGCGTCGACCGGCAGCGCGTCGGCCTCCGCATCGGCCAGCAGACGATCGATGTCATCCCCAGCGAGCTGCGCGAGCAGATCGTCGGCTGACGCGCCTGAGGGCGTCTCCGCGTCAAGCGTCAAGGGATCGGGGAGTTCGACAACTGTATCGGCCATAGCGACTCCATTCTTATCGGCCAACCTGCGCATCAATGGTCACCCGGTCGCACAATCCATTGGTCGGGGGGGGATGCGGTGGACTTTCCGGAAATCATAACACTGCCTAGTCGCGCAACAAGCCGGTTCATCTGATTTTCAATCATTCCAGCAATGCGGTCAACGCGTGGTCACTGGACCTGTCGCTTGAGCGGCTAGCGAGAAATCGCCTTTTGACGACCAAGAATGACGTTGCAATCTCAAGTCCCGCCTCATCCGCGACGTTATTCCTTCCGACAATACCGATAGGACGGTTTATGCCTTCATTCGCCTACACAGCGCGAGATGGGTCCGGCGCGCCACTTTCGGGAACACTCATCGCCGAAAGCGTGCAGCAAGTGACGCAGATGCTGCGCGTTGACGGGAAGTTTCCCACTAGCATCCTGTCCGTCGCCGACTCTGGCGGGGCGGGTGCCTCCATCAAGCCATCGGCCAGCGGAATTCGCGTGTCGCGCGCGGATGTCATTCAGATCGCCCAACAATTGTCGATCATGGTCGAGACGGGCGTGACCATCGCCGACGCGCTCGACTGCATCGCTCAGCAGGCCATTAAACCCAACGTCAAGTTGCTGTTGGCTGACCTTAGCCGAACTGTGCAAGGCGGCACCGACTTCAGCACGGCCCTCCAAAAACATCCCCGTTCATTCCCGCGCCTGTTTATTGCATTGATCAAAGCGAGCGAAAAAAGCGGGATGCTGTCCAAACTGCTCATGCGTGGAACCAACTATCTGCGCGACGAAATGGAGATCATCCGCCGAGTGAAAGGCGCGCTGACCTATCCCAGTTTCATGCTGGCGTTCGCGGTCAGCACGACGATCTTCCTGCTGACATTCGTCCTTCCGAAGTTCACTGCGATCTATGCGAGCAAGGCAGCGGCACTTCCGGTACCGACGAAGATATTGATGGCCATCAGCGACTTCCTCGTCGCGCATTATCTGGTGATCGGGCTGAGTCTCGTTGGGCTGGGCGTAGGCGGGTACTTTTACATCCGTACGCCGGGTGGGCGCAAATCGCTCGATTATCTGCAACTGAATGTCCCGCTCCTCGGCTCCATGTACCGAAAGCTCCACCTCGCGCGCAGCCTGCGCATGGTCGGGACACTCGCCAGCGCAGGCGTCAACCTGATCGACTGCGTAAACACCGCCCGCGACCTGTGCGGGAACAGCTACTTCAGGAAGTTGTGGGAGCGCGTGCTCGATCAAATCCAGGTCGGCAAGCAATTGAGCGATCCACTTTTTGATTCGCCGCTCGTTCCACGCTCAATCGCCCAGATGATCAGCAGTGGCGAAAAGAGTGGCAAGCTCGCCTTCGTCCTCGAACAAGTGGCCGGCTTCTCTGAAGTTGAGCTTAAGGAAAAGATCACCGAGATGACCCGCTATATCGAACCGGTCATGATCATGATCATGGGCCTCATCATCGGTGGAGTCGCGCTCGCGCTGCTCCTGCCGGTGTTCACCATCAGCCGTGTGATGGCCCATTGATGTCAGTCATCCACTT
>Ga0105047_10014274_pt1 | contig 12617 bp, 15 predicted proteins | sample MAT04_FD_78384 | JGI IMG/M metagenome (GOLD analysis project Ga0105047, IMG submission 78384) | Freshwater microbial communities from Lake Fryxell liftoff mats and glacier meltwater in Antarctica - MAT-04 (megahit assembly) | ecosystem: Environmental > Aquatic > Freshwater > Ice > Liftoff... | reverse complement strand
CGCCGAGGCGTTCGCGGGCGGGGCCGTTATCGGGGAAGAGGCGGTAAAGGGCGGCGGCTTCGGTTTTTTGGCCGGCGGCTTCGTGGAAGCTGGCGAGTTCGAGGAGGGCGTCCTTGAAGCTGGGGTCGGCTTGTGCGGCGCTGTGGTACCAGGTGGCGGATTCTTTCAGGCGGCCTTGTTTGGCGATGGCTTTGGCGAGGGAGGCCATGGCGGGGGCGCTTTTGGCGTCGGCGGCGAGGGCGGCTTGGAGGGCGATTTCGGCGGATTCCCAGTGGCTGGAATCGAGGTGGGCTTCGCCGAGGTAGTAGTTGGGGCGGAACTGTTTGGGCTGCTGGGCTTGGGCCTTTTCGAGCAGGACGAGCGCGTCGGCGGGGCGTTTGGAGCGGAGGAGGAGGACGCCGAGGTTGAGTTGCGCTTCGAAGAGATCGGCTTGTTTGGCGAGGACCTTTTCGTAGGCGAGGATGGCTTCGGGGTCGCGGTTGACCATGCTGAGGGCGAGGCCGTGGTGGAAGTTGGCGCTGAGGTCTTCGGGGTCGGCTTTGAGGGCGGCGGCGAAGTGGGAGACGGCTTGGTCGAATTTTTGGTCTTCGAGCGCTTTCATGCCGAGGGCGGCGGGGTCGGATTGCCAGAACAGGAATAGGAGCGCCAGGAGGGGCATTTCTTCAGTTTACTCGCGGGGAAGAGGGCTTCACGATAAGCCAGACGCAGTAGACGAGGATGGCGTTACGAACATTAAGGGCGACGATGGGCCAGGCGACCTGAGAGGCGATGAGGCCGAAGGCGATGGGGAAGACGGCGGTAGTGAGGATGGACGCGACGAGGAAAGGCCAACGGAGGCGAGGGAGGAAGGCGACGAAGGGGGCGGTCCAGATGAGGTATTGGGGGGAGAAGACTTTGCCGGTGAGGATATAGGCGAATAGGAGTACGGCGAGGTCTCGGGCATCGTTGCGTTGTTTTTGGAAGACGACCCAGAGGGCAGCGAGCGAGAGGGCGAGGGCTTGGAGGGGCAACGCCGCGGCGGCTAAGGCGGGGGCCCAGGCGTGGTCGACCTCGAGGCAGATGCAAGGATTAGTGCTGATAAGGCGGGTGGATTGCGGAACGAACTGGCCGAGGAGGAGGAGCAAGCCGGCGGGGAGCGAGCCGAATTCGAGGCCGCGCTGCGAGTGAATCCGGAAGGAGGCGGCGAGGGCGGGGCCGGCGTAGGCGTACCAGCCGGCGAAGGCTACCGACACGGTCAGGACGAAGCTGAGCACCGAGCGAAGGGCGGGGCGGGGTTCGCGATGGAAGCGGAGGATTGGGACGGCCAGGACCAGGGCGGGGACGAGTTTGACGAGCGCGCCGAGCGCGGCGACCGCACCGGCGGCCCCGGAGCGACCGCGGAGGAGCAGTACGAGGGCACCGAGGATGGTGACGGCCACCAGGACGTCGAAGCGCCAGATGACCAGGCCGGCAAGAGGCGTTAAGAAGGCGGTGAGCCAGCCGAGGGCCTGCTTGGGGTTCTGGTTCGTGAGCCGGGCGTAGCTTTCGGTTAGAGCGAAGAGGACGCCGACGGCGACGAACATCAGCAGGCTGTAGGCGAGTAAGTAGACGATGTAACTGCGGGCGATGACCCCGGGGAGAAGCGTGACGAGGAGGGCGACCGGGGGGTAAGGGACGAGGAAATCGATATAGGGCGCGCGGCCGGAGAGGACGGCTTCGACCCACTGGAAATACAGTTCGATATCGCCCTCCATGGTTCGAGGGCTGTTGAAACCCCATTGCAAAACGTGGGCACCCTTGAAGAGCAGCCATTGGAGAAAAAGGGAGCCCGCAGTGAGAGCGGCGAAGCGGAGGGTCGCTGCTGGCCAGAGGACCCCCGAGAAAAAGTTCGTCACCATCCTATTGTAAGTAGAAGCTGAAGAGTTGATCGCCGGCGGCGACGAGCAGATATTGATGGCCGTCGACCATGTAGGTTTGCGGCGCGTTGGAGACTTGGCCGATGCGCGAGTGCCAAAGGATTTTGCCGTTGGCGGCGTCATACGAAACGAGGTTGCCGCTGATGTCTCCGGCGAAGACGAGTTTGCTGGCAGTCGCGAGAATTCCGTTGCCGCCGCCGAAGCCGCCGCCGACGCCGGGGTAGCGATGACGCCAGGCAATTTTGCCGGTTTTATAGTCGATGGCTGTTAGCTAGCTGCCCATGGAGGCGACTTGTTGCTCGTCCTTACCGCCGAGGCCCATGGCGCCACGGGGGTCGGTTTCGGTGAGGTAGTACATCGCGTAAGTGTCGCTTTGGGGGACGTAGAAGAGGCCGGTGCCGGGAGAGAAAGCCGCCGGGGGCCAGTTGGTGGCTCCGTAGTTGTTAGGGGAGACGAGGGCGCCGGGGACGGAGGAGTCTTTTAACGGGTCGCGCATGGTTTGGCCTTTGGCGTTGATCTGTTTGACCCAGTTGACGGTGTCGGAGAATTTGCTGGTGAGGAGGTGCTCGCCGGTGAGGCGATCGACGACGTAGAAGTAGCCGTTGCGATCGGCGTGGAGGGCCATTTTGCGGGGCTTGCCTTGGAACTCGCCGTTGACGAGGATGGGGGTTTCGCTCGAATCCCAGTCGTGGGTGTCGTGGGGGTTGAGTTGGTAGTACCAGGCCATTTTGCCGGTGTCGACGTTGAGGGCGACGAGGGAGCAGGTGTAGAGGTTATCGCCGTCGCGGGATTTCGGGTTTGTGTAACTGGGAGAGGGGTTGCCGGTGCCGAAGATGTAGAGCTTGGTTTCGGGGTCGTAGGCTCCGGGGATCCAGACGTTGCCGGCGCCGACGCGGGCACCTTCGAGGCTGCCCCAGGATTCGACGCCGGGGTCGCCCTTCTTCATGGGGACGGTGTATGTGGTCCATTGGACATCGCCGGTTTCGGGGTCGCGGGCTTGGACGTAGCCGGGGGCGTCGAGGTCGTTGCCGGTGCCGATGAGGATGTGATTGCCGACGACGATGGGGGCCATGGTGGAGAAGTATTGCTGATTGAAGTCGGCGATGGGCTTGTGCCAGCGTTCTTTGCCGGTGAGGGCGTCGAGGCAGACGAGGTAGTCGTCGGGGGTTTCCATGTAGAGCCATTTGCCCCACATGCCGAGGCCGCGGTTGCCGATGTGGGTGCCGCCTTTGGTTTTCCAGAAGTAGTGCCAGAGGACGCGGCCGTCGCGGGCGTCGACGGCCCAGGCGTTGTCAGGCGTCGAGAAGTAGAGGCGGCCATCGACCATGAGGATGGAGGCGCGGATGTTGGTGTTGCCGCCGAAGCTGGCGGCGAGTTCGGCGCTGCCTTCGCCGCCGACGATGGTGGGGGGGCCGCCGAAGCCTGGGCGTCCGCCGGGGGCGGCGGAGCCCATGCCGCCGGTGATGCGGGTGGTCCAGGCGAGGGTGAGGTTTTTGACGTTGGTCTGATTGATTTGGGTGAGACGGCTATAGCGCTGGCCGGAGTAGTCGCCGTTGTAGGTGGGCCAATCGTTGGCGAGGGGTTTCGTGAGGAGCGCGGGGTCGAGGGTTTGGGAGTAGAGCGCGGCCGAGAAGGAGAGGCAGAGGGCGAGTTTCATTTTAGGGTCACCAGGTAGGCCGTCAGGTTGTGGATGTCGGTATCGGAGTAAGTGGATAGGAGCTTGCGGTGACCGATGAGGGGATCGTGGAGTTCAACTTTGGGGACGTCGCCCGAGCGGGTGAAGGTGACGGGGGTGCCTTCGGCATCGACGAGAGAGACGAAGAAATCGTCGATGCGGAGGAGGCGGCCGGTGACTTTCGCGGAGGTGGTCGCGACGGTGACGGTGGTGGGGGAGACACGGGAGGTGCCGCCGCCGCGACCGCCTCCGGAGCCGGGCATGAGCCAGGTTTGTTGGAGCTGTTTAGGGTCGGTGATGCGGGAGGCGATGCCGTTCAAACTGGCATGGCAGCCGGCGCAGGTTTTGGCGAAGTAGGCTTGGCCGGCAGCGGCGTTACCGGTGACGATGGAGGGGGGCGGGTTGCGGGAGATGTCGTAGCCGCCGACTTTGAAATTGTGGATGAAGGCGGCGATGTCGGAGATCTGGGTGGGGTTGAGATCGAACTTCGGCATGCCTTCGCGGCCTTCGCGGATGACGGGGCCGATGAGTTCGCCGTTTCTGTCGTTGAGGACGAGGGAGGTACGGATGAGGTTGGGTCCGCCGGAGCCGCCGCGGGCATCGACGCCGTGGCAAAAGGTGCAGTGAACGCCATAGACGGCCTTGCCGCGTTCGAGTGAGGCGGGATCGGCGGGAGGCCGTTCCGGAAAGGCGGGGGGGAGACGGGGGGCTGGGCGTAGAGGGGGAGGAGCGCGGCGAGGAGAGCGAGCTCGCGAGGTAGACTCGGCATATCGGTTTTACGCTATCACGAAATGGCTGGGAGACAGCCCCCGAATTCATCGAGTGCGGGCTTGGTGGCCGGGCCGACGGAAGGCATCCCGCCAGGGGCGATGAATTGCGTACAATACGCACTATGAAACTACAACAAACCTTGCTTGCTTTGCTTGCGGCGCTCTGCTTGACCGTTGCGCCCGCGTTCACCCAGGGAGCCGCCAAAAAAGCGCCGGCTGCCGACGCGAAAAAAGAGATGAAGGCCGCCGTGCCGGCTGCCGGGGGATTGATCGACCTCAACTCCGCGGAATCCGCCACCTTGAAGACGATTCCTGGAATCGGCGACGCTTATTCGGCAAAGATCATCGCCAACCGCCCGTACAAGGGCAAGGACGAGATTGTGAAGAAGGCGGGGGTGCCGCAGGGCGTCTACGACAGGATCAAGGACAAAATCATCGCGAAGCAGAAGTAACGGTGCCGTATAGAACACTGGAGGCCCGCATCGTCATCCGGGGTTCGGTTCGGGGGGTTCTATGCGAGGGGGTTCTATGCGAAAATTGAGGCTGATACCTTATGGCAGACAAAAGCGTAGCGGCGGCGTTGAATCCGAAGAAGAGCGTCCCGATTATGAAATGGGTGACTCCGATAATCATTGGATGGCTGGTGCCGGGTGGCGGGCACATCTACCAGGGCCGGATGCAGCGGGGCTTGCTGGTGGGCATCGCGACGATTATCTGTTTCGTTTTCGGGCTGTTGATGCGGGGGGCTTTTTTTGAACCGCAGACGGGGGACCTGTTGACGACGCTGATTTATACGGGCGGCAACGTGGCCAACAAGATGGTGGGTATACCGTATTTTCTGGCGACTTGGCTTGGTTACAATCAAGCGGATGTGGCGGGGCATGTGCACGACTACGGGACCAAGTTTTTGGCTGGCGCCGGGATGTTGAACGTTCTGTCGCTGGTGGATGCTTACGAGATTGCGACGGGGCAGAAGGATTAACGCAAATATGCCTAAGATTGCTTTGACGCATTTGGAGACCGCGATTCTGTTTGCGCTGCTGATTTCAGTTGTGCTCGGCGTGGTGACGAAGAAGACGGATAAAGACCGTTTGCAGTACGGCCTGTACTGCTTTGCCTGTTTCGTGGGAACCATTTTCGGGTTGGGTTGGCTGATGAAGCTAGGCCACGGATAGGCGTTTCTCTTTTATGCCGGGAACGTTGACGCGAACGACAATTGAGCGAGAGACGGGCGAGGAGAATCAGGACGAGCGAGCGGCGCTTTACAACGTCGTCCTGCTTGATGACGACGAGCACACTTACGACTATGTGATCGAGATGCTGATGCGTTTGTTTTCGTTGGGCGAGGCGCAGGCGCTGCGGCATACCGTCGAAGTGGATACGATGGGGCGGACGATTGTGCTGACGGGGGAGATTGAAGAGGCGACGGTGTCGAAGGAAATGATTCATGGCTACGGGGCGGATCCGCGGATGGCGAATTCGAAGGGCTCGATGACGGCGGTGGTGGAACCGGCGACGCAAGGGGCCGACTAAGTGTCCGTCGCCATTGTGACGGGGGCGTCGCGGGGCATTGGGCGCGCCACGGCGCTGCGCCTGGCGATGGACGGGGTGGCGGTGGCCGTGAACTACCGCGAGAACGAGGGAGCGGCGACGGAGACGGCGGACTTGATCCTGCGGGCTGGCGGCCGGGCGATTGCGGTACGGGGCGATGTCGGCGACCCGGCGTGTGGGCCGCGACTGGTGGACGAGGTCGCAGATCGACTGGGGCCGGTGACGATTCTCGTGAACAACGCGGGCGTTTTGAAACGGGGCGATTTGGGGGATTTCGACTTCGCGCAGATGGAGCCGATGCGGCGGATCAACGTGGACGGTTTGGTGCACATGACGAGGGCGGTGTTGCCGGGGATGCAAGCGGCGGGATATGGGCGGATCGTGAATTTGGCTTCGATTGCGGCGTTCGGAACGGCGATGGCGGGGACGACGTTCTATGCGGCTACCAAGGCCGCCGTGATGGTATTGACGAAGCGATTCGCGATGGAGTTGGGGCCGCAGGGGATTACGGTGAATGCCGTGGCGCCTGGGTTTATTGCGACCGATATGGTGTTCAGCGGACGGAGCCGGGAAGAAGGCGAGGAATTGCTGCGGACGATGGCTGGCAAGGCGATGGTGAGACGGGTTGGCACTCCGGAAGATATCGCGGACGTGGTGGCGTTTCTGGCTGGAGACCGGGCCGGGTTTATCACCGGACAGGTGATGGCGGTCGATGGGGGCCGGATGGACTATCTGGCGCCTTAGCGCGATTCTGGCGGCGCTGACGTCGATGTTCCAGCTTGTCGTGCCGTTCTAGCTTGATGAGTTCCCGGCGGCGGCGGAGCTTGGTGTGGCCGTCGATGTGGGTCCAAAACTTGGCGAAGTATTGGATGGCGCTGACGAGGGCGAAGAAGACGACTCCATACATCCAAAGCATGGCGAAGCTGTACCAGTCTTTGTAGCGGATCGAGATGAGCATGAGCGAGATGGCGATGACTTGGGTGGCCATTTTCGTCTTGCCGAGGTCGGAGGCCTGGATGGTATAGCCTTCGGCGGCCGCGATGGAACGGAGGCCGGAGACGGCGAATTCGCGGGCGATAATGAGGATGGCGAGCCAGCCCGGGATGAGCCGGATTTGGACGAGGGAGATGAGAGCGGCGGAGATGAGGAGTTTGTCGGCGACTGGATCGAGCAGGGTGCCGACGGTGGTGACCTGTTTCCAGCGCCGGGCGAGGTAGCCGTCGAGGAGGTCGGTGAGTGCCGCGGCGAGGAAGGTGGCGAGGGCCAGGAACTCCTGGGCGATACGGAAGCCGAAGAGTTCGATACGCAGGTCTTCCTGTACCAGCGCGGCGACGAGCAGCGGTACAAAAAAGATGCGAAGGATCGTCAGCAGGTTGGGGAGATTCATCCCTGTCTATTCACTATATCGCGAGCTTACGATACCAGATATTTGGCCAAACGGCGACGGGCTGATTCCGGGGCCACGGCGTCGATGACGACGGTTTCGTCTTCGTAGGTTTTCGACAGGATACGGCTGGTTTCGTGCAGGACGCTGAGGGCGGCTCCGTCGCCGACGGGAATGCGGAGAACGCAAGGGGCAACGGGATCGAGAGTCAGTGCGTCGTCGATCCGAGTCAGCAGTTTGTCAATACCTGCTCCGGTGAGGGCAGAGACGCCGATGGCCCCTTCGGGCAGTTGGGCGGAGCCTTCGCGGTCTTGCTTATTCCAGACGAGGATTTGGGGCGTTTCGTGCGCTTTGATCTCTTCGAGCACAGCCTGGACATGGGCCATTTGATGCTCGGCGCCTTCGGCGCTGGAATCGACGACATGGATCAGGAGCGAGGCTTCGGCAACCTCTTCGAGGGTGGCGCGGAAGGCGCGGATTAAGGTGGTCGGGAGGTTGCGGATGAAGCCGACGGTGTCACTGAGGAGGACGGTGCGGCGGGAGGGCAGTTGGACGGCGCGAACGGTGGGATCGAGAGTGGCGAACATGCGGGCGTCAGCGAAAACGGCGGCGCTTGTGAGCCGATTGAAAAGCGACGACTTGCCGGCGTTCGTATAGCCGACGAGGGCTACGGTAGCGAGGGGAACGCTCTGCCGCTGACTGCGTTGCACGAGGCGCGTGTTCCGGACGGTTTCGAGGTTCTTTTCGATTTTGGTAATGCGGAGGCTGATCTTGCGCCGGTCGATTTCGAGCTTGGTTTCTCCGGGTCCCCGGGTGCCGATTCCACCCCCCAGGCGGGACATGGCGATACCTTTTCCCGAGAGGCGGGGGAGGAGGTATTTGAGCTGGGCGTGCTCGACCTGAAGCTGACCCTCGCGCGTCCGGGCTCGCTTGGCGAAGATATCGAGGATAAGCTGGGTTCGGTCCACGACCCGGGTATCGAGCTTGGCTTCGATGTTGCGCAGTTGGGTAGGGCTGAGTTCATTGTCGAAGACGACCAGATCAGCCTGGCAAGCTTCGACGGCGGCGGCGAGTTCTTCGAGCTTGCCTTCGCCGACGAAGTGGGCGCGGTCGGCCACGTCGCGCACCTGGGTGTATACGTCCACGACTTCCGCCCCGGCGCTGGAGGCGAGGGTGCGTAGCTCTTCGAGCGATTCTTCCGGGGTGAAATCCCGTTTGGCCCTTCGGCGAATTTCGACCGACACCAGAATCGTCTTCTCAGGGCCGGACCGCGTAAGCTCTACAGTGCGGCTCAAGCTTCGCCAGGTTCTCCGGGGGAGCCGGGGGCTCCGACCGTGGCGGCGGCCGCCTGGGCGGAGGCGGCATGGGAGTGGACGGGTCGGGAAACGACGACCGTGGAAATCGCGTGCTTGAAAATCAGTTGTTCCTGATTATTGGATTCGAGCACCACCGAGTATTTATCGAAACTCTTGATCCGACCGGAAAGCTTCACTCCACTCATCAAGTAAATTGTGAGGAAGGTTTTGTCTTTGCGCGCGTTGTTGAGAAATGCTTCTTGTATGTTTTGCGCCAGTTTATCCATAAACGTCCTAGCGCCCGAAGGCGTCGAGACTCCTTAGATTCGAAAAAGGTGATCTAAGGGATTATTCGTATTGTAGCATCCCGCCCCAGGGAAGCGGTGCCTGAAGACAGCGTCTCAGGCGCGGGAAATCAGCGCCAAGCCGGCGCAGAAGAGCAGGAACATCGCCGCCAGCAGCGTCTTCACTCCGCTCGATGCCCCGGCGAACTCCCGCCAGCCGAGCAAACCCCAAACGGCGGCCACGATCGCTGCCGAGTTGCCCAGTGCGACGCAGGCCGAGGAGCTGAAATTTGCCTCTTTGGTAGCGCTGGAGGCGGCAAAGTTTGCGACGGTGCCGATGCACCAGATCGCGCCGCCGAGCAATCCCAAGGCATGTTGGCCCATCGTCCCCTTGACGTACTGTTTGAGCGAGAGCGCTTCGCCCTGGACGGGCAAATTCATGAAGTAGAGACTGTAGAGAAAGCTGCTGGCGAAGATCCCAAGGGTCATGAACATCGTTGCGGCGTAAACGCCGAGGCCGATGTCGCCGACGCGGCTGGAAGCAAGAACGGGGACGAAGGCGCTCAGCAGGAGTCCGCTGGCGAGGCTGAGCAGAATTCCTTTCACACCGCCGCCGTGCTTCTTGGTCACAGCGGTTTCGATCGAGTGACGGCGATGAGCCAAGGCGTCGGCGATGACCGCGCCGAGGATCAGCGCAACCCCGCCAAACAGAAGGGCGGGGTTGGTGGATGTCTTAGCGTCATAGCCGATTACGGACGTGACGATGAGGGCAAAGCCCATCGCAATCGGGAAGGCAACCGATAGGCCAGCGATCGACGATGCCGCCAAAAGCAGCATGTTCCCAAGATTGAAGATTGCTCCGGCGGCGAAGGCGATCGCCATCTGTCGTTTGCCGGAGATGGCGAGATTGTCTTCAAAAGTGAGATTGTCGCCAAACGTACCGAAAGTTAGGGCCAGGAGTAAAGCCGTGAGCACGGTACCCAGGGCGAAGTCGAAATAGTAAAGCTCGAACCGCCATTTGCCCGCAGCTTTTTGGGTACTCGCCCAGGAGCCCCAACACACGATGGACAAAAGCAGGGCGAGGAGCGTCAGTGTGTAAGTGTTAGGTAGCATCGTGAGCCGAATTCGGAGAGTAACCTAGTTTCGCTGTTCATGGCAAGAGGTGCGGCCGAGCGCGGCTTTTTTCTGCCGGTGGCAGGTCATGCAACCACCCATCGAGATATCGGTTTCCCGCTTGAGAACTTCGCTAGTCGTGACTGACCCATGGCACTCCTGGCAAGTGGTGCCGGTTTCTGTGTGTTGGCGGTGGGAGAAGAAAACGTAACTTGGAATCTGGTAGACGGGTACCCAAGGGACCTCGCGCTTCGATTCGAAGAAGGTGCGGAGCTTTTGGATCGGTTCGGCGTCAGTTTTGACCGCCCGGTGACAGTTCATGCACTTGGCGGCGGCTGGAAGGCCCATGATTTCGCCGGGGTCCTTGTTCTCATGACACATGGCGCATTTGAGCTGTAATTTGCCGGCATGGAGGGCGTGACTATAGGGAATGGGCTGGACGGGGGCCGAGGCGGGGGCTTCGGCCAGGAGCAGGACCGCCAAGAGCAGGGCCAGGAATAAAAGTAAAAGAAACCGCATGATTATATTTTGCCCTGTTTCTTTTGGGCGAGGAGGTACTCGCTGGCTCTGACCGTGAGGGCGAGGATGGTGAGCGTCGGATTTTGGACGCCTCCGCTGGGGAAAGCACTGCCATCAAGGACGAACAGATTCTTGACGTCGTGGGCTTGGTTGAAGGCGTTGAGGACTGACTTCTGGGGATCGCTGCCCATCCGGCAAGTACCCAGTTCGTGAATGGATTCGCCTGGGGGGACCATCTGGGAGTGGGCGGCGAGGACCTCAAAGCCGGCCCCTTCGCACATCGCCACGCCGGTTTCCATGGCGTCCTTGGCCATGTTGTGTTCGTTGTCGGTGTAGCGCTGTTCGAGGTAGGGGGCCGGGATGCCCCATTCGTCCCGGAGCGTTGGATGGATGGTTAGTTTGTGCTCAAAGCGCGGCAGGCTTTCGCCCATGGTGGTCATGGAGAAACCGGCGCCTTGGACGTCCGCCATGGTCGCGGCGAGTTCGGTGCCCCACTGCGGAAATAGTTCGGGCGAGGGGGTTCCACCGCTGCCGAAGTCCCAGGCCCAGCCGCGCAGATAGTTTTTCTCCGGCTTGCCGGGCTTGAGGTTGGTGAACCGGGGAACGTAGCCGCTGCCGCCCATGAGGTTGCGCGGCCCCTTGCCGCCGCGGGCTTCCGGGACCAGCGCCGTCACGGTGTTCTTGACGTAGAACTGATCGAACAGGTAATGCCCCAGGACGCCGCTCGAATTGGCGAGTCCGTTCGGGTATTGGCGGCTCCGGCTGTTGAGCAGCAGGCGGGTGGATTCGAGCGTAGAGGCACCGAGGAGGAGAGTTTTCGTGGGGACGGTGAATTCGCGTTTCGAGCGCCGGTCCACGTAATGAACGGCGTTGACCAATCCGGTTTTGGGGTCGACGCCAATTTCCCGGACGATCGCGTTGGGGACGATCGTGAGATTGCCGGTGGCTTGTGCGGCGGGCAGAAGTAGATTGACTGAACTGGCGAGCGTGCCGGTAGCGCGGCGCGGCTTGGTGGTGGGAACCCCCAGCTTTTTTGCGCTGGCCAGGAATCGCTCCATGCTCAGGGATTCGATCGATTCGTCGGCGAGGAGTTTGCCGTCCGGCAACTGGGCCCAACCTTCGTTACGACCGGAGACGCGGAAGAGTGGTTCGACGCGGTCGTAAAAGGGAGCGAGGTCGGCGAGGGATAGCGGCCAGTTTTCGCCCCAGCCGTCGTGATCTTTACCCTTGAATTCGTAGTCGGAGAGCCGCCAGGACGCGCGGCCCCAGCGTAGCGTCTTACCGCCGAGCAGGCGAATGCGAACCCAGTAGTAGGGGTCGCTTTCCGGGTGGGAATAGGGGTTTTTCTTTTCGTCGATCCACAGGTTGGCGTCGAACTCGGAAGCTTGGGTGATGTGGGGAAAACGACCGGGTTCGCCAAAACCGCGGAAGGGCAGATCGTAAACCGCTTTCAGGGAACGGTGGCGGTTGAAGTCGACCATCGGGCCGGCTTCCAGCATGAGGCACTTTACCCCGGCTTGGGCGAGGGTGTAGGCGGCCATGCCGCCGGAGGCGCCAGAGCCGATAATGACGACGTCGTGGTTGAAGTTTGGCATGGGTTCGTTGGGTTATTCGATGACTTGCCAATACGGGTTCAATCCGGTGGCACGGCGGCGACCGGCGACGTTGGCTTCGGCGACGGCGCGCGAGTTGGCGGTGGCGCGGATGATGTCGGCCTTAACGGCGCGGAGGAACGCCGCCACGGGCTCCTTGGGCGCGGCGTAGGTCCATTTGGCCGTGAGGGGCGTCAGCAGCGCGTTGGCCTCCGCAGACGGCAGTTCAGAGAACTCTTTTTGGTGCCGGGTGCGGGAGGTGCGGATCAGGGTGTCGAGGCCGCGCTGGTAAAGCGCCTGGCGATCGCGGGGCGACTTAGCGAGCAGGAAGTCGAGGAAACTGGCGGCTTCGGCTTGCTTGGCGCCGGGACGACCGTCGATGGAGGGTGCGATCAGATCAGCGAGCGACTGGAGCGTCGAGAACTGGTCGGGGGTGAAGAAGCGGCGAACCGGGAGACCGGCCTATTCCGGCGAGTCGACGGCGAGGACGGCATTCTCATCCGGCGACGGACTCGTCTGCTGGGCGGGGAGCAGGGCTG
>Ga0105047_10014273_pt1 | contig 12617 bp, 7 predicted proteins | sample MAT04_FD_78384 | JGI IMG/M metagenome (GOLD analysis project Ga0105047, IMG submission 78384) | Freshwater microbial communities from Lake Fryxell liftoff mats and glacier meltwater in Antarctica - MAT-04 (megahit assembly) | ecosystem: Environmental > Aquatic > Freshwater > Ice > Liftoff... | reverse complement strand
GGTCGTCGCGGTCGTCGGGTCGCTGGTGTCCGGACCCGCCGTCATCGTCATGGTTTCGTCACCGGTGCTGCCCGCGAGTCCTCCCGTGCTCTCCTCGCTGGTCGCGCCGGCGCTCGGGTCTGTGGTCGGGTCGGTGTCGGTCGGGTCGACCGACGCGCCGCCCGTCGCCGAGGTTGCGGAGGTTGCAGATGTTGCGGAGCCCGCCGTGCTCGTCGACGCACCCGACGTGCTCGCCGACTCGTCGTCCGCATCGAAGCCCACGTAACAGCCGCCGACGAGCAGCGAGGCAGCGAGCGCGAGGCGTGAGCAGACCGGGACGGACATGCGGACACAATAGCCCCGGGCCCGACCCAGGCTCAAGGCCCAGGCCAGGGCCCGCGCACGCGGTTCGCAGACCCCAGCCGCCGCACACGAGACCCCCGGCCACATCGACAACTACAGCTACGACGAGGAGCCGACCCCCGGCTGCTGCTACCCGGTCAAGGAGGTGCACCAGAACGGCTGCGCCGTCGGCCGACCGATGCGCGTCGAGCAGGTCTCGCTGTCCGCGATCGCGGTCCATGGCGCGTCGTGGGACGCCGGGCTCGCGCTCGAGGTCAGTGAGCTCGGCCCGCAGTTGCGCGCCGCGCTGGTCGACCGCTGGACCCGCGCCGCGCTCGACGAGCACGCCTCGATCGCCGCCTTCTCGCGCGTCGCCCTCGATCTGCTGCGTGAGGGCGCCCCCTCCGAGCTGCTCGAGATGGCCCACGGCGCCGCGCTCGACGAGCTTCGCCACGCCCGCGAGTGCTTTGCGATCGCCAGCGCACTCGCGGGACGATCCGTCGCCCCGGGCCGCTTCCCGCTCGCCGCCAGCGTGGCCCTCGCGCCCGACCTCGCCACCGTCGCCGCCGAGGCTGCCCTCGATGGTTGCATCGGCGAGACCGTCTCCGCCCTGCTCGCACGCGAGGCCGCGGCTGTCTGCCGCGACCCCGAGATCCGCGCCGTGCTGCTCGGCATCGCCGACGACGGGGAGCGCCACGCCCTGCTCGCCTGGCGCACCGTCGCCTGGGCGGCGAGTGCGACGACACGGCCGCGCTCGCCCGCGTCGGCCTGCTCGACCGCACGGCCACCCATCGCTGCGCCGCCCGCACCCTGCGCCACGTGATCCTGCCCGCCGCCCGGGCCCTGCTCGCCGGCTCGCTTCCTCGCGAGCCTGCACCCGGCGAGCTCTCGGCCTTAGCGCTCTGATTCCATGGCCCTGAGGATCACCGCCTAATCTAAGGCACCTTGCGACGCACCACGGGCGCAGGCCCGTGGCAGCGAAGGAACGAGTGGTAGATGTCGATGCGCGTGCCGAGGTGGCGGGTGTGGCGAGTGATCCATGTCGGGCCCAGCCGCGCGTCGAGCATTTCCGAGGTCCAGATGGACCCCCAGCGTGCGACGCCGTATCGTGCACGATCCTCATCAACTTTGTCGCGGACCTGATCGACGCACGCGGCGAATTGGGGATTCTGCACGAATGCGACCATCGCCGCGGCGAGGACATCTGGCACGTACGTGCCATCGAGGAAGGCGCCAAGTCCGTCCGTTCCAACGTAACTGGCAATGCTGTCACGCCGGTACAGCCGTTTCGCCTCAAATGCGAAGCGGGGTCGTGGACGCAACGCGCTGCTCTCGACGTAGATATCGATCCGGGGCCGCCTCTTGCCCTCATGAGGGCTGAGACGCTCCGGGACCTCTGGTTTAATAAAGTAGTGCTGCGTCCAGACCGGCGTCGATGGCTCGGCCAGCCAGTCCTCCGCGTGCTGGACGATGGCGCCGGAAATGGCCTCCTCGGACTTCTTGGCCAGCGTCTCTGGGGCGAGCCGCGAGTAGCCCTCCGCCACAAGGATGTGCGCGTCGCGGACGAACCGGTTCTGAAACTCGGCAGAGATTGACAGCGTCGGCGCTGCCAGAGGCGGGCGAAGGCTCATGCCTGCCCCCCGGCGGCGACAAGGTCCGCAATGATGCGGTCAGCGTCAGCCAGCGCCTGGCTACGAGTCCACCACAGATGCTGCATCGGCTTGAACACGTACGCTCGATCGTCAAGATACATCGTCATATTACGGTCGTGGTAGAGCCACTGCCCCCGCGACCGATCGATCTGTTCCCGCACTCGTCGCAGGCACACTGCGGCCGCAGCGTCTGCACGCTCGACATGGGGCGTATGGGGGGTCGATGCGGCCTCGAACATGACCTCGACCGCACCCGCGGTCACGTCGAGTACGGCTGATACGCGATGGCGAAACTGGTCGCCCCGATCAAGGTAAGCGTCCAGGCAGTCGCGCAGGGTGACCGCATAGGCCCGGACCTGACTGTTCGTTGGCGCAGCGACGGCCGGCTTGCCGACCTTGCCGTCGATCAGCGCCATTCGGACGTCGACGAGATCTTGAATCAGACAGGTCTCGTGCGGCCGGAGCCCGAGCGCCGCGAAGGCAAGGTCGTCGACCTCTGCTTCGAGTACCTCCATCTGCTCGCGCAACGAGGTAGTTGCGTCGGGATCGGCCCAGCGCAGGTCACTGAGGTGCGCCAGTTTGTGGTGAAGCCGGACCCACGGGCGCAACTCTGCGACGGACGCTGCGGCGAACGGGATAGGGACTTTGCGCAGCACGTCGAGCGTGCTGCGGCCGCCTCGAATGCCCCCCTGCGGCGATAGCAAGAACTCGTGGTACCGCACGAACCGTGAACCGAGGTACAGAGCTAGAGCCTTGAGTAAGTCGGACTCGTCCTCGCCACCGGCGATCCCGATCTGCCGTGGCGGGATGACGAGGTAATCATCGCTAAATACGGTGAACGTCCGCGCGGCGCTGACAATTACGTGCGGGGGGCGGCATACGCGGAGTGGAACTTGGCCCCGCCCAGGGCGAACATAACCACGGTCGTCGGGCACCTTGGTTCGCGCGGACGCCGGGAACGTGTGAACGTGCGACGCGTCGGCGAGCGGGCCCAACCCCAGCTCAAACTTGCCGACCACCTCACGCAGGCGCTCGAGGGTTTCTCGCTTGTCCTTCGGCTTTGCGGCCTCGGCAGTCCGGTCGCGCAACTCGAGGCCCTGCGACAGCACCAGGCGGCCTCGCGCAAACTGCTTCAGGGAAGGGAACCGCCGCTCAAGCGAGCGAAGGAGCCGCAGGTCACGCGAGCTACCCCACATGCAGATCTTCCACGGAAGAGTTTCGCCGCGCGCAATGTCGTCGTGTTGAAGGATACGAATCTCGCCATGGTTGACGGTGATCGACCAAATCGGCTGCTGCTCGCCCTCACGGACGGGACGGCCCGCCTCCTGGTTGGCGACCATCGGCGAGTAAACGTGGATGGGCTCGGTGAGGGCCGCGCGCTGCGTGTAGAAGAAGACGGCACACGGGTGCTCAGCCCGGCGGTTAAATAGGACACGCCGGAGGTTGGCGAGGTTGGCGATGGCCTTCACGTCCATCCTCGCGAAGAACCGGGCGCGGAAGCCGGCCTGCTTGACGAACAGGCTCATCGCGGGCATCGCGAAAGCGACAACGCCGCGGGGGCTGAGATGCTCGCCGGCCTTCCAGGCGAATGCCTCAGCGATCTGGTTACCGCAGACCGGCGCGTCCTTCGTGTGCTCCGCGATCCACACGCGGACCGGTTTATGCTTCGCATCACCAGCGCGCGCCTGGGCCCACGGAGGGTTACCAACGATCCAGTCGAACCCACCCGCCGGCGCCTGCCATGGCCCCACGGTGGCGAAGAAGTCCTGCTCGAAGATGTTCTTGTCGCGGAGGTCAGGCAGCTTAAAGTTGTGCAGGCGCGCGAGGGTGTCGCTCGGGATCTGGTCGAGGAGCGCAAGGGCCAGGCTAAACTCCGTCACCCGGCAGGCGCCCCCTTCACGGTCAAGCCCGAAGATGTGGTCGGTCAGGAGATCCCGAAGCTCGCGCGGGTTTAGCAATCGCCCGAGTTCCTGCCGACGGCGGAGAATTAGCAACTGGTAGCACTGGACGAGGAACGCGCCCGAGCCACAGGACGGATCGAAAACCCGCATGCCATAGCGTAGGGGCTGGAGGTCGTCCAGTTCGCCGAGCACGAAATTGACGAGCGGGATCGGCGTGTAATAGACGCCCGCCCCGGGCTCATGGCCCGCCATGAATCGCTCATAGATTGACGAGAGAAGCTCGATCGGGATGTGCGAGAAGTCGTAGGCTCGAAAGTCAAGGTGAAGCTGCCCTGTCTGCGCGTCATCACCAAGCAAGACTCCCGCGACTAACTGGATGTCACTTACCCGAGGTGCCCCTTTTCCGGCTCGAGGTAATGGGAAGATCGACCCGTTGAGCCACTCATGGAGCCGCTCGCCGAGGTCATGAAATGAGCCGAGCCGGACGTGACGGCCGAAGATGTCCTGGGGATCGAGCCCCCACGACCGGATGCGTACGTCGGTCAGGATCTCGCGATCGCGGAGGTAACGCAAGTAGACGAAGCGGCCGATGAGTGCGTGCCCTGTCTTCCGCTTCAGCTCATTCTCCGCGGTCGTCCGCTGCGCCTCCGAATCACCAATGATCCGGTCGCTGAGATCGGTGAGGCTCTCGAGCAGGCGGTTGTCTACCCTACGGGTGGGGTCGACCTGCTCGCCCCACACCCGCCAGATCGACCCGTCGTCGATCCGTTCGGCGCGGAATGCATCAAGCCGTAGCGACACGGCTTCGAATGCTACGCACGCTTCCAGAAGACCGCGCCGGGGGCTACTGTCGTCGGCGTCGCCTGGCTCGTAGTCGAAACCGGAGTACAGGCGCACGCCCACCGGTGTGTGGACGATCAGAAATGGCGCGACCGACTGGTTCCATGCGAGCCGGTGGATCGCGTCGGCAGCTCGCTCGTCAGGCGCCTCGCACACGAGCACGACGGGGGTCGTCGCCCGCCGCCCGGCGTCACCCCCCACTCCGATCATGTACACGCCACGGAAGCGGCCCCGTACCCGTGGCCCGGCACAGGCCGCCGCGGTGTGCTCGAGGGCATGCGTGTGCTCGCTCGCTTCGTGCCAACGGTCCCCGTCGAGGAAGGCCGCGGCGCCGCGGTAGTCGAGGGTATCAAGCAGCAGGTCTGCGTTCACGTCGCCATCCGGGGTGGGGTGAGGGAAGCCGACACGCGCAGATCTGTCAATACCCCCGTCGCCAGGGTGGCGCGCAGATTGAGGCAGAATACTTGCCGTTCTCGCATAGCCACCCTCGATGACTCGCCGCCAGCTGTCACGTCACGCGTTCGCCCGCTGCCTGCCGTCGCCACTCCGCCGGCGACCCGATGTCGAGGAACACCGGGAAGCGATACGTCGGATGGCGCCGCTCGAGCTCGGCCCGCACCCGCGCCAGCGCCAGGGCGGCGACGCTGCGACGGGACAGTTTCGTGGGGGTCGACACGGCCGAAGCATCGGGGCCCCTCGCCTCGTGGTCAAGACGCGTGCGCCGCGACACCTGAACGTTCGGACATGTGCGAAGCGACCGGTCCCTTCGGACCGGTCGCCAGCCGCCTCACCAGCTCACTTCGCCGGCTTCTCGGCCGGCCTGGCATCGGGCGCGCCGGGGCCATCCGGTGTGGTCGCGCCCTTTTCGGCGGCCGCGTCGACCGCCGCGGCGTCATTGGCCGGGTTCGGCATGACGGTCGCCGTGCCGGTCTTGTCGACCACGATGACGCGGAACTCGATGCGACGGTTCTTGGCGCGCGCCTTGGAGGACTTGCCGGTGTCGACCGGCTTGCTGCGGCCGTGACCGACGGTCTCGATGCGCGACGGATCGACGCCCTTCTCGACCATGTACTTCTTGACCGCCTCGGCGCGGCGCCGCGACAGGTCGAGGTTGGCCTCGTCGGTGCCGACGTCGTCGGTGTGGCCGGGGATCTCGATGCGGATGTCGTCGAACTCCTTGAGGATCTCGACCGCGGCGTCGAGGGTCTTGGTCGACTTCTTCTGGATCTTGTCCTTGTTGAACTCGAAGAAGATGCCCTCGATCGCGCGGCCCTCCTTCCACACGACCTTCTCGGGGATCACGTCGGGGCAGCCGTCCTGATCCTTGTAGCCGTTGTAGGTCTCCGCCACGAGCGGGCAGTCGTCGATCTTGTCGATGATGCCGTCGCCGTCGCTGTCGGGCGGCGGCGGGCAGCCGTCGGGCGCGATGCCCGGCTCCTCGGGGCAAGCGTCGACCGGGTCGAGGAAGCCGTCCTTGTCCTTGTCGGGCGGCGGGCAGCCGTCGGGCGCCACGCCTGGCTCGTAGGGGCACTTGTCGACCGGGTCGAGGAAGCTGTCGTTGTCGCTGTCGATCGCCGGGCACCCATCGGGCGCCACGCCGGCCAGCTTCGGGCACTTGTCATTCGGGTCGAGGAAGCCGTCCCGGTCCGGGTCGAGGTCCTTCTCGGGCGGCAGCGGACGCACGCGCCCGAGCACCAGGCTAAAGCCCGCCAGCACCTCGGCGTGGGCCGTGAACTCCGGGCTGCGCTTCTGGGCCTGGGCCGACACGATGCCGCGGCCCTCCACGCGAAACGCCGCCATGCGGCTGATGTAGATCTTGAGGCCGCCGCCGAAGTGGCCGGCGCCGTCGACGTCGTTGCCGAGCGCGTCCGGGCCCGAGCGCACCCCGAGCGCACCGTAGCCGCCGAGCACGAACGGCGCGACACGGTACGGCAACTGCAAGATCGCGTGACCACGGCCCGAGAACACGAAGGCCGAGGGATCGGGGATCTCGCGCACCTTGGTCGGCACCGCCGCGAACTCGCCCTCGACGCCGAGGAAGCGCAGCGGGAAGTAGGCCACGCGCACGCCGATGTCCGGCACCGTCTTGTACAGCGGCGGCCCCGGCGTATGCGGCCGCACGGGTCGCGTCGCCGGGTCGTAGAGGTCGTGGTCGTCCGACGCGATGAAGATGCCGCCAAAGATCCCGAGCTCGAACAGGTGGCGCTCCGGCGAGTAGCGGTGGATCCACTTCCGGGTGTCCTTGACCTTGCCCTTCTCGGTCAAGATCACACCCGCCGGCGCCTGGCGCTTGCGCTTGCGCGTGCTGCTCTTGGTCTTCAACCCCGCCGGCGTCAGCGTCGCGCTCGCACCCGCGCTCGCGGGCCCCTCGCTCGCGGGAGTCGGTGTCGGCTCAGTCGGCGCGCTCGCGTCGGCCGGCGCGCTCGCATCGGCCGGCGCGTCCTCGGCCGGCGCGCTCGCCTCGGCATCGGCCGGCGCCGCGTGCAACTCGCCCGCGCCCGTCGCTACGACGAGCAGAACACCAGTGGAGAGCAGCGCGCGGGTCCAGATCATCAAGTCGTTCCTGTGGGTCATGTCGCGGCCTTGCACATCACTCGCACGCCAAACTTTGCGCCTCGCAGCCCATCACACCAGGGTCCTGGACGATGCTGGTGATGAGGCACGCGGTGCAGGTCATCTCGTCGTTGATGTCGGGGCACTTCGCGGTCGCCGTACAGAAGTCGTAGACACACGTGCCGACCTCGATCAGCGCGAGCCACTCCTCGGTGTTCATGCCGTCGACGCAGGGGAAAAAGCAACTGAAGTCCTGCTCGGGCGGCGGGTTCACCGGCAGGTCGATCGCGCAGTTGACGATGCACGAGACCGCCTCCTCGCAGCCCACCTCGCTCGGCACCTCGCCGGTCGTCGTCGTGTCCTCGGCCTCGCCGGTCGTGAACACGACGACCTCCGTCGGGTCGATGAAGGTCGTCGAGCTCTCCGCCTCCGTCGCCGACAGGAGATCGTCCGAAGTACAGGCGAGCCCGACGACGCCGCTCAAGGCCAGCATCAACGCCGCTGGGATCGTGGGAGACATGCGAGGTGCCCGGGCCATCCGCCGCACGATACCAGCGACCACCACGAAGGCGCGAGCCTCAAACGATCCTTGCCGCGTCCCACTCCCGGCTTTTTCCAGCGGCCCTCGGCCAATTTCAGGCGCCGATGCCCCCTACCTCAGGAGGAGAACCGCGACAATTTTGCCAGAGCCAACGCCCCGCCGCGCCCCCTCCTAAACGACCCTCAGGCGCTCCTGGCCACATGCGCGCATGAGCGCGAGCTTGTGTTATGTCGCCGCCGCAGGCAATACTGGGAGGTGCCGTGGGGGGCTCGCTGCGCGTGTCACCCCCACATTTACGGCACTCCTGTCCCTTTCTTGAGGATCGACCCATGAAGCGAACGACCGCCCTCGGAACCGCCTGTATCGGCACGCTCGCGGGGCTCTTGGCGTCCCTCGCGGTCCCGGCCTGTCGCGGCGAGGACGTCGAGTTCGACTGCTCCAGCCAGCAACAAGCCTTCACCGACGCCTTCGCCGACGACGGCGAGCTGCTCACGGACATCACCGAGTCCGACTCCTACCCGATGGCCATGGTCCTCTCGGAGGCCGGCATCCAGAAGCTGCTCAACGGCCTCGTCGGCAGCAACGTCCCGTTCGCCAGCAAGCTGCAGATCGGCCCCTACGGCCTCAATTTCTTCCCGCAGACCACCCCCGTCATCGAGATCGTCAAGGTGCCCGGGTGTAGCAGTTGCGTGCTGTTTAGCCTCGACTTCAACTTCCAGCTCGAGGCCGAGGACGGCGACCCCGCCGGCGCCGGCATCGGCTCCGCCGTCCTGGCGATCCCGCTGGCCCTGCGCCAAAACGACGACGGCAGCTCCTCCCTGGTCGCCAGCTACGACCGCGCCACCGTCAAGCAGATGCCGATCAGCACGATGGGCTTCGACTCCGCGGATCAGCCCGGCCTCCAGGGCGCCCTGGCGATCCTCGCCACCCGCGCACTGCAAGCCCAGTACCCGACCACCGAGCTGCTGCACTTCGCCCCGTGGACGATCGGCGGCAACGACGTCAAGCTCGCCGCGCGCAGATTCGCCATCTTCACCGAGAGCAAGGTGATCTCGCTCGGCCTCCAGACCAACCTCGACCTCCCGCGCGGCGTCGCCGTCAAGGTCGGCGAGTCGCTGCCGAAGGGCGTGCCCATGCAAGTGCAGATGCACCCCGGCCTGCTGCTCGCCATGAGCCAGCGGATGATCACCGAAGGGGTGATCTCCCGGACCTACAACGACCAGGGCCAGCCCGATCCCAAAGGCCTCTACGGCGTCACCCTCGAGTCGCTCCAGGCCAACACGCTGCCCGGCAGCAACCTGCTCGACGTCAACTTCCGGGTCTGGCGCACCCAGGACGGCTACTGCGGCTACGCCGACGCCGTCACCTCGCTCGACCTCAGCATCAATCAATCCAACGACAGCATCCAGGTCACCCCCACCGATGAGCTGCGCGTCACCGGCGGCGAGGGCATCGGCGCGCTCGCCGAGGACAACGAGGAGCTGATCGCGAAGAACAAGAAGCTCGTCGATGTGTTCAAGAAGGACCTCAGCGAGCAGGTCGGCATCACGATTAACTACAACGAGGTCGGCGTCGAGGGCAGCACGATCCTGTTCGACACCCAGGCCCTCGTGGTCGAGCAGGACAACATCGACATCATCATCGACTTCAAGGTCGTCGCCAGCGAGGACATCTAAACCCCCTCGCACGGAGCACCCCATGCTTAACTTTCTTAAGTCCGCATCCCCGCTCGCCCTCACCACCCTCGCCACCCTCGCCACCCTCGCATGCGCCTGCGGTGACACCGTCGCCGCCACCGAGTCCGCCACCACCACCGCGAGCAGCACCACCACCGAGCCGGTCGAGACCACGGCCACCACCGAGCCCGCGACCACCACCGGCCAGCTCATGCTGGTGTGCGAGCCCGGCCAGGAGCGCTGCGGCGACGCAACTACCCGCGAGGTGTGCAAGCCGACCGGCCTCGAGTGGGAGCCGCAGCCCTGCTCCACCTATCAGGCCTGCAACGAGCAGGGCGGCGAGCCCACGGTCGCCGAGTGCCTCGGCCCGTGCGAGAAGGCCAGCGACAGCCCGACCTCGGTCGGCTGCGAGTTCCTCGCGATCCGCATCCGCAGCGGCAACAGCGAGGAGGACCTCGCGGAGTTCTTCGACGCCGTGCTGGTCGGCAACCCCGACCCGCTGACCGCGACGGTGCAAATGTACTTCACGCCGAACTCCTCGTCCAAGGAGGAGCCGCTCGGCGACCCCGTGGTCCTCAAGACCGGCGAGAGCACCGTCTTCAAGCTCACCAGCAGCTTCATCAAGGGCTTCTCGGCGATCCGCGAAGGCGGCATCTACCGGGTCAAGAGCGACATCCCGGTCATCGCGTACCTGCACTCGCCGCTCAAGAACGCCGACAGCAACGACTCCTCGATGCTGCTGCCGGTCAAGAGCCTGCGCCAGGACTACGTCGTCGCCTCCTATCCGGGGTATTTCAGCAAGCCGGAGTTTTACGGCGGTCGTCCCAGCTACTTCAACGTCATCGCGCTCGAGAACGCGACCACCGTCACCTGGACCCCGCCGGTCATCACCGCCGGCAACGGCCTGGCCCCGCAGAAGGTCCTCGCTGGCGAGGTCGGCAGCGTCAAGCTCAACCGCTTCGCGCTGATGCAGATCGGTGCGTCCACGGAAAACGCCGACGGCACCCCCAACGCCGACTACAAGTCCCACGACATCTCCGGCACCGTCATCCACGCCGACAAGCCGATCTGGCTGCTGTCGGGCACCGCCTGCGCCCCCGTCCCCTACGGCTCCACCTCCTGCAACCACTTGCAGGAGCAGATGATCCCGATCGAGTACTGGGGCACCAAGTACGTCGCCGCCCCCGCCCCGCTGCGCGGCACGGAGAAGAGCTACTGGCGCGTGTACGCCGGCGAGGACGGCATCAACATCACCGTCGATCCGCCCGGGATCCATCCTGTCATCCCGCTCGCCAGGCGCGGCGACTTCAAGGAGATGGAGGTCACGAGCGGCCAGGGCTTCACCTTCTACAGCACCGGCCCGTTCATGCCGGTCCAGTACCTGGCCAGCAACAAGGTCGCCGGCGGCATCGGCGATCCGGCGATGTACCAGACCATCCCGATTGAGCAGTACCTCAAGCGCTACGTGTTCATCACCGGCATCGACTACACCTTCAACTACGCCCAGGTAGTTCACGCCTTCGGGGCCGCTCCGATCAAGATCAACGGCGTCGAGGTCACCGCCGACCAGTACAAGCTGATCAACTCGCCGCTCCCGCTCGGCCGCTTCTACGTCGCCAACGTCCCGATCGAGAGCAGCACGCTCGAAGATCCCAAGTTCTATACCGCCGAGAGCGACGATCCCTTCAGCCTGAGCGTCATCGGCTACGTCGGCGAGAACAACGACGGCAAGGGCTCCGCCTACGCCTACCCGGGCGGTATGGCCCTCAACGTGATCACCGAGCTCTGAGGCCGAACCCAGCGGTCATCACCGTCGCAATCGGCGGTGCGCTGGATCGTGCGACAAAACTCGCCTGGGTCCGTATCCCTGGCACCAGCAGCGCCGCGCGAGCGTGACGGTTCTCCGCTACCCTCGGTCGCATGTTTCGTCCTTGGCCTACTTCGTCCCTCACCTCCCTCACGACCCTCAGCCTGCTGCTGGCCTGCTCGTCCGCCGGCAACGACGAGAACACCGACAGCCTGTCCCCGAGCAGCAGCACCGAGGCGGCGCAGGAGACCACCAATAATCCGTCGAGCGACCCGACTGGCACGCCGACCGCGACCGGGGCCACCACCGACGACGGGCCCACCACCGGCGGGAGCACCTTCACCGGTGAGGCGAGCACCAGCGTGTCGACCACCGACCCCGCGGGCACCACCACCGACCCCGATACCACCGCCACCGCCACCGGCGAGACCGGCACCACCGGCGGCGACACCACCAACGGCGGCACCACCGGCGGCACCACCGGCGGCACCACCACCACCGGCGACTCGAGCTCGACCGGCGTGCCCGAGGGTTGCGACGACGGCGCCAAGAACGGCGATGAGACCGACATCGACTGCGGCGGCGCCTGTGGCGGCTGCGACCTCGACGGCGACTGTGCCAGCGACACCGACTGCCTCAGCGGCTCGTGCGACGCCGGCACCTGCATCGCCTCCACCTGCGAAGACGCCAAGAAGAACGGCAGCGAGACCGACATCGACTGCGGCGGCGGCGAGTGTGACACCTGCCTCGACGGCGAGACCTGCGAGCTCGGGGACGACTGCGGCAGCGGCGTCTGCGACGCCGACGTCTGCCTCGCGGCCGCCTGCGACGACGTGGTCCAAAACGGCGACGAGACCGACCTCGACTGCGGCGGCGGCACCTGCGAGCCCTGCGACAGCGGCCTCGACTGCGTGCTCCCCGACGACTGCCAGAGCGGCGTGTGCACCGACGCCGCCTGCGTCTCGCCGTCGTGCGGCGACGGCGTCCAGAACGGCATGGAGACCGGCGTCGACTGCGGCGGCAACAACTGCGCCCCGTGCCAGTTGATGGGCCTGATCCTCAACGAGGTCGACTACGACAACATCGGCGACGACACCGCCGAGTTCGTCGAGATCTACAACAACACCGGCGCCACCGTCGACCTCGCCAACATCCGCCTCGTGCTCGTCAACGGCAGCAACAACGCGACCTACCTCAACCTCAGCCTCGCCGCCGGCGGCATGCTGATGCAGGGCCAGTACCTCGTCGTCGGCCCGCCCGCCCTCATCGCCCCGCCGGGGGTCGTCAAGGTCAACTTCGTCGCGGTCAAGGACAGCATCCAGAACG
>Ga0105047_10014269_pt1 | contig 12619 bp, 10 predicted proteins | sample MAT04_FD_78384 | JGI IMG/M metagenome (GOLD analysis project Ga0105047, IMG submission 78384) | Freshwater microbial communities from Lake Fryxell liftoff mats and glacier meltwater in Antarctica - MAT-04 (megahit assembly) | ecosystem: Environmental > Aquatic > Freshwater > Ice > Liftoff... | reverse complement strand
CCATCGTATGAGCCTTGCAAAGCTTGCCGCTCATGGGGACGGCTGGAAATCGATGACGTATCAATGTCGCGGTTCGATGGTAACGCGGGAGTACAAATCTTTCCTGGCGAATCGTCGTACACTACCATCTGGCGGTCTATCAGCGCCAGTGTTGCTGAATCCAGTCAGCCGGGCGGATGTGTTTGTAGGCACGCTTGTACCACGGGGCAGGCCATACGCCGTTGAGGGCTTCGTGGGGATTGGGACGACCGGGGAACGCCACTAAGCGGGTTCCAGCAGGCAACCGTGGCTGGCGAAACCAGCGAGTGACGCCGCGAGGTACGCAGTGTCGCTTGAAACTGCGGCACCATTCCGATGGCCAGAATTCAATCGACTTCGCAAGACACGACGAGATACAGCTCTGTGAATTCGGAAATTCTTCGAGCACCGATTGAAAATCGTCAAGGAAGCGATTGAGGATTTCCGGATGGCTGCCGACGTTAAACCGATATGCCGATGTGTTGCCAATCATACGATCGGGATGAGTCCAGTTATGAATCACGCAGAAGTCAGCATCGGGCCGATACGTAAAAAAGTCATCCAGTCCGCCTGTGATCACGATGTCGAGATCCAGAAATAACGCGGTGCCGCTCAACCCGGGCAGTTCGTTGGCCCACAGCGACAACTTCCGCCAGCCGCGATTGCGTTTGGGTGACGGGATATCAACCTCCGGACAATCGAAACATTCGACTTCGCTGCGAATGCCGATTCTGGAATCGGTGTAGCACACCAGGCGAAATGGCTGAAGAGTATTGCGGGCGATCATCGAATACAGACGATTTACGTAGTCTGCACCGTAGGCGGTGCCCCAGTTCATGCAGACGAATTGATTCATTGTATTACCCTTGATTCGCTGTCGAGTACTCCGAAGATCTCTTCGAAACCGGTACGGATGACATCATGTTCCACGACTCGGTCAAACCACGCGGTGTTCATCGCATCCGGGATTCCAGGCCCGGTTTCCGGGACGTATCGAGCAAATAGTTCAACGAAACGTTCGGGTTGCAGAAACGCAGCATCCCGGCCGCGGCGTGGCTTGAGCAGGTTGTGAGCCAGTCGCAGATAGTCGAAGCGATGCCGATCAAACGTGGTCATCGAACGCAACGGTGCGAATTCGAAATCGATGATCACGACTGTTTGAAAATCGGGAGCAATCAACAGGTTGCCACAATTCAGATCCATATGGACCACGCCGTTCTCGTGCATTTCGCGGATCGCGTTCAGGACCACGGGCAGCAGGTCCCACAACAGATGACTGTGATGACGCAGCACGTCTGACAATCGCGGCCACGGAAGCCAGTGATTCGCGAGGTAGGAATCCCCGCGCGCAATCAGTCGCGGTGCAATGCCGAGCGGCGACAATTGTTGATACGCACGGGCTTCGCGGTGAATGCGGTGTTCACCGGGTATTGAAATGCGTGGAAGATGCGGTTCTTTTGGCGGTCGATCGCGACCGGGGACGTTCATGCGGACGCTGGCCAGAATTTTTGATCGTGGCGAATCTCCGTGTGCCAGGTAGATCCGGTCGAAACCACCCCCGGACAAAGTGGGGCGCAGCGTAATCGGTTGTTTGAAGACGACACCAAGTTGCCATTCAACCTGCCTGCGTCGTTCCGCCAGTCGCTGATGATCGATCCACGCATTCAGAAGTCGGAGTGGAGACATCAAGCAGCCGCCTTTCTGCCGCCTGCTGTTTCTGTCGATGATTCGGCTGATTGGTTGTCATTCTGCAGCAATTCACAGATTGCGGCAGCAGCAGCCTCAGCAGTCGGCAAACTCGCAAGCAGAATCAGATCGGCTGGTTGTTGTCGGAGGGCTTGTTCGAAGAGCATTCGTTGATAGATCTCGTGTCCAGGGGCCGACATTTCCTGTTTGCGGCTTGTCAATTCTGAATGTGGCAACGTCAGGAGAACGCTGGTCGCGGGCGGAATCATTGATTCAATCCACTTCGCGCCGCGCGCCAGGAGCGGCGTGTCGGATTTGCGGTCGCTGATCAGAAAACTGGCGATGGAGCGATCGAGAATTGTCGTGTGTGGTAACTGGTTTAACTTGCGTTCGGTGACCAGGTTGATCTCCACAGCGACAGACGGCCTGGACTTCGACCGCAGGTCAAACGGCAGACACATTCGGATCCACAATGCGACCGCAGCGCGGAGCGTGATCACAGGTGCCGTGCGGTCGTCGAACATGCCGCGATCTGTGCCTCGGAATCGCTTCATCAGCCCGCTGATGAACTGATACGTCAGCGCGCAACGATAAAACTTCTTCGCAACGACTGAAGTCGAATTCGGTTGTTGAATTGCGAGAGCCGAGACGACGGACGACTTGCCAGCTCCGTCACTTCCGATCACTGCCAGCGTGGGACGGTGCTTGAGAATGGTCGTTCTGAGTTCGGTCGTCCGTCCTCTGCGTCGCCGAGCGTCCAGAACGGGAAGTCCACGATTTCCTGGCACACTTTTGAGTCGTCGCAGAAGATAGTCATCTGACAACGCAATGAACTTTGGTGTGATGATCATGGCTCGTGGCAGTTGATCGGCAACAGCACGCAGTGCGGCCAGCGCATCATGCTGAGATGCCTGTTCCGGCGACCACGACGCAAGTCGCTCGCAGGCGCGGGCGATGCGCTCGAGTACGGCTGTCGTTGTGACTTTCCTGCGTTTTGTGCCAAGGTGTTGAATCAAGAGGCAGAGGTCGATGTCTGGCGGGAGTTGACGTAGTGCGGGAATTCTTTCAGGTGCGTGGATGTGAACTTCGGGAACAGCCGCCGTCAGCGTACTCAACAGTCGGTCCGCCGGGATGCAACTGTGGCGACGGCGTGGAAGTTGATCAAAACTGGTCCACAGATCGATCATCAGTTTGTGTGTACAATTGATTGTCCAAAGAACCAATTGCGTCTTGGCAGGGGAACATTGATGTATGCGGCAATGGATTTGCCCGCGCATACATTGTGCGAACATCGCGCGGAGCAACTGCTGACGCTGTGATTCGGTGAGCAATAAGTCGATGTCATCGCGGTGGCTGTCGAAACAAGCTGTCAGCGGTCGCAACAAAGCGACTCGCCCGTCCACCGCGCGCAGCAGGTCATTCAGCGCAGCAAACAGGCAAGTTGCCGGACTGGACGAAAAATCGACGGGGGTGAGACGGGACGCAGAGTGCATCTGCGTGGTCCTGTGGAATAAGGAGAGATGAGGCGAAGAGATGAGAGAGGATCAGTAGCGTATCGGATTCTCGAAACAGGACTCAAGATGAGTTCTGGATTGACGTTTCTCAGCCAATCCGCGTAGAACCCCCGGTCTTCCAGCCAGATTTGCTTTTGGGCGAGCAGCAGATTAAGAACTACCGGGCCGAACAACCTTTCCAAAGAAAAACAGGCACTAGTGAGTACACACGGCAAACCATTCTACAAGACGAAGCGGTTCAATCTGGCGGTCGGACTTGCTGTCACAGCAGGCTGTCTGTGGTGGGCATTTCAGCAAATGCTAAAAGGTGACAGCGGCAAAAAATCACCCTCGGCAGTGATTGCCGAAATTACGGCGGCGTTTCAACAGGCTGACTACCGATCGCTTCCGGCAATTTGGACTTGCCTTGTACTGTTCTATTGGTTGAAAGCGATCCGCTGGCAACTTCTCCTTGAGCCTCTGGGAAAATTCCGCCCGCTCCAACAGCTGTTGCCTTCGGTGATGATCGGATTCGCCTTTAACAACGTGTTACCGGCACATCTGGGAGAATTCGTGCGTGTCTTTGTGTTTTCAAGACAATCCGGGATCTCCAGGACCGCTGTCTTAACCAGTATTGTGCTGGAGCGAATCTTTGATGTGATCGCGATCCTCGGTTTTTTGATGGTGGGGTTGTTTCTTGTCGAAGCGCCACATCTTGACGAACGTATTGTTTCGTCGGCCATGTTTTTCGGAGTTGCAGTCTGCTGCGGCCTGGTGGGTGCAGCGATCTATCTTATCTGGACTGGTCCGGTCGTCCGGTTCGTCGAAGGATGTTTACGTCGGGTTCCGTTCCTGCCACGGGGGATCGGTCAAAAAGTTGCCTATTTGCTGGAAACCGGTGCAGCCGGATTGGCTTCGCTTCGAAGCGGCCGGCTCTTATCGGGGATTCTGTTCACGTCATTCCTTCAGTGGATGCTGAATGGGCTCACCATTCATCTTTCGCTGTGGGCCTTCGGCATTGATGTTTCTCTGTCGGTCTCGGCAATTGTCCTTGGTGTCACTGCGATCGGAGTGACGATCCCATCATCTCCTGGATATTTCGGAGTGATTCAGTTCTGCTTCCTGCTTGTGTTGAGCTTATTCGTGAAGGACAGGGAAGCGGTTTTTGCAGCATCCATCTATTACCACATGGCGCAATGGATCCCGGTCACCGCGATCGGCATGCTTTACTTCCTGCGCGCAGGTCTCAAAGTAGCCGACGTACAGGATGCAAAGGAACACATCGACTAGAAAAATGTGTCATTTGAGGACGAGTCGAGCCGATCACACACTGCAGCCAACAGCTCTCCGCTGGATGTTTCGGAAGCGACTGTAAAAAATGACTGGCGTTTTGCCCCGAGCCTTGCTGGCGTCCCTGTTGTCGCCCCCACAGGATTGAAACTCCGCATCGCAAGCGAACTGTCGAAATCTCGCACCTGAATAGCCAGGCTGCAGAAATCGCAGTTTGTGCGCAGATCCATCAGTTTGGTGCGGGTTCTGTCGTGGCGTCTGGTGCGTCAGTCCCATCCTTCGTGGATTTGTCCGGCGTAGCAGCATCGTCAGGATTGGCATCGCCAGGTTTTGGCGTGTCGGCTTTATCAGGTTCGGGTGTTGGTTCCGGAGCCAGATCGGCTGGGACTATTGTTTCAGGAGCTGTGGCGCGATTTTTCGGCGGGACGATAGGCGGCTGCGACATGAAGAGTGCCTGAATCTTCGTATCGACGGCGGACGCCAGCGTGGGATCGATAAAGGCCGCGCTTAGATATATGGAACGAGCGAGCTGGAAACGACCGGTCGCTGCGGCCAGATCGCCAAGTTCGAAACGGGCCTGAGTGCCTTCGCGAGTCTTGATCACGTCGGCAAGTTCAGATGAAAACTGTGATTCCAGATCTTTGAGTTGATCGACTTTCTGTTGAGCCGTTGCCGCGAGTTCCTGATCTTCCGCGATAGTGGCCAGTTTTGCCACGACCTCGAACAGTTTCAGATTGAGTGTATCACTACTGATCTGTCCCTGCAGATTTGTCAGAGCTTCAATGGCTTTCTCCTTCGAACCGGATGCCACCATGAGCTTTCCGTACGTCAGATTTGCGGTGGCATCGTTCGGGTTTTCGACCAGTGCCTGTTCGAGAGCGGAGAATGCCTGTTCGGTTTGATCTTGTGCGGCCAGAATCAATGCTCGCGCCGATTCGCGAACGCCGGCCGAATCGACACCAGGCAGATATTCTTCAATGCCTTCCAGGTTGCCAAGTTCCATGCGGGTCATGATCAGGCTGGACATCGTCGCTGAATTCGAGGGATTATCGGGATCCGCCGCCAGCGATGCTTCATATGCAGTGGCCGCTTCCGCCAATTTTCCCATGTCAGTATAAATATTGCCCAGCAACTGGTTCACAATGCCAGGCCTGAACTTGCGTTCCACCAGAATTGTGAGGTGCTTTCTCGCGTCGTCCCAACTGATCATATCCTTCAGGACATATGCCAGATTCAGGCGAGCTTCATCGGTATTTTCGTCTTCCTGAAGAACTGATTCAAACGCTGCAATGCATTCGAGTCGCTGACGAGAACGCATGTAAGCGTTTCCCAGTTGCGTCAATGCTTTGATACGGACAGCATCATCCTTTGAAGCCTCCTGAAATAAGGGGATAGCGAGCAGTGGCCTGGATTTTCCAAGATACAACATGCCTTCGAGGAGTTTTTGTTCTGCAGCGAGCTCCGGAAATTCCTTCAGCTTCTGAGCGCTGCGTTCGATCATAGGGACGTCACCGATTTCGAGTGCGGCCATGCCTTCCTGAACGTATGTCTGAGGATCTTCAGGAATTGCTTTCCTGACCAGCGTTGTGACTACGAAGACTCCGAAAACGACCATAATCAACCACAACCACCAGGGAATTCCACCGGAAACTCGTGTCGGCTCAGGTACGGTTCTGGATGGTGCAGGCTTTTGAGACATAGTTCGAGTTGCTTCGCTTTCGGAACACCGGGGATCGACAGGACGATGGTCCTGTCAAACAGGAACGAACGGGAACTTTGCGCAATCGCCAATTCTGTAGCGACGGGTTAAGCCCCAAATTGCCCGTTTTCCTGTTTCAGATTGTTGTTACGGCAATTTCGTCTATGGTATTGGGTGTTTTTATATTTCTAAGCGTACTTCGCATGCCCGATCCACCACCTTCTTCGCGCCGAGACCTGTTTTCCGCACTGAATCCTGTGCGAGCTTTCCAGGAGCGTGATTCTGAGGCCATTTCAGTCGCCAGTTTACGGATTCAGCCAGCGGCGGGAATTACCGTGCGACTCTCCGCGCGCGTGATGGCGTGTGATTTTTCGGTCATCATGAATCCCGGGCCGACAGAACAGATCGAAGTAGCGGGCGAAGCTTTGGAGTTGGTCCACGCGATCGAAGGCTGGCTGAGCATTTATCGGGAATCCAGCGAACTGTCAGCGGTCAACCGAATGGCTGCGGTAGCCCCAGTCCACGTTCGTCGAGAACTGTTCGAGTTGCTGCAAAAAGCAGTGGAAATCCACATGCGCACAGACGGAGCGTTCGATATGGCGACTGGTTCCTTGACGCGATTGTGGCGTGCATGCCGCCGTGACCATCAAATACCCGTGCAGACCGAAATTGACGCGGCGTTGACTCAGGCCGGGCTGAAATACGTGAATCTGCACGTTGATTCGCAAAGCGTGGCGTTTCGTCAACCGGGAATTGTGCTTGACCCCGGAGCGATCGGAAAAGGTTACGCGCTGGACGAAGCCAAAGATTGGATGGGCCGATTCGAACATGGCCCGGACTCGTTTCTGTTGCACGGCGGACACAGCAGTTTGTTGGCGCGAGGTGGTCACAACGGTCATTCCGGCTGGCCGGTTGGCGTCGGCAATCCGCTTTTCACCGAAAAACGCATGGGAACGCTGTTGCTTTGCGATCAGGCCATGGCGACCAGTGGTTCGAACATCCAGTTTTTCCGACATGAAGGAAAACGCTATGGGCATATTCTGGACCCGCGAACGGGCTGGCCAGTCGATGGAATGCTGTCGGTGACGGTTTTGGCACCATCAGCGGCCCTGGCTGACGCACTCTCGACGGCATTTTTCGTAATGGGAGTCGAAAAAGCCCGACAGTGTTGCAAGAATTGGCCGGAGGTTGGTGTTATCCTGTTGCCGTTTCCGGCAAAGGGAAACAGAGTCCAGCCGACCGTTGTCAACATTCCTGAAGAACTCATCGTCTGGGACGAAGACCAGATCATGAGACCTTGATCGGGTCGGAATTCGAACGCACTTCCAGACTGAAATCGGAGATTCTCTCCTGTGGTTGATATTCGCCGATATTCGCTCACCGCTGTCATCCTGCTCGTCATTCTGCGAGTTGGTATCGGGTGGCAGTTGCTGTACGAAGGAATGTGGAAAATTGACACGCTCAGCACACAGTCGCCGTGGTCATCCGACGGCTACCTGAAGAGTGCTCAAGGGCCGTTTCGCGATCTTTTCCGCTCAATGTCCGGGGATCCCGACGATAAGTCATGGCTGGATCCGGATGCCGTGGCAGCGCGCTGGGATCGTTTTAATCAGCGTTTCAGCAAACACTATAAGCTGAGCGACGCACAGAAATCTCAGCTGATAAAGCTGATCAATGGTGCCAGCAGCCATGACGCCGTGCTCGATCTGGCGAAGCTACCGGAGGCAGTGGATTTTGCTGCATTAAAACTTGACAAGACCATCTCGTTCGACCCTGCGGCAAAGCGACTGAAGATTGATGGACAACGGCGAATGACGGCTTCTGAGAAAGCCAGTCTGGACGCACAAGTCGCCGATCGCACCGGCGATGACTACGATCAATATCGCAAGGCACTGGATGAAGCGTTCACTCGAGCCAGTCGGTTGTCATACAAAGAACGTATGCGCGCCCATCTCGTGGGTGATCCGGATAACGCGGGTCTCGTCGATGGGAGAATCAGTCAGATCGAACTATATAACCAAATGGTGAAACGTTACGAAATTCGACTGGCGTCAGCAGAACTTAGCTTTGAACAGGAGCACCTCAATCGCATTTGGTCAGATGCCCGAGCCAAAGCGCGTGATCTGGCTGGCCCGGTGATGGCTCTGGACAGAGAGCTGGAGGAAGAAGCGTTGAAGATTCCAGAAGTATCTCAGTTGGCTCGCGGCCCGCTGTCACAGCCGCTGTCGCCGATTCGGATCGTTGACCTGCTCACGATCGCAGGCTTGGCGGGCCTGGGTATTCTGTTGATTGTCGGACTGTTCTCACGATTCGCAGCCTTCTCTGCCGCCTTCATGGTGTTCGGTTTTTACCTTGCGATGCCCCCGCTGCCCGGCGTGCCCGATGCGCCGGGTCCGGAACATAGTTTTATAGTGAATAAGAACTTGATTGAAGTCTTTGCCCTGTTGGCATTGGCCTCAGTTCCAACCGGCTATTGGTTTGGGCTGGATAAGTTGGTCGCTGGATTCGTCTATAAGCGAAAGTCGGCGAAAGCTGTGGCAAAGAAATAGTCCTGGATTGGAAGTCACCTGCGTAGCTCAGTCGCTCCGCTGACTGAGACTCACCGGAAAGAACGTGGCCTTTTCTTTGGCAGGTGGTAAATGGATCCCGCCCCGTGGCCTTTGTTTCTCGTATGAGTGAAGTGGAGATGCGAGTCGCGGAGCGACGTCGCCTACGTCTGAAAATTCAAGTAACGATCAAAAATAAAGTGGAGATGAATTCTGTGGAAATCACACCTGAGCAGATTCAGATTGGAAAAGACAATTTCAACGAAGTCGTCGGACTGACACGTCGCGACATGATGAAAGCCACGGCGGCTGCCGGGGTTGGTCTCGGTGCTTTGTACTTTGATTATGAGAAGTTGAATGGTTCTCCAGTCAAAGCGGCGTTTATTGGCTGCGGCGATGAAGCGAATGTGCTGCTGACCGAGCACCCGACGGAATACATGGAAGTCGTTGCGATCGCTGACCCGCGAAAGGCAAATATTGAAGACACATTCAGGGGCACCCACCCGGAAGCTCGAATCGGGCTGATCAAAAAGCTGGGACAGGACAAGGCGGGCACCGTTCATGTCTTTGAAAGCCACATCGAATTGCTGCAGGCACGAGCCGACGGCAAGGTGAGTTTCGACATGGTGGTGATTGCTGTGCCCCTCAGCCAGCATGCCCCGATTGCGATCGCCTGCCTTGAGGCCGGACTGCATGTGCTGACCGAAAAACTGATGGCGCACAATATCACTGAATGCAAGCAGATGATTCGCAAGGCCGAAGAGAAAGGCCTGCTGCTGGCGGTCGGGCATCAGCGTCATTACAGCGTGCTGTATGACAACGCAAACGATCTGATCCGGAAGGGTCTGCTGGGTGATATCAAGTTCATCCGCGCTCAGTGGCACCGCAACAACAGTTTCCCTGGACGCGACAGCTGGCGTAAATGGGAAGATACACCAACCGCGGAGCGGAAGCATCTGCTGGAACTCGAAGCATCCGGCAAGCTCAAAGAACTGGGTTATGACAGTGCGCAGCAGCTTGTTGACTGGCGGCTGTACAACAAGACGGGCGGCGGACTGATGGCAGAACTTGGTAGCCACCAGATGGACGCTTCCAGTATTTTCCTGGGCAAAAAGCATCCGCTGGCTGTGCAGGGGTACGGCGGGAAAAACTTCTACGGCGTCAAAGGACTTGGTCCGGAAGACAAGTGGATTGATGACCGCGACATTGATGACCACATTTACGTGACACTGGAATTTCCTGGCAGACTTTATGATGAAGAAAAGAACGATATTGCGATCGTGACGTATTCATCGATCAGCACCAATCGCCAGGAGTTCTACGGCGAAACGGTCTTCGGCAGCCGTGGCACGCTGATCATGAAAGAGGAAAAAGAAGCGTTGCTCTACAAGGAACAGAGCCCCGCCAGTGGTGGTGGGCTGGATCAACGGTTGTGGGTGATTGACAACGCTAAGGGCGGCGGGCCAGCACTTGACAGCTACAATACAGCAGCTCCGACAGCGGCCGGCGCGATGGCGCAGGCAGGCATGGGCGACAAAGTCAGCCGAGGCTACAGGGAAGAGATGGAACACTTCTGTTATTGCGTCAGCAATAAGCTGGGAGCTGACACACTGCGATGTAACGGTCGCGTTGCCATGGCCGATGCCATTATGGCTCTCACAGCAAATCTGGCAATGAAGCACAAGAAACGTATTGTGTTCAAGGACGAGTGGTTCGATCCGTCGAGCGATGCAGTTCCCGAAACGGATGAGCAGATCACAGCGTAGGCAGATCGCATGGGACGCTGGCCTGACAATCGTCGCTCCAATCTGATCGCCTTCGCGCTGATCTTCGTGCTGTTCCCGCTGCTGGCATGGGTCTGTGTGTGGATTATGAAGCGCTAGTGTTGGGAAATGATGTCATTTAGAAAAGGGTCAGGAACCAATCGCCAAATGGCTCGACGGGTGCTCTGCACTTTTGATTCCTGACCCCTTTTTCCAACCTGCTGTGAAAGAAGTCCCTGTGTCCAATGCTGCTCCCGCTGCGCAACCTGCAGTGTCTTCGGTGAATAAGGCGACGTTGTTCATCGTCTTCCTGACGGTCTTTATTGACCTGCTGGGATTCGGGATTGTGCTCCCGCTACTGCCCCGCTACGGAGCCCTGTTCAATGCCAGTTTTTGGCAACTCGGAATCCTGATGGCATCGTTTTCGGCGATGCAGTTTATCTTCGCTCCGATGTGGGGCAGTCTGTCCGATCGGATCGGCCGACGACCGATCCTGTTGCTCGGACTGGCGGGATCAACAATCTCCTACGGGCTGTTTGGGATTGTGTCGGCTCAGGGCCGCGATGCTGTCATTCTTGGATTCAGTCCGCTTGTCTGGATGTACGTGTCACGGATCGGAGCAGGCATTGCCGGAGCCACGATCTCGACCGCGCAAGCAGTCATCGCGGACTGTACCGGCGTGGAAAGCCGCGGTAAGGGTATGGCGTTGATTGGTGCGGCGTTCGGAATGGGATTCACATTTGGTCCCCTGGTTGGCGCTGTCTGCGTTTCAAATGACGCCGCCGTCGCTCTGAATGATCCGCAATGGGCGATGGTGAAGTCCTGGAAAGATGACACCGATCCCGTCTCTAAGTCACAATTTCTGGAGGAGGTGTTTCAGGGTTCAAAGATTTCTGATGCCAACACGAAAGCCATTGCTTCGCTGCTCAAAACACCTTTGCCGCGAGTCGATCTCAAACATCGTCTGCTGGCACCGCCGTCCGGAATGCCGGGATATGTGGCATCAGTCCTTTCGGCGCTGGCATTCCTGCTGGCGACCGTGAAACTTCAGGAATCCCGCAGGCCATCCGAATTGGCTCAGCGTTCAGCACACCGGGCGTTTCGACCGGGTGACGCAATACGGCATCTTTCGACACCCGGAATGTCGATCATCCTGTTCGCGGTATTCATTACGACTTTTGGATTCGCGCAGTTTGAAAGCACGTTGTCACTGCTGACGAGCGAATTTGGCTACAGCACGCAATGGAATTTTCTCCTGTATGCCTATGTCGGACTTGTGCTGTCGATCGGACAGGGAATGCTTGTGCGACGTCTGTTGCCTCGACTTGGCGAACGTCGCATGGCGTTGATCGGTGTGACGCTGATGACGATCGGCTTTTCATTGATCGGTGTGACCGGGATGAAAATCCTGCCTGGTATGGCATTGTGGTTCATCCTGCCAATCGTCGTGATTGGATTTTCCGCTGTGACGCCTTCTCTGCAATCCATGCTGTCGCAGGCTGCGTCCAGCGATGAACAGGGATCCGTGCTTGGGACCGGTCAGAGCCTGTCTTCGCTGGCGCGCATCCTTGGTCCGTCGCTCGGCATTCCGTTACTGGGTCAGTCGGCTTCTTTGCCCTATTTTCTGGGCGCGGTTCTTATCCTCGGTGGCGGTGCCCTGATTCTTCGCATGCCGGGCAAACAATCCACAGGACAAACAGGAGATACTCCGCGCAGGTCTGAGTGAGGCTCCGAATTCTGACGAAACCGGCTACACCTCGTTGCAACCCGCGTAAGGTAAGCTCCCATGCACAAGTTTTTGAGCATAATTCGTTTATAACGGCGAGCCTTAGGCGTAAGGCGAATGACGAGAAAACTGACGCCTTAGAGTCTTACTCTGTTCTTTAAGCGCACGGTGCGCGCATGTTTCATAGTCGTGGATCGCTCCGCGATCCAACGCTGGATCGCGGAGCGATCCACGACTATGGGGTGCGGGCGGAGCCCGCGTTAGGTTTGCTGTTAAGGACGCGCTCAACAATTAATTACCGAATTTTATTTGTAACCTAATTTATGGGGAATGATTTCATAATTCCATTCACCGTGAAACTTGTTGCGTTTGATTCGCACGGTCGCCAAGTCAGCATT
>Ga0105047_10014266_pt1 | contig 12621 bp, 11 predicted proteins | sample MAT04_FD_78384 | JGI IMG/M metagenome (GOLD analysis project Ga0105047, IMG submission 78384) | Freshwater microbial communities from Lake Fryxell liftoff mats and glacier meltwater in Antarctica - MAT-04 (megahit assembly) | ecosystem: Environmental > Aquatic > Freshwater > Ice > Liftoff... | reverse complement strand
GCGGGCGGCGGGGCTGAAGGTGCGGGATGTGGCGGAAGTGACCGGCTTTCCCGAGATGATGGACGGGCGGGTCAAGACCCTGCATCCAGCGGTCCACGGCGGGCTTCTGGCGCTGCGGGATGACGACGAGCATCTGCTGGCGATGGCCGCGCATGGGATCGAGCCGATCGATCTGCTGGTGGTGAACCTGTACCCGTTCGAAGCGGCGGTGGCACGGGGGGCCGATCACGCGACCTGCATCGAGAACATCGACATCGGCGGGCCGGCGATGATCCGGGCGGCGTCGAAAAACCACCGGTTCGTGACCGTGCTGACCGATCCGGCGGACTATCAGGCGCTGCTGGACCAGATGAAGGTGCAGGGGGGGGCGACATCGCTCGGGTTTCGGCAGAAGCTGGCGCTGACGGCGTTCTCGCGGACGGCGGCTTATGATGCGGCGGTGTCGGGGTGGCTTGCGGACGAGTTGAAAGACCCGTTCCCGCGCCATCGGGCATTTGCCGGCAAGTTCGCGCAAGGCATGCGGTATGGCGAGAATCCGCACCAGCAGGCGGCGTTTTATGTGGATGGCTCAGGGCGCGAGGGTGTCGCGACGGCGCGGCAGTGGCAGGGCAAGGAACTGAGCTACAACAACATCAATGACACCGATGCCGCGTTCGAGCTGGTGGCGGAGTTTGCCGGCGAGGGTCCGGCGTGCGCGATCATCAAGCACGCCAACCCCTGCGGGGTGGGCAAGGCGGGGTCTTTGCGCGAGGCGTATCTGCTGGCGTACCGCTGCGACCAGACCTCGGCGTTTGGCGGGATCGTGGCGCTGAACCAGCCGCTGGATGCAGAGACGGCGGAGGAGATCGTGAATATTTTCACTGAAGTCGTGATCGCGCCGGGGGCTTCGGATGAAGCGCGGGCGATCTTTGCGGCCAAGAAGAACCTGCGGCTGTTGACCACGGGGGGCCTGCCGGATGCCAAGGCCAAGGGGCTGTTGTTCAAGCAGGTGTCGGGCGGATTTCTGGTGCAGGACCGCGATTATGCCGGGCTGCCCGCGTCCGATCTGAAAGTGATGACCAAGCGCGCGCCCACTGAAGCCGAGATGCAGGACATGCTGTTCGCCTGGAAGGTGGCCAAGCATGTGAAGTCCAATGCCATCGTCTATGTGAAGGACGGGGCGACGGTGGGCGTCGGCGCCGGGCAGATGAGCCGGGTGGATTCGACCCGAATCGCGGCGCGGAAGGCCGGGGATATGGCGCAGGCTTTGGGGCTGGCGCAAAGTCCGACACTTGGCTCGGTCGTGGCGTCGGATGCGTTCTTTCCCTTCCCGGACGGACTGCTGACGGCGGTAGAAGCCGGGGCGACGGCGGTCATTCAGCCGGGCGGGTCGATGAATGATTCTGGCGTGATCGAGGCGGCGGATGCCGCGGGGCTGGCGATGGTGTTCACCGGTCAGCGACATTTCCGACATTGAGCGCCACGGGAGTCAGGCCATGGAATTCTTTCGCAAATCCCCGCTGATCATCACGGCGATCGTGGTCTTGCTGCTGGATCAGGCCAGCAAGCTTTTCGTGTTGCTGGGGCTTGGGCTGGACCGGATCGAGGCCTATGATGTGCTGCCGCCGTTTCTGGTGTTCCGCATGGCGTGGAACCGCGGCGTCAACTTCGGGATGTTCGCAGATGACAGCGCCTGGCTGCGCTGGGTTCTGATCGCGCTGGCGCTTGGCATCTCGGCCTGGGTCTGGTTCTGGGTCCGGCGCGAGAAGTTGGGGACATGGGCGCAGGTTTCGGCGGGCCTGTTGATCGGCGGGGCGATGGGCAATGTCATTGACCGGCTGAGTTATGGCGCGGTGGCGGATTTCCTGAACATGTCCTGCTGCGGCATCGACAATCCGTTCTCGTTCAACATCGCGGATGTCGGAGTATTCCTGGGCGCGGTGGGGTTGGTCGTGACCTCGACTGGCAAGACCTCGCCGGGCAGCGCCAAGTCGCGTCGAAACAGCCCGTGACGCGCCCAAAGGGATCGGCTAGAACGGAGCTTGACGGGATGGAGAGGCGCATGCAGGCAAGGACAGGGCTTCTCGCACTGCTAAGTGCGGTGACGCTGCTTTCGGCCTGTGCCCCCACGGGTACGCCGCAACTGATGAACCTGCGGTCCTCGACCGATGGGCCGGATGAATTCGCGGTGTTGCCGCCCAAAAGCCTGGAGTTGCCAACCGACCTGACCAGTCTGCCGCAGCCGACGCCTGGCGGGGTCAATCTGACCGACCGCAACCCCGCTGGTGATGCAATCGTGGCGCTGGGCGGCAAAGCTATCAAACCCAGCGCGGGCTATGCTGCCGCTGATGCGGGTCTGGTGGGTTTTACCAGCCGGTTCGGCGCGAGCGCTGATATTCGGGGTCAACTGGCCGCGGAAGATCTTGTCTGGCGGCAGAAGCATCAGGGACTGATCTTGCAGCGGTTGATTGGCCTGTCGGTCTATTACCAAGCCTATGCGCCGCTGTCGCTGGACCCCTATGCAGAACTGGCCTTCTGGCGCGCCAGAGGGGTTGCCACGCCTGCGGCACCGCCCAAGGTTGGCAAGCCGCGATGACGAAAGCTCACACCTTCGTGGCGGGGGTTTGCCTCGCGGGCCGCGCAGGATAGCCTTCGACCAGATGACCCGGCCTTTGGCCTTGGGCGAAGGGAGGCGATATGTTCCGTTCCTGGCTTGCGGGCCTTGCGATCAGTTTGGGGGCCGTGGCGGCTGGTGCTGCACCGGTGACAACATTCGAGTTGGACAACGGCATGCAGATCGTGGTGATCGAGGATCACCGTGTGCCGGTCGTGGTAAACATGGTCTGGTACAAGATCGGCGCTGCGGATGAAGACCCCGGCCATTCCGGCATCGCGCATTTTCTGGAACATCTGATGTTTCAGGGCACCAAGGTGCTGAAGCCCGGGGAGTTCTCGCAAACCGTCGAAGCGCAGGGCGGCAATGACAACGCCTTTACCACGCTGGACTATACCGGGTATTATCAACGGGTTGCGGCAGACCGGCTGAGCCTGATGATGCAGCTGGAAGCCGACCGGATGCGCAATCTGAACCTGACGCAATCGGACGTAGACACCGAATTGCAGGTCATTCTGGACGAGCGCAACCAGCGGGTGGACAGCGATCCTGCCAGCCTGTTCCGCGAGCAGATGAACGCGGCGCAATACATGAACGCGCCTTACGGCATCCCGGTGATCGGCTGGCGGCACGAGATGGAAAAGCTTACGCGGCAGGATGCCCTGGATTTTTACAGCGCCAATTATGCGCCAAATAACGCGATTCTGGTGGTGGCGGGTGATGTGAATCCGGACAACGTGCTGGCCTTGGCCAAGCAGAATTTCGGGCCGGTTGCGCCGTCGGACCATATCCGCGCCCGAAACCGCCCGTCAGAGCCGCCGCAACTGGCCGAACGCCGCCTGCAGTTGGTGGACGAGCGGGTCAGCGATCCTTACGTGATGCGCACCTACCTCGCCCCTGAACGCAACCCCGGGGATCAGAGCAAGGCGGCTGCGGTGGCAATTCTTGCGGAGTTGCTGGGGGGGAATTCCACCACCTCGGTACTGGCAAAGGCCATGCAGTTCGACACGCAGAAAGCGGTCTATACCGCGGCCTTCTACAACGGCGCGGCTTTGGACACGACGACCTTCGGCTTGCTGATCGTGCCGACCCCCGGCGAAACCCTGAAAGAGGCCGAAGCCGCGATGGACGGCGTCGTGGCCAAGTTCATGACCGACGGCGTGAATGCCGAGGATCTGACCCGCATCAAGGCGCAGATCAAGGCGGACACAATTTATGGCGACGACAACATCCAAGGGCTCGCGCAGAAATACGGTTCGGCGCTGGCGATTGGACTGTCGGTCAAGGATATTCAGGATTGGCCGGACATCCTGCAATCGGTCACGGCGGAAGAAGTGATGGCGGCGGCGACAGAGGTACTTGACCGGAAGAACGCCGTGACAGGCTGGCTTAGCCCGAAGGAGGAAGCGCAATGATTTACCGCTCCATGGGGATCGCCCGTTTCGTTGGCGCTTTGGCGCTGTCGCTGCTGCCCCTGCCCGCGCTGGCCGAGATCAAGATTCAGGAAGTGACCTCGCCCGGCGGGATCAAGGCCTGGCTGGTCGAGGATCACAATATTCCCTTCACCGCGCTGAACATCCGCTTTGTGGGCGGCACTTCGCTGGACGCGCCCGGCAAACGCGGGGCGGTCAATCTGATGACCGCGCTGATCGAGGAAGGCTCTGGCGATCTGGACAGTCAGGGCTTTGCCAAGGCGCGCGACAGCCTGGCTGCGGACTTCCGGTTTGATTCGGATATGGACGGGGTCGGGGTTTCGGCGAAGGTCCTGACCGAGAACCAGAGTGCGTCACTGGATCTGCTGAAGGGCGCGCTGACCTCGCCTCGGTTCGATATTGACGCGGTCGAGCGGGTGCGGGGCCAGGTTCTGTCGGGGCTGCGTGGCAACGCCAAAGACCCGGGCACGATTGGCAGCGAAGCCCTGATGACGCGGGCCTTCGGAGATCACCCCTATGGCAGCGATGGCAGCGGCACCGAGGTCAGCGTGACGGCGCTGACCCGGGAGGACATTGTCGACGCGTGGAAAGGTGCTTTGGCGCGGGACCGGATCTTCGTCGCGGTGGCAGGCGATGTAACGGCGGCAGAACTTGGGCCGATGCTGGACAGGCTGCTGGGCGATCTTCCGGCCACAGGCACGCCGCAGCCGGGGCGGGCGGAATTGAAGGCCAATGGCGGTCTGGCGCAGGTCAGCTTTCCGGGGCCGCAATCGTCGATCAGCTTTTACCAAGGCGGCATCCGGTTTGAAGACCCGGATTATTTCGCGGCTGCCGTGCTGAACGAAGTGCTGGGCGGCGATCGGTTCAACTCTCGGCTGATGGACCAGGTGCGCGAGAAGCGCGGTCTGACTTACGGCGTCGGCACCAGCCTGACCGCGCTGGACCACGGCGAGATGCTGTCGGGGCATCTGGAAACGGCAAATGACAAGGCGGCGGAGGCTGTGCAGGTCATTCAGGATCAATGGGCGGACATTGCGAAGAACGGCGTGACCTATGGCGAGCTTGACGCGGCCAAGACCTATATGACCGGGTCCTATCCGCTGCGGTTCGACGGCAACGGTCGGATCGCCTCGATCCTGGTGGGGATGCAGATTCTGGGTCTGCCGGTGGATTATCCGGCGAGGCGGAATGCCAAGATCAATGCCGTGACGCTGGAGGATGCCAAGCGCGTGGCGGCGCGGCTAATCCAGCCCGATCAGGTGTTCTTCGTGGTGGTCGGCGATGCGGTGGGGTTGAAGACAACGGAGTAGGACAACGGTAGGATGGGCATTCATGCCCATCTTACGTGATGATGGGCATGAATGCCCATCCTACCGAATCTGTGGCCCCATGGGGCGCATCCTGCTAGAACTGGGGTCATGACGGCGCATGACCCCAACATCCATGATGACCGACCGGTGATTCGCCCGCTGGACGAAGCCGCGATCAACCGCATTGCGGCGGGTGAAGTGGTGGAGCGCCCGGCTTCTGCGGTGAAGGAACTGGTGGAAAACGCGCTCGATGCGGGCGCGCGCCGGGTCGTGGTGGACTATGCCGGCGGCGGCAAGGTTCTGATCCGGGTCACCGATGATGGCTGCGGCATGACGGCGGCCGATCTGCCACTGGCGGTGGCGCGCCATGCCACGTCGAAGATCGACGGGTCGGATTTGCTGGACATTCGAAGCTTTGGGTTTCGCGGTGAGGCTTTGGCCTCCTTGGGGGCTGTGGGGCGGTTGACGATTACGTCGCGGTCCGAAGGACAGGACGGGGCGGAAATCAGCGTGACCGGGGGGCGGGAAGCGCCTGTGCGGCCGGCGGCTGCCTCGCGCGGGACAGTGGTGAATCTGCGCGATCTGTTTTTTGCCACCCCGGCGCGGCTGAAATTCCTGCGCAGCGAGCGGGCCGAGGCACAGGCGATTGCCGAGGTGTTGCGGCGGCTGGCGATGGCGGAACCGGGCGTCAGTTTTGCGCTGAACGAGGTGAGCGAGGGCGAGGCGTCGCGGGTGATTTTCCGCGCGGATGCCGAGGCCGGGGGCTTTGAAGCGGCGCTGAAGGCCCGGCTGACACGGGTGCTGGGGCGCGAGTTTTCCGACAATGCCATCTGGGTGGATCTGGAGCGGGACGGGCTGCGGCTGCAGGGCTATGCGGCGCTGCCGACCTACTCGCGCGGCTCGTCGGTGCAGCAATATGTCTTTGTGAATGGCCGCCCGGTGCAGGACAAGCTGCTGCTGACGGCGCTGCGGGTCGCGTATTTCGATGTCCTGTCCCGCGACCGGCATCCGGCGGCGGTGTTGAACCTGATTGTCGATCCCGAGCGGGTGGATGTGAATGTTCATCCAGCCAAGGCCGAGGTGCGGTTTCGGGAACCGGATGCGGCGCGGTCGCTGATTATCGCAGGGCTGCGGAGCGTGCTGTCGCAGGGGGCGCAGCGGGCATCCTCGACCGTGGCGGGGGCGACTTTGGCGGCGTTTCGCGCGCCGGAGCGGGCATCGCGGGAATTAATGAACCGGAGTTTTGTTTGGCAGGCGCCGGTCGGCTTGGGATTTGCCGAGGCGCCCACGGCGCGGTTCGAACCGGAGCAGTTGGGCGGCGAGGGCAACCCCTTGGGCGCGGCGCGGGCGCAGGTGCATGAGAATTACATTATCGCGCAGACCGAGACCGGCATGGTGATCATTGACCAGCATGCGGCGCATGAGCGGCTGGTCTACGAGCGGCTGAAGCGGCAAATGGCCGAGCATGGGATTGCGGCGCAGGCGTTGTTGATCCCTGAAATCGTTGAGCTTTCGCCGACAGATGCGGCTCGGGTGATTGAGGCGGCGGATGATCTGGCGCGGCTTGGGCTGACGGTGGAGCCGTTTGGCGGCGCGGCGGTGGCGGTGCGGGAGACACCAGCCATTCTGGGGCAGGTATCAGCCAAGGCGTTGCTGGCGGATGTGCTGGATGAGTTGGATCAGATCGGGACCGAGGGGCTGTCGTCTCGGATTGATGCGATCCTGAGCCGGATGGCCTGTCACGGCTCGGTGCGGTCGGGGCGACAGATGCGGGTGGAAGAGATGAACGCGCTGCTGCGCGAGATGGAGGCAACGCCGTCCTCGGGCCAGTGCAATCATGGGCGGCCGACGTATGTGGAATTGAAGCTGACGGATATCGAACGCCTGTTCGGTCGGCGCGGATGATCACGTTTTTCGGACAGTCTTACCTGTGGTCGGACCCGGAAGTTCTGGTGCCGGCGGGGGTGTTGCTGCTGGTGCTTCTGGTTCTGCTGTTGATTTTGCGGTCGGTGGCGCGGGCGGGGCGGGCGAGCGCGCCGGTGCTGCATGAACTGGGCTGGCTGTCGAACCGGGTGCAGGCTTTGTCGGACGGGCAGCAGCAGTTGGCGGGGGGCCTTACCCATGTCAGCGAGGCGCAGAGCCTGTCGCAAAAGGCGATGCTGCATCTGATGGAGCAGCGGCTGGCCGAGGTGCAGAAGGCGATGACGGAATCGATTTCCGGCAATACCACGCGCACCAGCCAATCGCTGGGGGAATTGAAGCAACGGCTTGAAACCATTGACAAAGCGCAGGCGAATATCGAGAAGCTGTCGGGCAATGTGCTGAGCCTGCAGGACATTCTGGCCAACAAGCAGACGCGCGGGGCGTTCGGGGAAATCCAGCTGCATGACATCGTTTTGAAGGCGCTGCCGTCGGATGCCTATACGATGCAGGCGACGCTTTCGAATGGGCGGCGGGCGGATTGTCTGGTGCATCTGCCTCAGCCCCCGGGGCCGATCGTGATCGACGCGAAATTCCCGCTGGAGGCTTATGAAGCATTGCGCCGGGCGGGCACGCCGCGCGAGGCTCAGGAGGCGGCGCAGTTTTTCAAAACCAGCGTTCGCAATCATGTCCGCGCCATCTCGGACAAATATGTCATCGAGGGCGAGACGGCGGATGGGGCGTTGATGTTTCTGCCGTCGGAAGCGGTCTATGCGGAACTGCATTCGAATTTCCCCGAAGTTGTGCGCGAGGGATTTGCGGCGCGGGTCTGGATCGTGTCGCCCACCACTTGCATGGCGACGCTGAACACGATGCGGGCGGTGCTGAAGGACGCGCGGATGCGGGCGCAAGCGGGGGCGATCCGCAAAGAATTGGGCGAGCTTTACAAAGATGTGGACCGGCTGGGCGAGCGGGTTGGCAGTTTGGACCGGCATTTCAACCAAGCGGCGCAGGATATCGAGGACATTAAAATCTCGGCGACCAAGGCGGGCAAGCGGGCGCGGCGGCTGGACAATTTCGACTTTGAGGAGTTGGCCCAGCCTGATCCTGCCCAACCCGGTCCCGCTGTGCCGCTGCCAAGACAGGCTGCGGAATGACAGCGCTTCTGCTGCCGGGCCGGTATCGGCAGATGCCTTGGGCCAATGGCAATGGCATGACGGTCGAGATGTTGCGGCTGGATGGGCCCGAGGGGATGCTGCTGCGGTTGAGCCAGGCGAGTGTGGTCGAGGATGGCGAGTTCTCAGTCTATCCGGGGGTGGATCGCAACCTGACCGTGCTGTCGGGACCGGGGTTCGATCTGGTGGGCGCGGGGATCGCGTTGCAGGCAAAACCTTTGGTTCCCGTGGATTTTCCGGGGGATGTCTTAATCCGGGCGGTCGGTGTTTCGGCGCCAAGCGATGACTTCAATGTCATGACAACCCAGCATTTGCCCAAGCCCCGGGTTCTGGTGCTGACGCCGGGGCAATCGGTCGGGGGACGGTGGGTTCTGGCTTATGCCCTGGCCTTCTCCCGGGTGTCGGGGCGCGATTTGCCGGAGCGCGGGCTTCTGGTGGTGGAAGGTATGGTCCAGGTTGAAAGCGGTGGGCCGGTGATCGCGGTTTCGGTCACCGGCCTGTCCGAGGATCAGATGCGGAAGATCGGCTGAAGCAGCCGCGGGATCAGGCTGATGAAGCGCAGCGGCGCGTCGGTTGCGGCGAGGCAGATGCAATCGGCACCGGGTTCAGCGATCGGGGTGTGCACAAGGTCCGAGGTGGCGATTTCCAGATCGCCGGGGCCAAAGCGGTCGATGGTGTCGTGGAAAGCCCCGGACAGGACCAGCGTCAGTTCGGTGCCACGGTGGCCGTGATCGGGGACGGCGCGGCCGGCAGGAATGTGCAACAGTCGGGCCATCGCGCCCTTTGAGGTCGGCAGAATCGCCTGCCGGACGCCCATGCCAACGGGTTTCCAGCGCACGGCGTCCAGATCGCCCCCGACATAGTCCAGAAGCGGTGCGGGAAGCACTGCATGACGGCGCTGCGCCATCGTCCGGCGATCAGGCGGCAAAAGCCGGGTCATGGCGCGGTCAAGCGCCCCGTCGGTCATCGGAGACGCGTTCATGTCTTCGACGACGGCGCCGCCAAGAGCTTCGAGTGCGGCAAGCCGGGCGCGGCAGTCATCGCAGAGCGTGACATGGGTCGCGGCAATCAGGCTGAAGGCCTCGGGCAGGGTGCCTGCGGCATAGCCAAACAACAGCGTTTCGGAAAGGTGGTGCTTTATCATCATCATGCCTGCGTCATCTTTGTGCGAAGCCGGTCCAGCGCCAATCTGATCCGTGACTTGATCGTGCCCAGGGGCAGACCTGTCTCGGCGGCGATCTCGGAATGAGAGAGATCGCCGTAGAAGGCACGCTGGATCAGCGCTCGCTGGGCTTCGGGCAGAAGGGCAAGCGCGTCGCCCAATCTGCGGGTTTCTTCGGCCGCCATATAAAGGTCAGCCTGATCAGGTTCATCTTCCATGCTCCAAGGCAGATCCTCGGGCTCGGGGCGTCGGTCTTTGCGCGCCAGGTCGATCCTGCGGTTCCGCGCGATGGCGAAAACCCAGGTTGCGACCGAGGCGCGGGTGGGGTCGAAATGATGCGCCTTTTGCCACAGCGTTGCCATGACATCCTGCGCGCAGTCTTCGGCCGCCGCCGCCGGCATGCCGCCCTTCATCAAGAAACCCTTCAGCCGCGGGGCAAAATGGCCGAACAACGCGGCAAACGCGCTGCGATCCTGACGGTCGCGGACCGCCAGCATCAATTCCACCCAATCAGGCCCTGCGACTTCGGCCAATGCGTCCTTCCTTGGCAACCGGTTCATCTTCATCGGTGCCACAGGGCCATATGACCCAGTCAGGGCCAAGGCGGCAAGCGGCAGATGGGCCTGCCGAACGAAGGGTCTGTCAAGCAACATGGACCTTCTACGCCGCACCTTGATGGATGGATCACATGGGGGGGCCGATTTTCCTTTGATCCGATCGCACAATATGCGCGTAGACATTTCACAGCAGTTATGGAGCGTTCATGCCTTTTGAGACCTTTGCCGAGCCGCCCCGCCGTATTGCAGTGATCGGCGGTGGCATTTCCGGCCTCGCGGCGGCACATCTGTTGGCTCAGGACCATGCCGTGGTGCTGTTCGAGGCGGAAAAGCGGCTGGGTGGGCACGCGCATACCGTGATGGCGGGCAAACGGGGCGATCAGGCGGTGGACATGGGGTTCATCGTTTTCAACCGGGTGAATTATCCCAACCTGTCGCGGCTGTTCGACAAGTTGGACGTACCGGTTGCCAACAGCGCGATGAGCTTTGGCGTGTCGATCGGCGGCGGCTGGCTGGAATATGGGCTGGAAAGCATTGATGCGTTGCTCGCCAAGCGGCGGAACTTGCTGCGGCCCGCGTTTGGGCGGATGGTGCTGGACATCCTGCGGTTCAACGCCAAAGCCGAAGCGGCGTTGGTGCCGGGCATGGCGCTGCGCGATCTTCTGGCGGCGGTCGGCACGTCGGATTGGTTTCGGGACTATTACATCACGCCGTTCAGCGGGGCGATCTGGTCCACGCCGGTACAGGGGATCTTGGATTTCCCGGCAGCGCCCTTGGTGCAGTTCTTCAAGAACCACGGGCTTCTGGGGGTGAATGGCCAGCATCAATGGGAAACCGTCCAAGGCGGTTCGGTGGAATATGTGCGGCGGCTGGCGGGCGCGCTGGAGCGGCATGGCGTGGAATTGCGGGTGGGCGCACCGGTGGCGGGGGTGCGGCGCACGCTGAGTGGCGCGATGATTCGCGCGCAGGGCGGCGAATGGGAAGTGTTCGACGAGGTGGTGTTTGCCTGTCATTCCGATCAGGCGCTGGCCTTGCTGGCCGATGCCAGCCCTGAAGAGCGTCACGCGCTGTCGGCGATCCGGTATCAGCGCAATGACGCGGTCTTGCACAGTGATGCCCGTCTGATGCCGAAGTCCAAGCGCGCTTGGTCAAGCTGGAACTATGTCGAGGCAGCAGGCGCCCGGCCCGAGAAAATCGCGCTGACTTATTGGATGAACTCGTTGCAGCCGATCCCCAACGATGACCCGCTGTTCGTGACTTTGAACCCGGTGATGCCGGTTGATCCGCGTCTGGTGATGGAAGAACGGACGTTTCACCATCCGGTGTTCGATCTGGGCGCGATTGCTGCGCAGGACCGTTTGCGGGCGATGAACGGGGACCGAGCAACCTGGTTCGCCGGGGCATGGATGCGCAGCGGGTTCCACGAGGACGGTTTCGTCAGCGCGCTGGACGTGGTGGCCGGAATGCAGGAACGTGTGCGGATGCGTGAAGCGGCATGACCTTGGTCCAGCATCTGAAGGGTGAGACGTTTCACGCGCGGCGGGGTGCGATCGAGAACGCCTTCCGCTATCGCGTGGATTACGTCCTTCTGGATATGGAAGGCGCGAAAGGGCCGGGGCTGTTTGCGCGCAATGCCGGGGGCCTCGTGTCGCTATGGGACAGTGACCACGGCGGCGCGCCGGGTCATGGGCGCGGGGCGGCATGGGTGCGCGAGGTGTTGGCCGGTCACGGATTGCCCGGGGGCGAGAGCATCCGGCTTCTGGCGCAGCCGCGAGTCTTGGGGCACGTGTTCAATCCGGTGGCGTTCTGGCTGTGCAGTGACGCATCAGAGGCCCTGCGGGTGGTGATTGCCGAAGTGTCGAACACTTTTGGCGACCGGCATTGCTATCTGTGTCACCGCGATGATCTGATGCCGATCACGGCGGAGGATCACATCACCGCGCGGAAGATTTTCCACGTCTCGCCGTTTCAGCCGGTCGAGGGCGGCTATGTGTTCCGCTTTGACGTGACGTCTGCCCGCATCGGGGTTTTCATTGATTATTCGTCAGGCAAGGGCGGGCTGCTGGCGACTCTGGTCGGCAAGTTGGAACCTTTGACCAATGCCGGCATCGTGGCTGCGTGTTTGCGGCGGCCGTTCGGGTCGCGCCGGGTGCTGGCGTTGATCCACTGGCAGGCGCTGAAGCTGTGGTGGAAGGGCGCGCGATTCCATGCGCGGCCGGTGCCGCCGGTGGACGAGGTGTCACGGTGACACTTGGGCTGGCCGCGTCCAAGCAGGGGCTTTGGCCTTGGGCGCTGTTTGCCGCTATGATCGCGTCGGCGGGTCTGCCTTTGTATATCCATGCCCCGAAACTTTATGCCGAGCAGTATGGCATCGGGCTTGGGACCTTGGGTGCAGTACTGGGCGCGCTGAGGCTGCTGGACGTGGTGCAGGACCCGGCGCTGGGCTGGATTGCCGAGCGGTTTCGGGTGCG
>Ga0105047_10014262_pt1 | contig 12622 bp, 3 predicted proteins | sample MAT04_FD_78384 | JGI IMG/M metagenome (GOLD analysis project Ga0105047, IMG submission 78384) | Freshwater microbial communities from Lake Fryxell liftoff mats and glacier meltwater in Antarctica - MAT-04 (megahit assembly) | ecosystem: Environmental > Aquatic > Freshwater > Ice > Liftoff... | reverse complement strand
AGCAGGAGCAGGCGAAGCTACTCCAGGATCAGGAGATCCTCGATGCCTGGCTGATGTATTTGAGCCGCTTCCCGCACCAGAACACCTACTTCCGTTCAGTCCCGCAGTTCCAGCACCAGTTGGATCTGGTTGGAGGTAAGCGTACTGACATCAATTTTTACAAGCTCTTTGTGGAGCAGTGCTTCAACCTGCTGCGCCCCGGCGGCCAGTGCGGCATTGTGGTGCCCAGCGGCATCTACACCGACATGGGCGCGACCGCCCTACGCAGGCTGCTCTTTGAGCATGCCCAGGTGCGATCATTGCTGGCCTTGTCCAATGAGCGCTATCTCTTTGAGGGAGTGCATCATGGTTTCAAATACGTTTTCTTAACCTTCGAGAAGGGCGGGCGTACCAACGGTTTTAACGCAGCCTTCCGAATCAACCCGCGTGAGGCGGTCGGACCCCTCCAGATCGACGCCTTCCTCAACAGCTCCAGCCAGCACCTTGCTCTGAGCCTCGATATGGTACGCCAGCTCTCGCCCGAGACACTCTCGGTACTTGAGTTCCGCAGCCCGATCGATGTGACGATCGCGCAGAAGCTGCTGCGCTTTCCTACGCTAGGTACGGAGATGACCGCATCCTGGAAGTTCGTCGCGGCTAGGGAGCTTCACATGACAGATGATAGTCATCTGTTCAAAACCGAAGCCGGGCCGAATCGATTGCCACTAATTGAAGGCAAGATGTTCCACCAGTTCGCCTACGCGCAGACGCAGCCGAAGTACTGGATCGAGGAGGCTGAGGGGCGCGCCGCGCTCCTGGGCCGGACGCCGGACACCGGACAGAAGCTGCCGTATCAGAAATACCGGCTGGCTTTCCGTGATGTTACAAGTAGTACGAATGAACGAACGCTGATCGCCACCGTGCTGCGCCCCAACGTCTTCTGCCCGCACACCGTCAGCCTGGAGAAAGACGCCGCGCTGCCGCTGAAGGTGCGGCTGTATCTCGTGGCCTTGCTGAACAGCTTCGTCCTCGACTATCTGATCCGACAGCGGGTATCGGCCCACGTCTCCTTCTTCTTCATCTACCAGCTCCCCGTCCCACGGCTCACCGAGAGCGACCCACGCCTGGCGCCGATCGTTGAGCGGGCGGCGAAGCTGATCTGCACGACGCCGGAGTACGACGCGCTGGCGGCCGAGGTGGGCCTGGGCGATCACACTGCGGCCGTCACTGACCCGGCGGAGCGGAACAAGCTGCGGGGCGAGCTGGATGGGCTGGTGGCGCAGCTGTACGAGCTGAGCGAGGTGGAACTGACCCACATTCTCGGCACCTTCCCACTCCTGGCGGAGGCCCAGCGTGAGGCCGTGCTCACCGCCTACCGCGCCTACGCGCCGCACCCCGACGACGCCCAGGTGGCGAAGCTGATCGCCGCCGGCGAGAGCGACAGAGTGGAGTTCAAGGTCGCCGCCTACTGGAACGCGAAGACGGGGCAGAAGGATGGCACGATGCGCGAGAACGTCGTGCAGGCGGTGGCCGCCTTCCTCAACAGCGCGGAGGGCGGCGTGGTGATCCTCGGCGTAGAGAACGCCACGAACAAGGTTATCGGCCTGGGCGACGACTACAATGCCGCCAACCCACAGAAGCAAGACCGCGACGGGTACGAGCTGTGGCTACGCGACGTGATCGGCAACGCGCTGGGCCAGACGGTCGGCACGCTGTTCAGCGTCGCCTTCCACCGCATTGGCGGCGAGGACGTGTGCCGGATCGCCGTGCGGCCGGCGCCCGCGCCGGTGTATGTGAACGGCGAGCTCTACGTACGCATCGGCAACGCGAAGAAGAAGCTGAGCGCGCAGCAGGCGGTGGGGTACATTGGGAGCAGGTGGGCTCACTAAAGGCGGCGCGGCCTGCACCCTACGCAGAACTGGAAGAATAATCCCATGGCTGAACTGATCTTTGCCGGCGAATTTGCCACTGATAGCGAGCGGCGAGCAGCTGGCATCCTAGCACAGCTCCCAGATGCCTGGATCGTGATCTGCAATAAAATGCTGGCGACCCACGGTAACACCTCGGAGATTGACTTTATCATTATTGGCCTGAGCCTGGTGTTTTTGATCGACGAGAAGTCTTGGACTGGCAAGCTCACCGGTAGCGACCAGTTCTGGAACCTCGGGCGGGGTAGATCAGCACACAGCCCGATCAGCAAGGTCGATTACGTCGCGCGCCCTCTAGCTGGCCACCTGCGCAACAAGGTGCCGGGGCTGAAACAAAGTGACTACCCTTATCTAGTCCACCCGGGAGTCTTGCTGACCGGCGTACAGGAACTCCCCATCATCAGCGACCCGCGCCTACACGATCAGGTCTTCCTTGGCAGTACTGTGAATGCCCGCTTGCAGGCGCTCGACAGCCAGCAGCGAGGTACGCTTGGCGAGCAAAGGCGGACAGCAATTCGTAATTGCCTGTACGACCTTGGAGATCGCCCGGCGACACCTACGCAGATTGGCGACTACCAGATTATCGAGGTCAGCGATAGCGTGACGGGTGTGGTGACATACCAGGCCACGCTCGACGGAAGCCCGCGCACGCTCATGGTCTACGATACGACCAAGAGTCTAGACCGTGACGCAGCGCTGTCTTTTTACAACCGCGAGTTCAAGGCGCTCCACGACCTCAGGTCCACTCAGGTTGTTGCCGAAGTCAAAGACCCCTTTACATGGTCGGACGATTTCCGCGTTTTACCGATCGTTCCGCCACAGGGTATGTCACTCGCTGTACTCCCGCCTCCTGATTCAAGCGTGGAGCTTGTAGACGAGTTGCTGCGCGCCCGTACTTGCTTCGAGACCTTGCATCTCATTCACGGAAAGGGGGTAATCCATCGCGCGCTCACGCCTTCAGCGATTATCATGCAAGGGAACGGGGCTGCCCAGAAGGCCATTTTCACCAACTTCCACGCTGCGCGAATCGATGAGCAGTCGATTGCACCACAGCTTGACCTGCTTGCCCTGACCGACCCATATGCCCACCCGAGGTTGGCCGCCAGCTATGGCCAGGCGAACTATGCGACCGACCAGTACAGCCTGGCGATGATCTTCCTCGAGCGCGTCAGCCGACGCTCCGCAACTGATCTGCGGCGGGACACGCACGCCCTGCCAAATCTATACACACGCTGGAGTAGCGCGCCACAGCAGGTGATCGAAGAACTCACCGAGCTTTTTTCTTCGCTGCTCAATAGTGATCTCAATCAGCCGCGTGATGCAAAGACCGTCGGCAACCTGTTTGCCGCTCTTGCCGCGCGCATCAGGAGCAACGACCAACCACCAGAACAGTTCATCGACAAGCGCTATAAGGTCGTGCGCCTGCTTGGGAAGGGGGCGGCAGCCCAAACCTTTCTTGTTACCGATACTAATACTCCAGGCATGGGGACGCTAGCAATCAAGCAATTTCACAATGCCGCCGACGTGTCGCCGCAGGCACAGGCTGAGTTTGATGCGCTCAAAAATGTTCGCAGCAAATATTTACCGGCGATCTACCTCGTCAATTCGGCCGAGAAACAGTCCCACGTCCATATGGAGTACATCCCCGGCCCGACCTTAGGGGAGTTGCAGAGCGAATTTCCTTGGACGCTTGATCGATGGTGGCGGCTGGCCGATCATCTGCTCCGCGCCCTCAATGAGCTCGAAGATCATCGGCTGTTGCACCGCGATGTGAAGCCGGCGAACATCATCTTCGACACGGAGCGGGATCGGTACGTCCTGATCGATTTTGGCTTCGCCCTCGCCGCGACGCAAGCCGCGACGCTTGCAGGTTCGCCACTCTACTGGCCGCCCGAAGCGCTCACCGCACAAGTTCCTCCCCTCTCCAGTGATCGTTACGCGCTCGCCCTGGTTTTGTATCGGGCGCTTACCGGCGTGCTGCCGTTTGTCGGCGCAGACAAGCAGAACCTTTTGCCGTCTGTGCTTTCCGACCAGCGCGCGCAGCGTGTCGCGGAGGTCTTGCTTGCGGGCCTCGACCCTGACCCAGCGCGGCGCCCGCAGACCGCTGAGCAGTTCCGCGAGCAGCTGCACACAGCTTTGATGGTGGTCGACGTAGTGCATCGTCTGCATACGCCGCTGCAGCCTCAAATCAACCAGTGGGTCGCTTTGGTGCGCGGTTTAATGCGTACCAGCGTGAGTGGCAACAGCGATAATCGCGGCCTCGATACGCCGTTTGTACGCGACACCTATGTTGCCACGGCGCTTGACACTCACCTCCTGCCAGCGATCTTGCGGCATCAGCCTAAAGTCGTCTTCCTTTCTGGCAACCCGGGCGACGGGAAGACGGCCTTCCTAGAACAGGTGCGGCTATCGCTGCTGAACCAAGGAGCGCGGGAGGTCGATGCCGACCCAAGCGGTTGGGAATACTCGCTGGATGGGCATACCTACCGCAGCTGCTACGACGCCTCGGAGTCGCACGAGGGCCTGAGCGCTGATGAGCAGCTCACGGCGCGCCTGCGCGGCCTCGAAGGGGCGCGGCTCCCCGACGATGCGCCGACCGTGCTGGTGGCGATCAACGATGGCCGACTGGCCGACTTTCTGGAGCGCCATGCGGCAACTTTCGGGGAACTCAAGCAGCAGGTCGAGCAGATCCGTGCCAGGGGCACGCGGGCTGAGCGCCCTGTCTGGTTGATCGACCTGAAGCAACGCGCTTTTGTAACACTTACGTCTGCCGAAACACCGACGATTGTCCGGCAGGTGCTCGCAAAGCTGATCGCTCCCGCCCGTTGGTCGATCTGCGAGGTGTGCAGTGCCAGGGCGATTTGTCCAATCACCGCCAACGCACGCGAGCTACAAGAGGATCACGTCGCCGGGAGGCTGGAGCAGCTCTTGCTGCTTGCGCACCTGCGGCGGCAGCGCCATATTACTATGCGCGATCTGCGATCAACGCTGGCGTTGTTGATCACAGGTAACCGCTCGTGCACCGACATACATGCGGCCGGCGCGCAGTTGGAGGCATTCGGTTCGCTACCGTTCTGGCAAGCGGTGTTCACCACCACCGATGGCAGTGACGAACTGCTCGGCGACATTGCCATCCTCGACCCAGCGCGGCAGCCGCAGCCTGGGCTTGATCGCTTCCTTCATTACCACCAAGGCGCAGCTAGCTCGGAGCGTCGGCGCCTGTTCGCCGACGGGCAGGATCTCGATCGCGACCATTTTCTCAGCGAGCAGTTGTGGATCGGCGCACTGAAGCGGCGGCTCTACTTCTTAGCCCAGCCGACAGCACAGACGCCGCTCGGCGATCTATTGGTGGTGAGCGAGCGGCTGCTCCCGTATCGCTACGCCTCGTACTACATCAGTGTGCTGCGCGGGGTAACGGACAGCCGCCAACTCCGCGAACGGCTCGCCAGCGGTCTGCGCCGCTCCGATGGCCTGCCGATGGCAGCTTCTGAACAGTATCTCAGCCTGCGCGTGGCATACTCGGAACCACAGCAGCTAGCCGTTGTCAAGCAGTTCCCACTCGATCAGTTCCTGGTTGAAGTCCAGCAGCCGCAGAGCGACCAGATGATCGAGTCGATCCCTGAGGTGTTGATCCTGCGCCACATCAGTGGCATGCCAAGGATCGAACTGCCGCTCGAACTCTTCGAGCTGTTGATGCGCCTGGCGGATGGGGCCGACCCCTCCGGTGAAGAGTACAAGCCGCTGCTCGAAGAGCTTGTACCATTTAAGAGCGCATTACTTCTTCGTGAAGCCAATGAACTCGTGCTAATCGAGTCGCAGCGGCGTAGCTACAGCATATCGCAGCAGAACAAACAGCTTGTAATAACTACTCTCAAGGAGACGAGGGCATGAAAGTCAAAATACCGAAAGACCTTTTAGGGGCAACCTACCCAACAGTTTTGACCATTGTACTCGCTGAGCTCAACATTGACACTTTTCTGCCCGCACTATTCTTCAAAGTGATGAGCGGAGGTAAACTGCGTACGAAGTCAAAAAATGATGAGACAGCGATCAACATGTACATCGATAAGCTTGTACAACACCAATCACTCGAGGGATTTCAAACAGTAGATGGACGACGCGTACTGGAAAAGTTTGTACGTGCAACACTTATTACGACTAGTTCTGTTGGCCGTGCAAAGCGCGGTGGCGAACAAATTACAGCAATTACACCTTACTCTTTGCTTAGCTACAAGCCGGGTTTTCCAGCTGCGAGCGCACGGCATCGAGGTGTGGATACCTTTATTTATCATGCGCTACGAGATCATTTGCGAGCCGGGGCAACAATTATTGAAGCGCAAGCCGACCTCACAAAACAGTTCATTCGTTTTTTTGGGAAAGGGATAGCGTTTGATCGAACACCAGGAAGTACGGAGGCCAGGTACGATGGGCAAACAGATCTCGACACGCTTACGAGAATGTCGCTCGCGTTTATTGATGGTTTCAATGCAGCGAGCTTTGGACGCGAGAATGATCCCAACAAGCCTAGCCCGTGCCCGAGGTTGGCCAAGCAGCTCGCGCAGGATGTGTTGCTGTTCTTGAACACCTACTCGGAGCGTATGCCAAGCCAGGCGCTGACTTACTATTTCCAGGCCCTGATCGGCTTTGAAATGTACACTTACTCGCTACGGCTGGCGAATGCTGTCAACCAGTTGGTGCATGATCCTACTGCCCTGCCATCGGCGATGAAGATAACCACCGAGCGGAGCGAGCCACTGCTCTATCTTGACTTCGTCGGACGAACGGGGCACCTTAGCCAACAAATGGCCGCCGAGTGTGTTCGCCGGGATGTCGAAACGTTTCAACAGTTCTTCAGATCGATGCTGCAACTTCGTTGGCTCGACAGGCAGGTCACACAACTAAGAAAAGGGGCGCGTACCAGAATACGGGTTGAGCAACTATTACAACATCCTCCCTCTGGTGCAGAATACCTCCAGATTATGTTGCAGATGCGTGATGATGAACAACTTCGATTTTCGTTTGAGGCTGCAGCACAAAATGCAATTACATCCATTCGCGAAGCAACATTGCCCGAACAGAACGATGATACCATTGAAGAGCAGCAATGGCTTGATGAAATTATCGCATCGGCCGAGACAGATATTGATCAACTTGTTTTGCTGCTTGAGGAAGGTCAACGGCAGAACACGCTAAATAATTACATGGGTTGGATAGTTGGTGCTGGAAGCATGGGCAAGCCCTATGGACTGATTAGTGGCGTATCTCGTCGGCGGCGTAGCTGGCGCTATGCACCGGGCAATGACCTTTTATCACTTTTTGTTCAGCTTGCAACTGCCCATGCCATTCCACACGATCAACGAGGAACGGACGCGCCGCCAAGTAAAATTCGCCTTCTGGAATTTCTCGCCTTTCTCGAACAGCGGTATGGAATCATCATTGATCGCCCGCCGCCAGGCATAACGGGCGCGGAGTATAGCGCAGCAGCCCGTGAGAATCTGCGCGCAATGCTGGCGCGGCTCCGGCAGATGGGGATCTTCACCGATCTCTCGGACGATTTCACCGTCCAACATTTGCGCCCGCCGTATGGAAGCCAGCTGACCAGCAGCCAGGAGCACCGATCATGAGTCAAGCAGCCCTTGACCTGATGGCCGAGGCGATTGTCTCGCGATTACGCAATGCCGCCCCTGGCCATTGTGTGCGCGTCGATTATTACGACCGGCAGCGCGCCGGCGAGCTCTGTGATCTGATGGAGCGTGAGTGCGAAGCTCGGGGCATCGCGCTTCACATTCTCACAGCTTCCAGCAACGGCCTGAGCGATCCGCGCTACATCAGCACCGATCGTGCAATCGAGCTACGAAACCGTAAATCGCAAAATCTCTGCCTGTTTGTCCCAACCGATGTCGTGGATGCCGCGTTTAGTTCGCTGGTGAATTCGTTCGCCCCGATCGACGGCGGGCAGATCCAGCGCGAGGCCATCAACCAGATCTTCGCCGGCCTGTCGCCCGACGCGCAGACCCTGGTACGTGCTGTGCAGCGTGTCTTGAAAGCCCCGCTTGGGCTACCACTTGATCGCAAACTGGCCTTCTACGAGATGGCTGTCGAGCGCGACCGCAACAAAGATCTCGAGCATCTCGGCTTGGATCTTTGGCAGGTCGGCCTGATTGTCGATAGTGGAGATCAGTGGATTGTGCGGCTTGGCCGCAATCGGGAGGCAACGATTCAGATCTCACGGCCGCGCAAGTTGCAATCGAGCACCGTTGAGCGCGTTGACTCGCTGGGTGTCGACCGGCTAACCCGCGCGGAATTGATTAAGTTTTTGCAGCACATGGCGGTTAATGACATGACGACATGGTCGCGCTCGCTGCGTGATCGTCCAGATATCACGTTGGACCGCTGGGTATTTCCCCAGGAAGACCAGAGTGACCTGGTGAATGTGAGCGTCACCCCGTTTGTTAACGCACAAGGGTCAGTCGAGAATTACTCTAATCTCAAGCAGCCCGATGGTGTGAATGGCCTACTCTATGCGTCATATGGCTCCAAAGAGAGTATTGCGGTTCGCTGGAAGAGCGACCCACCGAAACCATTACATCTACATCAATGGCGCGTCGAGTTCATTCCGGCAAATGACTACATCGCTGACGAGGATAGCGAGATCGATCTGCCAGTACGCGAAATCAGCGCCAGCCGGCGCAGCTTTAAAATTAGCCTTGACATGGATCTTGCGTCGGAAGATCTGCCTGATTATCCGCTCTGTATCCGGCTGACACCGCTCGACAAAAGTGGTAATTCGCTCCGCCGCCGACCGAGCGAGGATGAGTCTGACAGCGTCGAGCTTATCGCCCACAGTCAAGAGTTTTATCTTTCCAATGAACCGACGCCGCCTAAACCCGTTGTCCTGACAAGCAGCCGCCGAGCGACTCCGACGATTGCCTTTGGCCGCATCGAGGCGCTGCTCGACGCAAAATCGGGCCAGAAGCTGCTTGAGTGTGAACCGCAATGGAACGCGGCAAATACAGTCTTTAGTCTGCGCGTAAGTGATCGTCGCGTCATCAACCTAGCACTCAGCCCGCTTCTCGCCGAGATCGAGCGCACGTCCTTGGCGGCGCCAGGCGAGCTACAGCGCTACTATGCCTCGCTTGAGCAGCTGCGGCCAGTGCTACGTACAGATGTCTCGTCGCAGGCGTTGACGCTCATGTCAGGCGATACGTGGAACAAGTGGATGAGCGTCCGTAAGACCTTCTTCGAGGCACTCGTGCGACAGTCACCGCGCGGCACGGTTGCCACAGCTGATTGGAGCGAGCTTGGTGAGTTGGGGCGCCGCTATGGCGAAGCCTATCAGCGGCTGCTCAATGACATGGTAGCCTCGCAGGTTTCGCCCGATGCGCTGCGCGATATACTCAATATCGACACGATTACTGTTCAGGTGGATGGTCAGTACGGCGCCGAAGAAGCGCTGGTGATGTTACCTATTCACCCTGTACGTGTGGCGTGGACGGCATCGTATACACAATTGTTGCGCACCTGGGAAGGCATGCTCGCGCTGGCATCACCGAAAGAGCGCAAGACCATGATCGATACGGAACTGCTGCGCGCACTGGAGCCCGCCAACGTCCCACCGTTCGCGTTTCACCCAGAACGTGCTGAGGCACTCCTAAGTGTGGGCAATCTCGGGTTTTATTATGGCATCTACCTTTCTGCCCCGTTCGTGGATAGCGAGCGGCGCCTGGCCGATCTGTCGCTCCTACTGGGCGTCGAACCAGTGAGCTCCCTTGTCACGAGCGATGCACTTGCTGCCCAACTGAGCAAGCATCTCAAAACCTTCCAGGAGCTACACCCCTATGTCGACACATTGGCGCTGTCGCTGGTTGGGGCACAACACAGTCCCTGGGTGAGCGAGGCACTCGGTGGTTTGACCAGAGGGGTAAACACAGATGAGGATGATGACACGTCGTCCCTGCCACCGGCCCTGTCAATTACAGCGTATGTCGCCCGGCCAGAACTGGTGAACGGGATTAGCGGGATCGACCGACTGCGACAGCTGTTCAGCGAACGGGGCGCGCGGCACCCCAGCGATCATCTGCATCCCACGATCGAAAGCGCCATCGTACCTTTTCAGAGGTTGCTCGCCGACAATGCTGACGACGTGCATCTTGCCATCATGAGCGATTTCGCGACGCCGGGCATCGTGCCTGTAGCAGCGGCGCCACAGATAGCCGGCATGCATAGTCTGTCAGTCTACGGGCTGGTGGTCCGACTAATCTCCTCATATGTGCCGAGTGATGGAAAGCCGTGTTGGATGAGCGCACTTGCGTTGCCTGAGGCGCTCACCCTTGAGCACCCAGTCGGGCCGCGTTACAGCAACACGCTCCTTGACCTGTACCGTGCCATTCAGCGCGCTGGGGGCATTATTCTCGCACAGGATGCAGATCGCTGGCCAGCGGTTACGTATCTGCTCGAGCAGCAGCAGGAGCGGCTCATTCATCAGGTCCATGCGAGTGCGCACTGGGTCGTGACAGCCGATCGCTTCTTCGCGCTCGATTACTATGACTCGCCTCAGAACCCGACCCTTCAGCAGCAATCGCGGACATACTTGCTCGACTATGCGCCTGAATTTGCCGATGGTATCGGCCGGCGCATGTTTATCACCACGCGCTGGCGGGATGAAATAGAACTGCTCCTCGCTGCGGCGATGCGAGAACTGGGCTTCGATCAAGTCGATGAGAGTGTCGGGCAACTGCTTCACCACCTCAAGACCGTTTCAGGGCAACTTGCGTTACAGCTCTCACGCTCCGATACCAGCGCGGCAGCGGCGGTTGGTCTGGGTGTGGTCACGGCCTATCTGAAACAAAGAAACGAGCTCGAGAGCGCGGTACTCATACCAATTGACAGCGCACCCCGCCTCTTTAGCCGAACGTTGGGGGAGGGGATTAAAAAGGGCGAACGGCGTTGCGATTTATTGCTGCTCACGATGAAGCGGAATATGATCGATGCAACATTTATCGAGGTGAAATGGAGACGCGGAACCAGCTCGTTCGATAGTCTGGCGACCGAGATGGAAGCACAGATGCGGTCTACCGCTGAGATAATGAGCTCACGCTACTTCACGGTTAGCCGAAGCGGCAAAGAGGCATCCGATGAACGTGCCGATGGCGTACTTCAGCGGGCCTACTTCGCCAATATTGTTCGCTTCTACGTTGAGCGTGCCTACCGCTACGGGCTGCTTACAGACGAGGCGTACCGCAGTTTCACCGATCATCTCCGTGGCATCGAACGCCCCACCTACGAATTTCGTCGAACATATCGTGGTTTCATTGTGACTTTGGACAAGATTATCGTGCCACCGCTCGCGGTTGGCGAGGCGATCATAGAGGTTATCTCGGCCGCCGATGCTGCGGTTTTTAGCGCAGCGCCGACACATGTGTCCGAGGGCGCGTCGGAGAGCCATCAATCCGCAAGCGAATCGAGCCTGTCTCCGCCGGCCCGCTCTTCAGGGATGGGGCTAGTTGTCGTAGAAACAACCGACGCATCCTCGGCTACAGTTGATAATCCAGTTGCTACTGAGGCATCAGACAATAACGCGGCTGAGCCTGGGGGGCAGTTCGCTCAAGCGCCCCAAGTTAGTGTGCCAACACCGCCCGACGAGATAACGATTACGCTTGGTGAAACCGCGCGCGGCCCGGTTGACTGGAAACCGAGTGTACGTGGGAGCCCGCACCTCTTTATTGTTGGTATTCCCGGCCAGGGCAAGTCCGTCACCATCAATCATATTCTGGTGGAGTTGGCGAGACAACATGTACCTGCCCTTGTGCTGGATTTCCACGGTCAGTTTGGCGATCCGACGGGCACCTATGTGTTAGCGTCAGGGAGCGAGAGCGTCGATGCCGCTCAGGGACTTCCATTCTCGCCATTCGAGGTAATGGTGCATAACGGCAAACCTGATTGGAAGCAAAATAGTTCAGTGCTTGCTGACATCTTTGCCTATGTGGTAGGTCTTGGCGGTATCCAAAAAGACCTACTCCTCAATGCTATTCAGGATGCCTATAAGGCTAGTGGGTATGCGACAGAAGGTGCGAGCGAGCAAACAATTCCGACAACTGAACAAGTACTTAAGAATATCGAGCAACGTGAGCATAAACAGAAGGTTCGTAATGTTGCAGCCCGCTGCCGACCACTACTTGAAATGGATCTATTCAAGGCGCCTACCGTCAAAAGCGATCTCTTGGCACAGATACGCCAAGGTCTCGTGATCGATCTCCATGATCTGATGTCCGAGACGCTTCAGCTAGCTGCTGGTGCATTTGTGCTTCGTAAGCTCTACCGTGACATGTTTACGTGGGGCCAGGCAAGCCAGCTGAGGCTCGCCATCGTGCTTGATGAGGCGCATCGACTGGCAAAAGATGTGACGTTGCCGAAGTTGATGAAGGAAGGGCGAAAGTATGGTATCTCGGTTGTGGTTGCCAGCCAGGGCCTGAGTGATTTTCACGCGGATATTTTAGGTAATGCTGGCACCAAGGTTATCTTCCGCACGAACTATCCTGAGTCAAGGAAGATAGCGCCCTATATACAGCCACGAAACCCGCAAGATATTGCGGCACGGATCGAACAGCTCACAGTTGGAAGTGCCGTTGTCCAAACACCAGAGATGCAGCAAGGTGCAGTTGTACAAATGCGATCTTCGGAGCAGTAGGCTCTTTCGCCCTTGGTTTTCAAGGAGT